>Ga0163144_10027558_pt1 | contig 10998 bp, 8 predicted proteins | sample OliLak19BULKMAT1_FD_123175 | JGI IMG/M metagenome (GOLD analysis project Ga0163144, IMG submission 123175) | Freshwater microbial mat bacterial communities from Lake Vanda, McMurdo Dry Valleys, Antarctica - Oligotrophic Lake LV.19.BULKMAT1 | ecosystem: Environmental > Aquatic > Freshwater > Lake... | reverse complement strand
GCTCTATAATACTGCCTCGGAAGTACTTTAGTTGCGAGGGATAAATGGGAGTATTGAAAGTGATGTGGGCGGTGTTGAATGTTGGCATATTAGTATATTTTATTCGTCAAATTTTATAAGTGAGTGTTTTGGTGTATGGCCTAATAGTTAATTTTTACTTTAGTAACAGTATAGTTGTCAGTCCCCCGCCTACCAGAAATTTCTGCTACTCGCAATTCAATTTCATTACCTTGTACAGCATTTGCCTGAAGGTTGCATTTACACTCCTTGTCGCGGAAATACAATTGTAATTTTGCATTTCCCTCATGAGCAGATAAAACGATTGCCCTAACTAACGAATTAACAGTCACATCTTGAACACTTGGCCATTCTGGTAAGAGCTTTAATTTGGTAAACCCAGGTTTAGCTTCGTGCTTTTGTTGTTCCTCCTTTCCACCAATGTCAAAATGATCATCATGATTTTTTTGCTTATTTTCATATTGGTCCCTACGGTCTTTGTTTTGAGGAAACTTTCTCTCAGGTGCTTTAAATTCCGTGTAAGGTATTCTTACATTATTATATACCAATAAATTATCGGTTAGCATCCCATAACCAACGCTTGTTTTGGCACCAATGCCGAATTCAGTTAAAATGGTTTTGAAAATATTCTTCTTTGCAGTTTTAGTAAGTATAAATTGAGTTCCATCCTTGAATGCTAAATGGGTGTCTTTCAGATCAAAATAAAAATTAAACTGTACATCTTCTTTAATTAGCAGGAAAGAAAGTGGGACGGGTTCTTTAATCGGGCTTGGATGTGGTGTGATAAAATCATTGGAAAGAAATTTCTTGTTATTGAAATCCAATATAGCGTCATAATAAATGTCAGTCTCATAAATAGAAAGCCTTTCATCATTGGGAAACATTTTATCAATTAATGCCTCCAGATTCTTTTTAATCAAAACCTGGTGATTAGTGTTTTTCAGTTCATTTTCTATAAAATACCCAATCATTGGTAAAACTTCTTTTCCTTCATCTTCAAATTCAAGTTTCAACCAATATTTAATTACACCTTTTACTGAATGACCGGGAATATAGGGTAATCCTGTTGTATGATCGAATTGCATTCCGAGTTTAAGTTCACCCTGAATACCTGTTTCATGGCGGTATCCGCTACCAAACAAGAGACCAGGGTAAAGTGTTTTTAAAGAGATTTTTGTGCAATGTGATAAATGTTCATTTGAGCTACCAATTTCATTTTCATAATTGTGTAAATTAAAGTCAAATAAAATTTTGTTTCGTTTTTCAACCTCTTTTGTATTTTCATTTTCAATTTTTGTAATTTGTTTTTTAAGTAATTCAATTTTTTTTCTAATTTCATTTTTTTCAAGTTCAGATAAATTTATTTTTTCGCTTTCTTTCAGATGCTTTATCCTTTCGTTTAAAGTAATAAAATCAAAATGCAAGCCAACTTCAGGTTTGTCTGATTCCTTAAAGTAATCTCTAGTATAATATCTTCCGATGTTTGGTGTAGCCATTTTTTTATGATTTATTTGTTTCACAGTCCGGATAAAACCTTATCGCAAGTTTCAATGCCCCCAATGCAAGTTCCAGACGTGATAAAAGAATTTTTTTTGCAGCAGGAGAATTTTTTGTCTTTACAAAATCATATAAATTTGATTCTTTTGGAGTTGTACCTCCGTATAAATAACTCAATAAATCGAAAACAGCATTGTTCACCTTACGCCGTCTTTTATGTGCATCGTCATCACCCTGTACCTGGTAAAACAAAACGGTAGCAATTAAACCAGCTTGGATGATTGAAGGGGCATAGGATGAAATATCGCTTTTATATTCCTTCTCAATACACCTTTTATTTTCTGATAACAATTTCTCTATTGCTTTAAATGCATTTTCTGCCAATGCTTGAGTAATATTCATATTCAGGAGTTAAATGGGTTAGAGAATAAACATTGTCCGTACCCGACTGTTGCATTCGCCCCAATCTGGATACGCTTACTTAACATTCCTTTTAAAAATAAATCTTTGTAAGTATCTGGTTCGGGTATCAGCACTAGTGATAAGTATCTCGATTCCCTTGGCACAAGTTGTTCATACCACAATGCCTTACTTATACCATTGTCCAGTCTATTTCTTGCAATAACTGGCAGGTGCATATTATCTGTGATTGTAGAAAATAATTCATCCCTAATGACTACAAAATCACCTCCATTGCCAAACATGTTCTTTATATGATCTGGTTCTAAATTAATTGACAGCTTTGAATCGATTACAATGTCTTCCTCTTCCAGGCATGTGTCAGGTTCATAAATATTAGTATATGCAGCTTTGCTATTTAATTTATCAAAATCGGCGGCAAATTTTTGCAAGGCTTCTATAACATTACTATTGGCTGCTTCAAAAAAACCAAGTCGTTCTGCTGTTTCACTTATGATTAAGGGACACGTAACTAGAAAATAAGGTTTAGTATTCGAACGAACCGGAATTGACAAAAGATGAGCTTGCTGAAAAATGTAATTGCCCTCTTCACTTTCACCATCCGTTTTTGATTCTTTCCCAAAACAGCTATTTACCAGGTTAATGTTGGGGATCGCAACACCTTTCTCGAAATAGTGCCGCAAGGCACCTTTGAGACTGCTATCATGAATACAAGGAAAACCACTTGTTGCATCGCGTTGAACGAGGTTGTCAATTGCCCCATAATCATTTTTGCCGCTGCCAGCGTGCAAATTGCTTAGGCAACGGATCAGTAATGTATTTTTTGTATAGTTCATCTTGGTAATGTTTTAGATTTGAAATATATTGGTGTGATATCTAAATTTGATAAATTACTAATAGCAACATATTGGTTCATACCAATATTCTGATAAAGCGGTTGATCGGCAAGCCTTTCCCATCTTTTCAAGTCTTTTAAATACATTACAGATCCACGACTCAATACGGTTTGCTGAGTAGGTGCTCTCTGTAAAAATTGGTGACCTCCATAATTCTCATCTTGCACTGTTGTCCGTAAATATCCAAATCTGTTGAGGTTTGTAATTCCGAAGTCAACTACGTCCAAATAGCTATCAGGTACAACACAATCGCTTAGCAACAATATTTTATTGGAGGATACATCTGCATTGAAAATGTGTCGGTTCCAATCTGGCATATTATTTTTTGTTATTATTAATTTTACGGTAGACTTTTCCTTGCCGAAGGTGGTAAGCATAGATTTTTCCACCAATATATCTTCAGCAAGGGTAACATAACATCCAAAACAATAATCGTTCGCAAAGCGGAGAAAAACCTGTTTGTAATAGGCTTCCTCTTCTGTTTTCCCATTTTCACCTTTTCGAATACCCACCCGCTCAGCTTCTGTTAAGGCATATTGAATATTTGGCCATATTCTATTTGAAACATGCATTCTGAAGGCTTCGGGTTTTTCATCTGCTTTAAATTCGTTTTTTAAAAAAAGCCAGTTTCCCTTCTCATTGATCAGAATTTGCATGAAAGGATCTTTATATGAATAATTTGTAATTCGTCCTTCTTCTCGGGTCACGTTATCACCAAGTTGAATTTTATAATCACGGCAATCTGATCTGATGATTGATTGCATTTCATCTTTATTAATCGGTGAGGTAAATTCTGCACTACGCAAAAAATAATGCTCATTGCCTTGCATAGTTGATATAAAAACCGGTGATATTTTTTCAATTTTTCCATAGGCAGTTGAAATGCCACCGAAACCATTTGGACCTATGTTGATTGTTGCTTCAGCTCTCTTGGCGTAAGGAATCGATTTAACCCCATGCATGATTGCCCCTGTTTGAAGCAAGATTGTATGCCGCACCAATCCGAGCAATGAAGTTTGCTGTGGGAAAAGAAGGCTTTTAATAAAATATGTTTTACTGTTTCCATACAATCCGCTGCCAAGGTTAACATCCATTCCAAAAAAGAAATGATTAGCTGGTTGAATTTTAATTAAATAAGTAGTGCTCATGTTTAGTCTTCCTTTTCTTTATTTATAAAATCAAGATAGCGCAACATAGAATAGATATAGGATTTTTTATCCAGGCATTCCATTTGCGAATTCTTTTTACAATCCAATTGATAAATATGCTGGCAGATTGCTCCCAAATCTTCAATAAAATTGTTGTTTTTATGTGGCTCATCATTAAATGATTTTTTGAAGAAGGATTTGATGCCATCTTTGATTGTTTTCGCTGAATTGAAAATTGGATGCAGCATTTCAATTCGATGTGTGAGTGAATTTAAAAAAGTTGATTCAGGATGATTGCCTTTGCAATAATTATTAACAAAATTCATCCATTGATTATAGTTTGAATCAGATGCGCTGTCCTTTAATAGTGTAAATTCCCATTTTTGACCACTGTGTTTCTGCATGCTTACGACTACGGAATTTTTTTTAGGATTGAGACGCATGTTTTTTGCTTTAAACATGAGATTATTAAATGCCATATTCATTGATTCATACAATGGGAATTTGAAGTATGAAATTGTAATACCGTAAGACTGATTAAAGCTTGAAACATCCTCACCGCTAATGTCAGATAAAATGGCAGCATATTCGGAAAATTTTTTATCAATCTTCTGAATAAGTTCCATGATATGTGTCGCAATACCTATATCATTACTTATAACCGGTGCGAAAAATAATATATCATCACCACCAATGTAAATAGGCACACCGCCATAATCGTTAATAATATTGGCGGCATCTATGGAAAAATTAAACAATTTTTGAGAAAATTCAGTTATTTGATCTACACTTTTAAGTGCGTTTAATGCCTTACCTACACCATCGCCATCGGCATATACAATTGCAAAATATTTGTGAGCCGGTTTTAATGAAAGAAGATCTTTCACGGGTTGATCAATTTGCTTATTCTTTATTTCTATATTCAACTTGTCTAAAACCTTGCTCTTAAATTCCTTCAGGTACTCTGATACTTTTTGTAGTTCTTCAGAAGTAACCCGAGTGTTTGTTTTTCGTTTTCGCTCAATTGTATGAACGTGTCCAAAATGGTTTTTATTAAATGTCTCAATTATTGATTCTACTTTCTTTTTATCAGAAAGTAAATGAATTGCTTTCTTTTCGATATCTGTTGACGCAATTTCGAAAAGTGAAGGAAAGTGCCAATATTTTCTTTCATGACCATTCATAGCTTTATCGCCAAAGGCATCTTGTACTAATTGGCAATCGTTTGCTCTGAACCAGAAATCATCCAGAAAAAATTGATCAGTTTGCAAAGTTACTTTGGAATTCAACTCAAGAGTTTCGAGCATATTATTGATACCGAGTAAAATAGGATTTCCACCTTCTATAGTGCATGAAACAGTATATAACTTTAAATATGAAATTAATTGTTTCTGGATAACTATTATATCACCGGGTTTAACACCAGTTAGAGGTGATTTAAATTCATATTTAAAGATATTATCAGTGATAGCTCCATGCACGCTAGATTTCCAATCTAAATGTACAAATATTAAATTAGCAAAATTCTCAATTACTTTGTTGATAGATATCTGAAATTTTTCGAAGGTATTGCCATTTTTTTCTTCACAATAAAGTCTGTCAGGAAATAGTCCCGTCCCGGTTGTGTTTTGTATTTTGTCATCAAATGGTGATATAACATTAAATCCACTAGCCTCCAACTCCTTGATAAATTGCTTTACAAGGTATGAAAAGGTATAGCTAGCTGCCCATAATTCCCTAGTTTCTCTCGTACGCCTGAGAGTTTCGTAGACTGGACCAATAGTTAATGCATAATAGGTGGGCATATAGTTATAGAGGTTTATAATTTAATGGTATTGTGTATTGATTCAGGAATTCAACCAGATTGAATTCAGAATGGGATGGGGTATTGATTGAAGGTTTTAGTATTTCTTTGTAATTATTATCGTCACGGTCTTTATTATCGAACCCTTTTGATTTTGTTCCTAATTCAAATACAAATTCAGCATTGAATATTTCATCCGGCATTACCTCAGCGATAATGAAAATAATATTATTATAAGGTTTAAAAGTGATAGGGGATTTAAATCTTTTTACCTCTTTTGACTTTTCCTGATTCTGCTTCGCATCAATCCTGACTTTGTATTTTTTTCTTTTATCTGCTTCCCCGTTCCAATCAATCTGGAATTCATAGTGTTCTGGTAATCCAAGCAAGGCCCGAATAAATTTACCTTTATGTGAATTCTGTTTGCCAGGTTCAGTTTTCCCAGTCTTTGAATAAAGCGGATAGTTAAAATAATAACCCCCTGTGATTTCTTCTTTTATTTTTCTTTTTTCCCAAGCGATATTTTTGGTATCAAAATACTGATAAAGTGCAGATTTTTCATACCCAGAAGCAATTAAATATTTGAACGAACCATGGTTAACACCGCTTTTCAATCGTTGATGATCAATTCTGATTTGCTCTATGATTGAACCATTTACCGGATCGAATTGAAATATATCAGTCTTAACAAAAGCAGCATGTGCATATTTTTTGACGAGTTCTTTCATTTTTTCAGGAGTAGTGATAGAAGTTGTATATGATCCCCAACCCTTATTTGGCCTTGTCCCAAAATTATGGACAGCAAAAAAACCATCAATATGCTTCTCAATAAGTTTTCGTAATTCTAGATTGTGGGTAAAAATTCTTATTGCAGTAGCATTGTTCTCAATCCCTGTTTTATCCTTTTCAGTAATTACTTTAATCCCCGTTGCTCCTAAGGTCTTTGCTGGATCCACGTTAATAACACGTAATTTGTAATCAAGTGCTAAAGAATTGGCAGTAGTTTCTCCTTTTAGTAAATTGACATAATTAATTCTGTACTTTTTAATCTTCGATTCATTTATGTCGTTTAATTTTACTTCATTATCCACAAGGATCTGATTGATTAAGAATCGATCCAGTTTAGGTTTCACTTCACTCGCCCTTAAGGAAATGCCTTTTAAACCATTTTCGGGTTTACCTTGAAAATGGAGGAGGGGAGTGTGTTGTATAAGATTTCGAGTGATATAATTCATATAGAAATTAAATTTTTAAACTGATCGGTTTCCGTAACGTCTAAAGGCTTGAATAAACTGATAAATATAAAATGTCGTAATGATTCGCCCAATAAAATCAATACCAAAACTAACGGCACCAATATGGGGTTTGCCAGGCATTAATTCTTGAAAATCTCTAATAGGATTAAATGCATCTATAAGCGAGATCAAATAGTAGTCAAGTTCAATTACATTATTTAATAGATTACACCTATATATAGAAAAGTAAAATACATTCTTAAACACTATAGTAAAAAAAATCAATCCCATTAAAGCGAAGACCCAATTTTCTCCATAATAGTTTGACCACTTACTTATAAACAATGGAATCTTTGTAAAACAGTTGTCCTTCCATTTCAATTCATTATAATACGAATCCAGTTCATGAGCATGAAATTTATTAGCAATTACAAGGTCACCAGTTGATTCAAAGGTGCTTTTTAATTGCGAATAAAACACCTTTCTTGAATTTTGCATCTGTTTATCGTCGATCGAAGGAATTGGCATAGGTGTCCATATAAATTTACAATCAAGAATGTTTGAATTTTTAAAAATAAATGTATTAAACATTGAGAGATTACATCCCATAAAATTTATATTTCCAAGTATTGAATTTTCAATGGAAAGTTTTGAAGACAATTGTGGATCAGATATTGGCTCTAACTCAGAAATTTCAATAAATCCGTCATTTTTAAACTTATGAAAATCCAGTAAACTTACACAGCAGTGATAAAGGTGAATTCTACTTTGATTACTAACATATATATCATAAAATGATAAATGTTGTATTTTAAGATTCTCAATTTTGAGGTAAATAGAACCTTTTAATTTATAATTCAATTTGCTTAACGAACCGTGATCACCCACAATTCTCATTTCCGTAATATCACCATCACCTTCAAGAGTAAAAGTATCTTCTATTTTTAAGGTCTTAAATTCTATTGTCCCGGAAATTACATTGTTTTGAAATTTTAAATTTTGAGCAAATATTTCGAAGTCGCATCTGGCAGAAATATTGCAATTATTTAGAATTAATTGAGTTGTTTTTGAATTTATGTTAAGTAAATTTATTTTTAAATAATCAGAAATATCACAATCCCATATTTCAAGATTATTTTCAATCGAGCAATTATTTATATTTAATTCTTTGAATGAACAAGAGCCAAGAATAACGAATTGAAGTTTAGATCCAGTGATATCTATGGAACTGAAAACACAATTATTAAATGTAATGCTAACTCCTTCCGCAAACTCAACATTTTCTATGAGAATCGAAAATAAATCTACTTTTACATTTTCAATTGTGATATTTTTAATAATTTTCGCATCTGAAATGCTAACACTACTAATATCTGAATTTACAATGCCGTCAATAGAATTTTCTGCTAACATCTTCATGACGTAGTCGCAAGCCACTGATATGTCAACAATCCTATCTGGCATACTGCAAATTAGCTATGAATAATATAACAATTGTGTGAACGATAATAAATTCAGCAATACTTTCAAAAATGAACCGATCAAACTTAGGTTTTACTTCAATTGCACGCAGAGTCGCACCATCCTGCTCATGTGGAAAATGAATAAGTAGTGTATGTTGTTTTAAAATGAATGTAACTTTATACATAAATTAATTATTTTTGTGTTTTTTATTAAAAAAACCATTGCCCAATTTAAGATTATACTTTCTGTTAAGGCAAATGATTATAATATAAGAAATGCTAAGAATGATTAAAAGTGCAATCCAGAATTTAAATGCAGGTATTAGGCTGAAAACATAGTTTGGCATTTCATTATAATCTGGGAAAAAATTTATTCCTAAGATAGAAGCAATTACTGAAATAGGTAGTAGAATGGTTGCAATTTTAGTAAGGTTATAGGCTTCTGTTGTTTGTTTAATTTGCTGGTTCGTTTGTTTAACTTGTTCTTGTTTTTGTTCATTCTGCTCAAGCAAGTTTGCGAACCTATGAAGTTCCTCAATTTCTCTATCTAAATCTTTAATATTCTGTTCTATCTCCATTACTTTTTGTAAATGTTTGTATATCTCTATTCCCTGTATCTGAGCAGTTACTTCTCTGAAGTATAATTTATTTACAAATTCAATATAATTAAGATAAAGCCCTTTAATTTCGCCGAATATTTCGGGGTTATTTTCTTTACCTAAATCTGTAATCGTAGTTACCTCACCCGAAAATCTTAAGACTGAAGCTCTTTGCATTATACACAATATCGCCAATTGGTAATACATACTTCGCATGTGCTCTGCTAAATCGGGTACCTTATTCTTATTTAAGGTGTTTAGATCTGAGGATAGACACATTAATGTTTCCCTTGTTATCCCGTAATAAGTTCCATAATCTGCCCATCTGGAATAAGTATGGTCTTTCAGCAGTTGATGAAACATTTTGTCATTTGCAACTGTAGGTGATGCTTTGTCACAAAATATGTAACTATAAAACCAATTTGAATATACGTTTTTCTTATTTATACCTAAAATATTATTTGTATAATTCTTTCCAAGTTTAGTTGCCAGCAAATTATTTCCATACCAGCAAATTACAAACATACGATCATCCATAACTGGACATATTTCAACCTCAGATTTGAAAAAATGTTTTCTTTTATTGGTCAGCCCCTTTTGATAAAAGTTATCTGGTAGAATTCCTATAATTATTTCAGGTAATGTAATTGCATTTGAAAGTGATAATAATTTTAGGTCTCCATACGGATGATTAAAATTTGATTCTACTGGTTTATTGCCAATTAAAACAGATAATCTATCGGCTAAGAATGCTTTTTTTGTGTCTTCTAATTTATTTTTACCTAAAAATTGGGGGTAAAGCCTTCTTCCAAATTCGTTAATATATAAAATATCCTCTTTTAGAGGATATAAATGATTTTCGGTTTGAAAACTTAAAAAGGCAACGCCGGTTGTGAAAAAATGCAGGCTTATTCCTTTAAGGTTTAATTCATAATTTTTATTTAAACCATCACTACCATGAGAAATACTAATAGTATAGGTTGAATTATTTGCTATTTGATGGTCATAATATCGCACTAATGGATGCCCACTTTCGTTATTTTCATTAATCGAATTACTATCGTAAGTTGCACTTCTAACAAAATCGTAAAAGTAGCTCCATTCATTAAAATGTTGTTTTTTTGTTCTTTCATCAGAAAAATCAAATTTTAATTGCTTCCATAGGGATAAATCCTTAAAAATTTCATCAATATCCGCTAATTTAGTTTTTTGATCAAAGGAAAATTTAGAATTTAATTGGTTTGCGGGGTCTTTTGGAAATATGTTCCATTTAAAGGGAAATAAAAATATGTGTTGACTATACATAATTTTATTACTTAGAAGTTGGAGGATTGATTCTATTAAATCTTGGATTTCAAAATTATTTAATTTCCCCTCTGCTATCCCCCAGTATCCATTATTAGTGCCTCCAGAGTATGAAATATCAGTCATACCAAAAACAATAAATGACTTGGTTAACAATTCTTTAGCTTCACCATAATAAGTTAATTTTTCATTTGTGTATACGATAAGGTGTTTGAAATTCATACCGTAAACCCTATCACAAATTGGTGAAAATTTATTAGTTAAAGATTTAATAATTAAACAATCGTTTATTTTTTCTGAATTAATATTAATTGAGTCAATGGCACGAATTTCATCTGTTTTAGTTACACCTTGTGCTGTTCTATCCAGCAATCTAATTTTTGTTACCTCCTCCTCATTTGCGTCCATCATTTTCATCGCAGGAATATAACCATGATCATTAGCTGCCACCAACAGCTGCCATCTGCTTAATTCAATATTAAAAAGTGCAGCAATCTGCTCTATACTGGTCGGCTCTGCAGGAAGTTCATTGTGGTGATCAATTATTTTGCAGTTTGGTGGTAACTCTATATCTTTTGTTAGCTCAATACCATATATAATATAGGAGCTATAT
>Ga0163144_10027557_pt1 | contig 10998 bp, 11 predicted proteins | sample OliLak19BULKMAT1_FD_123175 | JGI IMG/M metagenome (GOLD analysis project Ga0163144, IMG submission 123175) | Freshwater microbial mat bacterial communities from Lake Vanda, McMurdo Dry Valleys, Antarctica - Oligotrophic Lake LV.19.BULKMAT1 | ecosystem: Environmental > Aquatic > Freshwater >... | reverse complement strand
GCGGGGTCGGTGCCAATCAATTCGTTGGTTCCTACGGTGACGGTTTCCGGCCGCTCTGTATTGTCGCGCAGTGTCAGGCAGGGCACGCCCATTACCGTGCTTTCCTCCGTGACGCCGCCAGAGTCCGTGATCACGCCCTTCGCCTGCTGAACCAGATAGTTGAACTCTAGATAACCGAGGGGATCGATGTAATGCAGGTTCGGCCGCGCCCCGTCGAGCGCGCGAAGTCGGGCCGCTGTTCGAGGGTGCACAGGAAACACGATCGGGAGACCGGCCGTAGAACTGGCTATCGCGTCCAGCAGCCCCGTCAACTGTGCGCCCGAGTCGACGTTGGCCGGCCGATGCAGCGTCACGACGAAGAACTGCCCCGCCGTCAGACCCAACCCGGCGAACACTTCGGGCGGACGGAGCCGGGGCATCTGTTTCAGCAGCGTGTCGATCATGGTGTTCCCGACAAAGAAGATCCGATCCGCCTCGACGCCACTTTGCCTGAGGTTCTCACCCGCGCTAACGCTAGTGGTGAAGAACCAATTCGTGATGGCGTCGGTGACGACGCGATTGATTTCCTCGGGCATTGACCAGTCACGCGAGCGGATGCCGCCTTCGACGTGCGCCACGGGCACGCCGAGCTTGCGGGCGACGATCGCGCACGCCATCGTCGAAGTGACATCGCCCACGACCACGCACAGGTCGGCGGGAGTCGAGGACATCAACACCCGCTCGTAGGCTGTCATTATTGCGGCGGCCTGCTCGGCCTGGGTTCCAGACCCGGCGCCAAGATTGATGTCGGGATCGGGCAAACCCAACTCGACGAAGAACTGGCCGGACATCGCCTGGTCGTAGTGTTGACCGGTGTGTACGAGACGGTACCGCAACTGCCCGCCCCGCTGATCGGCGCGAGCCATCGCGTCGATGATCGGGGCAATCTTCATGAAATTCGGCCTGGCACCGGCAATCAGGTCGATAGATGCCATCGCTGCTAGGCCGCTTCCTTCCCATTGGCCGCCAGAAGCGAGGTCTTCTTCAATCGTAACGCGGGTTCCTCCACCAGAAACCACGACACCGCTGCCATCATCACCGTCAGCCCCAGCGCCAGCACAAAACTGTGGGCAAGAGCCACGGACACGAGCAACGCATTGATGATCGGCATGTGCCACACATAAATTCCGTAGCTCAGGTCCATCCGGAGCGGGACATACCTCGTGGCAAACGCGAAACCCAGGATCAGGGCGGCATACACCAGGAAGTAGGCCAGCCCCAGGCGGTTGCCGGACGCCCCCCACACCAGGCCCTGTCCCGACCACATCATTGGGATAACCAGTACCGCAAGAATCGCCACCGGGCCAATGTACTTCCGGAACGACCCGAAGTGCTGGACAGCGAGTATCCCCAACCCGAACATCCAGCCCCAGACCACCGGCGTGAGCGCGAGGATGTCGTAGATCGTTTTGTCGCGGTAGATTGGCTGCTGCCAGAGCGACGGCCCTAGCGCGTAGAGCGCAAACGAGGCCGACACCAGCATCGGCACCAGGAAGCGGACACGGCGTTCGAGGGCCACGATCGCGGGTACCGCGAGGTAGAACAGAATCTCGGTCGTGATCGTCCAGAGCGATCCGTTGATGACGCCATTGCCGACGTCGCGAAAGTGTCCGGGATTGTACGCTTGCCCGAGAGTGACCTGAGCGCTGATCCAGCTGGCGTAGGTGAGGGGGTGCCTGGCCAGATCGCCGACGCCGTGCGCATACAGCGCCACCGCCGCGCCGCCCAGCGCCACGAACAGAAGCGCCGGGAACAGGCGCAACAACCGGTTGCGACAATACTGGACGCCCGGCGAGTGGCAGTAAGCCGAGTAAATCAAGAAGCCGCTAACGAAAAAGAACGCCGGCACGCCGGGGAAATTCGCAAGCACCGGCGGCGTCCATTGACCCATTTCAACAGCTGCGTGTTCGACCAAGACCTGAGTCGCCAGCAGGAGCCGCAGCCATTGAAGGTTGTTCTGGATCGGAAAGCTCATCGGAACGGGTCCTCCGGTGAGTCCCTTCGCTCGCGCGCGAGCTCACGGGCGGCGCAGGCGACTATCAGCCCGGCCGCGATCCACTGGAACACGCCGACCTTCGCGCCCAAGGCGATGGCATCGACCAGGCCGAACACATGGACCGCGACGAGTGAGAACAGCGCGCCGCCGACTACTGGCGCGAATGCCTCCGGCCCTCGCGCCAGCCGCATCGCAGTCACCATGAGCCCGCCAAACAACAGTAGATATATGAGCAGGCCCAGCAACCCGGTATCCAGCGCCACCTGCAACAGCTGATTGTGGGCATGGGCCTCGAGTGCTTCTGGACCGCCGGCCACAGGATGATCCGGCGTCGCCAGGAATTGCCTGGTGTTGATGCCAATCCCCAGAATCGGGTTCTCCAAGAGCGGCGAGGCCGCCTCCCGCCACAACCGCAGACGGTTGTTCAGGCTATGCGCCGCCTGGGACATCGTGACACTGGTGGACGTCGACGGATCGTAGGCGGCCACTCTGCTCGCGACGATGCCGCCGGCCAGCAAGCAGACCGCGGCGAGCGGCATCCGCAGCCGTGGCCATCGCCACGCTCCGAACAGTACGCCCAGGACGAAGGTGCCGTAGATCGCGGTTCGCGACGCGGAGAGCACCACGGCGACGAAGCAGAGGGTGGCGGCGATGTCGCCGGACACACGCAACGCGCGCCATCCGCTTCGCCGGCCCGCCGCGCCGGCGCCCAGGCACAGCGGCAGTAACAGCAGGGCCGTGCCCCCCAGCGCATTTGGGTTGACGTGGCCACCTTGCACGCCGAGGAACCCGTAGTTGAGCTGCGGCAAATAGTAAGTGTCAAACAGGCGGATCTGGTCCGAAGCCGGACCGACGATGGCCATGAACTTGGAGGGCGGCGGCTCCATGCTGGCCAGCCCTCCCACGAGGATGCCGATTGCGGCGAGCGTTATCCACTGCATCGCTCGCAGGAGACGATCCTCGGTGATCGAGAACGCCGCCAGCGCGACCATGACCAGGACGCCGGCGGCAATGCCGCCGAAGTGCGACACGCTGGACGGGGCGTCCCAGTCACTCCGGAACCAGGCGCCAAGAACGACCGGCAGGAACAACGACACGGTCCACCGGGCCGGCCAGCCTCGCGAGGTGAACGTCACAATCGCCAATGCGAACGCCGCTGCCGCCAGCACCGTGACCATTTCGGCTCGAATCGCCGCCGGCAACACGCGCGGTAACAACAACGCGGGCAAGCTAAAGAGCCCCAAAGCGAGCGCGCCCGCAGGCGCCATGTCGAGGGCCGCGAACCAGCGTGTCACCGGCTTCGGCCTAACCGGGACGCGGCGAGCATGAAGGCCGACTTGAGTTTGAGCGCGGGCGAAGCCCGGCGCGTGACGATGTTACGAAGCAACGGTTGCGCTGCGGCGCGGTTACCAGTCAGGTACGCCGCCCGCGCGATTCCATACTCCAACCACACCGGCCACTCGATTCGGTGGGTGCCCATGTATGGGGCGACGTGCAGTTCGTGCAACCGTTTGAGGCTGACCGCCGCGCGACTGGGGCTCGAGGCGTTGCCGCCCCCTTGCCAGTAGAAGCCGTGGATCCCGGGCAGATAACAGAACCGATCGGTGGTCTGGGCCAGCCGCAGCCAGCAGTCAAAGTCTTCGGCGGCAATCAACTCGGGGTCCTCGGACAATCCCCCAATCCGGCGAAGCAGTTCCGTCCTGGCGACGACGCTCGAGTTCAGGATCGGGTTGCCGTGCTGGATGAGGTCAGCGTACACAGGCGGCGTCACGGCACGGCTGCCGGCCCGCTTGCGAAACGTGCGTTGGGCCTCCTTGGTGACTAGCCACATGTCGTGATAACTGACATCAAAACCGCGCTGCAGGGCCGTCAGCGACACCGCCAGCTTGTCGGCCGTCCACCAATCGTCCGCGTCGAGAAACGCGACGTACGGGCCGCGCGCCGCCTTGAGGCCGCGGTTGCGTGACGCCGCGATCAGGCCATGGTTGTGAATCTTGACCAGCGTGATGCGATCATCGTTACAGGCGCGCACCACGTCATCGGTGTCGTCCTGGGAGTGGTTGTCCACAACGATGGCCTCCCACTCCACGATCGTCTGATCCCTGAGCGACTGGAGAGCCTTCTTCAACAGGCTCGCCCGGTTGTACGATGGGATGACCACCGAGACGAGTGGGGTCATACGGCGGCGCCCCACGAACGCTGGCACAGTTGAAGAGTGTCGTCGATCTCGACCGGGAAATCATTTTCCGGCCGCCAGCCCAGCTGCTGAATCCTGTCGATCGTGAATGAGGGGGGTTCGTCGTGGTTCTCGGCGCTATGCGGATTGGTGTGGATGACCGGACGGTACCTCAACACCGCGTCGCACCGGGCCGCGATGAGCTGCGCCATGCCGAGGACCGTCAGCGATCGGCCGCCGCCCAGGTTGTAGAGGCCGGCCGTCAACTGTGCCCCTGGCGCTGCCAGGAGCCGGTCGAGCGCGTGATTCAGATCGCTGATCGTGATGAAGTCCCGCTCCTGCCGTCCGGAAGTCCTCAGGGTGAGCTCCCGCGCGACGACGGCCTGGCGGCACAGGTCGTTTGCGAGCAGCATCCAGGCATTCACGCCCGGGTGGGCCGGGGCGCCGACCGCGTTGGTCAGTCGCACCACGACGCCGTCGATGCTCCCGTTCCGGCCCGCCGCGAGCACCGCCTCTTCGCCGGCCAGGTGGCTGGTCGCGTACGGGTGCGGATTCACCGGCGGCGTCGCCTCGGTGAGAACGCCCGTGAGAGGGCTGCGGTAGACGTGTGCCGTCGAGAAGTAGATGACGCGCCGTGCCCCGGCGCGGCCGGCGGCAGCGACCAGCGCCGCCGTGGCCCCGCCATTGAACGCCTGAGCCTTCGCCGGCTCGGCCGCGCACTCCTGTGCGTTCATGCCTGCGGTGTGGACGATCGCGTCGTTTCCGGCGCACAACTCGCGCAGCGCGTCGGCGGATTCCCACGGCGTCCGCACCACCTGCGCCGACGGCAGCCAGGCGGGCGGCGCACCGGCGTGGCGGCTGCCGAGCATGATGCGGTGGCCCTGTGCCGCCAGGTGCTGCGCGAGACGGCCCCCGAGGTAGCCCAGGCCGCCGGTGATCAGCACCCTCATTTCCAGGGCGCTCGGCCTTCGCTCCACATGGCTTCGAGCACATCGTGATCGCGCTTGGTGTCCATGCAGTGCCAGAAGCCCGAGTGGCGGTACGACATGAGCTGCCCTTCGCGCGCGGCCCGCTCCATGGGTTCGCGCTCAAGCATGACATGGTCGCCGGCGATGAAGTCGAAGAACGCCGGCTCGATGACGAAGAAGCCGCCGTTGATCCACCCTTCGTGCAGCTGGGGCTTCTCCTGAAAGCGCGCCACGCGATCGCCGTCGAGATCGAGCTCGCCGAAACGCGCGGTCGGGTGAACGGCCGAGACCGTCACCAGCTTGCCGTGGCGGCGGTGAAATGCCAGCAACGCGTCGAGATCGATGTCGGCGACGCCGTCGCCGTAGGTGACCATGCACGTCTCGTTGCCGACAAACGCCTGCATCCGCTTGACGCGGCCGCCGGTCATGGTCTCATCGCCCGTGTGAACGAGCGACACGCGCCAGTCGGTGGCGTCCAGTTGGTGCGGGGTAACCGCGCCGGTCGCCAGGTCGACGCTGAAGTCCGAATTCAGGGCGCGGTAATTGAGGAAGTACTCCTTGATGACCTCGGCCTTGTAGCCCAGCGCGACATAGAAGTCCTTGTGCCCAAAGCGGGCGTAGGTCCGCATGATGTGCCACAGGATCGGCTTCCCGCCAATCGGCAGCATGGGTTTGGGCGTGACGTTGGTGTATTCGGACAGGCGTGTGCCGAAACCACCGGCCAGCAGGATGACCTTCATGCGCGACTCCACGCGTAAGGGATTGCGTCGACCGGCAGGCGTTGCACCTCGTCCGGATCGTGCGAAATGTCCGCCACGTTCAAGACCAGGCTCTGCGCCGCCAGACCCGTGAAACCAAACCAGACGCCGGGCGGCACGGTCAGCCTGGCATAGGCCGCCTCGCCCAGCTCCACGTCGCGAAACTCCCCCGAGCGCGGATGCAGGGTGAACACAAAGCGCACGAGTCCGACCGGCACCACGAGATTCAGGGTCATTCGCTGATGCTGCTTCCACGCCTTGATCGCGCCGCCGTGCACCCAGGAAAAGTAGGCCTCGCCGAACCCGACGTACCCGGCATCGCTCCGTTTCATCGCGTGCAGCACATCGCCGCCCGGCGTGGCAATCCGGCCCAGCGTCGTCACGGCGATCGCGTCCAGCGTCACTGCGCCCATGCCAGGCCCTGGGCGCTCGCAGCGGCAGCATAGGCGGCGATCTGCGCTTCGCTCAGCGCCGCCACGTCGGTGGGCGGCCCGTAGTAGGCGCGGTACCACTCGGCGGTCAGGCGAACCGTGGCGGCGAAGCCAAGGACCGCGTGCCAGCCCAGGTGGTGCAGCGCCTTGTCGCAGTTCAGCTGCAGCAGTCCGGACTCGTACGGGCCCGCGGTGGCTTGCGAGACGTCATTCCAGCGCACCTGGTCCCAGTGCGCCGCCATCTGTTCGACCAGTTCGAGGACACTGTGATCCTGTTGTGCTGGCGGGCCGAAGTTGAAGGCCTCGCCATGCAACTCCTGCCGCTGCGTGAGGGCCACGGCGAGCGTCAGATACCCGCTCAGGGGTTCGAGCACATGCTGCCAAGGTCGGGTGGAGTGGGGATTGCGCAGGTCCACGGCGTGCCCGCCCGCCCAGGCGCGGACGCAATCGGGCACGATGCGATCCCTCGCCCAGTCTCCTCCGCCGATGACGTTGCCGGCCCGCGCCGAGGCGATCCGCACCGGGCCGTCCTTTGGAAAGTATGACTTGACGTGCGACCGGATGGCCAGCTCCGCCGCCCCTTTCGAGGCGCTGTAGGGATCGGGGCCGCCGAGGGCGTCGGTCTCCCGGTAGCCCCACACCCACTCCACGTTGTCGTAACACTTGTCGCTGGTGATGATGACCGCCGCGCAGCGCTTCTCGACCCGTCGCAGGGCCTCGAGCACGTGGAGCGTACCCATCACGTTGGTGGCCCAGGTCACGAGCGGTTCCTGGTAGGACGACCGGACCAGCGCCTGCGCCGCCATGTGGATGACGTAGTCGGGCTGCGCCGCGACGATTGCCGATTCGACGGCGGCCGCCTCGCGAACGTCGAGCCGATGGTCGACGATATGGGCGCCCATGTCCGCGGCGGTGAAATGCGACGGAACCGTGTGCGGCGGCAGGGCGATACCCACCACTTCGGCCCCCAGCAGCCGCAGCCACGCCGTCAGCCACGACCCCTTGAAGCCGGTGTGCCCGGTCAGCACGACCTTCTTGTTAGCGAAGGCCTGGCCCAACCGCGTCACGAGTCGCCCCGCATCAAGCGCTCTACCTTGGCCAGGTCGGCCTCGGTGTCGACCGACTGCGACTCGCAGGCGGTGGGCACCATGCGAACGTGCTGGCCGTGTTCCAGCACCCGCATCATGTCAACCGACTCGGCGATCTCCAGGGGGGTCGGTGCCAGCTGCGTGTATTCGATCAGGTAGTCGCGGCGGAACGGGATGACGCAGACCTGCTTGCCCATGGGAATGCAGCCGCCGCGGCCGCGGGTCGGAATCGGCTCCCGCGAGAAGTACAGCGCGTTCGAATTAAGATCGCAGACCACCTTGATACAATTCCGGTCCTCAAACTCTTCCGTGCTGGCGATCGGCGCCAGCAGATTCGAGACCATCACGGTGGGATCGTCCAGCAGGGGTTGCACCGCCTGGGCAATCATCTCCGGCTGAAACATCGGCTCGTCGCCCTGCACCATGACGACGATGTCAAAGCGGATGCCGTGAGCCGCCTCCAGCGCCAGCATCGCTTCGGCACAGCGGTCCGACGCCCGCTCATGCCGATCGCTGGTCATCACCGCAACGCCGCCGATCGACCGGACGTAGTCGGCAATCAGGTCGTCGCAGGTCGCGACCGCTGTCATGGTCAGCAGCGGGGACGAGTCCACCCGTTCCCAGACATGCCCGATCATGGGCTTGCCGAGCAGCTGGGCCATCGGCTTTCCGGGAAACCGGCTGGAGCCCATGCGGGCGGGAATGAGCGCGAGAATCTTCATGATGGTGTCCTGTCCGGCCTGACCGATCCCTTCGAGAGAAACACGGAATCGATCGAGTAGGCGATGAATTGGTAACCTTCCGCAACTCGCTGACGCACGAGTTCGGGATCTGGCGCCACCACGTGCACGCCGCTCGCGACGCGGTGGCGTGCACACGTCTTTGAAATTGCCGCCATGGCCGTCGTGAAGGGCTCGCACGCAAAGTCGCCGGTGTGCCCCAACGAGGCGGACAGGTCGTACGGGCCGACAAACACGGCATCGAGGCCGGGCACCGCCAGCACATCGTCGAGGTTGGCGACCCCCTCGCGGCCTTCAATCATGGCCACGAGCAATGGGCACTGCGCCTCGGATCGATAGCTGTCGAACCGCTGGCCAAACAAATTGGCTCGCGAAAAGCCGACGCCACGACCGCCGGCCGGCGGCCACCGGCAGGCATCGCGCACCCGCGACAATTGTTCCGCCGATCGCACCATGGGGACGATCACTCCCCCGGCACCGGCATCGAGCGCCTGCTTGCAGCACAGGGGATCGTCGTTGCCAAGCCGGACCAGCGGCAGCGTTCCGCCGAGTTCCAACGCGCGGAAGATGTCCGGCAACTCAGTCACGCTGAGCGAGCCGTGTTCCAGGTCGACGGCGACCCAGTCATAGCCGGCCGCCCCCATGATCTCGGCCGACGAGCCGCCGGGGAGCTGGATCCAGCTGCCCACGGACGGCCGGCCCTCGGCCAGGGTGCGACGAACGGCGGCTACCGCGTCGGGTCGGGAAAACATGAAGTGAATCCTGTCAGGACGGGACCGGCATAGCCGGTAAACACGCCGCGATTGGTCGCGTGTTCGCGAAGCACGAACGGGACGCCATTCGCGTTGGCGGCCGCAAGGTCCGCTTTCGCATCGCCGACAAACACACTGTCTCTGGCCGCGATGCCGAGCCCGTGCAACCCCTGCCTTACCGCTGCCGTCTTGGTGGTCGGCGCACCATCCACCTGGCGGAAGACATGGCGGAGATTCAACGCCTCGACGATCCGCAGCAGCTCCGGCTCGGGCGTGGCCGAAACCAATGCAAACAGCTGCGCCATGGGATTGGTTCGCAAGTACTTCTCGGCGCCCGGCACCCACGGTGCCTCGACCACCTGGGTAAAGACCGCCTGCCCAAACCGGTCGCACAACTTGGCGACGCGTTCCGGAGTCGGCCGCTCGCCCGCCATCTTGAGATACAGGGGGATCTTCTCGGCGCGGGACATCCCGCCGTGCGATTCGTGATGCGCCTGCACGGCGAGGATCACGTCCGGCCCCGCCGAGTCGAACAACGACACGAACGCGCGGGTCTTGACGTCGACCGATTCCTTGATGACCCCGTCGAAGTCCCAGAACACCAATCGCGCGCCGGTCAGCTCCGGAGGGAGCCCGTGGTCGCTGCGGCTAGCGCTCATGGAGCGTTGGGGCTCGCTGTTTCTGCACTTCGCCGATCAACTCGAGCAGGCCCTGGCCCAGATCGACATGAATCGGCGGCACGTACTTCCGCCCGAGTTTGGGGCCGTAGTGGTAAGGGGTGCGAATGTAATGTCCCGGTTGGCCGGTGTCGATAAAATCCACGGACTGCGGCAGGCCCAGGATCTCCGCGAGCATCTTCAGCAAGTCAACGACCCGCATCGGTTCCTGGCCGGTCAACACCACATGCTGGTTGCGGAACTCCTCCCCCAGGGCTGCCACCGAAGCGCGGGCCGCGTCTTCGACGTGAATATATTCGCGCATCGCCTCCGCGTCGCCTTCGTAGCTGACCCGCCCGGTTTCCAGCGCACCCTTGACGACGCGGTAGAGTCCGTTGCGAGTGTCGGAACGGGGGCCATAAAGAGACCCGTAACGAAGCACGGTGAAGTCCAGGCCGAACGCCTTTTGGTACTCCTCCACGTACAGCTCGGAGGCCTGCTTGCTGCAGCGATAGAAACCGCCTTCTCGACTGTGCACGTAGACGGTGCTGGCATAGACATACCGCGTCACCGCATGCCGGCGGCAGGCCTCAAGCGCGAGCACGTTGCCGACAACGTTGATGTACGCCGACTCCACCGGCCGGCGGCGCACGGCGTCGAGATCCGCCAGCGCCGCGAAGTTGTAGACGAACGCACACCCCACGATGGCCTTGCTCAACTGGTCCGCGTTCTGGATGTCGCCGACCATCATGTCCTGGCCCGGCAACAGCCACGGCGACGCCTGGGTGTCGAAGATCCGGACCCGGTAGCCGGCCCCTGTCAGGGCATCGGCGACGTGGGAGCCCAGGAAGCCCGAGCCGCCGAGCACGCAAACCGTGAGCGGCCCGCGGGTGTTTAGTGGTTGGTTGTCCACGCTAGAGCAGTGACCGCCGCAACTCGTATTCACCCTGCGGCACGCAGCCAATCATCGGGTGACGATTGACGAAGCGCACGGCTTCTTCCGTCGCTTCAATCTCCATCCGCGTGCGGCAATCGACGGACATCGATCCCATGTGCGCCGTCAACATGCACCGCTCGATGCCCGCGAGCTCGCCGCCATAGGGCTCTTCTTCAAAGACATCGATCGCCGCAGCGCCGAGGTGTCCGGCTCTGAGCGCCTCGGCCAGGTCGCCCTCGTGAACGATGCCGCCGCGCGCCGTGTTGATCAGCACGGCGTCCACCTTCATTGACATCAACTCGTCGCGGCGGATCAGGTGACGCGTGTGTGCGGTCAACGGCACGTGCAATGAAATAATGTCCGACTGCCGGAACAACTCTGATTTCTCGACCCACTCGACCCTCAGTCCGCAGTCGTCGAAATCTTCCCGGCGGACTAAATCGTTGACCAACACCCG
>Ga0163144_10027556_pt1 | contig 10998 bp, 9 predicted proteins | sample OliLak19BULKMAT1_FD_123175 | JGI IMG/M metagenome (GOLD analysis project Ga0163144, IMG submission 123175) | Freshwater microbial mat bacterial communities from Lake Vanda, McMurdo Dry Valleys, Antarctica - Oligotrophic Lake LV.19.BULKMAT1 | ecosystem: Environmental > Aquatic > Freshwater > Lake... | reverse complement strand
GGCACGGCGCCGCCGGTGCGACGCGTGATGGGGTTCGCTAGTCTCGATCGTCCTGCCTGACCACGGCCTCGGCGGCCTCCTCGACGTTGCGGAACTGCCCCGTCCGGACGGCCCAGAGGTAGACGAACCAGGCCGCCAGCCCCATGAGGGCCGACGAGGCGAACAGCATCGCGTGGAGGGAAGCGGCGAGCGCGGTCATGGCGGGTCCATCGTAGCGGACGCCGGCCCCGTAGGGGAGGGCGGGACGGCGCGCGGGGGCGCTTCCGCCCGGGGGCGGACCGGGGCCAGGTCGTCGGGCAGCACCGCCCGCAGGCGCGCCGACGCCGCGATGACGAGGAGGCTGGACGCGACCATGGCCAGGGCAGCGAACACCGGCGGCAGCGGCGCGACGACCGCCCACCCGACCCCCACGACGTTGTAGGCGAATGCGTGGAACAGGTTCCAGTGGGCGGCGCGCCGGGTCCGCCGGGCGGCGCGGAACAACCCCGGGAGCCGCGAGAGGTCGTCGCCGAGCAGGCTGACGTCGGCCGTCTCGCGGGCGAGGTCGGTGCCGGACCCGACCGCGATCCCGAGGTCGGCGGCGGCCAGCGCGGGCGCGTCGTTCAACCCGTCGCCGACGAACGCCACCGGGCCCCGGGATCGCGCCCGGAGCGCCACGACGGCCTCGACCTTTCCATCCGGGAGGCACCCGCCGCGCGCGTCCGCGTCGTCCACCCCCACCGCCGCCGCCACCGTTCGCACGACGCCCGGCGCGTCGCCCGAGAGAATGCCGACCGCGAGGCCGTCGTGCCGCAGGCCCGCGACCGCAGCCACCGCGTCGTCGCGCAACCGGTCGCCAAGGCCGATGCGGCCCACAAGCACGCCGTCCGCGGCGACCACGACGGTCGTGGCGGTCGTCTCGAGGTCGGGCCGGCCGAGCACCCAGGCCGGGCTGCCGACGCGCACCGTCGACGCGAGGCCCGGGCCTCGCGTCACGCGCGCCTCGATCCCGCACCCCGCCACCACCCGCACCTCGTCGGCCGTCGGGACCGCGAGCCCGCGGGCCCGCGCGGCGGCGACGAGCGCGCGGCCGAGCGCGTGTTCGCTCGTCGCCTCGACGGCGGCCGCGAGCGCGAGGACCTCGTCGGCCGTGGCGCCCGCCGCCGGCGTCACCGCCTCGACCTCCGGGCGCCCGCGGGTGAGCGTGCCCGTCTTGTCGAACGCCACCGCGACGATCCGCGGCAGGCCCGCCAGCGCCGGCCCCGACCGGACGAGGATCCCGCGCTCGGCGAGCCGGCCGAGCGCGGTCGTGACGGCGAGCGGCACGGCGATGCCGAGGGCACACGGGCACGCGATCACGAGCACGGAGAGCGCGTGGAGGAACGCTGCCGCGGTCCCCTCGCCCGCCGCCAGCGCGCGCGCGAGCACGACGCCCGCGAGGACGACGACCGTCGGGACGAACACGGAAGACACGCGGTCGGCGAGGCGCTCGACCGGCGTCCGCTCGGCGCGCGCCTTCGCGAGCACCGCGGCGACCGCGCCCAGCCGGGTCGCGTCGCCGACCGCGGTCACGCGCACGACGAGCGGCCCGTCCGTCGGGATCGCGGGGGCCGGCACCTCGTCGCCCGGGCCCACGGCGCGCGGGAGCGGCTCGCCCGTGAGCGCCGCCGTGTCGAGCAGGGCGCGGCCCTCCTCGACGACCCCGTCGGCGGGCACGCCCTCGCCCGGGCGCACGAGCACGCGGTCACCGACGACGAGGTCGGACGCATGGACCTCGGCGGTCGGGCCGGGGTCGGCGAGGCCTCGGCCGGGCGCGAGGCGAGCCGCGGGCCGCTCCGCATCGTCGAGCAGGCCGCGCAGGCGCCGGGCCGAGCGTTCCTTCGCCGAGGCCTCGAGCCACCGGCCGACGGTGACGAGCGTCGCGAGCCCCGCCGCGGTGTCGAGGTAGAGCGCGTCCATCCGCCCCGCGAGCAGGGACACGAGGGACGCCGCGTAGGCGGCCGCGATGCCGAGGCCGACGAGCAGGTCGGCGCCGACGCGCCCGCGCCGCAGGTCGGCGATCGCGTTCCAGAGGTACGGCAGCCCCAACACGAACACGACCGGCGTCGCCGCCACGAGCGTGGCCCATGGGGCGAAGCGATAGAAGTCGTCGGTCGCGGACGCCGGGTCGAGGTAGGGCACCCACGCGACGATCATCACGAGCATGGAGCCCGCGACGCCGAGCCCGATGCGCGCGAGGAACGACGCCGACTCGCTGCCGCCCTCCCCCGCGCCCCGGCCGCCGAGGCGGAACGCGATGCCGCACCCGACGCAGCAGAAGCGGTGCCGCGCGCCGTCCACCGTGCGCTCGTGGCGCGCGCGGCCGACGGGGAGGCCGCAGTGGTCGCAGAACACGGCGTCGGTGGGCCGCGGGCGACGGGCGGCGCTCATCGCGGCGTCGCCGGCGCGGCGGGGCCGTGCCCGAACGCGGCGTGGAGCGCGTCGGGGAAGAGGCCGCGGACGAGCGTCACGAGCCCCAGGACGACCACGACGACGCCCGCGACCTTGATGAGGCGTCGCCGCAGGAGCGGCGAGACGAGCGCCCCCGTCGCGACGACGAGGAGCAGCGCGGGCGCCGACGTGAAGCCCAGGACGGCCATCGTCGCCATGGAGGCGAAGAGGCTCCCCGTGGCGAGCCCGTGGAACAGGAACGACGCCACGAGCGGGCACGGCAGGCAGCCGGTGAGCGCGCCCATCGCGAACGGCGCGGCGGGCCCGCGGGCCTCCGAGACCGTCCGCACGGCGCGCGCATACAGCGACGCGGGGCCGAACCAGCGCGAGACGGGGAGTTCGCCGAGCCAGCCCGCGATCTGCAGCCCCGCGACGACCATGAGCGTGCCCGCGACGACAGCCAGCACCGCGCGCGCCGCGGCGAAGCCGCCGGCGCGGACGACCGTCGCGCCCAGCACGCCGACGAGCGCGCCCAGCAGCACGTACGTGACCGCCTTACCCGCGAGGAACGCGAGTTGGGTGCCGGTCCGCGGGAGGAATCGGCGGTCGCCGTGGTCGAGCGCGAGCGCGAAGCCACCACACATCCCGGCGCAGTGCAGGGAGCTCAGGAACCCGGCGGCGACGAGGGCGGGGTCGATGGTCATCCCGAGGTCAGCCCGCGATCGTCCCCACGGACCGGCGCGCCGACGTCACCCCATGCCCGGCGCGCCCGGGTGGTCGGGCGCGGGCGTCCCCGGCGGCGCGGGTTCCTTCGGCGGCGCGGGTTCCTTCGGCGGCGCGGGTTCCTTCGGCGGCGCTGGGTCCTTCGCCGGGGCCGCGTCCATGGCGGGCGCCGCGGGCTCGGCGGTCGAGGTCCTGGCCTTCTCGAGCGCGTCGGGCACGCGCTTGCGCGCGAGCGCGAGGCTCGCCCGGACCCGTTCGAGCGGGAGCAGGCCCCCGAGCATGTCGGACGCGTCCGGAGCCTCGCCCGAGCCCGACACGCCCATCTGGATCGCGTAGACGCCGGCCGGCGACCCGTCGGCGCGGAACAGCGGCAGCCCGTGCTCGCGGAACTCCCCGCGGACGATCCCCATGCGTCGAGGCTGCTCGATCGTGCCCGCCACGCGGGCGCGCTGCACGGCGAGCGCATCGTCGAACGCGCGATCGAGGCGGCGCGCGCCGTACAGGTCGTCGCCGACGGCGGCCGTCGTACCGGTCGCGAGGTCCACCGCGGCGAGGGGTCCGGGCGGCCCGACGATCTGGAAGTACGCGAGGCCCAGCGTCGCGTCCTGCGCCACGAGGACCGCGTCGTACTCCTTCGGGTCGCCGGGCAAGCGCACGCGGGGGCGGTTCAGGCCGAGCGAGATGGAGAGGCCCGGCAGCTGGGCCTCGAGGTTGCGCACCAGGTGCATCGGGGAGCCCGCGAGGATGAGGCCCGACGGGTCGACGACCACGCCGGCCACGTCGCCCTCCTGCTCGGGCATGGCGAACTCCTGCCCCTGAAAGCTCGCCTTGGCGCCGATCACGAGCCGGACGTGTACGACCGCGGGCGCGACCTTCTCGGCAAGGATCTTCGCTGCGCCCTCGCCCGCGCCGCCCGCCGAGGTCGCGGGCGCACCCCACCCGAGCGCCGCGAACGTCGCGACGGTCGCGAGGACCGCGACGAGCCGCCGCGCGCGTCGGGGGCGACGGACGCCGCTCACTTGGGCTGCTCCGGCGCGGGCGCCTTCGGCGCCTCCCCCATGCCCGCCCCGTCGGCCGGCTTCGCCGCGTCGTCGGCGTTCGGCGGGGTCGCCGCGTCCGGCGCGGCCTTGGCCTTCTCGACCGCCTCCGGGACGCGCTTCTTCGCCTCCGCGAGGCTCTTGCGGACGACGTCGAGCGGCAGCAGGAACGCGCCGCCGCCCTCGTCTTCGTCTTCGTCGGTCACGCTCCCGCTCTGCGTGGCGGTGACGCCGACGGGCCGGCCCGCCGCATCGAACACCGGCGCGCCGACGACGGGCGTGTCACCCCCGAGCGACCACATCGCGCGCGGCTTCTCGACGCGGCTCACGACGTAGTGACGGCCCGTGGCGGGTGCGTGGTCGAAGGCGCGGCCCGTGCGCCACACCGACTGGAGGTCCTGCCCGAGGACGGGGTCGCCGCCGACGGCGAGGTCCACCGCCCCCACCGGCTGCTCGAGCCCGAGCACCTGCACCCACGCCAGGTTCAGCACGCGGTCGCGCGCGACGACGACGGCGTCGCGCTCCTTCGGGTCGCCGCCGAACGTGACCTTCAGGTCCACGGCGCGCGTGGTGCCGGAGCCGAGGTAGTCGTTGCCGAGGACGAGGAGGCCCGTCGGATCGACGACCGTCGCGACCGCCTGGTACGGCTGCTCGCCATCGGCCCACTTGAGCACGTAGCGCACGTTCACGACCGCGGGCGCCACCTTGCCGAGGAGGTCGGCCGCGGTCACGGCGGGCGGAGCGTCGTCGGCGCGAGCCGCGCGCACAGCGACGAGGAGCAGGAGCGACGCGAGGGCCGCTCGGCGGAACGACGTCATGGGCAGGGTCTCCGGGCCCCGGCCCCTACGAGGCCCGGACGCGACGAGGCCCGGATCATACGGGCCCCGTGGCCCCGCGGCGCCGGCCGGTGGACCGGATCGCGCCCCGCGGGGCGGGGGCGGGCCGCGCGTCGGCCGGACGGCCTACCGCGTGCGTTTCGGGGCCTTCGGTGCCCCGCCGTCGCCCCCGTCCTTCGGGGGGCCCTCCTCCTTCGGCGGCGCGTCCTTCGGGGGGGCGGCGTCCTTCGGGGAGACCTCCTGCGGGGCGAGCTCTGTGGCCGCGTCCTTCTTCGCCTCGATCGCTTTCGCGAGCGCGGCCGGCACGCGCTTCTGCGCGGCCTCGAGGCTCTTGAGCACGGGACCGAGCGGGAGCGCGAACACGTCGTGGTGCGAGCCGCCGTCCTCGTCGGCCCCCTCGGCGCTCTGCTGCGTGGTCAGCACGGCGACCGCGTTGCCCGCCAGGTCGAATACCGGCAGCCCCGCCTCCGAGAATTCGCCCGTGAAGTCCCACATCCGCCGCGGGGCGTCGATGCGGCACGTGAGGTAGAGCCGACGGACCGCCGGGGCGTAGTCGAAGCCGCGCCCCATGCGCGTGACGCCGTAGAGCGTCTCGCCGAGCCGCGGCTCGGTCGGGCGCGCGGCGGCGGCCGCCGCGAGATCGACGAACGGGAAAGGCCGCCCCTCGCCCGGCAGGATGCGGACGTACGCAAGGTCCAGCGCGGTGTCGCGCGCCACGAGGACGGCCGGCCACTCCTTCGGGTCGCTCCCGAAGAGCACCTTCACGTCGACGAGCTTCGCGTCGCCCCCGCCGACCTCCGACCCCGACACGAGGATCAGCCCCTCGGCGTCGAGCACGACGCCGTGGGCCCACGACGGCGACTCGTAGCCGCCGTCGTACTTCAGGAGGAACTGCACCGTCACGACGACCGGCGCGGTGCGCTCGAGCGCAGCCTCGAGGTCGCCCGTCGCGACGGCGGCGGCCGGCGCCGAGACCGGCGGCTCGGCCGCCGCCCCCGCAGCAAGCCCCCACGCCGCCAACGCGAGCAGCGTCGCCACGGCGAGCCCCCCGCGCCGGAGGCCGGGCGCGCGCGTCACTTCGGAGTCTCCGGGGCCTTCGGGGCGTCCGGAGTCATCGGGGCGTCCGGAATCATCGGGGCGTCCGGAGTCGTCGCCGGCACGTCGGGCTTCGGCGCCTCGGCGGCGTCGGTCTTGGCGGCCTTCGCCTTCGCCACGGCCTCGGGGACGCGCTTCTTCGCCTGCTCGACGGAACGGTTCACCGCGTCGAGCGGGAGGAGAAACAGCCCGGCCTCTTGGCCGCCGAACATGCCGCCCTCGTCGGCGCCCTCGACCCCGCGCTGCTGCACGGGCACGCCCACGACCTTGCCCGCGGCATCGTAGAGGGGGAGCCCCACGAGCCCGCTGCTCGCGTCGTCGAGCGACCACATCGGGCGCGGCTTCTCGACCCGCCCGGCGACGAACACGCGCCCGAGGACGGGCGCCGCGTCGAAACCGCGGCTGCGGCGCGAGACGCCGACGAGCAGGCTCCCGACCTTCGGCTCCGCACCGGCCGCGAGGTCCACGGCCGCCAGCGCGCCTTCCGGGGCGACGAGCTGGACGAACGCGAGGCCCAGGGTGCTGTCGCGGGCGACGAGCACGGCGTCGTGCTCCATCGCGTCGCCGCCGAAGAGGACCTTGAAGTCCATCGGCGTCGAGACGAGGTCGCCGCCGCCGCGCCGCCGCATCATCATCCGCAGCATCCCGCCGCCCGGCTCGAGGGAGTCGTTGCCGAGCATGACGAGCCCCGACGCGTCCACGACGACGCCGCGCGCGTCCGCGTTCGTCTCCTGGTCGCCCATCTGCGGGTGGCGCATCTTCACGACGAACTTCACCGTCACCACCGTCGGCGCCTTGGCGTCGAGCAGGGCGGAGGCGGCCGCCGCGTCGTCGGCGGCCGCGGGCCGGACCAGGCCGCCGAGCGCGAGCCCAGCGAGCAGCGCGGGGAGCGCGAGAGGGGTGCGGGCCATGGGGGTCACTTCCCTTCCTTGCCGTAGGTCGTGACGAACACGAAGTTCGTCCGGTAGCCGCGGCGCACGAAGATCGAGACGATGGAGGGCTTGCCCTCCTTGACCCGCTTCACCGCGGCCTCGAAGCCCGCGATGTCGTCCACGGGCTCGTCCTGGATGCGGAGGATGAGGTCGCCGCTGGAGAGGCCGCCGAGGCTCGCCCAGCCGCCGCGCGTGACCTCGGTGACCACGACGCCCTTCTGGCCCTGCGGCCAGCGGTTCTCGACACGGTCGAAGAAGACGATGGAGCGGACCTTGTACTCGAGGTCGGGGTCCGCGGAGGTCTTGGCCTCCGACGCCGTGTTCGGCGTCTCCTCGAGCGTCACGGTGACCTCGGTCGGCTTGCCGTCGCGCACGACGACCAGCTTGGCCGCCTCGCCGACGCTCATGATCTCGATGCGGCGCTTGAGCACCTCGGCGTCCTGGATGCGCGAGGCCTTCAGGTCGCTCCCGTTCATGGCCGTCAGCACGTCGCCCACGACGAGCCCGGCCTTGGCGGCCTCCGTGCCCGGGTAGACCTGCGTGACCCGGAAGCCGCGGAGATCCTTCGCGCCGAGCGCGGTCGCGACGTCGGGGGTCACGACCTGCGTCGCGATGCCGAGCCACGCCTTCGGCAGCTCCGCGCCAAGCGACTCCGGCGGCTTCTTGCTGGTGTCGAGCACCGTGACGAGGTCGTCGTTGCCGCGGCGCATGCGGACGCGGATGCCGGGCTTCTTGCCCAGGGCGTCGGCGATCGCCTTGAACGACGCGAAGTCGGTGACCTTCTTGCCGTCGAGCTCGACGACGACGTCGCCACCGTTGAGGCTCGGCTTCGCGTCGTCGGCCGGGAGGCCCGGCCGCACGCCGGTGACGAGGACGCCGTCCTTGCTCGGCCAGCGGCGGAACAGGGCCATGGGGCCCGTGATCTCGCGGACCGAGAGGCCCAGGGTCTTCACCGGGTGCTCGTCGCCGAGGTAGCGCTCCATGCGCACCACGCTCACCGTGACCGTTTTCTCCTCCTTGCCGCGCAGCAGGCGGACCGAAACGTCGCAGCCGGCCTCGAGATCGGCGAACGCCTTGTAGAGGCTCGGCACGTCCTCGAAGTAGACGGCGTCGGTCGCGGCGCCGTCGAGGGCGAGGAGGACGTCGCCGGGGACGATGCCGGCCTGGTCGGCCGGGCCGCCGGGCTGCGTCGAGGAGACGAGGGCGCCGTGCCGACGGCCCATCTTCTCCACCGGGAAGAGCGTGACGCCGAGCCAGCCGCGGCGGACCTCGCCGTGGGTCAGGGCCTGGTTGAGCACGTGCGACGCGAGGTTGCTCGGGATCGCGAAGCCGACGCCGGAGCCGCCGAGTTCGTTGATGCCGACCACCTCGCCGCGCAAATTGACGAGCGGGCCGCCGCTGTTGCCCGGGAGGATGAGCGCGTCGTGCTGGATCCAGCGCGTGAACAGGCCGGTCACCTGGCCCTCGCCGAGATCCATGTCGTCCATGTCGGAGCCCGTGAACGACGTGAAGACGCGGCTCGGGTTGCCGACGATGCCGAGCGTCATGGACGACGACAGCGTGAGCGGGTTGCCCATGGCGAGGACGGGCTCGCCGACGGCCAGCCGCGACGAGTCGCCGATCTTGGCGAACGGGATGGGGAGGTTCTTGTCCTTGCGCGTCTCGAGCTTCAAGCGCAGCACGGAGAGGTCGGTGAGCGGGTCATGGGCGACGACCTCGGCCTCGATCGCCTCCTTGCTCGGCAGGCGGCAGACGAGGTTGCTCGACTCGCCGGCCACGTGGTAGTTGGTCAGGACGTGTCCGGCCGGGCTCACGATGACGCCGGAACCGGCGCTCGGGAAGCGCTCGACGCGCCCGCCCGAGAAGCCCATGGAGACGACCGCGATGTTGACGAGGGCCGGGTAGACCTGGTCGCGGGCGAACTCGACCTGCTGGTCGGCCTTGACCTTCTCCTCGGCGTGCACCGAGGCCGCGGGGAGCAGGACGGCGGGGAGCGCGAGGACGGCGAGGCCCGCCGCCAACAGATTCAGACGACGCATCAGGGGAGCCCTCTCGAGGGAACACGACGGAAACGGGGGACGGCGGGGAGCCACGGTCGAAGATCGCGACTCTACCCCTCGGACCCCGAGCCGACCACGGCCGGACGGGCGTCACGAAGCGTCGCTCGCACCCCCATCCCGACGCCGCCCGGGCGGCCGAGGTTCCGGGCAATCCGGCCCCCCGGTCGCGCGCCCCGCGCCGACACGCCGGGACCGGTCCCCTGTCAGCGTCCCGTCAGCGTTCCGTCCGTGGTCCGTCCGTGGTCCGTCCGTGGTCCGTCCGTGGTCCGTCCGCGTTCCGTCCGCGGTCCGTCCGCGGTCCGTCCGCGTCCCGTCCGGCACATCGACCCCGCACGTCGGCGGCGACGCCGACGCGAGGCCCGGCGGAGAGGAGCTCTCGTGCGCGGCGAGACGGCGGCGCCGCGGGCCTCGCGTCGGCACGCGGGCCGCCTCGGTTGCCGTGGTATCTGTCGTGAGGCGGACCGCCGCGCCCCGCCCCAACGCTCGCGCGCCGGCCCGCCCGCGCCCGCGGACGAGTCGCCGTCCGGACCGGTGCGGCCGGGCCCCCCATCGCCCCCCATGTTCGTCTCGCAAGCCCATTCCTTCCGGAAGCAGGCGCGTCTCGCGATCACCCTGTCGTGGGTCGCGGGCTACACGAACGTCCTGACGCTCCTCACCTGCGTCCAGGTCACGAGCCACGTGACGGGGACCGTCTCGCAGGTCGGGTTCGACGTCGCCGAAGGGCGCTGGGGCGCGGCCGGGTACATGGCCGGGCTCCTCGGGGTCTTCGCCGCGGGGGCGGCGCTGTCCGGCTTCCTGACCGAACTCGCGCAGCAGCGGCGGTGGGCGTCGCTCTTCGTCCTGCCGATGGCCGTCGAGGCCGTGCTGCTCGCCGTCTTCGCGCTGCTGATCGACTGGAACGCGCTCGGCGAGCTCGACCACGACACGGCGCTGCTCTGGCTCACGCTGCTGCCGTCGCTCGCCATGGGGCTGCAGAACGCGACGGTCACCCGCATCAGCGGCGGCGTCGTCCGGACGACCCACGTGACGGGCGTGATCACGGACCTCGGCATGGAGACGGCGATCTGGGCGCTGCGCCGCAGGTCCGGGGCGGCGCCGGTCGGCGACCGCGGCACGTTCGCGACGGGGTGGCGGCTCGTCCTGCTCGGGAGCATCGTCGTGGGCTTCGCGCTCGGCGCGAGCCTCGGGACCCTCGCCCTCGAAACGTTCCCGCGGTGGTCGATGGTGCCGCCGGTCGCCTTCCTCGCGTGGATCATCGCGATGGACCTGTGGCAGCCGATCGCGGCCGCCCAGACCGACCGCGACTTCGGTGGGACGCTCCACCTCGCGTTGCCACCCGGCGTGGCCGTCTACCACATCTCGGCGCGCGCCGCGCGGTTCGGGCGCCGGGCGCGGCTGCCGAACCTGACCGCGTGGGCGGAGCAACTCGAAGCCGGCGTCCGGGTCGTGGTCCTCGACCTCGCCTCGGTCGCGGTGCTCGACGCCGACGGGCGGGCGGAACTACGCCAACTCACGACGAGGCTCCGGGCGCAGGGACGCCGGCTGGTGCTCGCAGGCGTGACGGCGGCGCGGTACCGCGCGCTCGTGGCCGCCAACGTGCTGTCCCCGTCGGACGCGGCGAACGTCTGCCCGGACCTCGAACTGGCCGCCGCGCACGCGATGACGCTGCTCGAGGAGTCGGCGCCCGCCTGACGGCGCCCGACCGCCGGCACCGCCGGGCGCACCGGAAACGGAGCGCGGGGACGCCGGCCCGGTGGCAGGGCGTCCCGGCGGACGGACGACGGCTCGCGCGCTCCAAGCTCGGGAAGCCCTCGCCTTCGCGCGGCTTCCGGCGGGCCCAGCCCGCCGGAAACCCGCTCGGCGCGCGGCCCCTGCGGGCCCGCGCTTCGCGGCGGGGACGGAATCT
>Ga0163144_10027555_pt1 | contig 10998 bp, 6 predicted proteins | sample OliLak19BULKMAT1_FD_123175 | JGI IMG/M metagenome (GOLD analysis project Ga0163144, IMG submission 123175) | Freshwater microbial mat bacterial communities from Lake Vanda, McMurdo Dry Valleys, Antarctica - Oligotrophic Lake LV.19.BULKMAT1 | ecosystem: Environmental > Aquatic > Freshwater > Lake... | reverse complement strand
CGCGCACCCTCCGCGCCCGCATCGATCTTGCCTCGCCCAACTTCAACCTGCGCGACCCGGTGATGTACCGCATCGTGCACGATCACCACCACAACACCGGCAACGACTGGTGCATCTACCCGATGTACGACTGGGCCCACGGCATCGAAGATTCGCTCGAAGGCATCACCCACTCCATCTGCACGCTGGAGTTCGAAGACCACCGCCCGCTCTACGACTGGTTCATCGATGCGATCAATGAGGGACGCGGAAGTAGGGGTGCCGCGCGCATCAACCACCCCCAGCAGATCGAGTTCGCCAAGCTCCGCCCGACCTACACCGTCATGAGCAAGCGCAACCTGCTCAAAATGGTGCAGGACAAAGTCGTCTCCGGCTGGGATGACCCACGCATGCCCACCATCAGCGGCCTTCGCCGCCGCGGCTACACGCCGGAGTCGATCCGCAACTTCTGCGAAGATATCGGCGTCACCAAGGTCGAAAGCTATATCGACCTCGCACGCCTCGAGCACGCCGTGCGAGAGCACCTTAACAAGGTCGCCCCGCGCACCATGTCTGTCCTCCGTCCGCTCAAGCTCGTAATCGAGAACTGGCAAAGTGGAAAGGTCGATGAACTCGACTTCGTCGCCAACCCCGAGGACCCCGCCGCGGGCACCCGCAAGGTCCCCTTCACCGGCGAGCTCTACATCGAACGCGACGACTTCATGGAAGTCCCCGCCAAGAAGTTCTTCCGCCTCGCCCCCGGCGCCGAGGTCCGTCTGCGCTGGGCCTACTTCGTCAAGTGCACCAGTGTTGTGAAGGATGCCGCCGGCGAAGTCACCGAGGTTCGCTGCACCTACGACCCCGCGACCCGCGGCGGCGATTCCCCGGATAAACGCAAGGTCAAAGGCACCATCCACTGGGTCAGCGCACAGCACGCCATCCCGGCGGAGGTCCGCCTCTTCGACCGCCTCTTCACCGCCGAACACCCCGGCAAGCGCACCGAGAACTACATGGATGACCTCAACCCGGCCTCGCTCGAAGTCGTGAAGGCGTTCATCGATCCCCACGTCGCCGCATCGCTCAAGCCCGGCAACACGTGGGAGGCTGGCGGGGGCTTCCAGTTCGAGCGCCTCGGCTACTTTTACGCTGATCAGGATTCCAAGCCCAATGCGCCCGTGTTCAACCGCACCGTAACTCTCAAGGACGCGTGGGCCAAAGAGGCCGCGAAGGTGTGAGCATGGAAGCGACGCTGATCCATGAATTGGCTCCGTCATCCTCCCCATCCCGCTGAGCGCCTCGCGCAGAGGCTGGGCTTCAAACGCTGGCGAGCAGAGTGCCTCTATTCAGAGCTCAATCGCACCTACCCGTGGCTGACTTGGCCAGGCGTTGCCGCTGGGATCATCATGTGCACCGACTTGTGGGTTTCCTCAGCGCGCTCGCGCCACTCATCCTGGGTGATACCGCTTCTCTCCGGCAGTCCGGGATGCTGCGCACACTGGCAAGCGTGATCTACTTCTGCGGCCTGCTGGCCTTCGGCGGTCTTTACATCGGCTCGCTCGCCAAGTGGCGCGTGAACGACCGCGCGATCCGCCGCTTCATCGCCGAGTACAACGACACTCCGAAGTGCTTTGGCTGTGAGTACAACCTTACCGGCTCGCCGCGAAGCCCCGACAGCGAACTCCGCTGCCCCAAGTGCACGCAGAACTGGCCGTGGCACAATCGCATCCCTGATCCGCGGCCGCACATGTTCGCCATCGGCTCGGCCCAACCAACCGACGATTCACCTGCGCCGCCCCCGTCGGATCCCGAATCCCGATAACCCCGCGAGCGCGCCTTCCCCGTCCCCACGGGTTGCCTGCGCCGCACGCGCTGCGCCGATCGCACGCGCGTTTCCGCCTGCACAACCCCACCCCCGAATCCGGCCACTTCTTTCTGCGCTCAATCTGCGCCCCCGATCCGGCCGACCCCTCTGTACCCGGGAGGCACCCGAGTAGCCGGAACCATGCTGTCCAGCAAACTCCACACGCACATCCCCTCACCCCGCGTTGCGAGTGCCGTCGCGCTCCTCGCCCTCGCCGCGGCCGCCGCGCCGGCGAGCGCGATCATCGTCGAGGGCATGGTCAGCATGCCCCGCCCCGCCAATGCCGCCATCGGCAGTTGGGCCGGCTCCTCCGGCGTCCCCATCAGCCCGCACTGGTTCATCACCGCCAAGCACACCGGCGGCGGCGTCAACGGCGGCTTCTGGTGCGAGGGTACCTGGCACACCGCGGTTGAAGTCCGCATGCACCCCACCATGGATCTGCAGATGATCCGCGTGGCCGAAGCCTTTACCACCTGGCATCGCATCGCGACAGGTGTCGTCGCCGGCGATCCCTGCGTCATGGGCGGCTGGGGCGTCACCGCCGGCAGCCCGCTCCCCAACAACGCGGGCTACGACTGGGCAGGCGCACACGCACAAACCTGGGGCGCCAACGTCATCCAGAACGCCTCCGCGGTCGTCTCCGTCCGCTTCGATGCGCCCGGCACAGGCAACGCCGTCCCCTTCGAATCCAGCTACGCCGTCAACGATTCCGGCGGCGGACTCTTCACCTGGGGCGCCGATGGCAATCTCGAGCTCGCTGCAATCGCCGTCAGCGTCTCCGGCTACGGCTCCGCCGCCTACGGCCAGAGCGGATACGCCATCCGCCTCGAGCCGGTGATGACCTGGATCATGGAAGTCGCCGACCCCGCAATGCCCATCTCCAGCTCCATCGTCGCGCCCCGCGCCGGCTTCGATCCCTCAAGCTCGACTCCCTCCACCTGGGTCGGCTTCGTCGGCGCGGCCATGCTCCTCACTGGTCTCTACGGCTTCCCACGCCGTCGCGCCCTCGCGGCCTGAATCACCCCTCCTCAATCAGCTCCAGCCGCGCGTACTCCAGCACCAGCGTCTTGATCCCCACATCCCGGAAGCGGATCTGTGCCCGCGCGCCGGCTCCGCCCGTCACGCCCTCCACGCGCCCAATGCCGAACTGCGGGTGCCGCACCATTGCCCCCGGCCCGATCGCCCGTCCGCCCACCCGCGGCTTGCCCGCCCCAGGTGAACCCTTCGGCCGCGACCCGCCCATTCCCCCGCCCGCCCGTCGCGCCAAATCCAGATCAAACGCCGGCCGGTCCCACCCCGGCTCCTCATACCCCGCCTGATCCGACTCGGTGACAAAATCGGGCGGCAGCTCATTCAGGAACCGGCTGGAAATCTGCCGCTCCGGCACGCCGCGGAACGAGCGATACTTCGCGCTGGTCAACAGCAGCCGCTGCATCGCCCGTGTGATCCCCACAAAGCACAGCCGCCGCTCCTCTTCAAGCTCCTCAGGCATCTCGGCGACGCGAGCGTGCGGCAGAATCCGCTCCTCCAGCCCCACCATCGCCACCGCGCCAAACTCCAGCCCCTTGGCCGCGTGCAGCGTCATCAGCGTCACCGCGCCCTGAGCGGGGTCGACGCTGTCGGCGTCCGCCACCAGCGTTACCTGCTCGAGGTACGCGTGCAGCATCGTCAGCACATCATGCCGCCGCGCAGCGCCCTCCGGCCGCGCCGCCGCCCGCGGGTCGCTCAAGATCGGATCCGCATCCGGGTCATGCGTCTCTTCAAACTCCCGCGCCGAGGTCACCAACTCCGCCAGGTTCTGCAGCCGCTCTTCATCGGTGTCCGTCTTCCCGGCCTTGTACATCGCCTCCAGCCCCGATTCCCGCACCACCCGCTCCACCAGTTCCGCCAGCGCGCCCGTCACATACTCACCCGGCTGCAAACTCGCCCCCATGAACGGCGACGGCTTGGCCACATCGCGCCAGTCATCCAGCATCGCGATGAACTTGGTGATCGCGTTCGCCGCGCGGCTTGTCAGCTCGACCCCCAGCGATGATGCGCCCCCCTGCGCCACCACCCGCAGCGCAGCCACCAGCGTCTGCCCGCGCACCGCCGCCGCCGTCGCCAGTTTCTCCAGCGACGTGTCCCCGATCCCCCGCGCCGGAGTGTTGATGATCCGCTCCAGCGACACCTCGTCATCCGGGTTCGCCACCACCCGCAGATACGCCAGCGCGCTCTTCACCTCCTCACGCTGATAAAACGCTGTCCCCCGCGCAACCACATACGGCACACCCGCGTTCCGCAGCGCATCCTCCACCACCCGCGACAGCGCGTTGGTGCGATAGAACACCGCCATATCTTTCCACGTCAGCTTCGCCCCGCGCTTCCCAGGGATCTCCTCTTCCCGCCGCGCCCGCAGCCAATCAAGCACCACCGCTGCCTCGTGATGCTCATCGCGGCAGTGAATGATCTCGATCTTCTCCCCCTCGGGATTCTCCGTGAACAGCGTCTTGTGCTTCCGCCGAGTGTTCTTGCGGATCATCACATCCGCCGCGCCGATGATCCGCTTCGTCGAGCGGAAGTTCTCCCCAAGCGCGATCACAGCGGCTCCCGGGAACGCCTTCTCAAAATCGAGGATGTTGCTGATATCCGCGCCGCGCCACCCATAGATCGACTGATCCGGGTCGCCCACGACGCAGATGTTCGGCCGTCGCCCGCCAGCCGTCTCCCCCGCCAGCAGCGACGCGATCGTGAACTGCGCCCGGTTCGTGTCCTGATACTCGTCAATCAGCAGATACTGCCACCGCTCGCGGCACGCCTCCCGCACCGTTGCGTTCTCCTTGAGCATCTTCGCCGTCAGCACCAGCAGATCGTCAAAGTCGACCGCGCCCGCAGCCCGCAGCCCCTTCTCATACGCGATGAAGATCTTCGCAACCGTCTTGCCCGCAAAGTCGTTCTGCTGCGACGCAAACGCCGCCGCATCCATCAGCTCGTTCTTGGCGCTGCTGATCTTCGACAGCACGCTCCGCGGCGGCCAGTTGCTCGTCGCCAGTTGCAGCCCGTCGATCGCCTTTTTCATCACCGCCAGTTGATCAGCCGAGTCAAAGATCGCAAAGTCAGGCTTCAGGCCCGGCAGCTTCGCCACCTCCGCCCACCGCCGCAGCAGCCGCGCACACAGCGCGTGAAACGTCGTCACCGTCAGCCCACGCGCAGCCCCACCCTCCCCCAGCATGTGCAGCACACGCTCCCGCATCTCCGCCGCGGCCTTGTTCGTAAACGTCAGCGCCATGATCTGCCAAGCCGGAATGCCGCACCCGATCAGATGCGCAATCCGCCTTGTGATCACCCGCGTCTTGCCCGACCCCGGGCCCGCCAGAATCAGCAGCGGCCCCTCGGTGTGCCGCACCGCCCGGGCCTGCGGCTCCGTCAGGCCATCGAACACATCCGAGTCGTGACCATCCCCGCTCGGCTCCTGCGAAGGCTCGGGCGAGACAGGGGACGGACCACCAGGTGTGTGAGTGGGGGGGGTAGGGGGGGTTTGCAACTCGACCTCCGTGTCCATTCCGCAAGCGTAGCGGTCAGACCCAGAAGGTCACCCGTGCCCTGTCATCCCGCGCGCCCATTCGCGTCTTCGCGGCCCGTCGCGTCTGCTACCGCGGCCGTTCCCGGGCCCATCATCACCGGCCGCGCCTCACGCAGAATCAGCTCGACCGATTCGGGCAGGTACTCGACAATCTGCGCGACGACGTCGCCGGCGATGCGCCGCGTCAGCGCACCCCGCTTCGTCTTGCCCAGGATCAGCGTGTCACACCCGAACGTCACCGTGTAATCGAGAATCTCCTCGCTGATCCGGTCAGAACACACATAGATCGGTACGAACGGAACGGCCGCCTGCCGCGCCAGCGTTGCGACGGTGCCTAAAGACTCCAGCGCCTGCGGATCATCTTTCACTTGCGGCACAGCGCCCGGCGCGATGTCCATCACCCGCAGCGTGCGAACATAGATCACAAACAGCGTGGCCTTCCGCTTCCGCGCCAGTTCAACTGCAAACTCCGCCTGGTTCCGCCCGCGCGCAGCCAGCATGATCCGCCCCGTTCCCGCATCGAGCGCCTTCTGCGGCGCGTTCAGTTCCGCCAGCCAGCCCTGCGCCGGGACCGGCAGCGCCTCCTCCACCGCGACACGCATCGCGATGATCTGCCTCACCGCCAGCACGCCCACCACAAGCCCGCCCGCGAACACCGTCGCGTGCCATTTGGTCGCCACGATTGTCAGCGACACCGCCAGCATGATCACCCCGCCCACCGCCAGCCCCAGCCGTTCCCACTTTCCGATCGGCAGCGACCGGTTCCATGCGCAGCACAGCACGTTCGTCGTCACCGCGCCGCACACGCCGATGGCATATAACTCCGCCAGCCGCGCCACATCCCGCTCGATCGCCAGCACGATGATCGGCAGCACGCACGCGATCACCAGCGAGATCGCCGGCACACCCGAATAGTTCAGCTTCGTGAGGCCGTGGGGCAGCTCGCGATCGTGCGCCATTGCATACAGCACCGAGACCTTCGCCATGATCGCGGTGTTCGCCGCCGACAGCAGCAAAAGCCCGAACACAATCGCCGCGATGTTGCCAAGCGTGATTCCGAGCGACGCCTGCGCCAGCGCCTTCATCGCCGTATCGCGATACGCCACCACCTCCGCTGGCGGGTTGGCCCCGAACGTCACCGCATCGGGCACACTCGTCGCCGCCAGCGCGGGCAGCCCGGTAAGCGCAACCCCGAAGATCAAGTTCAGCACCACCACTTCCACCAGCACCGGCCAGATGGTCCGCTTGCTCGTCCGCGCAACCGGCTCCTTCATCAACCCCGTCATGTTGGCGACAGACTCCACCCCCGACAACGCCAGCACGATCGCGACAAACGACACCCACCTGTCCCATGTCGGCTGCGAGGAGTGCAGCGAGATCGTCCTCACCCCTTCCTTCAGGAACGGAAAGCACGCGACCGCGACCACCAGCGAGACCGCCAGCGAGGCCAGCGCGATCACCAGCGCAAGCCGCCCCGCGCTCCGCGCGCCAAACCAGTTCACCACCCCCAGCACCGCAATCACGATCGCGCACAGTGAGAACAGTTCCCACCCCTGGTGCCCCGCCGTCAACCCGAAGTAGTGAAACGCCTCCACAACCGAGATCGCCACCGTCACGATGTACCCGCCGATGAGCAGCGTCGCGCCGATCACCGACAGCAGCGGGCTGATCTGCCGCGCAGCCGTATAGACACCCCCGCCCTCCGGGAAGCACCGGCACACCACGGTGTATGCCCACGCCACCAGGATCATCACCAGCGACATCGCCGTCAGATACGCCACCGACGCGTGCGCCGTATAGAAAAACGCCAGCCCCAGCACATACAGCCGGCTTGTCCCCCAGTCCCCAAACAGCAGCGGACCGGCATGATGCCAGTCAAGGTTCCGCGGCCGTTTCTGTGTGACAAGCAAGTGGGATAAGCCGCCATCTTCCAAGCCGGATCCGTTCCGAACCTCACGGCCGCTCTATCCGGAACCCTTGCTCGATTCTCAGCCGCCACCCTGAGGCATCTTGCCGCTATTCCGCACTGGTAGCGGCTCGCTGTCCTGCGCGGGAGGCGGTACTTTCTGTGCCTCTTCAAAGGTGCTGTCAACCACCGGTGCCGTGGCATCGGCCGGTGCCGGAGGAACAGCAAAGTACGAGCGGTAAATAAAATAGGTCGCGGCCGACAGCACAACGGCCGCAATCGCCATCAGAATCAGATTCTTCCGCTTCTCAGATCGAGTGCCTTCATCGCTGCCTCTTCCACGACCGCCGTCATTTCTGGTCCGTTGCATGGCCGATAGTACGGCGTCGCCGTTGTGATGACCAAATCCGGAATCCAACCAAAATCCAAACGATCGCCTCTTCCCACGACCCGTCGCAAAAAAAGAGTATCGGTTTCCATCGAGAGCATCCATCGGGCCCCGACCTTCGTAAAGCAAGTTGGACAAGTCGCCGGTTCTAGGCGATACTCTCCACGGCTTGGATATCTGCGGCCGGTTCTCGGCCAAGTCAGACTTGTCCCGATCTCAGGGACGAAACACATACAGGAGTGCCGACCATGGCCCCGAACCGTCGCGGCTTCACATTGATTGAGTTGCTGGTCGTGATCGCCATCATCGCGCTGCTCGTCGCGATCCTGCTCCCCTCCCTTGGTGAGGCGCGGCGATCAGCCCAAAGCGCGGTGAGCCTGTCCAACCTGCGGCAGCTCAACATCGCGTGCGGCTTCTATGCCAACGAGAACAAGGACAGCCTTGTCAATCCCTTTGATCGCTTCCCTCGTCCCAACTTGCCGTGGTGTGCGATCATTCTGCCCAGCCAGCAGAATGCTGCCAACCCGGGCTATTGGGCCTTCTACAACGGGGCGGATGCAGGATGGGCAACCGAAATGTTTTCAGCCCACTGGGCGAGCCTGATGGGTGCCTATCTGTCCGACGACCTGCTCTCCGCAATCCAGTTCGCCCCCGGCGATACCACGGTGCTTCAGCGATACCGTGACTTCCGTGCCAATCCGCCCGGCGGCGACATCTCACGCGACTGGATCTGGGATGGCTCGTACTGGCTATCCCCGACCGTTTGGCTCGCCGCGGAGCGATTCGCCAACAACACCCGCATCCCGATTTCCACTGCCACTCCGCAGTACTGGCGCCGCAACCGTTATGACAGCGTTGCCTTCCCTTGGGCAAAGGTCATGGTGTGGGAGCGATTCGACTTTGCTCAAAAGTCCCGCCGCATCCCATCCGGCGGACGCATCAAGCTCGCGCCCAACTGGAACAACCCCGAAGCCAAGCCACGCTTCTGTCTGGTCGACGGCTCAACGGACTCTGTGCCCACTCGCAAGCTCGACGAGTTGAGCAATAGCTCCAACACCGCCGAAGCCCGAACCTTCACGCCCTCCGGCCTCTGGAACGTCGGCCAGGCAATCCTCGCGAAGTACGGCATGGAGCAAGATGGTCTCGAAGCCGGTCAGGCCAACAACTACGCCTTCAAGGCTTACTTCTGGGCCACCCGCGACGGTGTCAAGGGCCGCGACATCAACCGCTGAGCCCCTTCCTCTGAACTCAAATCTCTCTCAAGGCCCGGAGGTTTTCTCCGGGCCTTGTTCTTTTCCGGCCGTCTCTCTACATCCGCACAACTTCACCGCTCCCCTGGCTCGCCCGCTCCGCCTCCAGCAGCTCCGTCACCACCACCGCATCATCCACCGTCGCATCGATCCTCCGGTCCCCGCGGCCGATCGCCTCCAGCAGGTGACGCACCTCGCCGTCATACCCCGTCGCAATCCCCGGCGCAGTCAGTTCCACCGCGCTCGTGCCCTCCGCCGTGTGCAGCACCAGCGCCGGTGTCTTGGCCAGATCAAACTCCGCCGTCCCCCGCTCAAAGTTCACCACAAACCGCATGCGGAACCCCGCGCCCGGCGCTAAGTCCCAGCCCCCCTCCGCCACCACATGCACCGGCACGCCCGCCCCCTCATACCTGTACATCGTGCTCACATGCATCGCATCACCCGTCGAGCACACGCTCCGCGGCCTGCCGAAGCACCAGTACACAAAGTCCGTGTCGTGAATGTGCAGATCAAACAGCGCGCCCCCGCTCCGCACCGTGTCGTGATAAAACCCGCTTGACCATGCCGGCCCGCTCCCCATCCGCGTGAAGGTCGCGCTCCGCACCCGCCCCAATGATCCATCCACAACCCGCGCCCGCAGCCAGTCCCACCCCGGCCAGAACCGCATGCACATCGCCGGCATGCACAGCAATCCCCGCTCATCCCGTGCCCGGTTCGCCGCCCCCGCCAGCCGCCGCACCTCCCCGCTCCGCAGCGATACCGGCTTCTCCACAAGCACATGCTTCCCCGCCGCCAGCGCCGCAAGCGCAAGCTCCACATGCGATTCCGTGTACGTGCAGATGCTCACCAGCTCCACCGCCGGATCGGCCAGCAGTTCCCCCGGCGTGGCATATCCCTCCACCAGCTGCGGATCAAACAACTGCTTTGCCTTTCCCCCCGTGGCGATGTTCCCCGCCGCGGCCACTTTTCCCGCCCGTCGCTCCGCATCCGGGTCGCACACCGCCACCAGTCGGCAGCCAAAGCCATCAGCGGCCGCGCTCTGATACGCACGCACGTGCGTCTGCCCCATGAACCCCAGCCCGATCACCCCGATGCCGATCGACCCCGCCCCCCCCGCGCCCCCCGCACGCGCGGGCTTGCTCCCCGGTGTCATGGCTGCGGCTCCACGATCCGCGCCTCCGCGCCCAGCCTTTCCCGAAGCATCGCGGCCGCCGCGCGAATGTCATGCACCCGGTCTTCCCGCGCCTCCCGCTCGATCATCAGCCCCACCGTCGGCAGATGCTCCCGGATCACCCCCACAAACCCTTCCCAATCTACCTCCCCTGTCCCCGCCGTCACCTCTTCCCCCCACGTCCCCGCCGCGTGCGTCGCCTTCGCATCCTTGATGTGCACCTGCGCCACATGCGGCGCGAGCGCACGCAGCGCCGCGACCGGGTCCCCCATGCCATACAGGATCATGTTCGCCGGATCGAAGTTCACCCCGATGTGCGCAGCGCCCTCCACCCCGCTCACCTTCCGCAGTTCTTCCAGCACGCCCAGCAGCGTCTGTGCCGATTCCTGCCCCGTCTCCAGCGCCACCCGCACGCCCCGCTGCCCGAACTCATCCGCAACGTCCCGCAGCCGCTCGAGCATCTCCGCACGCAGCGAGCTCCCCGCATCGTGCGGCAGAAACCCCGCGTGAAACGTCACCAGCCCGATCCCCAGCCGCCGCGCAAGCTCCGCGTTCGCCCCCGCCGCCGCGAGGTTCTCGCTCCAGTGTTCATCCGACCGCACGCCCCCCGTCCGCCGGATCGATTCCAGCGTCGAGTAATCCTCCCCCTTCATTCCCATCATGCCCGAGGCAATCTCGATCCCCGCCGCGCCCAGCGTCTCAACCGTCCGCGCCTCATCCCATCGCCCATCCCGAACGGGATCCAGCGCAAGCTGCACCGAGCCGATCCCGCACGCGCGCAGCCGCTCTACCAGGTCCTCAGGACCCGACGGACGCAGCGACCATGAGCAGACACCGATTCTGTGCACGCGTGTGGTATACCCGAAACCCGCCCCCCCTGG
>Ga0163144_10027554_pt1 | contig 10999 bp, 9 predicted proteins | sample OliLak19BULKMAT1_FD_123175 | JGI IMG/M metagenome (GOLD analysis project Ga0163144, IMG submission 123175) | Freshwater microbial mat bacterial communities from Lake Vanda, McMurdo Dry Valleys, Antarctica - Oligotrophic Lake LV.19.BULKMAT1 | ecosystem: Environmental > Aquatic > Freshwater > Lake... | reverse complement strand
TGCGGGTGGTGCGGTAATCACCCTGCCGCCTGCTTCGTTCAGCGGGAAGAGGCAGCGAGCCACGACTTGATTCAGCGCGACGGTCTTTCAGGGAAGATTCCCGGCGTTCTTGTTGTTTCGCTGCACTGATTGTTGGAAGAGAAAACAATGCGAACCGTTTCTTTTATGTTCCTCGTGCTAGTTCTTGGAGGTTGTACGACGATGTACCACGATCCAACTCTGCCAACGGGCCACCCTGGGAACCCGGCCGGTGAGAGCGCGGTGGCGGCAGAGCAGTCTCGCACTCTGGCAGTCACCGGGGTGGAGATGCAGGCGGCTACTGGGACTGCGTTGCCTTCGGGTGCTGAGCATTCGGGACATGGCGCGATGGAGCCCGGGTCGAAAAGTTTGCGGAATCAGAATGCATCACCGGGCAACGCTGAGAACGGGGCGGACAAAGGTGCAGTGCCGGCGGCTGCACCTGCGACAGCGGTGGTGATGTATATGTGCCCCATGCATCCTGAAATCACTTCGGACAAGCCTGATCAGCGCTGCCCGCAGTGTGGTATGAAGCTCATCAAGAAGGAAGGGGGTAACAAGTCATGAAACGTTACCTTTTCTTTTCTTCTTTTTCTTGCGCGCTGATGACCGGCTGTGCGAGCATGAATCCGGGGCTTGGCTTTGATGCTGTGCGTCAGAGCGTCGCCGATCGTTCGGGCATGAAGGTGCATTGGAACAACGGTTCGGATGAGGATGCCCGCGCCGACGCGGCGGTGGGGTCGCTTTTGGGGCAGAGTCTGACGGCGGACCACGCCGTGCAGGTCGCGCTCCTAAATAACCGTGAACTTCAGGCGGTGTACGAGGAACTGAACCTCGCGCAGGCGGATGTGGTGCAGGCGGGGCTGCTGCGCAATCCGATCTTCAGCGGCGAGGTGCGATTCGCCACCAGCGGCGGGGGAGCCGCTGTTGTACTCGACCTTACGCAGGATTTCGTGAGCCTCTTGTACGCGCCGCTGCGTAAGGGGCGGGCCGAAGCTGGGTTTGAGGCGGCCAAACTTCGTGTCGCATCTGTGGTCGTGGACATGGCCGGCGAGGTGCGGTCAGCGTTTTACGAGTACCAGGCGGCCGAGCAAACCCGGGAGATGCGTGCGACCGTGCTGGCGGGCACCGGGGCATCGCACGAACTGTCCAAGCGTTTGCGCGCCGCTGGCAACAATCGTGAGCTTGATGTGCTCAATGAACAGGATCTGCTGGAGCAGGCCCGGGTCAATCTGGCGCTGGCCGAAGAGAGCGTGGTTCAAGCACGCGAACGCTTAAACGCGCTTATGGGGCTTTGGGGTGCGCAGACCCAGTGGCGGGCCGAAGCCAGGCTTCCTTCCGTGCCGGCTGAGGAGCCCGGCTACGAGAGCCTGGAGCGCAGGGCCATCGAGCAGAGCCTTGAGCTTGGTATCGCCCGCCGCGAGATTGAGATTGCGGCAAGGGCGCTGGGAATCGCCAAGCCATTCGGTTGGCTCACCGATACCGAGGCGGGTGTCGCGGCCGAGCGTGATGGTGACGGGTCCTGGTCCGTTGGCCCATCACTGTCACTGCCGATCCCGCTGTTTGATCAGGGGCAGGGCACCGTCGGTAAGGCTCAGGCGCAGCTTCGACAGGCGAGTGAGCGGTATTACGGTCGCGCTGTTGAAATTCGCTCTCGCGCGCGGGCAGCGCACGGCGTGCTGGTATCGGCTCGCGACCGCGCTGGCTACTACCAGCGGGTGATCCTGCCGCTGCGTCAGCAGATTTTGGAGCAGACGCAGCTTCAGTACAACGGGATGCAGGTGTCGGCGTTTGAACTGCTCCAAGTCAAGCGGAATCAGATTGAGGCTGGCGCCGGCTTCATCGAGGCGCTCCGAGACTACTGGATCGCGCGAAGCAAGCTTGAGCGGATCGTCGGTGGACGACTGACGGCCTTGGAGGGCACCGGGGTCTCGGCGCCTCGCGTGATCTCGCACAGTGGCCCGGGTGAGGCGGCTGACCGATCGTTCCAGCACCGGCACCCGAGCGCCAAGCCCGCCGCCGTTGCCGAGTGACCATTGTCAGCAGGGTTGCGAACTATGAATACAAAGAATGACAGTTACAGACTTTCCGCATTGCCTCTGACGCGGCGGGACATGCTTGCCACGGGTGCGATTGCGGGGAGCGCAATCCTGCTTGGCGCTCGCGCTGGCGCTCAACAGCTCGCGCAAGCGGAGCACCAGCACACAGCGGCCGACCCGACTAAGCCAGTGCGGGCGCCGGTTTCACTGGGCCAGCCCGGAGAGGACTACACGCCGGTGGTCGTTACCAATGGCTGGAGGCTGCCGTACAAAGTCGTGGGCGGCGTCAAGGTATTTCATCTTGTCGTCGAGGAAGTCGAGCATGAGTTTGCGCCCGGTCTGGTAGCGACGTGCTGGGGCTACAACGGCGGGGTACATGGCCCGGTGATCGAGGCCGTGGAGGGCGACCGCGTCCGGATCTTCGTCACCAATAAGCTCATCGCGCCGACGACGGTTCACTGGCACGGCCTGCTGCTGCCAAGTGGTATGGACGGAGTCGGCGGCCTGTCGCAGAAGTTAATTCAGCCGGGTGAGACTTTTATGTACGAATTCCCGCTCGTGCAGCACGGCACGCTCATGTACCACAGCCACCATGATGAGATGACACAGATGGCGCTGGGGCTTACCGGCATGTTCATCATCCACCCAAGGGAGCCTAAAGGCCCGAGACCGGACCGAGACTTTGCTCTCCTGCTGCACGAATGGCGGATCGAGCCGGGCGCTTCGCGGCCTGATCCCAACGAGATGGCCAACTTCAACGTGCTGACGATCAATGCCAAGTGCTTCCCGGGGACGCAACCGCTGATTGTCAAGAAGGGCGACCGAGTCCGCATCAGGATCGGCAACCTCGGGGCGATGAGCCATCACCCAATACACCTGCACGGCTACATCTTCACCGTCACCGAGACGGATGGTGGCGTGATTCCTGAGGCCGGGCGCTGGCCCGAGACCACGGTTCTGGTCCCCGTCGGCAGCACCCGCACCATCGAGTTCACGGCCGACAACCCCGGGGATTGGGCCATGCACTGTCATATGACCCACCACGTGATGAACCAGATGGGTGAGGGGCTGCCCAACATGGTGGGCGTCGATACGCGGGGTCTTGATACGCAGGTCCGCTCGCTGTTGCCCGAGTACATGTCGATGGGCCAGGCTGGCATGGGCGGCATGACCGATATGGGCATGGCGGTGCCGCCCAACAGCATTCCGATGGTCGGTGGCATGGGCCCGTACGGCGAGATCTCGATGGGCGGGATGTTCACGATTCTTAAAGTGCGCGAGAGCCTGTCCAGGTACGACGAGGACCCTGGGTGGTACGAGACGCCACCCGGCACACTCGCGTCTCTGGCAACCCACGACGCCATTGAACGCGATGGCGTTGCCACGGACGGGGGTAACGCTCCTAGAGCGCCCGCGGCCGCCAAGCAATCTTGGCGGCAGGCGCCCGGCCATCCGTCACCCACCGAAAAAGAGGGTAGTGGCGAGCACGGCGACCACAAGTAACACCGTACCGAACGAAAACGGTCTCTTCTTAACCGGGTGAGATTCAAGTAATTGCGGTTGAAGGAACTTGTAACGCTGCAAACGTAACCTGCGACTGCTCGCTTTTCACGCCGCGGTTACCCGTCGGCGAGAGCCAGCGCATGAGTACGAAGTTGGTCTCGCCACCGTCGAGGGAATTGAAGTTCATTGTGCACAACGAGCTCGCATCTACCGCGACGAAGTGCGGATCGACCTGGCGTGTCGGCCGAGCGGGTGATCGAAGAAATTTCGAGGTTGCTTCGCGCACGGGAAACTTCCGGCAATGCGGGGTAAATTACAAGGACTTGGCAACGCAACCGCCGCTGCAGTGTACGTTGTGTCAGACGCACGCCGTGCGTTGCTACTTTTGTGTCTGCCGTTTACAAAAAGGATAATCTCATGACTTACGCTGCTCCCTCCAAAGACACGCTCGCCTGCATCAAGGACTGCTGCGAATGCGCGGGCGTCTGTACTCAGTGCGGCACGCACTGCCTGCACATGGGGGGCACCCACGCCTCCGCCGAGCATCAGACCTTAATGCATGACTGCGCTGAGATCTGCGCGACGGCCACGAACTTCATGGCCCGCGGCTCGAAGCACGCCGCCCACATCTGCAAAGAGTGCGTGGAGATCTGCAACGAATGCGCTGAGTCCTGCGACAGCCTCGCACAGGGCGACGCGATGATGAAGCAGTGCGCCGAGATGTGCCGCAAGTGCGCTAAGTCTTGCGAGACAATGGCCGCCGCGGCGGTTTAGGTCAGGATGTTACGGTTTGGGCGCAGGCCCGATTCGTTCACCAGTCCGAGTGAGCCGATGGATCATCCCATGGTTTTGACACTCCGGCCCGACGTCTGTCCCGGCGTTCTAACTGCCGGAACGGGCATCGGGCTGGAGCAACAAACCGCCACGATGCGTCGGACCGCGACTCTGCACGTTAATAGTCCATCCGAGCTACAGGGTGTGCACGAGAACTTCACGCGGGCCGCTCCGCGAAAACGAAGTGCCCGCTGCGGACCGGATCCGCTGCGAAGCGGAATCTCAAACTGGCTGGGCTCGGTCGAGACTGATGGAGCGTGAGAGAAATTGAAGGGTACATCCCGGCTTTTTTCTCGTTAGCACTCATGGATCTGTCTCGTCGGTGACGCAGGACCGCGCGGCGGCAAGCATGCCAAAGTGTTGGAGCAAAAGAATCATGAAATGAAGAGAAAATAGAGCTTCCCAGCAACCCATTTTAGGAGAGAAAGGCTCGGAAATGCGAAAGTGTCCGCCGCATGTTCGCACCGGGCGTCACGACGTCACCCTGCGTCTGTAACTAGTTTAATTCAAAGCCAATGCCACCCGATTCCTCTCAGCTTGGCGTGCAGCTTGTCTGGATGCTTGTACTTGCGATCCCCGTCGCATGTATCTCGCGGACGGTCATTTTTGAAGAGGTTTTTCGTGAGATTCGAGAGGTGTGCCAAGAGCGCAGTAAAGAAGAGCGACCGGTTCTTGCGCGAAAATTCTTTTATCTCTTTACCTGTGAATACTGCTTCAGCCACTATGTCACAATATTCTTCCTGGTCCTTACCAACTATCGGTTGCTATTTGATGATTGGCGGGGTTACGTAATCGCGTTCTTCTCAATCGTGTTCGTTTCTAATGCATATCTGAGCCTCTACTCGCGGCTTCGCGTGGAAATCACTCAGGCGAAGGTGCAAATAAAGCAGATAGACGGGGAGGACAAGAAAATAGACTAGTACCAGACAATTTGTGGCGTGCTGCAAGGTTAGATTCATCGAATCATTTCTGGCTGAGAGGCTGGATGGAAACTCTACTCGTTTCCTTCTGGATCGATTCTTTTACGCCAGATTAACGCTACGCCCAGCCGAGTAGCGGGCTGACTATAGCTAAACAGTGCACAGACATGTGCCGCAGGTGTGCCAAGTGGTGCGGGTCGATAATGAGCGTTACGGTCGAGGCTTCAAGCACCGCCGCACCCATGGTGCAAGGCCGCTCGACACGTCGCCCGGCTTGCCCGGCTCCGGGGCGTATGGCTCATCAAAGCGCGGCTTGGGTGCTGCCGGTTGCATGGTTGGTGTTCTTGACCGCGTTCAAGGAATCTCATCAATATAAATGTACGACTCCCACCGCAAAGACCTTCGCCCGCTCGGCTGCTACAGGGGGCTTCATCTCAAGCGGTAAGTAGCCCACCCTCGCGCCCGGCGGCATAGTGCTGCAGCCGATTTGAGGTATTGACTAAATTTTTGTAAAGGGTAATTGCATGAAAACAAAATTTACTCTTGCGACGATTTCGACGGCGGGGCTCACGTCCGGCATGGCTCAGCCTTTCAGCGGCCATGGGGGTGGCGGCGTGAGGGGCGCGGACGGCATGAAAACTGTGAAAGCCGACATGCCGCCCGAAATGATAATGCGGTGCAGGGCGCTCATGAACACACCGGTGAGTCGCAACGATCCGGCGGCCCTGCAGGCGATGAAGGACCATTTCAGGGCCAAGGCGGCTCAGAGGGCACACTTAGACGCCATCAGCAGTAAGAAGCACAACAAGGCTCTTGCGGTGCTGAGCAACGACCAGGAAAGGACACTCGACGCCATGCCCCGGCTACCCCAAACGATGAAGGCCGTGTACGAGGACTTGATGGCGAAGATGATAAAGATGCAGGGGGACAAGATGGGCGACAAGATGGGCGCCGAGATGAGCGATAAGCCGATGGCGTGCCCGATGATGGACATGATGAATGAGCACGGGAGCGTGCCCGGCCAGACCGCAACCGGTGCGACGGTGACGCCGGATCACCCAGGGCATAAGTGACGCTGCACAGTTCGTGCGGGCGAGGTTCACAAGTTCAGCGGATGTTCACGACTCAACGAAAGGAACTGTCTATGGGACTTCTCTTGCTTATCTTGGTCATTGTGCTTCTCATCGGTGTCCTGCCGACGTGAGGCTATAGCCGCAAGTGGGGGGCTGGGCCCAGCGGCGGCCTTGGGTTGGTGCTTCTGGTGCTGGTGATCCTGCTGCTGATGGGTGTTCTCCCGCACGGGATGTCCGGCGGTTGGTTCGGCGGTAATCGCCACATGGGCGGCGGCGGTGGAATTGGTGGTGGCACGCACCTGACACTGCCGTGAAGTGGGCGGCTGGACCGTGCCGGACTTAGCAGACACCAATTGGCCATGTTGCTGGCCGCCCATGCTCGCGGCGGAGCGCAATGCGGCAGTTACTATCGCCGCAGGGCCCGGGCGACGGCGTGAATCACCCGGCCGCTTGCGACTGGCTGACCACCCGCCAGATGGGGTGGTGCAGCCGATGCGCAGTTTTACCGAGCGGAAGAGCAAGGGTCGCTGTGCCGCCGTGGCCAACATGCTCGAGTCGCTGCGCGGCTCGCCCCCATCGGCGCTGTGCGCCGTGATTGTTTACGATTGCAGGGCGATGTTTGGCCTGAATGTGAAGTTCAGATCCTTGGCGGAGGATCTTGTGAGGCTTGCATTCGCTCTGCGGATGACCGCCGAGAACCGGCAGACCCTTCGCAGCGACCGCGGTGCGATTGCAGTGCTGTAGGTTGACTGTGGTGGTGGCCACTGCATCGTGCGGCGGTCAGTGAGAGGGAATTTGAGATGCTGCGTGACCGCGTTACTTGTGGTTTCGCACATCAGCAGTGTATATCTCGGCATCGTGTGGATGCTGGATACGGCAATGGGCGTGCTGGAGCGGGCGAACTTGGGGCAACTGCCGACTCTGCCCAATGCGTGGGAGGACGAGACGTCCACCCAACTAGCTCGCGAAGCGTTCGTAGGCGGGGCTGATTTGCAGGTGTTGGGCTGGCTCCGCTGCGAATCGGCGAAAGATCGCGCGGCGATGGCAAGGGCGGGGACTGAACCAATGCGATTCGAACCCGCGTTCCGGAGGCTGTTGGAAACGGACGCTTCCCTGTTCGGCTTAAAAGAGCCCGTGAACCAATCGGCCGGGTCGATCGTAGGTACCCAGGGGGGTATACTTTACGAAAGGAGTTTTCTGATGAACACGGCGACGACAACAAACCAATCCATCACCCTTTCCATCGACGGCATGAGCTGCGGGCACTGCGGAGGTGAGAGCAACAACCAAGTTGCCGGGCGGGTGCTGCGGCGGGCAGAAGGCGGGTGCGCAGGGCAAGGCAGCTTCGGGCGGGTGCTGCGGCTGAATGCCCGGTTTTACATTTACGCTTTAAGGAGCGCATCCGATGGCGGCGTCAGGAAAGAAAAGACCGACGAAAACCAGAATCGCGGCCATGAACAGCGCGGCGTGCGGCTGCGGCCCCCGGTCGGCATCGGTGCTCAAAGGCGGCGCACGCCAAAGCGACCCGGCCGCCGTGCGCGACGGCATCGGGCCGGGGGCGCACGCGATGGGTGTGGATAATGCGCTGAAGGTCGCAAACTTGAAGCAACTGAGGCGGATCGAGGGGCAAGTGCGCGGGCTGGCGGGGATGGTACAGGAGGACCGCTACTGCGCCGACATTATCACGCAGGTTTCGGCCGTGCGTGAATCGCTGCAGACCGTGGCCCGAAACCTCATGCGAAACCACCTCCAGCACTGCGCTGCCAGAGCCATGCAGGACGAGGGGATGACGCGGGAGGGGATGGTTGATGAACTGATGGAACTCGTTGCCAAGCTGCGCACATGAATCGATCAGGCTACCAGGCCCACGATGATTTGCAACCGCCGACGCCGTAACGAAAAGTCGCTCGATGCGCTGGGCGCGGGGGTGATGTTCAGAGACTGGGGACTGGCAGCCTCGTCCGGAGATCCGCGGGGTGCGGACAAACGCTTTGCAGGGTGGCCCTAGGCCACCGATGGATTGGAAAGGACAGCGATGAACCACGATGACCAGCGCGGTATGAACACGACGTTGCCCCGCAGCGGGGGCACGCCGCCGGCGGCTGGCCTCCCGGTGGTTGCAGTCGCGGATGTGCGTGTGGACCTGCCGCTGACGGGCATGTCGTGCGCTTCGTGCGCCAACACCATCGAGAAGGTGTTGAGCAAGGCTCCGGGCGTGTCGACGGCAAGCGTGAACTTTGCGACCAAGACCGCGACGGTGCGGTATGACGCCGCGGCGACTTCGCCCGAAAAACTGGTGAAGGTTGTGAAGGGAACCGGGTACGACGCGACGCTGCCGGAGGCGGCCGCAGAAGCTTCGCCGAGACATGCTGGACACAACGACGCCATGCCGGGCATGACGGCGGCGGAGCACGCCGCGATGCCGGCCGGCCATGCGATGATCAAGGGCGGAGCCGGGGAAGATCACTCGGCGCACATGCACATCAACGCCGATGAGCAAGCGGTGCTGCTTCGCAAGGTCATCATCGGTGCGGCGTTGTCGATCCCCGTGCTGGTCATCGCGATGTCGCACGGGAAAATCGCGATATTCAATCAGCCGTGGATCAACTGGCTTCAACTCGCTCTCACCACGCCGGTGGTCGTCTGGTGTGGTGCGCAGTTTTACCGGATGGCGTGGATGGGCCTGAAGCACTTCCGGGCCAATATGGATTCGCTCGTGGCGCTTGGAACGGGCACGGCGTTTCTGTACTCAATCGCCGCGACGGTGTGGCCGGGGTTCTTTGCGACGGCACAGGGCGGCGCCGCGGTGCACGAGGGGACCGGCATGATGATGGTGCCCGTGTACTACGAGGCCGCGGCGGTGATCATCGTGCTCGTGCTGCTCGGCAAGCTCTTCGAGGCCCGCGCCACCGGCAACACGAGCGCTGCGATCAGGCGGCTGATCGGCCTTCAAGCCAAGACCGCGCGTGTGGTACGGGAAGGGCAGGAACAGGACATCCCGGTAGAGCGTGTGGTCGTCGGTGATACGGTCATCGTCCGCCCGGGTGAGAAAATCCCTGTGGACGGCGAGGTCGAGAGCGGCGATTCCGCCATTGATGAGTCGATGCTGACGGGCGAGAGCGTGCCCGCTGAAAAGAAACCCGGCGATGCGGTTTTCGGCGCAACGATCAACACGACCGGGGCTTTGACATTCCGCGCGACAAAGGTTGGCAAGGACACCGCGCTCCAGCAGATTGTTCGCCTCGTTCAGGATGCGCAGGGCAACAAGGCACCCATCGCCCGCCTGGCGGACACCATCAGCGGTTACTTCACGCCGGTGGTGCTCGGCATCGCAATCGTCACGTTCATCGTCTGGTATTTCGTGGCTCCGGTCGATACGCGGCTGAGCATGGCGTTGCTCACGTTTGTGTCGGTCCTCATAATCGCGTGCCCGTGCGCTTTGGGTTTGGCCACGCCTACTGCGATCATGGTCGGCACTGGTCGCGGGGCTGAGCGCGGCATCCTCATCAAGGGTGGCGAGGCGCTGGAGACAGCCCACAAACTCACGGCCATTATCCTCGACAAAACCGGCACCATCACGCAGGGCAAGCCCGCGCTCACGGATGTACGGGCACTCGCGGGTATTTCCGAGGCCGACCTTGTGCGCCTCGCCGCATCTGCCGAGCGGCGCAGCGAACACCCGCTTGCGGCGGCGATAGTGGATGGGGCCAAAGCCCGCGGCCTGGTGCTGGCGGAACCGAGCGCGTTTAAGGCCATAGTTGGCAATGGCATTGAGGCGACCGTAGAAAGTCGCACAATTCTGGTCGGCAAGCGCGGACTCCTGGCCGATCGTGGCATCGACACATCTGAGTTAGATGCGCTGGCGGAGGAACTCGCGGCGGCGGGCAAGACGCCGATGTACGCCGCGATTGACGGCAAGCCCGCGGGGCTGATCGCCGTTGCCGACCGGGTGAAGCCTGAGTCCAGAGCGGCCATCGAGCAGATGCAGAAGATGGGCCTGCGTGTGGCGATGATGACGGGAGACAATGCCAGGACCGCGGCGGCCGTGGCCAAAGAAGTTGGCATCGCGCCCGATATGGTTTTTGCGGAGGTGCTTCCGGGAAACAAGGCCGACTACGTCAAGAAACTCCAGGCCCAGGGCCTTGTCGTCGGGATGGTTGGCGACGGCATCAACGATGCTCCGGCACTTGCGCAGGCCGATATTGGCCTGGCGATGGGCACGGGAACGGATGTGGCCATCGAGGCCTCCGACATCACTCTGATTCGAGGCGATCTGCGCTCCGTGCCCGAGGCTATCGCGCTGTCGAAGGCAACGATGCGCACGATCAGGCAGAACCTCTTCTGGGCGTTCATCTACAACGCGCTGGGAATTCCGATCGCCGCGGGCTTGCTATACCCGTTTACGGGTTGGCTGCTCTCACCGGTTATTGCGAGCGCGGCGATGGCGTTTTCGAGTGTGTCGGTGGTGCTGAACAGTCTGCGGCTTGCGCGGTCTCGGGTGTGAGAGGTTTTAATGCCTTCTTACGAAACAGGCTGGTTTTAGGGTGTTTTTTTGCGGCGGCGTGTCGCGCGATCTCATCGTTTGCGGTTATACCAATCTACGTTGCACCTT
>Ga0163144_10027553_pt1 | contig 10999 bp, 10 predicted proteins | sample OliLak19BULKMAT1_FD_123175 | JGI IMG/M metagenome (GOLD analysis project Ga0163144, IMG submission 123175) | Freshwater microbial mat bacterial communities from Lake Vanda, McMurdo Dry Valleys, Antarctica - Oligotrophic Lake LV.19.BULKMAT1 | ecosystem: Environmental > Aquatic > Freshwater >... | reverse complement strand
TGTCGGATCTTCGACCGTCCAAGTACCAGTGATGCCGACGTGTTCTCACTCACGAGTACGAATGTACTCATATTCGAGTACATCGTCAACCGCTCGGAGACGCTAGTTGGGTATGTCCCAAGAAGAGCCGAGGGGTATCTGCTCGTTCGCGTTGGGACCGGCTACAAGTTCGCGGGCCGGACGATGGTTGAGTTGCCGGGCGCGCCGCCCGGGAATCCGCTGTCAGACGATTACGTGCGCGAGCTCGCGGACAAGTGCAGGGTCAAACTAGAGACCGGAGACTACGACGGCGCGATCACGAACGCAAGGACGCTTCTTGAGGCCGTGCTCGGCGAACTTGAAGAGCTCCTGTCTGGTACTCGGAGGGGCTACGCCGGCGACCTCCCACGGCAATACAAGGCGGTTTCCCGGATGCTCCGTCTGGACGACGACCGGGAAGATCTGGACGCTCGCTTCAAGGATGTGGTACGTGGACTCGTGACGGTCGTGAACGGTCTGGCGCCGCTACGCAACAAGCTCAGCGATGGTCACGCTCGCGTGCGCATGCCAGCTCGTCACCATGCTGAGGTGGTGGTAAACGCGGCGACGACGGTTGCCGTCTTCCTGGGTCAGTCATACGAAGCACAAGCTGATGCCGGGCGGTTCTTGAAGCCATCCAAGACCGACTGAAACAGCCGTGTCCAGGTCGTTCACCGCGACCAAGGAGAAGGCGATCATGCGCGTAGCAGCGATCGGCTCGCGCTGCTTTCAGGGCCTCGGGCGGACGCCTTGACATCTTTACACTTCGGTCTATCTTTACAGGCAGTGTGAAGAACCTCACTGCTGTTAGGAACGAAGGACTCGCCGCATGGGCCGTCACCCTGCTGCGGGCGCTTCCCGGCGCCCCAGTGATTGGTGAGACGCTGCCCGGATCGACCGACGACGGCATCCTCCGGTTCGCCGACGCCGGCCTCGTCCTCCGAGTGGAGCAGAAGGCCCACGTCGACCCAGTGATCGCCCATTCGATCAAGGCCCGCAACGTGGGCCGATCGGAGCCGCTCCTCGTCGTCGCCAGGACCACCACCGCCGTCGCGCGCGAGATTCTCGAATCGCACGGCATCGGCTACGTCGACGCCACTGGCAACGCGGCAATCGACCTGCCGGGGCTCCACGTACGTACGGGGTCCCTGGCGCGGTCCGGATCCTTCACCGCTGCAGCGGAGATCAGTCTTGGGCCGCGCAGCCCGGCGTCGCCGCGCCTCGCGGGCAAGGCGGGCCTCATTGCCCAGGCGCTCATCCTGGAGCCAGAACGAGCCTGGACCCTGGATGCCATGGCCGATCGCGCAGGCGTGTCGACCGCGCTTGCTCACCGTGTGTTCTCCCGGCTCCAACGAGTGAAGGTGCTTGCGGCCGATGGCCGCGGGCCGCGCAAGACCCGTCGGGTCGCTTCTCCCGGCGCTCTGCTTGATCTCTGGGTGGAGGAGGCCGCAGATCCGAAAGAGCGGCGGACCCCGGCGTACGCGTTGATGCGCGGCGATGGGCCCCGAGCAGTGTCCTCGCGGCTGACGGAACACGACTTTCTCCATGCGGTGACGGGTGTCGCCGCCGCCACGCGACGCGTAGCATTCCTGACGTCGTTGCTCGTCACGGAGGTTCGCGTGACGGCGACGCGGACCCCGGCCGAGGTCGCCGCTGCCGCTGATGCAAGACTCGTGGAAGAGGGGGCCAACATCCTGTTCGTCCAGGGGCCCAACGACGCAGAGCTCCGGTTCCGGCGCGACGTCGAGGGCGTCTGGCTGGCGGCCGAGACGCGTGTGTATCTCGATGCCCTTCGGGATCCTCGGCGCGGCGCCGAGCAGGCTCGCGAGTACCGCAGCCAGGTGTTCGGGTTCTGATGGTCCTCTCCGCAGCCGACTACGACCCAGCGGTCACCGAACTGTGCGAGCGTGCGCTCGTCACGATCCTCGGGAACGCGGGCTGGTGGGCCCAGCACCTCTACCTTGTCGGCGGACTCGTCCCGCGCTACCTGACGGTCCCGCCAACGGCGAGCCGACCGGCCCACGCCGGCACTCGCGACGTCGACCTCGGGCTCGCATTGGCCTTCCCGGCGACCACCCGCGCCGACTACGAAAAGCTCGCGCAGTGCCTGCAGCGGGCCGGCTTCGATCAGACTCGCGACGAACCGGCGTTCACGTGGACCCACGCCGAGGGCGGCCTTGAGCTCAAGGTCGACCTCCTCAGCGAGACCGACGCGGTTGCGCCAGGCGAGAGTTTCAAACCTCGCTCGAATGCCGGTTCGAAGATTCAGGCACTGAACGCGCGCGGGATCCACCTCTTGTCGCACGACCACCGCGTAGTCGAGGTGACTGCCGAGCGTCTTGATGACCAGGGCGTCTCGACCGTGGGCATCCGCGTGGCCGCACCGCTCCTGTTCATCGCGCTCAAGATCAACGCGCTCCAGCTCCGACACCTGCCGAAGGATGCGTACGATCTCGTCTACACGCTGGATAACCTCGGTCCAGCGGCCGGCCCCCGTCCCGCCGAGGCGGGCCGGGTGATGGCGCAGAGCTCCATCGCGCGGGACACGTTCATCACAGAATCGATCGAGTTGCTCCGGGAGCGCTTCGCCGAGCCGCACCTTGATGGACCAGGAGCGTACGCGCAGTTCATGGGTGTCGGGCCGTCTGACGACCCCAGGCTGCGTAACGAAGCGGTGGCGATCGTCGGCGAGGCTCTCGCCGCCTTTGATCTGTCCCTCAAAGGGGTGTGAGTGTCGGGCTTCACGGAGTCCATCGTTGAGCAGGCGGCCTTCGCGCGCCTGGCCGCGATCGGCTGGACGGTCGCCCATGGCCCAGAGATCGCGTTCGGCCAACCTGCCGCAGAACGAGCTGACCCCGGATACCGCGATGCCGTCCTCACCGGTCGCCTGCGCGCGACCCTTCGGCGCCTGAACCCTGGACTACCGGCCGATGCGCTCGATGACGCGTTCCGTCGGCTGACGACCGTGGCCGGGCCAACGCTGCTGGAGCGCAACCGCGCGCTGCACCGGCTGCTTGTTGACGGCGTGAGCGTCGAACAGCGCCGGCCTGACGGCTCGATCGCGGGCGGGATCGCCCAGGTGATCGACTTCGAGCGTCCTGAGCTGAACGATTGGCTCGCCGTGAATCAGTTCACGATGGTGGAGGCTGGCCACGAGCGGCGCCCGGACATCGTCCTGTTCGTCAACGGCCTGCCGCTCGCCGTCATCGAGCTCAAGAACGCGGCCGACGAACAGGCCACGATCCACGCCGCGTACCACCAGCTCGTCACGTACCAGGCGCAGATCCCCGCCCTGTTCGAGGCGAACGCGGTGCTGGTGGCCTCCGATGGGGCGAGCGCTCGCCTGGGAGTGCTCGGGGCAGGGGAAGAGTGGTTCAAGCCCTGGCGCACGATCGACGGCGCGGGCGATGCTCCGGCCTCACTGTCGGAGCTTCGGGTGTTGCTCGAAGGCGTCTTCGACCACCGCCGCTTCCTCGACCTCCTGCGTCACTTCATCGTCTTCGAGGACGCGGGCACCGGTGCGCTCGCCAAGAAGGTCGCCGGATACCACCAGTTCCATGCCGTCAACGCCGCGGTGGAGGAGACTCTTCGTGCGACCGGAGCCGGGTCGGCCGCGCTGGAGCGGGCAGCCGAGGGGCCGGGTCGGTACGAGACGACGGAGCACTCCGGTGGGGCGCCTGGCGACCGGCGTGTGGGCGTCATCTGGCACACGCAGGGGTCAGGCAAGAGCCTGACGATGGCGTTCTACGCGGGCCGGATCGTGCTCGAGCCCGCGATGGCGAACCCGACCATCGTCGTCCTCACCGACCGCAACGACCTCGACGACCAGCTCCTGGGAACCTTCGCGCGCTGCCGGGACCTGCTCCGCCAAGACCCGGCGCAGGCTGCCGACCGTGCGGATCTGCGCCGGCTGCTCGCCGTCGGCTCGGGCGGGGTCGTGTTCACGACGATCCAGAAGTTCCTGCCCGACGAGCGCGGCGATGCCCATCCGGTGCTGTCCGACCGCCGGAACATCGTGGTCATCGCCGACGAGGCCCACCGAAGCCAGTACGACTTCATCGACGGCTTCGCCCGCCACCTGCGCGACGCGCTGCCGGCGGCGTCGTTCATCGGCTTCACCGGGACCCCCATCGAGGCCACGGACGCGAATACCCGCTCGGTCTTCGGCGACTACATCAGCGTCTACGACATCGAGCGCGCTGTGCGCGACGGCGCGACGGTCCCGATCTACTACGAGAGTCGACTCGCGAAGCTCGCCCTCGCGGAGGGTCACCTGCCGCACCTCGATGACGAGTTCGAGGAGGTCACCGAGGGCGAGGAGGTCGAGCGCAAGGAGCAGCTCAAGAGCCGCTGGGCACAGCTCGAGACGTTGGTCGGGGCCGAGGACCGGCTCAAGCTCGTGGCCGCTGACCTCGTGGCGCACTTCGAGGACCGCCTCGCGGTGATGGAGGGCAAGGCCATGGTCGTGACGATGAGTCGGCGGATCGCGGTCGAGCTATACCGCGAGCTCGCGGCCTTGCGGCCCGAGTGGGTCGGCCCCACCGACGACGACGGCTCCCTCAAGGTCATCATGACCGGCTCCGCCTCCGACCCGCTCGACTGGCAGGCGCATATCCGCAGCAAGGGCCGGCGTGAGGCGCTGGCGACCCGCTTCCGCGATCCCGCCGACCCCTTCCGCGTGGTGATCGTGCGTGACATGTGGCTCACCGGGTTCGACGCCCCGAGCCTGCACACGATGTACCTCGACAAGCCGATGCGCGGCCACGGCCTGATGCAGGCGATCGCTCGGGTGAACCGGGTCTTCCGCGATAAGCCTGGCGGCCTCGTCGTCGACTACCTGGGACTCGCCGATGAGCTGCGCCAGGCGCTCGCGGTGTACACGGAGGCGGGCGGCACCGGGCAGACCGCCATCGACCAGGACGTCGCGATCGCGGCCATGCAGGAGCGCTTCGAGGTCTGCCGCGGGCTGTTCCATGGCTTCGACTACGCCGCGTGGAAGATCGGTCCTGCCGAGGAGCGGATGGACCTCCTTGCGGCTGCGCAGGATCACATCCTGGCCCTCGACGATGGCAAGGAGCGGCTGCTCCAGGCCGTGACCGAGTTGTCCGCGGCATTCGCCCTCGCCGTGCCGGCCGACGAAGCGCTGGCGATCCGGGACGATGTGGGCTTCTTCCAGAGCGTCCGAGCCGTCCTGCGCAAGCGCGCGCCCGGGGAGCGGCGCACCGACGAGCAACTTGACGCCGCCATCCGCCAGATCGTCTCCGGCGCCATCGTCTCGGACGAGGTCATCGACGTCTTCGAGGCGGCCGGGCTGCGCAAGCCGGACATCTCGATCCTGTCGGACGAGTTCCTCGCCGAAGTGCGTGGCATGCCCCGGCGCAATCTCGCGGTGGAACTCCTGCGCAAGCTGCTCGACGGCGAGATCCGATCGCGCAGCCGCCGCAATGTCGTGCAGGCGCGCTCGTTCGCTGAACTGCTCGGGCAGGCCCTTCGCCGCTACCAGAACCGGGCGATCGAGACCGCCCAAGTCATCGAGGAGCTCATCGCGCTGGCCAAGGCGATGCGCGAGGCTGCCGCGCGCGGCGAGGAGCTCGGCCTCACGGACGACGAGCTCGCCTTCTACGACGCGCTCGAGACCAACGACAGCGCGGTGGCCGTCCTGGGGGACAACGAGCTCCGCGCCATCGCCCGCGAACTCGCCGACCAGGTGCGGGCGAACGTGACGATCGACTGGACGCTGCGCGAGAACGTCCGAGCCCAGCTCCGTGTCCTGGTCAAGCGCATCCTGCGCAAGCACGGCTACCCGCCCGACAAGCAGGAGCGCGCAACGCAGCTCGTTCTCGAGCAGGCCGAGGTTCTCAGCGAGTTGTGGGCCGTGGCGTGAGCGCGCGAGCCAGGCCCGAGGTAGGCGTTCAGCGGAATCCACTTCGAGGACCGGTCTGGCGCCGAGTTCGAGCGGATCTGCTTCGCCCATCTATGGGACCACGAGAAGCTGCCGACGACGCCCTGGTCGGGTCTGGGGATATCCGGGTTTGCTGTGACCCGCCGTGCGGCATGCTCTTCGCGTCTCCGCGAGCGGGGGACCAGATGGACGGGCGGCGACCAGCGAGCCTCGAGGCGGTTGCGCGGCTGGCACCGCTTGGCGCCTTCGACAGTTCCCGTGCTCTGTTCGAGCTGGGTGGGTCGAGCTGGCGCCGGTCGTCGTCCGCCCCGCGAGCCCCGAGCCAATAGAGGCCGTTCCATGTCCGGCACCAGCGGCCAGACCGTCCGGGCCGACCGGGGTACTTAGAGCGTATTCCGGACAGCCGATAACAGCATGGGAAACGGTGGGACGAGCCGTCCTGTCACGCGGCTGCGCGCAGCGCGTTCAGGTAGGGTTCGACACCCTCGACACGGAAGCTCCACCCGAGAGTCCCCATTTCCTGTCCATCGGCCTCATCAAACATGACGTTGCTACCGGTCGACGCTCATCCGTGAACGATCGGCTAAGGCGCCAATCGAGGTCAGCATGTCGGAACGGTGATTGCGGAGATGATGCATCATCTCCGCACCGCCGCTAACAAAGGCAAGGCGGAGCGGAGGGACCGGGGATGCGAGCGCTGATCCTCGCGGCCGCGTTTGCGGCTGCCGCCTGTGGGGGAGCGGCAGTGGCGCCGAGCCCCTCGCCGACGGCCCCGACGCATATCGTATCCGGCACACTGACGTTCATCGGTGACACCGTAGGCCAGTCCGATTGTCACGGCGTCGGCGGGTATGCCGACATGATCGGGGGCACCGATATCCTGGTCCTCGACGGTGCCAACGCGACCATCGGCAAGGCAGACCTATCGGAAGGAACGGGGTTCGAGGATGGCTGCATGTTCACCTTCAGGGCTGAAGGGGTACCCGACGAGCCGTTCTACACATTCCGCATTGGTGACCGCGATGCTCCGACATACTCGAACGCCGAGATGGTCGAGCAGAACTGGGACGTCGAACTTTCGGTAGGCAAATAGCCAACATATCGTCCCGCTGATCTATGTCAAACGCGTCCGCGTGGACGTCCTGTCACGCGGCTGCGCGCAGCGCGTTCAGGTAGGGCTCGACACCCTCGACACGGAAGTTCCACCCGAGAGTCCCCATTTCCGTCCGGGGGCGCTTCTTCATACCCAACCACTGAGTTTGGTGCGAAGCCGCGGCCGTCAAGCTGGTCCGGCCCCTCCAGCCACGCCCAGGCTCCGCCTCCGAGCCGCCCTCACGTCAGCCTGCTCGGGCGAGCCGAACGGGCCTCGGCGGCGATGGCGCCACACGTGTTCCCGGCGCTGGAACTCCGTTATCGATCGAACCTACAAGTCGAAGGGCTCGTCAGATACCGCATTCTTATCCTTGGCCTTGTTCAGGATCAGACGCGTGAGGTCCATAGCCTCGACGACGTCCACGATGTACTGCCGGAAGATCCACTCGGCGACCTCACGAAAGCCGGACGCCTCCAGGTCTGCGAGCGTCTTCTTCTTGTCACGGTCATGACCGTGGAAGATCTCGCCGTGCATGAAAACGTCGGCAATCTCCCAGGGGGTGTACTCCTGCTCGATAAGCGCCCCATCTGCATCCAGCGTTCGGTGGCTGATCGCGGGACGGGGACGCACCTCGATTGGGATTTCGTTGCGGTTGACTAGTTCGAGCCGGTCCTTGACCTGTCCGGCCAGCTCTCGGAGCCGCGGGTGTGTCAGGTGCGTGGTCGCATCGCTGAGCAGGCTCGGTAAGTGAGCGGGCTCTTTGCGCGTCACGAGCTGTCGCCACTTGGTCAGAAACGATTCAAGGTCGTCCCGGTCGACGTCGGCGATCCAGCCCCTCATGGGCGCCCCCAGCGTCCACTCGAGCCTGATGCTGAGGTCGATTCCCGCCTTGCTGAGGCGTCGGTCATCGATGGAGCGAGCGAGATCGAGAAACGCCTCGACCCGTTCGCTGAATGCCCACCCCTGCATCCCCTCATGATGGCGGCGTCCGACGCCCTGCGCTGACCTTGCGGACAGCACGTCGGGATCGATCGCGCAGGCGCGGAGCAGAGTCGGCGCCTAGGCTAGCGACGTGGGCTTACCCGCCCGACGCGCGGTGGTCGACGGGCGCTACCCGAGGACTATGCGACAGGTCGGCGTCACCAGGACTCGGATGAAGACCTGCGCCAGTCTTCCCGCGGAGGGCGATCGGGAATCCTGGCGGGCGACGCTGCGCCGTTTGCAATGCGCCGCCTCGTGTTGGCGCAGTGTCTCCGTTGCCTATCTAAACTACGGCCTCTCCGCGCGACGCAACCGTTGGCACATTTCTTAGCGACGCATCCGGTGGCACGTTGGCCAACGCATGGTGCCATTCGTCAACGGCGACTGGCTTCGCGATCGAGCACGTCGGCCCGCCCGGAGGGAATCGAAGGGAACACGCGGCCGGCCCGTCACCCGCATTGACGCAGGTTCACGGTGCTGTTGAAGGGAGCGATCGCTGGGATGGTCCAGCCGGCTCACGATGCGCACTTCCCAGATCTCCAGACCGGCTCGATCCCGCTCGAGGTCAACGCCACGACCAAGCCGCTCAAGGGCGGCGAGGCGCACAACGGTCATGCCGGCGGGACCGTCGTCGCTGCCTTCGAGTTGGACAAGGCGACCGGCACGATCGACTTCCACGCTCTCGAGCGCCGAAATCGAGGCGTCCGATTGGCTCGCCGGGCAAGGTGGACTGAGCGAGCCAAAGTAGCGCTCGAGAACCCGACCTATTCGGCGTTCTGAGTGGGTCCAGCCGCCTTCCGAGACCGGTGAAGCGAGGGCACTGGCAACTCCTGATTGGCTCAGGTGTTGCGACGATCGCTTGAACTCAAGTACCCACTGGTGGCCATGGACACGGGCGCGTACTCTCTGCTTGTTGGACCGAGCTGAACGCGGCATACGCCCCGAAGTCCGGCTCGTGGGAAGGGAGTTCGTCTCGATGGTCATCGGTCGTCGCACTCTGTCAGCAGGTCTCTCGGCCAGCCTACTTATGACAGCCCTAGGGATGACTCCCATCTCGGCGGCTGCGGATCCCGCCGTCCCTGACCCTCGGGACAGACCGGCCATGCCCGACGACGTTCGACTGACACAACCGGCGCTGCTGGATGACGTACCTGTACGTGGCAACCGCGTTCAGAAGGTGACAGAAACCCAGCGGCAAGGTTTCGAGTCCAGTGGCGCGAGGGTCGTCCAGTCGGACGAAGGGCTACTTGTCATCGAGTTGCGGGACGAGAAAGACGTGCCAACTCAGATCGTCGCCTTTGATACGGCCACCGACTCAGGAATCGAGGTCATCGGCTTGGCCTTCCTGGACGCTGCCGAAATCGACGCCATCAACGCAGGGAAGATCGTAGACAGCACCGCGTTCGGACCGCAAACCGTTTCGGCACATAGGAATGGCACCAACCACTCCCACTACCCGGGCTATCCGTTCCACACGTGCACCTACGTCTACAACTGGGCGAATGGAGATTCAACCTTTCACATGTGCCAACAGGACGCCGTCTTCTACACGTATGTGGCGTCGGGTTGGTCCGGGTTTCTCATCGGCCTATTCAACCCGGTCCTTGGCTTTATCACGGGGCTGTTCGTGTTCGGCACGATCAACAACTACACGAATTCGGACGGGTCGATTGATCTGTTCGGACCCGCCGCGTCGATCAACAGCCACTATGGAAACACCTATTACTGGGGCGCACGTGAAGGGTGGTACTACCACTACCCAGTTGGCAACGCGTACTACGGATATGCGCGGCGAGCGTCCAACGGCCTCCTCTATCGGACGCACTGACGTGATCGATCGGATCGCCATCGGGCTCGCAACATCCGTAGTGATCATCTTGTGGCTGGGTTGGAAGCGCCACTATCGATGGCAAAATCTCTTCCTGACAGGGGGCGGATGGTTACTGTTCTTCATCGTCCTCGCGGTTGCGTTCGAAGGAGCCACCCGCGAACCGGCCATCTTCCTGCTCGGATGCGTCGCCGGGTCGCTTATCGAACGGGGATTCTCGGCGGAAAAGCAGCGCAAGCATGAAGTCAATGCCGATCCGCTTGTAACGCGCGCGGGTGGTTCCGCGTAGGTCTACGCTGCCCGTCTTCGCCCGTGGTTAGCGCCGACAACGCCGGACATTCCGGGCAGGCACGCCCCGGTCGGGAGCTTGCCGGGCATAGCCGGGATCCACAGGGCGGGGCGCGAAGTCCGGCCAATCGCCGACGACACTGACCGGCACTTATCCCGGGCTCAGCACGGAGTCCACCGGACGACCGTGTGGGCACGCAGACCCGGTTGATGAAGTACCAACCGGGTCAGGTTCGGGGCGGAGCGGTCGTCCCGGGGCTACGAGGTCTCGGGCTCTGAACCGTACTGGGTCTGATGGAGGCTCCACTTCTTGGAGGAAGATGGAGTCATGGCACAGCACGACAGTACAGCCCGCCCGGTTCCGCGGCGGTATCCACCCGAACTCCGCGAGCGAGCGGTCCGCCTGGTCGCCGAGACAGCAGCCGAGCAGGGCGATCGCCACGGGGCGGTCACCTCGGTCGCTCGCCAGCTGGGCATCGGCCCCGAGTCGCTCCGGCTGTGGGTCCGCCAGGCCGAGGTCGATCGCGGCCAACGCGGCGGCCTGACCAGCGACGAGCGCGAGTGCATCAAGGCCCTGGAGCGCGAGAACCGTGAGCTGCGCCGGGCCAACGAGATCCTCAAGAGCGCGGCGGCTTTCTTCGGGGCGGAGCTCGACCGCCGCTCGCCGCGATGATCACCTACATCGACGAGCACCGCACCTCGTTCGGGGTCGAGCCGATCTGCCGGACCCTGCAGGTCGCCCCATGCCCGTGGCCATGAGAAAGTCCCCACTGGTGGCCGCGGGAAAGTACCCACCCCTCGATTGATCTGAACCCTCGGGAAGCCCCCGAGGCTGCACGATGGCGGTTGTTCGAACCCCGTCAACGGCAACCCCGAGGGACACCCATTG
>Ga0163144_10027552_pt1 | contig 10999 bp, 11 predicted proteins | sample OliLak19BULKMAT1_FD_123175 | JGI IMG/M metagenome (GOLD analysis project Ga0163144, IMG submission 123175) | Freshwater microbial mat bacterial communities from Lake Vanda, McMurdo Dry Valleys, Antarctica - Oligotrophic Lake LV.19.BULKMAT1 | ecosystem: Environmental > Aquatic > Freshwater >... | reverse complement strand
CGTCTAAAGAAGGGTCCCACGGTCAAAAAGTGACGTCCTGGAAAGGCCCTCAGAAGTTTGCATCAATTCTCTCATCAACGCGCGAATTTGCACGTACCCTTGGGCTGGCGTCGTTTATTTGTGCCATCTTCGCATCGGGGTGTCACGCGTCCACTGTACTTTTCATAAGATCGCCATAATTTAGCGTGAAAGGTGAAAATCCTGCACCCGAGCGATGGAAAGCCCACACTTTTCTGGCGCAAAACAGCCTCGGTCTTCACCGTCCAAAGAAGTGCCCATCAGCAATACCGTATCTGCACGCAGCCAAGATCTATACCGATCGCAGGATGTCGCTGTCCAGTCCAGCGCCATCAGCGCGCTATCTTGCTGCCCGGTGTGCTTCGAGCCATTCACAGAACCAGTATCACTCCTCTGTTGTCACGCGATGTTTTGCAGACCATGTTTGCATGTGCTGCTAGTCAGAAATGGCGGACACTGCTTTCTTTGTGGCTCCCTTCCCCCTCCTCCGGGTTTCGCGGTCCCTGCCTCGTCTTCCCAGCGTACCGCATCGTTTCCTCAAACCGTCCACCATCCACCCAAAGCGAGAGCTGTACAGTCGTTTGTGCCTATTCAACGCGCTCTTGCGGAAGCGAAACGGCACCCTACAGCAAGCCTTTCCACGCCTCATGGTTTATCACAGCCCTCCGCCATCTCCCAGTCAAATGCAGGAAACTCCACGAATGTCGCTCCTACCAACGGTCCGACCACGACCCAGGCGGCGACCGCTTCCGCTATGAACGAATCTGACTGGCAACCAGGTAGATCCTTAGCCTTTGTTGCATGACCACATGCTTTGTTAGTGCTCATCTGTTTACTCATCTCAGGCACTAAGAACACTTGTCCCATCTGCTCCAAAAGTTTTGCGAAGTTATCAGCTCTGCGGCGACACGAACGCGTCCATACAGGAGAACGACCCTTTTTGTGCGACTTTCCCCAATGTGGGCTTCGATTTGCAGAAATGGGAAATCTGAGGGTAATGCAATTGCATGTTGGGTCATGAGCAGCACATGCTAATCGGTGTCATGTACTCGTACTTCCTGCAGCGACACGCAAGAGTTCACACGGGAGAGAAGCCGTACGTGTGTGTGGTCACTGGATGCGTCATGCGATTTGGTCGCATAAGTCATCTGGCAAATCACGCGAAAACCCAACACAATATGGATGTCACTCCCATGATTCCCGCGCTCAAGGCTAGCTGTCGCAAGCGCAAAGTTGAAGCGGCCCAACGTGCTGCCCTAGCATCTCACGAGCAACAGTTCAATTCATCACTCAAGGCCGACTCCGGGAACACATCGGCGATCGCAACAAAGCCTCAAATGACAGATCCAAGTGAATTTGTTCCTGCTGCGATACACAGACAGGTGATACGTCACGTTCCGTTGGGAGCATCAGCGATTGAAACGTCGAAAGCTTTGTCGGTTGTACCAATGGATCTCACGTCCTTTCCATCGGTGATGCTTAACCCGTCTGGAGTAGTCGGTGGCACCATGGGCCTGTCCTCTGCGAAGTCCACTCCCTCGCAGGTCACAACTTCTCACCCAGCTGCTGTACCGTTGACATCGATGCACCCCTCAGGAACATTTGCATCCACCAGTGTTTCAGTTCCTTTCACGTTTACGCAGCCTTACAGCGCGCAGCTGCAGCTTGCTGCTGTCAGTCATCACGGTACAAGCTGAATGGCGGTTTATTTGAAGGGAACGATTACGGGACCCACACCAAAATTTCGACAACGGAGCCTGCAGCTGTCGATATACCAATGTCTGTGCTTTTGGAAAACTTTTGGAAGAGTTCCATGGAAGCACAGAGCGTTGTTTTCCCGACGGGGTGCGTGGCCAAGTTTGCAAGAATCTGCAACGAGTTTTCCTTGCACGACGGATGCTCGTCCATGCGTTGAATGATATTCAAGAGATCTGCAATCAAATCTGCATCAAGGCCTTGCTGCTTGCCGTCATTTGTCACGGTAGCATGCATAAGTGCTCGCGAGGCGAAGATGCGGATTTGCTGATCTTCATCTTGCAAGCACTGTTGCAATGCTCGCACGCCCTCTGCCGCAACGCAGGCTTGTTTCGAGCTGAATGGGATGATCAGATTAGCCAGGCATTCACATGCCAAAGCGCGCACAGTAGAATTCTTGTGCTGAATCAAGATGGTGACCGTGCTGATGAGATTGCTATCGGCTGCGCTTTTGAACCCATCCTTGCTGCTGCTGATACAACGTCGGATGGTGCGCAGTGCAGCAACCTTTGGTTTATGCATATCCATGTGACGAATAAGTAACAAGTATTGCGGACGAACGGATGATGTATAGCGGTGACACACCTGAAGCTCTGGTTCTGTCTCAGCTTGCATACGGTCGATCAGGGTGGTGACAGCCCCCAAAATGATACACTCGTCAAGCCCTGTGTAAAAAAATCTGTATTATAATTACGCAATCCTCAGAACACGTTCAGTGCTTTTGCGTACCTTTCGGTGTGTCGCAGATGTTGTTGATTGTCGCATATGCAAATCGTCGCACGCTGACATCGCGATCTGCCAGCTGTGAAAGATGAAAAATGATAAGCAAGAAGCCACTTGTGCAACGCACAATAAAGCATTTGCGTGCGCTGAGCACGCACCAGGTTGATGACGCGTGCACTGATGCCAGATTTCAAGCAATGCTCGCGGCCCTGTCTGATGCCTATTTGTTTTCCACGTTAGCACGCGAGTTGAAATCACGCCGTGACACAGGCAGCCACATACCCGAGATGAGAGAAATGCTTTCGATAGCGAGTTGTCGTATTTCAGCTGTGTCATGACTGAGGCGATCAACGATCGCATTGAAAATATCTGACCACCATCGGGAGTATTCGGCTCAGCGCACTTCCAAGCACCATCCGAAACTGAAAAGTACCTTCTCCGAGCAGCTTCACTATATTCTCTGGGTCGGCAGCGAGAGCTGCTGTGGCCTTCAGAGCCTCAAGATCAGCATCAGCGCTAAATCCCTGCGCCTATTCGAGCACAACGTAGCAGCTGCAGCCAAGTGACCTCGCCAGGGCATAGAAACATGCAAAAGACTTACGATCTTCGGAAAGATGCAATCACCTGTAATAAAGAGTTCATATATCATTTTGCGCGTGAGCCAATTTAGCATAAACACTGGAAATCTTACCGAATGCATTCACAAACGTGGTCGCCATTTGTTTTGCGAAAATTTGTAACGGTCTGCGAGAAATGCTTCTCGCTTGACATGGATCGATCAATCGAGCTTGTGTTTGCGATAATTTAATAGTAGTGACGCACAGACAAGCTCAGCCCACACGACTCATGACACATAAGACGGTTGGTCGTGTCGGAGACTCGTGACGCTCAGACTTCCTTCTTCTTGGACGCAAAATCGCGGATATCGTCATCCTTCGTTTCGACCGGCAACAGGAAGAGCAAGATCAAGCCCATCATTAATGATAGCGCGCCACCATAGATCGCTACATCCACGCCGAAATTGAGCAACGTGGCCCACAGCGTGGGATTGATGACAGAGCTTAGTCTTGATAAGGCGCTACAAGCTCCCATGGCGGTAGCTCGCATTGCGGTGGGGTACACCTCCACCGTGTACGCGCTTAGTGAACCTACATCGACCAGGTAGAGGCAAAGACGACAATAAAGACGCATGCCGTGAACACTATCGCATATCCCAAAAAACGTACCGTTCACACCGGCCAAAAAGAATTCCATTGCGATGGATGACAGAATCACCAAACTTTCGCGCGACGATACAGCAAAAACACAGCAGGACACTGCGCCGAAAAAGAAAAAGGATCCGATAGCAAACTTTCTGCCGACCGCTTCCACTAGCCAGGCTGAAACAATCACACCAGGAATCTGGCTGAGCGCCATGATGACCATCGACCGGTACATGGACATAATTTCAAGGTGCTTCTCTTCCAAGAGCACGGGCATCCACACGAAGACACCGCATCCGAAAGCCAGCGAGAAGTAGATAGCGAATAGCGGAATGGTAGACCAGAGATATTGAGGAGAGAAAAGCTGAAACAGAGACGAGCAAAACGAGCCGCCTCCCGACGACATGAAGTTTTCTCGAGAGTCCGTCAGTTTCCATCCAACGTATTTGTTCTTCTTGTTCGCAAGAGCGATCTGGTCGAGGGTATGCTGCGCCCCGTCCACGTCACCGCAGACAACCTGAAATCGGGGTGACTCTGAATGCAAGACGATAGAAACTATCAGCAAAGACCAAATGCTCCCCATGCTACGCCACTACAGTACCTGGCAGATAGTAATACGCTGCCCAGGCAAGCAGCAACGCGGGCATGGAGCACGCCACGATGTACCAACTCCACCCCACCGAAGTCAGCATGCCCCATGCTAGTACACACGAGATGACTGCACCTAATGACCTGCAATACAGAGGTAGAGCGCTGAGAAAGCAAACGCAGGATCCATTGGAAGTTCTGCATACGGTACCAGAATGCTTCTAGCATGGTCAGGTAGGCTCCTCGATTGGTCTTTGCGCTGAACTCAGTGAAGATGGTGAACCCTAACGGAACATTTCCTCCCACACCCGCGGCCCCCAAACAGCGGAAGACAAGGAAGAAGGCATAGTTGGGCGATACCGAACTCAGAATACCGAAGATGCCCGACATGATCAGCGTGCCGATGAATGCGAACTTGCGACCATGTGAATCACTAATGCGACCCCATGATACGGCGCCGAGTAACATGCCGATACCGCTCACTGTGCATGCGACCGCATACCAAATCTCAGACGAAATCTGGACTAACATCGATGACGACTGTGACCGTACCTGTGCCAATCATCGCTTTGCCGTGATTCGTCAGTCCGAACAACTTACCCAAGTGATGAAGTAAGAACCCCACGGACAGCTGCTGGATTCCGTCAGTTAGCTGGGCGAGCCCGCACATCGTGAGGATACCCATCTAAAGCCAGACACGATAAACTGAGCCGTTGCACGCTTCAAATCCATCATTCGTGGCAACAAACAAACCTGGAACCGTCCATTCTTTATTTTTTCAATCGCCTCGTTAAGTGCCCATTGCCTACAAATAGAACAATTGGTGAAATACGAGAGCAAAAAGTCACAGGAAGCAATAACACAAACGTACTTTTTCCGAGCCTTTTTCAGCGGTGTCACCTCCACCACTGCAGAACTGTCTTTCTGGAGCAGTGGCACCCGCTCCACTGATGTGGATGCGGGGTCAGATGCCATCGCGGAAGGTCTGTAGAAGCAGAGGTTTCACTTGGCGACAGCAGCGGATGAGCCTACAGGTTATTATACCCCATTGCGAGAAGTCTTTCCCGAATGTTGACTGGAGCAGCGAAGGGCTTCACATGATTGTTCCTACGCCATCTTTTCTCGCTTTGTGAGCAAATTCGTAGGTAGCGCTGATGCTGCGGCTGCATCGTTGGATGCCGCGATTGCGGCCTCAGACACGAGCTCTGGCTATGTTTTGGTCGTCGCCATCCACTGAGCAGAAGAAGCGAGTAGTGGTGCTCGGCACTGGGTGGGCTGGGTACTGTTCATTTCTGTTTTGAATCACCAGCTGACCAAGGTTCAGGGTGAGACGATTCCTGCCTCGTAGATTTCGCTTTCTGAAAGCACTCAAGAAAGATCGCTACGAAGTGACTTGCGTGGCTCCCCGCAATCATTTCATATTCACTCCTTTGCTGCCATCCACCACCGTGGGCACGTTAGGTAACTGAATCCATTGTTCAAGTTGTGCTTTCGAAACATCGCTTTGACACCTCTTGTACAACTGTGTCAACTGTGCCAGAATTCCGTTGTGTCATCGAGCCTGTGCGAACTTTGCTAGGTTTATCCTATCTGCAGGTTTGTAACAGTATCGATTGTCATTTGCGCATGCACTTACAATTGAACCTGGTGACAGGCGGAATGTGATGATATCGATACGGCCAATCGGACTTTGGTGTGCCATGAGGTGTTTCAGGGGACGAAGTTTATTGTTCCTTACGATTACTTGGTGGGCGCATGTTTGTCCAGTCTCGATTGCATTACGATCATTGATATGGAATAAACTGTCACTGGATGCTCGGCTGCAGGTGATCGCTGTTGGCGCCAGAGCCAATACCTTTGGCATTTCTGGAGGTATGTATGATGTTGCAGCAAGACTGCATATTATTGAGCTGCTATGCCTTGTATACTCAAAGGGTGATGTGTCGTTCATGCAATATTGGGTTAGTGCACGAACATGCCTTCTTCCTCAAGGATCTGAACGATGCTAGATTGATACGCCAGCGAATTCTTGAATGCTTCGAGCGAGCTAGTAATCCAGCAATTCCTGACAACGAACGTGATCAACTGTTAACCTTCGTGGTGGTTGGAGGAGGACCCACGAGGTAGGCCTTGCTCATTTGCCCGTGCTGGATTGCCAGGGATTGAGACTGCGGCCTTTGCTAACTACTTTAAGCGAACTCATTGTTCTGGTAGTGTGGAATTTGCGGGTGAATTGCATGATTTCATTCGCGAAGATGTATCCGTATGGTTTCCAGACTTGGTGCAAAACCACGTCAAAATCGTGCTGGTACAGTGTGTGCGATGGCTTGGTCCCTCTCATGCTTAACCTCACGTTGGCTTGGGATACTATTGATCCAGATCGAGGCTACGGACCACATTTTGGGCAGCTTCGATGCGGCGCTTAGCGACTACGTTATGAGCATTCTCAAAGCGCGGAGCGATCTGATCAGTGTTCGCACACTCACACACATCAAGGAGGTGCGCAAGGGCGAGGTAGAGCTCAAAGTACGGTGATCTTGCTGCTTCTGGTGTATTCTTATTGTTGTTTCAGTCTGCAGTGTATCATGACTGGTGGTTACGCTGATTGTATCAGACTGGAGAGATCATCCGCTGCGGCGCGGTGGTGTGGTCCACCGGCATCTCGGCTAATCCGCTGATTGCATCCTTGAAGAAGAATCGACAACTCAAGACTGATGCTCGATCTGGGAGATTGCTAGTTGACGACCATTTGCGTGTCCTGGATGAGAATGGCAACGCTCTTGAAGGAGTGTTTGCGATGGGCGATTGTGCCACTCCTGAGCAGCTTAGTCTACCGCCCACAGCACAGGTTCGTAGCTGCCTTCCTCGGCGGGTGTTACATATCGCTCATGTCAGCTATTGCAGGTAGCTCAACAACAAGGCAAATATCTCGCCAAAATGTTCAACAAGAGTGATTTAGCGATGGATGTTGCCCGTGGAAATGGTGCTTCGTTCCGTTATCGTCACTTCGGTATGATGGCTAGCGTGGGTGGATACAGAGCCGTGGCTGATCTCAAACTTGCCGGCTGGGGCGTTAGAGGATTTTTGGCGTGGCTGTTTTGGCGCTCCGCCTACTTCACGTATCTGATGAGCACTCACAACAAAATTCTGGTGCCCATGTATTGGTTCAAGAGCTTTGTTTTTGGGCGCGACGTCAGCCGATTTTAGCTCGAGCGAAAGGATCGTGCAACGCGTTCGTTATGATGATGCAACAGAACGGATTTATGAATTCCTTTTGGAAGTGACGGCTTTTGTGGATCATGATTTCTTCGGACATTCTGCGGTATGTGTCGAATGTGATGGGTGTTGATTCGAAGTAAAGGTAGTGTATGTAATTACAGTCGCACGTACTCTCTGACTTTGACTGAGCGCCAGCTTCAGTCAACGCGAAAGCACCTGCTGAATTGCTACACAAAAGGCAAGCTGAAGTTGGCACGAGTTTAGAAGCAAAACACACCTCGTGCGGTAGATATAGATAATGTCACTGTGCCAACGAATGGCAATATAGCATACAAATTTCATTGAGAAGGTACGGAAATTATGATTCAATGCACTGTAGTATCCTGTGATACACAAATGAAATCTAACTTGAGCCGTCATCTCGGCGTCCAGAAAATAGTCTTTATACATCTTGTTGCGCGATCAATGCTGTGCCACGTCGGATCCAATGATCGCATGGACTGCTGGTTGGCAACTCTGTGACACATAACACAAGTGACAGTACGAGTTTGTGATTCATAACATATGCTGCATGAAAACACACAATTGGGTAGGAACGCACCTAGATACATGATGAAGTTGGTGGAGTGACCTGTGGTCGACAGTTCGCCTGCTCGACTCGAGGTTTTGTATACTGGGCAATCAAAGATGCCAGCTCCAGCTCGGGAGCCACTGTTACTGCTGATTGGCACAGGCTCCAACCAGATGACGGGCAGCTCCACCGTGAGTTGCCCAGGTGTGCTCTCGCGGAGTTTGCCACGCTCCACATCCCATCCGGCACCGTGCAGCTGCAGACCATGAATGTAGGCACCGGTGGCAGGTGGTGTGACCACCTGATCGCGTGACAGCGTCAACACGTGCGTGGAGATGCGCAACGTGTCGATGGGCGTGCGAGTGTTGCGTGCATGAGTCTGCAACACTGCAGTAACGAAGCCCTGAGGGAAGAAGAATCCGGGCAGCCAGTAGCATGGTGGCGCACCCGATTGCAGCCACTGCACCAGGCATTGAATGCGCTCCGCCAGGTCATCGACCCAGGATTGCAGCGGCTTCAGAGAGGGGTATGCTGCTTGATGCCATAAAGCCGGCACGGCATTGAACAGCAATGAGGCGCACAGGCGCTCCAACGCAGCAGACATGACGACTTGACCTTTGAGGGCCTTCTGAAGCTCGACTAGAGATGAGCGGACTACCTGAAGTAGTGTGCTGTACCTCTCGAGCTCCTGGTGCAGGAACACGGTCATTGCATCAACGACCATCGCGTCTGCAGGCCCTGCAGCGGCTGGGACAGGCACGGGCACGCTGGTAGGAAGCTGGGCGAGGATTGCGGTAGCAGTCTCCAGCAAGCTCGAGGTAGAGTTGCTGCTGGCGCCTTGACTGTCTGCGTGACCATGCGGTTGCAGCGCAATTACGGCTTCGATGAAAGAGCTGCTCTCCCGCAGCTGCAGCGTCACATCCGCATTCGCATGCAAGCCAAACAGTGCTGGTGGCTCGTCCAACGGCAGATTGTTGACAAAGCTCTTGACCTGATCCAGAGTGCCATCGGGCAAAGCTCCGTAGCCGGGAGCGGTGCCGCACAGCTTGTATGAGTCCTGCAGGATGTCAGGGCTGAAGATCGCGTGCAGCATGGCGCGAACACAGCGTTGGTCCCGCTCATCGGTCACGCGACCTCCGTAGTTCACTTCACCGATCATTTCACGCAAGGTGTCCCACGGCACCGCTGAAGCGGTGTGCAAGGAGCCCTTTAGCGCTTCTTGTAGATACATCTTGAGTTGAGCCTTGCTCACGTCCAAATCACTTTGCATCCACGCGTACGGAATGTTCCAACCCATCGAGCCAAACTTGCGGCGTTCCTGTAGCAAAGCGTGGAAGTACGACAGTCCCAATAGCAGCTTGCGGTACACTTGGACGGTTTTACCCGCCGGGCGTGTGGCATCCGCACCCGCTTCTAGCGTGGATGATCCGGCTGCTCCGGCTGCGGTTCGCAAGGAGGGTCGACGAGTCATCAGTGGCTTACTGGGCATGGCAGGAGTGGATATCTCTTGCACGCACAGCTCGTTCCCTGTTGTGTCGTACTCCACGGCATCCATATCCGCCAGGGTACGCAGCATGTTGGCTCGCACACCCTTGGGAGGCTCGTTGGTGACCTTGATGCTGTTTTGCAGGATGGACACCGGGAACGCGCTGGTTGGCATGGACGTGAGCCACAGACGGAAGTTGGGGTGCACGTCCCCAATCGGTGCGGCGGTCTTTGTACCGGACGGCTTGCCACTTTGTACTGCCGCAGTGGTGGATTGAGTTTGATCCAGGATTCGCTCCAGCTCGGGCAGCCAAGACACCGCCAGGTGGCAGTTCTGCAGGCATACCCATTCACCATCGATGCGCGCCTGCTCGATGAGACGAGCTGCCACAGGGCCTTGACCCTGACCCAACGAGATGTGATGGAACTGATCATCGTCGATGCCGACGTCCTTGGCCAGTTTTAGCAAGTACGGCATAGGATCAGCGCCGGGAGACAACACAAACAGCACCGGATTGGATGGACTCGAATCTGCATAGACAGCCGCCAGATCCAACGGAGGGGCCTGCACCAGCGCCTCGCCCAATTGCCGTCGCACGAAATCGGTGATAGCGTAGATCAACTGTATCAACAGACCATCAAATTAGTTATAGCAATCAGTCTAGTAATCACGATTTGAGCTCCTACCTTTTCTGGTCTGGTAACCTTCAAGATCAATAGCTTCTGGAATGGTGCTAGTCGAGTGTTCCATGGCGCGGGCAGACTTAACAGTTCAGTTGGACTCACTACAAGTGGTGTCTTCAGCCAGTCCTGCCAGGCAGACCACCGATCGTAGATGCTGTCGAAACCCGAGCACAGCCCGCGAAATGCGGGTAACTTGTCCAGTGCACACAGCGCTTGCCAAGTGGCCGCGCTCAGCAGTTTACCCTCAGCATCCGGAGACTGTAGTGCCGGGCCCGGAGCTCGACGGCCGGATCGAGGTGTGATCACCGCTGTCGGAGTGGTTGGCTCAGCGGGCAACGTCAACTGAGGCACAGTCAATGCAGCGCTTGCAGTTGAGGAGGCCACGGGAGCAGAAGATGCAGGTGCGATCACGCTACTAGACACGGAGGACTCGCCTCGCAGGAAGAAGTCCCATTCAGGCGCTGTCAACGGACTGACTGTGTCGGCGCGCGATATGGCCACCGCAAGCATGAACGCGAAGACGAGCTTGTCCTTCTCGAACAGACCCCGGCAGAACACGTTGTACACATTCTCCAGCAGGTCTGTCTGCAGTATGGCAACTCGTTCCGCCAGATTGGCCGACTTGCGACTGTTGCGCACTCGTCGACGATACAGCTCATTGAAATACAGGAGCGAGCATTCGTACATCGAGTCAATGTTAGCCAAGTCGGCCACCACCGAGTAGAGAGCGGCTCCTCGAGCTGCTACCACGCGG
>Ga0163144_10027551_pt1 | contig 10999 bp, 12 predicted proteins | sample OliLak19BULKMAT1_FD_123175 | JGI IMG/M metagenome (GOLD analysis project Ga0163144, IMG submission 123175) | Freshwater microbial mat bacterial communities from Lake Vanda, McMurdo Dry Valleys, Antarctica - Oligotrophic Lake LV.19.BULKMAT1 | ecosystem: Environmental > Aquatic > Freshwater >... | reverse complement strand
TCGTCTTACCCGGCTATCCAGCCCTTGCCTCCAAACCACAACCTGCTATGAACACCCACGCCCCAAGGTGGCTGCATTTGACCCGCGAAATGCTGGCTGCTTTTCACCCGCAAATTGACAATGAGTGCGCAAAAAGACGCACTAAAACCGTCAGCTTTATCGTTAAGGAATCTCTTTTCGGCAGGGTCGCGATCTGGGTCCTCGAAATCAACGAGCTTTAACGTGAGAGAAAGTTTCAATTATTCCGGCGCATTCCACCACGGAAACCCTGCAAACATTGGTTGTCGGTGAACCGATTGTGACCGACAACGCACCAAGCAACTTTCAGGAGGCGGCCTATCTCCTCCTGTGCAGAGACGGTTTGGATGCGAACCGGGCCGTGGGATTGGCGCTGAAGTTGAATCGGATGCATGAGCAGCGGACAGCGGAAAACGCCTTCAAGACCCTTGAGCTCGCGGGCAAGCATCCCCGGCTTTCACCTCAGGAAAACGAGTTTCTGCGGCACTTGGCAACCGGCAGGAGCCAGAAGTCGGCCAGCGCCGAAATGCGTGTTTCGCCCCACACGACCGACACCTACCGCCGCCGTATTCTGAAGAAGACAGGCGCGAAGACCATCGCGGAGGCCATGCTCCAGGCCATGCTCCATTCCGGCGGCCTCACCGACTCCGCAGTCGGAAACCCGTGACAGGCGCGCCAAACGGAAATGCGGTTTGATGGGGGCATGTTCGACGGCAGCCCAGAACTCTTAAACGCGTGCCAGGTGGCCAATCGGCTCCGCGTCCCCGTCCCCTTTGTCATCCCCGTCCTCGCCTACGAAGTGAATCCCATCGGCATCATCACCCATGCGGACGGGTCCGGCTGCAGCGCCTACTGGAGTGAAGGCCAGCTCGAAGAAATAAAGGCCGCGCTCCTCAAACATCTCGGCATCGAACAACCCTTCCCATGAACGAACTCACCATCGGCGACCACATCGGCTTCGGCGGCACTAGCTACAAGGACTTCAGCACCGCGTTGGGCAAGATGTCCGGCGCGATCACCGTCCGCATCAACTCCCTCGGCGGCGACGTCTTCGATGGATTCGGCATCGCCAACCGAATCCGCGCGAAGGGCGCCGGCGTCATCATCGATGGCGTGGCCGCGTCGATCGCTTCCGTCATCGCCGTGGCCGGCACGCCGGTAAAGATCGCGAGCAACGCGCACATTTTCGTCCACAACCCATCCACCTTCACCATGGGCGACGCGGCCGAAATGCGTTCCGCCGGTGATCTGCTCGACCGGATGACCTCGTCGCTCGCCGCCGCCTACACGCGCAAGACCGGCAAGGACGACGCCACCGTCCGCAAGTGGATGAACGAGGAGAGCTGGTTCGATGCCGAGGAAGCCGTGGCCGCCGGCCTGGCCGATGAGATCATTCCCGAGTCCGACGCTCGGGTCTTCGCCTGCCTGAACCTCGCCGCCATGCCCCACGTGCCTGCGGTCCTCGCCGCGCGCATTGGTGCAGCCGCCAAGCCCCAGGATCTCCAGGCGAAGGTGACACAGTTGCAGGCCGCCCTCGAGGGAGAACGCCGCAACAGGATCACCGCCGCCGTGCAGTTGTGCATCAGTGAATGCCGCCTGGCCGCCGGCAAGGCCGCCACCGACGCGATTGCCCGCGCGATGCAGGACGAGACCTACCTCGCCGAACTCGCCTGCCTTCCCCAGAACTTGCCCGGCACGGATCCGCTCAACATGTCCGATCCCTCCAGAGAGTCCGGCGGCGATCTCTACGCGCGCCACATGGCTGCGCTCAAACGCCAGCGCGGCAGCAAGTAACCACCCAACCAACCCCAAGCCCACACCACCATGCCAAACGTAATCGGAGCCGCGCCCGGCACACTGATCGCCAAAAGAATTTTGGACACATTGATCGAAGAATTTCCGTTTTTGCGGAAAATCTCCGTCGATTTCTCCGCCGAGATGGCGAACTTCAACCAGCAGATCGTCACCAAGATCCCGGACCCGATGACGGCCGGGAACTACAGCACCGCCACTGGCTACGATCCACAGGACACCGAGCAGACCGACGTCCCTTTGACCATCGACCAGCACGTCCACACGACTTATGCGTTCAACGATCAGGAGCGCAGTTCCCACAGCGTCGATTTGATCGAGCGTTACGCCCGCAACGCCGCGCACGCCATCGGCCTGGCCATGATGAACAACTTGCTGGGCAAGGTGACGGTGGCCGCCTTCCCCACGGCCGTGCAGCACCCGCCCGACAGCTTCGACCGCGATGACGTCCGGGCGCTGCGGAAGAAGCTCAACCTGCGGAAGGTGCCGATGATGGGGCGCTTCATGCTGTTGAACTCCGACTTCACCGAATCGCTATCCCGAGATACCATCCTCGTGGCCAACGCCGGCTCCCCGTCCGACGCCGTCCGCACCGGAATGATCGGCATGGTCGAGGGGTTCGAGACGGTGGAATACGCCTTCCTGCCGACCAACGGCGAGAACCTCGTCGGCATTGCCGGACTTGCCGAGGGCCTCGTCATCGCCACCCGGCTTCCCACCATGCCCAAGGAACAGGTGCTCGGCGGATTGTTTGAGACCATCACCGAACCGAACACCGGACTGAGCATTCAACTTCGGCAGTGGTATGACTTCCGCCTCGGCAAGGAGTTCCGGACCTACACGCTGATGTTCGGCTGCGCCGTCGGCAACCCCTTGTGCCTCGAACGCATCGTCCTGCCGTAGTCTATCACCTCGTGACAACCCTTCGAGCGAGGCTAATCCATCGAAGAGCAGCGCCACTGTTTCGCCGCCGAGTTCGGCGCGGTTCATCCCATTCGGGTGGGGGCGCGATAATCCCCGCATTTCCCTTTTGCCGGTCGACCTGCCGCGATTGCGGACAGGCCGATCGGCACGGCGCCCCGCTCCGCTGCGGTGGCGGAGCGCCGATCCCCGTTTGAAAACTCCCCAAGACCATGGCCACGACAAAAAGCACGGTTGAACTGAACTTCACGACCTCGGGCCTCGCCCAGGTGAAGTCCGGCATGGACTCGCTGGGCGCCACGGCCGGCCGTCTCGCCTCTGTGGCGGGCAACGTCGGCAAGGTGCTGGCCACGGTCGTCACCGCCGTGGCCGCCCTGACAGGCCGCGCCATCGCCCAGGCCGACGAGATGGGCAAGGCCGCCCAACGCGCCGGCCTGGGCGTCGACGCCTTCACCGCTCTGGCCTTCGCCGCGAAGCTCGCCGACGTGGAGTCCGGCACGCTCCAGTCCAGCATCAAGAAGTTGTCCGAGACCATGGTCGACGCGGCCAAGGGTGGCGGCGAGGCCGTGCGGACCTTCGAAGAACTCGGCGTCGCATTCACCGATGCCGAAGGGCGGGCCCGGCCGGTCGATCAGATGATGGTCGACCTCGCCGCGCGCTTTGAATCCATGCCCGATGGCGTCGACAAGGTGAGTCTCGCCGTGAAGCTCTTCGGCAAGTCGGGGCAGGAGATGATCCCCATGCTCAACGCGGGCAAGTCCGGCCTCCAGGGGATGCTCTCCGAGGCGCGCGAACTCGGCGTCGTGGTCGGGCCGGAGTTCGCCAACAACGCCGGCACCTTCATGGACGGCCTGTCCCGGGTGCGCTCCCTCTTCGACGGCATCTTCCTCCAGCTCGCCGACAAGCTCCTGCCCGCGCTCAACGCGCTGCTCACCTGGTTCATCGATTGGGCGAAGGAATACAACCCCGTGCGCGTCTTCCTCGAGGTCATCACCTCGAGCTTCTTCCGGCTGGCCGATACCGCATTGAGCTTCGCTTATGGATTGGAGCAGATCGGCACCTTCCTTGGCGTCTTCGGCACGGACCTCGCCATGAATCTCGACCCGGCCGCGGCCTGGGCTGCCGCGATGGAGGAGATGGCGAAGAACGGGGAACGCTACAAGGCCGCCATGGACGCGCTCCGGGGAGTCAAGCCGCCCATCCCGGCCGGTGGTGCTCCAGATGGCGGCGGCGGTCCTCTGACCGTGTCCAAGTCCGCGCAGCTCGGCCTGAGCGTCGAGCAGGAGTTGAAGCAAGTCCGCTTCGCGCAGGAGATGATCTACAAGTCGGGCACGCCCCTGATCGACCAGAAGACGATCATGCTCGGCTTGATGGCCAAGGAGAAATCTCTCTTGGACGACCTGAGCTACCGCTACGAGGTCAATGCGGAGGCCGCCACCGCCAAGATGGCCGAATCCACCACCGACGAAGGCCGTGCGGCCGCCGTCAAGGAACTGCGCCAGGCCCAGTCCGACCAGCTCGGGGTGCAGCAGCAGATATTCGACCTCACCCTGAAGCAGCGCGACGTGGAGGAAAAGACCACCTTCATGGGCCGCCTGACCGCCGGTGCGCGCGACCTGCAAGCAGCCTGGGGCAACCTGAGCGTCACGATGGCCGACGGCGTCCTCAACGGCATCACCAGTGCCGTCTCCGGCCTCGCGGGCGCCCTCACCAGCGTCGTCATGGGCACCAAGAGCGCCGGTGCGGCCTTCGCGCAGTTCGGCCTCTCGCTGCTCACCAACTTCATCAGCATGATCCTACAGGCAATCCTCTGGGCCACCGTGGCCATCCCCATCCTGACCGCCCTCGGCGTCCTGAGCGGTGGCAGCACAGCCGCCGCGGGTGCAGCGGCCACAACGATGGCCGTCGCCGGAACCGTCTCCGCCGTTGGAGGCATGGTGGGCCGTGAAACCGGCGGATCCGTCATCCCCGGCCTGCCTTACATGGTCGGCGAGCGGCGGCCGGAAATCTTCGTGCCTGAAACCTTCGGCCGCATCCTGCCCAACGTCTCCGACATGGGCGCCACGACCTCCGGTGCCGGTGGCGGCGGCGGATCTCCCGGCAGTGGCGGCGGCCAGGTCGTCTACGTGGTCCAGAGCACAGAGGAGGCCGTCAAACAAATGGCCCAGCGCGGCCACCTCGACGCCCTGATCGTCGACGCCGTCACCCGCAACCGCACCAAGATGGGACTCAGGGGATGACAACGCCGCGCGATTCACGGAGACCTGCCCGGAAATATCCGCCGACCAAAAGCATCTTCACAGACGTCGACGGCACGCTGCTCACGTCCCTGGGGAAATGTAACGCGCCTCTCGTCGAATGGCTCAAGGCCCGCCGCGCGGAAGGCTATTACATGGTGCTATGGAGCGCGCGCGGAAAGCAGCACGCCGAGGAAGTGGCGCACAGATTCGGCGTCGCTGAACTCTTCGACGCCATCGTGCCCAAGCCCGGCACGATCGTTGATGATCTCGGTTGGAGCTGGACCCGCTACACGCGCGCCATCTCCAAGAACTGGCAGCTCGCATCCCCCACCCCCAGCCATGAAAACTGACACCGCGCCCGAGTTCCCATTCACCCCCGAGACCGAGCGCGATGAACTGTGGCGCATCCTCTTCCTTGTCGCTCCCACGCCCGCGCATCCGCAGTTCTTCAAGGTCGACGTCGGCTGGCTGGCCGTCTGGTTGTTTGCCCCGGACCTCGGCACCGCCGCGCAACGGGCCATGATCCACCTCGCCGTGCTGCCCTACGAATCTAAGTCCGACACTGTCTTCAGCGCCGGTTGGAGCGAGATCCAGAAGACCGAAGCCACGCCCGAACTCCTCGAGGAGTTCAACCACGCCGTCCGCGCCGCCTTCGGCACCGGCCTCGGCCTCTTCTACAACGTCCAGAAGACCGGCGAAGACCTCGGCCCCGCCTTCCTCGAAAAGCCCCCCGGGGTGGATGCCACGAGCAAGGGCTAGCCTCGCAGACGGAAAACCCCGCCAAGCTCTCGCCCGGCGGGGCCTTGTTCCGTGGCACTGAATCCTAGGCTGCCTCCGCCTTCTCCACGATCGACGTTTTCCCGTCCGCGTATCGGTAGACGATCCCGCGGCCATTCTCCGCCTCCGGCGCGGCGATCTCCACGGCCAGCCGGTCATCGGCAAACTTCGCGAGCACTTCGAGCAGGCTGTTTGGCAGGCTGCCACGGGAGCAGCGCTGCGTGGCCAGCGAAAGAGCTTTCGCCACCAGGCCGTTGACGACGATCACGACGGCGAAGTGGTCCGACCTCTTGGACTCGTGGACCTCCAATTCAGAAAACACCCCGTCCTCCTGCCTGCTTTCGCCGATCACGAGCAGCTCTCCGAGATCGTTCTCCTGGACCGAATCCTTTCCGTTCCCGCTTTTCACAGGGCACCTCCCTTTGGCAGCTCCGTGGCCAACGCCTGCGCGAAGCCGATCAGATGCTCCTGGTTCGGTTGCAGCACCGGGAACGTCGAGACCGCTCCGTTCGACAAGCGGACCTCGACCCGGATTTCCGCCACCTCGCCCGGCTCATAGGCCTGGTGCGTGCGGTGGAGGTTCTTCAAGTTGCGGATCAGTTCCGCAACGGGTTCGTATTTTGACGCCGTGTTCATCTTCTCGCCTTTCGTTGGTTGTTGGTGCCAACCCCAACGGCGAGCCGGTTGCCAGAGTTGCCAGAACTGCCCTATTGAACGCGAAAAAATCGGTTTCTTTCCGATTGGATAGCGGGAAGGTAGAAACGAAGAAAAACCGAGCAAACCTATGGTTTTAAGATGGTGCCAGAGGGGAGATTCGAACTCCCGACCAAAGGCTTATGAGTCCTCTGCTCTACCACTGAGCTACACTGGCCACCGGGGGGAAATACGTCGGCGATTTCGGGATTCAAGTCAATCGCGCAGATGGACTACGGGGTTGCCCATCGAACGGATCGCCCCGCTCGTTCACAGCAAGACACCGCAGACGCAGGCCGTCATGTAGGATGCCAGCAGGCCCCCAACCATTGCTTTCATGCCCAGCGCGGCGAGGTCGTTGCGCCGGGTTGGCGCCAAGGCGCCAATACCACCGATCTGGATGGCCACGCTCGCGAGATTCGCGAAGCCGCAGAGGGCATAGGTTGCCAAAGTGTAGCTGCGTTCATCGATCAGCGCGGCCTTCTTCATGTCTGCCAAGCTCAGGTAGCCGATGAATTCGTTTAGAACGATGCGTTCACCCAGCGCCTGCCCCACGGCAACGCAATCCTTGGTCTGGATTCCCATGATCCACGCGAAGGGTGCATTGGCATACCCCAGCAGGGTCTGCAGCGGTTTCTGCGTTTCCCAGCCCACCTGGGCGAAGCCCCACCCAAGAAGCCAATTCACCGCCGCGACCACGGCCGTGAATGCGATCAGCATGGCGGCAACATTGATCGCGAGCTTCATTCCATCCCCGGCACCAGTGCACAGGGCATCGATGCCGTTGACCGTTTCACGCGGGATTTTGGCGGTCGCCCCGGCGGCGGTCTCACTCACCTCGGTCTCCGGAACCATCACCTTGGCGATCAACAGTGCGGCCGGCGCACTCATGACACTTGCGGTCAAAAGGTGGCCGGCAGGAATGTTGAGGGCACCCGAGTAGACGGCCATCACGCCCCCCGCGATAGTCGAAAAGCCGCCGACCATCATACAGTTGAGTTCGCTCCGGGTCATGCCGGGGAGGTAGGGTTTGATGACCAAGGGCGCCTCCGTCTGTCCCATGAAGATGTTCGCGGCGGCGCTTAGGGTCTCACTGCCGCTGGTGCCCATCACCTTGCGCATCACCCAAGCGGCCCCTCGGACGATGAGCTGAAGGATCCCGTAGTGATAGAGAAGCGACGATACCGCGCTGATGAGAATGACCGTTCCGGTCACCACGATGACAAAGAGGAAGGCGTCATTGGCGCCAAAGGATTTTTCAAGCAGCTCCCGCTTCGCCAACGGGCCGAATACCATCTGGTTTCCTTCATTGGCGAAACCAATGAACCGGTTCACACCATCTTGGCATTTCCCAAAGATGGCCTTGCCGATTTCGGTATGGAGGATGAAGAGGCCAAAGGAGAACTGGAGGACAACACCCCATAGAACCACCCGCCATGGGAACAGCCGCTTGCGTTCCGACAGCAGCCACGCAACACCCACGAGCACAATCAGACCAAAAGCACTGATCAACTTCAGCGTCATCGCCCCGGACGCTACGGGCCGCCCGCCCCGCTTGTCGAACGGCGATTGGTGGATTCGCGGAGGTTGCCACGAGGCGTGTGGGAAAATTGCCTTTTTCCGGGGCTCTTTCTTTGTTCAATTGCGGCCGCACAATGAATCAGGCCGTCAGGATCATCCTTTATGTCGCGCTAACCGCCCTCGCCATTTGGCTGGGGCTGGGATTTGCACGCGCTTACCGGAACATGGCAGTGGAATCAAGAAAGGCCCCCGCACCGGTCGCGACCAACCCGACACCCGCCAGTATCGAGGAAGTTCCTCCCGCGGCAGCAAGCAATGCCTTGGTCGCATCCACCAACGTCGCCCTATCGTTTACCAACCAGGTCACCGAGACCAACAATCCGGCTTCCCTGATCGCGTCCAACGCCGTGGCGGACACAAACGCAGCAGCCGCGTTGCGGACCAATACTCCGCTGCCAGAGGCTACTCCTCCGACCAACACGGTTCAGGCGGACGACGACGGGACGTCGCAGATCTCTTCCCGGGGTCCCCAGCGTCTCCGGGGCAAGGACTACGGAGTTCTGATCCGGTATCTCGTCGGACTCGTGGCCGCGCTCGTCGGGCTTGGATTGCTGCTCGCCAAAGATTTTTCACGAACCATAGGCAGCAAGGCTGTCGAATTCCTGTTCAACGACGACGCAATCGGGGTTCGGCGCCCCGAATACGATGCAGCGGAACACATGTGGGCGACAGGAGACTTTCTCGAAGCCATCAGGATGATGCGCGAATACTACACTTCCAGCCCGAGGGAGGTTTTTGTCGCCATTCGCATCGCTGAAATCTACGAGAAAGACCTCAAGAACCTCCTCGCGGCCGCCTTGGAATATGAGGAAATCCTCACAAAGAGCCTCCCCCCGGCCAACTGGAGCTGGACCGCGATCCATCTCTGCAACATCTACTCGAAGATGGGCCAGTCGGATAAGTCCCTCGCGCTGCTCCGGCGGATCGCAGTGGAATATGGCGAAACCCCGGGAGCGGAGAAGGCACGCAAACGCCTTAACCAAATCGATCCCACGTTCCTCGCCACGATGACGATCACGACCTTGGCGTCTGAAGCGGAAGATCGTGCGCCAAAGAAGCCGTCCAAGCCCGGAAAGGACGACTCCGCTTCTAAAAACCTTCCCTCCGGCTTTCGTCCCCGAAAGTAGTCGCGTTCGCGGCCGCTGCGCCGAACTCCATTCGGTGGGCCATCCCGAAGCCGACAGAAGGGCCAGCATGGCGCACCCATGGCTCATTCGTCCGTCTCCCGAGACTCCGATTTCATTCAAGGAATCCAGAACCCCCTTACGATGAGCCTAATGGCGGCCGTTTAGGAGACTAGTCGCTCCGCTGGGAGAACCGGCATGGATTACGCTTAGAGACTTTCACTAGTCGCCCGGTGTTATTAGAGGCGTCCAGAGGCGGCTCAATAACGTAATCTTTCTTAGAACAACCCGGCCTCTGCGGAGTCGAACCTAACAAGCATATGAAAACGCATCCTTCCCGAACAAGTCGTTCCCAAACGGTGAAGCGCTGCCGCAAGCCGGCCTCGGGGGTCAAAACCCGCCGAACTAGGGCGACTACCCGACCTGTCGCCACCATCGATCCGGTCATCCCTGCTGCTCCCGCCAGGGTCGTCGATCCGATCCCGTATGAACGGCTCGGCTACGATGGCAACACCGCCTTCAACCTCTATTTGCGCGAAGTCGGCCAGACTCCGCTGATCACTCCGAAGGAAGAGATCCAGCTCGCGCGCCGTATCAAGAAGGGCGACAAGGATGCCCGGGAGCACATGATCAAGGCGAACCTGCGCCTCGTCGTGAAGATCGCCCGTGACTACGAGAATTACGGCCTGCCGCTCCTCGACCTCATCAATGAAGGCAACATCGGCCTGATGAAGGGAGTGGAACGCTTCGATCCCCGCAAGGGCGCAAAACTTTCGACGTATGCCGCATGGTGGATCAAGCAGTCCATCAAACGCGCGCTCGCAAACCAGTCCAAGACGATCCGCCTTCCGGTCCATGTAGTCGACAAGCTGTTCCACCTGCGGAAGGCGTCCGCCAAGCTTCAGGAAATCCTTGGTCGCGAACCGAGCAACGAGGAACTCGCCGACGAGCTTGGCCTTCCCGAACGCAAGGTGGCCCGACTGCGCAACGCATCGATCGCACCAGTGTCGCTCGAAGCGCCACTGGGCAACGATGAGGAGTCCAACCGCGTCGCAGACGTCGTCGCCGATGCGACGGCCGCAACGCCCTATAGGAACCTGGAAGAGCAGAATAACACGCAACTCATCCGCGAACTGGTCCGGGGCCTGACGCCGCGTGAACAGGATATTCTGAAGCAGCGCTTCGGCCTCGACGGCGAGAACGAGAAGACCTTGGAAGAAGTCGGCGTGCAGTATGGCCTGACCCGCGAGCGGATCCGGCAGGTTCAAAATGTCGCCATGGACAAGCTCCGCCGGAAGTTCGAGGACTTGGAAACGATCACCGTCGCCGAGTAAACCGCGACAGAATTCAAAACGCCGGACGGCTCGCCGTCCGGCGTTTTTCTTTTGCCCAGCTGCCGAAACGTTGGGGCTTCCCGGCACCTTCGTCCCCTGCCACGTTGACCGCCTCGCGCAGTGTGGAGTGAAACCTACAGGGCCATGCGCGGCCTGCCCAGGCCGCTCTGGATGCTTTTCGCCGGAACGTTCATCAACCGTTTCGGCGGCTTCGTCGTTCCCTTCCTAACACTTCATTTGAAGGACGAGGGTTATACCATCGCCGACGCCGGATTCGCGGCCAGCGCCTACGGCATGGGCCATCTGGTCGCGTCGCTGCTGGGCGGTCATCTCACAGACTATTTCGGGCGACGGAACACGATCATCGTCTCAATGTTCAGTTCGGCAGTGCTGGTGCTGGTCTTGTCGCAAGCCAGGGAACTCTGGGCCATCGTAACGCTCGTCGGACTCTTCGGACTGGCCGGGGAACTCTACCGCCCCGCCGCAAGCGCGCTCATCG
>Ga0163144_10027550_pt1 | contig 11000 bp, 7 predicted proteins | sample OliLak19BULKMAT1_FD_123175 | JGI IMG/M metagenome (GOLD analysis project Ga0163144, IMG submission 123175) | Freshwater microbial mat bacterial communities from Lake Vanda, McMurdo Dry Valleys, Antarctica - Oligotrophic Lake LV.19.BULKMAT1 | ecosystem: Environmental > Aquatic > Freshwater > Lake... | reverse complement strand
ATCCGTGGGTTTTGCAATGTCGAACATTCAGGCGGAGATGGAGGGCTGGTCTCGACGCGCAAGCAGCACGGCGTGCGGGGTTCCAATCGCGAGTGAGTCGCCCGATTTTCGCCGGGCGGGACGCCTGCCACCACGGCGTGGTTCCCGCGCGCGTGACATCCCCTCAAAGAAGCTCGCCCTGGGCTGGCGGGGGAACGGGGGCTCCTCCCGCCTGCGCGAGCAGGGTGCGGAATCCCCATTCCGCATAGAGGGCCCGAAGGCGCACGAGATTCGGTTCCTTGATCCCTGTCTCCGCCAGCGGCGGCGGTGGTTGATCCTCCAGAAGCCGGACCAATCTCTGGTTCCGCCGGACCTCTTCGGCGGCTCCCTGCAGATTCGTTCGCACCCGATCCGATTTCACTTCCGCCAGGTGTTCGTACAGCGACTCCACCGTCCCAAAGCGGGTCAACAAATCGGTGGCCGTCTTCGGACCGACCCCGGGCACGCCGGGAATATTGTCCACGGCATCGCCGATCAGGCTCAGCCAATCGACAATTTGATCGGGGCGCACCCCGGTCTTGGCGGTCACCTCGGCCGCCGTCCACACCTTCTCGCTCTTGTCGTTGGGATTCAGCAGCCCGATGTCGGCGGAAACCAGTTGCATGAAGTCCTTGTCGGCACTCGCAATCACCACGGGCATGTGGGCCGAGGCCTGGCGGGCGGTGGCGGCGATCCAGTCATCCGCCTCCACTCCCTCATGGCACAGCGTGGCGAACCCCGCGGCGGGCAGCCATCCGGCCAATCCCTCGATTTGCGGCCCGAGGGTGTCGGGCATGGGTGCCCGCTGGGCTTTGTATTCGGGAAGTTCCTGCATGCGGTGCGGGGCCAGTCCGCCATCCCAGATGACCACGATGTGGGATGGCTCGAGGAGAGCCCGCATTTTTTCGATGGCTTTGATGAACCCGTAGATGGCGTTGGTCGGGATCCCCGAGGGGGAGGAGAGGCTGCGGATCGCGTGGAAGGATCGGTACGCGTAAGCGTGCCCATCCACGATCAACATCCGTGAAGCCTTCTCCGTTTGCATTGCAGCCATGTGCGGCAGCCTTACTTGCGATCCCAACAAGGATGCCGAGCCATGCTCCCAGACTCCCTGTCCGCCTTACGGGGAGATGGTGCGCTGGACCGGGACGGTCGACTGCGCGAACGGCAATTCATCATCCGAATTCACGCGGTTGCCTGCGGGATCGATGATGGTCGGGGTCACAAACATCACGAGGTTCTTCTTCGTGGTGCTCGAGGATTCGCTGCGGAAGAGGCGTCCGATGAAGGGCAGATCCCCGAGCACCGGCACCTTGTCCTTGATCTTGGTCGAGGTCTCCCCGAGCAGTCCGCCCAGGACAATGGTCTGGCCGTCCCAGACAATCGCGCTGGTGACGACCTGGCGCAGACGGAAGATCGGCAGAGGGGTGGTGGTGGTCAGCGGATTGCCACCGGCGGAGGTTTGGATTTGGGGCGAGAAAAGCCGGGCGGATTCCAGGTCATAACCGACGAAGTCCTTGATGGTGGGGATGATGGTCATCTGGATGGTGTACCCATCGGCCGACACATACGGCACCACGTCGAGGACAGGGCCGAGTTCGAACGGTTCGGGCAAGGGCTGGATGGCGGCGCCCTGGTTTTGGATGACGTTCCCGCCGACGCCGGCGCTGGCGGTCTGGCCGGCGCCGCTGTTCAGGTCGAGATCCGTGACGATATAACGAACTTCCACCACCTTGATCTGGGCCTGCCGCGCGCTCAGCGTCGTGATCTTCGGCGCCACGAGCACATCGACACCCTGCCGTTGATCGAGGGCCTTGATAACCACGCGAAACTGGGGATCCGTGAGGATGCCGGTGATGGTGCCGATGGCCGGGGCGTTGATGCTGTTGCGCAGGCCCGAGGTTAGAAGATTATCCGTGCCGGAGGCCGGGACGGCATTGACACCGGAAGGCCCGGGGAAAATGCCATTGGGATTGGCGGCAGACGCGGCCGCGCTGATGCCGGTGGCCGGGTCGGGCAGGCCGAAGGAAGGGGCGGAACCGGCCTGGGCACCGATCGATTTGTTTTTCACGAGCCAATTGCCGAGGAACCAATCGAAACCGAGCGCCTTGATATCCTCCTGGGTCACCTCGACAAACCGGGTATCGATGGTCACCTGGGGCGGAGCGACATTGAGGGCCTGGATGGCCTGCTCGATGATGTCGAGATCCCCCAGGGTGGCCCGGACCATGAGCACGCCGCTGCGGTCATTGAAGAAAACGCTCGCGGGCGGGGCGAGGTTCACACCTGCGGTGGTGAAAAAGTTACGGGCCAGCGTGCCCAATTGGTCGGCATAGGTGACCACGGTCAAATGATCCACCCCGGCCCCCTGCCCCAGCGTGACCTGCCCGGGTTGTCCCGGCTGGCGCGGTTGCGCCTGCGCGCCACCCTGACCACCACCGCGGGCGCTTTGGGAAGCGAGGCTGACCCCGACGTATTCGGCGCCGCCGCCAGACCCGCCACTCTGCCCGCCGCCCTGCCCGCCACCAGAGCTTCGACCGCCGCCACCACCCCCACGGCCGCCCCCACCGCCACCGCCACCGCCACCACGGCTGCCACCGCCGCCACCACCGCTTTGGCCGCTGCCGACCCCGAAGTCGAACGCATTAACGCCCTGCATGCCCTGCATGAAGGTGTTCGGGTCAATTTTGAACCAACGCGTGTGCAGCATCGGCGTTTCCAACGCGCGCAACGAAAACACCACGGCGTATTCCTCGATGGAATATTTGATGGGACGATCCGCCACCTTGACGATGACCTCCAGGACCTCGTGCAGGGTCAGGTCGCGGAGCACGGGAACAATCTTGATGGTGGTGGCCGCGATATCGTCCACCGCTGCGGCCGCCGCCGCCACGGGCAGGCCCGTCGCCGGATCCACCGCCGCCGGCGGCGGGGCCACGGGATCGATGCTCGTATTGATGATGAAATTAATCCCCCGCTTTTCCGCGTCGCGATTCCGCGCATCCTTGTCCAGGGCCTCAATCACCTGGCCGAGGGGCAACCCGTCAAAAGTCACATCCCCCATCCGGATGGTGTCGAGTTTGTGCATGATTTTTTGACGTCCGCGCCCGGTGTAGACCAGGGAATTGGAACGCGAAAAACCATTGACCCCCGCGAGGTCCCGCGGCGGCTTTCGGGTCCAGGCTTCCTCGACCTCCACCATCTTATTCTTGTTGGACTCGACCCGTTTCGCGTAGGAAGCCCTGAAGCGCTGTTCGGTGACCATGCTGAGATATTGGTGTGCCGACTGGTTGCCGGGATCCAGCTTGATGGCCTGGCGCAAAGCCGTCTCGGCCTCGTCCATCCGGCCCGCCTCGTAAAAAAGCTTGCCGTTTTGGACGTAGGTGGCGGCCTGGACGGCGTTGGTTTGGAACGCGGGGAGCCTGGCGATCGCTTCATCATCAGGCCGGCGTCCGATCTCGGCGAGGCGCATGGTTTCGTTTTCCTTCCAAAGCTTCTGCACCATGTCGTTCTTGGGATCCTCGTTGAGGATCCGGCGGTATTGGGCATCCGCGGCGGCATAATCCCCGGCATGCTGCGCCTGTTGTGCGAGTTGAATGCGGGTTTGGATGAACCCATCGAGCGCGGCCTTGTGTTCCGCGTCGACGCCTGATCCGATTTTCTTCACGAGGTCGAGGCAGTCGGTGTAGAGCTGGGCGGATTCAAGGAAGGCGCCCTTCTTTTGCGCGGTGATGGCGTCATCGAGTTTGCGCTTGAGATCTTCCTTGAGAGCCTGGCGGCGCACGGCTTCGTCGCCCGCGATCTTGATATCAGCTTCCTGGGCGGAAATGGGAAGGGCGGAGGAAATCAGGGCAAGGAACAGGGCAATCAGGGCTGCTTTCTTCATGGCTTAAGTATTTCCGACTGTTGGCGGACGCCCGCTCACGGCGCAACGAATTTCGTGATCGAGTGAAGTTTTCCGTTTGAGTCGTCGGACAATACAACCTCGCTCGGCGTGATGTCCACGACTTTGTAGGGCTGTCCGTCGATGTCGACCGCCGCTCCCTTGCGCACGAATCCGGTGGTGTTGGTGGAGGCGGGATAGCGAAGATTGGCCTCGTTGCCGATCGTCTTGAAAAACGGTTTCAAGGGCGTGACGGAAAACTTTTCCCCGCCCTCCTTGAACTCCGCGGCGACCTGTTCGGGTTCCTGCGCGGAACCCTTGACCTCGCGAATCACGAACGGGGCATCCTTGTTGGTGGCATTGACCGACATGAAGAGGCGATTGACGCGCAGGCGTGCGACCGTCGCCATTTCGTTCGTGACGAACATCCAATATCCATTGACCACCAGTTGATCCCCCGTGCCGGAACTGACGGCCTGTCCATAGGCGACGCTGAGGTTGACCGGGCGAATTTCCACGAGGCGCATCGCCGGGGGTCCGGCCTGGTCCGGGGAAACGATCTTGGTCTCCTGCGAACTGCCCTTGTTGATTCGCCATTGGACCGGGTTGAAAAGATTGTGGGGCCCGGCGAAATCGAGGGCGACCGGCTTTTCCGCCTGTTTGAGGACGGCGAGGAACCCGGCCAGGTCGATCGGATGCACCGGGTTGACCTTTTTCTTCTCGTAATCGATGGGGATCTCGCGGCTTTTCCTCGCCTGATTTTTGCTTTCGCTAAACAGATAAATCACGGCGCCAGCCAGCAGGAGCAGGGCGACACTGAGAATGATCTTCTCGTAATGTTGGCGGCAAAGCTGGCTGATGTTCTGAAGTTTTTCCATGAGCCGGATTACTTGAGAGGCTTCACCACGTAGAGCAGCACCGTGACTTTCAGACGCTTTTCATTGAGCAGGATGACGGGGCGATCGGCAGGGCGACGCGCCGCGGCTGTCGCGGCCGCCGCCTGCGGGCGCACGATCGGGGGGGGCGTCCCCGGACGGGGAGCACCGGGCTGGCCGGGAAAGGCGCGCCGGGGCGGCGGCGGACCGCCGGGCCGCGGCGGAAGCGGATCCGGGGGCGGCGGCTGGCCGCCGGGCACCTCCAGCTTGACGCCATCTTCGGGCTCGACCTGCAAAACTTTCATGACCAGGCCAAAGGACGACCGGTTGAAGCTGTTCATGATTTGCGCAAGCTGGGAGCTGTACCCGTAAAACGTGAGTTCATACGGCGACGAGATGATCTCGGCCTGCGCATTGGTCTCGATCGGGAGACTGTGATAATCGGTGCCCCCGGCCCGGATATCCTCATCGGAGACCTTGGCGCGGCGAAGATTTCCGAGCCGCGGCACCCTGGCATCAAACAGCACGGAGCAAATCGCCTTCACCTCGGCCATCTGTTGCGGAACGATGGGATAGGTACTGGGGCTGAAGTCGGTTCGATCCTTCTGCACCATGAAGGAGAAGGCGTAGGTCTTGGTGGGCAATTCCGTATTCGCCGCGGCGGCCTGTTTGCGCAGTTCGTCGATGGTGTTGTCCCGGTAGGTCCGGAAGGCCAGGCCCGTGACTTTTTCGAAGGGGACGGGTTGGAAATATTTCTTGGAACGTTTGGCGGCGTCCCGGAGTTTTTCCGACTCCTTCCTGGCGATCTCAATATTGTTGCTGCTCGGGAACGGCTCGGAACTGGTGTAGAAATTGTTCAGAGCTCCCCGCGCGGCCTCGACTTTGGCGTCGAGGTCACGATTTTCCTGGATGCCGCTGATCAAAATCCAGACGCCCAACCCCAGCAGCACCAGCGCCACCAATCCACCCACCGCCAGAAAGAGATTTCGCTTAATCCAGAGCATGTCAAAGTTTCATCGGCCGGGCGAGCTTGACCAGGATGTCGCAGTTGATGGTGAAGTTGGTCGAATCCAACCCGGCAATGCTTCCAATCACCTTGGTGCCGTCCGCATTGAAATAATTGGTCCGGCTGCGCAATTCGTCCGCGAGCGCTTCCGCGATCAGGGTGTTCGCATCCGCCTTGGAAGTTCGCGCGCTCAAATTGACCGTCCGCACGGTGAGCAGCACCATGTCGAAGGCGCCGGAGCTGGCACCCCCCCCCGGGCCGCCCGGGTTTGGTGGTCCCCCACGCCGACCGCCACCGCTGGGCCCCCCGGGTCCGCCAAATCTCCCGCCCCCCCGGGGTCGACCTTGGAATCCGGCTTCCGAAGCCTCGCCGGGAGCGCCCGGGGGCGCGACTCCGGCCTCGGGTGGAGGGGTGATGGCCGCGGTAAAATGAGACCCATTGACCAGCGGGGCCATGCGCTCGATCCAGATGCCCACCGGCTGGTTAATTTCCTTCTGCTTCTTCTCCTCCACCGCCATGAGCGAATCCCGTAACACCGTGCAAATCGTCCCCCAATACGACCGATCCTCCAGGAATCCGCCGTAATTCTCCGCCTCCAGGTGAGCGGACTTCATGTCGCGCAAGGCGTTTTTGAGCCGGGCCTGGAGATCCTGCGGGATTTTCACCTGGGTCTCGAGCTTGTCCAGGGTGGCCCGCGTTTCACTGGCGACCTGGTGTTCGAACCAACCAAAGGCAAACACGATCAAGACCAGGCAAAGCGCGGCCGCGGCGAGATAAGGTTTCTTTTGATGAAATTGCTGCCGGGTCTTGGAACTCTTCGGCATCAGATTCAGGTCGACCGGGCAATGGGCCAGGTTGCGCAGGCCCAGCCCAACCACTTCACCGAGGGAATGAGCCACTTTCGCAAGTTCCTCACGGTTAATCGTTTCGTCCAGTTGAACGTTCCGGAGCGGATTGAAATATTCGACCGGCAGGTTCAGTTTTTCGGAAAAGAACTGCGCTGTATAGGGCATGCTGGTCGCCCCGCCGGAAAGGAACAGCCGGTCGGGGGGAGACCCCCCCTGTTGTCCGCGGTAAAATTGGATCGTTTGATTGACCTGGATATGCAGGCGGGTCAGCACCTGCCGGGCAATCTTCGAGATGGCGGCTTGATGGGGACTGTCCGGCTCTTCATAGGCACCGCCCAGGCTGACAAAGCCTTCCGCGATCTTGATCTGTTCCGCCTCGTCGTAGGAAAGCTTCGATTCCTTGGCAAAATCCTGCGTGATCGAATTGGCCCCAATATTGATCCCGCGCGAATAGACATTCCCCTTTTCGAAGAAAAGCAGGTTGCTGGTCTTGGCCCCGATATCGAGCAACATCGTGCAGCCCTCAAGGTCGCCATAATTATAGCGAAAGGCATTGCAGAGAGCCGCCGGGGAGACATCGACCAGGTTCAGGCTCAAGCCGGCATTCTCGGCCGCACGGAAGAGGCCCTCGACGACATCCTCCTTGATGGCCACCAGCAACACTTCCAGTTCGCCGGTGGGGGTGGCTCCGAGGATTTGGTAATCCCAGACCACTTCTTCGAGCGGGAAAGGGACGTTCTGCTGGGCTTCGTACTGGATGATCTGGGTAACCTTCGAGGTGTCGACCGGGGGAAGCTTGACGAACTTGGAAAAGGTGTGGAAACCGGGTGCGCAAAGATTGACATCACGCGGTTTGACGGACAACTCGGACATGAGGGCCTGCAGCGCCTTCTCCATGGCCTGCTCGCGCGTGGCCTCCTGAGTGCCGTCCTGCCCGAGCGATTTGAACCCGAACTGTTTTAGCAAAAGACCGCCGGCGTCGTTGACTTCAAATTCCGCCAGCTTGAGGTTGGTCGCCCCAAAGTCCACCGCCAGGAATGACTTGTTTTTCAGCATCGAACATCTCTACGTAACTTTACGTTTTGCCCGGGACGCCAGACGACACCGCAGGCTGCTGGCCGGCGCGTGGTATTCATCGCGGAAGGTCCGTGGTGATTACAGGGAACCGTTCCCCCGGTCAAACAGAAAAGCAAGTCCGTCGCGCTCAACAATTTCATGCGGTGCCCGACCGTTTTCGATTTGGCGGCGACACCTTTTTCCGGAAGTAATCGATCGTCGTGTTCAATCCCTCGCGCAAGGGCACCTTCGGTTCCCACTTCAACCAGCGGCGCGCCCGGGTGATGTCCGGCCGGCGCTGCTTCGGATCGTCCTGCGGCAGCGGTTTGAACACGAGTTTGCTCCGCGACCCCGTCGCCTGGATGATTTCCTCGGCAAATTGCAGCATCGTCATCTCGTGCGGATTGCCGATGTTCACCGGCTCGGAGTGCCCGCTCATCATCAACCGATAGATGCCTTCAATCAAATCCGCGCAATAACAAAAGCTCCGCGTCTGGGTGCCATCCCCGAACACCGTGATCGGCTGGTTGCGGAGGGCCTGGCTGACAAACGCCGGCACCACCCGGCCATCCTTGATCCGCATGCGCGGCCCGTAGGTGTTGAAGATCCGGACGATGCGGGTCGCCATGCCATGCTCGCGGTGATACGCCATGGTCAGGGCTTCGGCGAAGCGTTTCGATTCATCGTAACAGCCCCGCGGACCAATCGTGTTGACATTGCCCCAGTAATCCTCGGTCTGCGGATGGACCAGCGGGTCACCGTAGATCTCCGACGTCGAGGCAATGAGAAAGCGCGCCCCTTTTTCCTTGGCCAGGCCCAGCGCCTTGTGGGTCCCCAGCGAACCCACCTTGAGCGTCTGGATGGGGAGTTCGAGGTAATCGATCGGGCTGGCCGGCGAGGCAAAATGCCAGACGTAATCCACCGCTTCATGCAGGAACAAAAACTCCGTCACATCCTGCTGGATGAACTTGAACCCCGGGTTGCCCGACAGGTGATCGATGTTCTCGACCGAGCCGGTGACAAAATTATCGATGGCAATGACCCGGTGGCCCCGGGACAAGAGCAGGTCGACCAGGTGGGAGCCCAGGAATCCGGCGCCGCCGGTAACCACCGAGGTGGGAGGTGGTGAGGAGGGTCGGCGCGCATTGCGTTTCGGCATGGCCCTCTCTATTACAGGAGGGACCTGCGCGGGTGCAATGGAAAGCTGCGGGCGGAAAGCGGAAAGGCCACGCCACCTTTTCCCTTTTCCCTTTTCCGTTTTACGTTTGTGCCCGTTGCCCTACCTTCAACCCATGCGCTACATCGAACCTCACGGCCATATGGTCAGCCGCACCACCGACGATTACACCGACATGGCCGCGGCCGGTTGCGCCTGCGTCTGCGAACCCGCCTTCTGGGCCGGGTACGATCGCAGCAGTGTCGATGGGTTCCATGATTATTTTTGCCAGCTCACCGATTACGAGCCGAAGCGCGCCGCCCGGTTCGGGCTTTCCCACTATTGCTGGCTGTGCATCAACCCGAAGGAATCGGAGGATGTCGCCCTCGCGCAGGATGTCCTTGGCCTCATCCCGAAATTCCTTGATCGACCCACCGTGCTGGGCATCGGGGAAATCGGGCTCAACAAGAATTCCCGCAATGAATTGAAGATCCTCGAAATGCACGTCGACCTGGCTGCGCGCACCAACCAGCTCATCCTGGTCCATACCCCGCACCTCGAGGACAAACTCAAGGGCACCCGGCTCATCCTCGACGTGCTCAAGGCCGACCGCCGCATCCAGCCTGAACGGTGCATCATCGATCACGTCGAGGAACATACCGTGCAGGAGGTGCTCGAACGCGGGCATTGGGCAGGCATGACGCTCTATCCCGAGAGCAAATGCACCGGCGCCCGCGCGGCGGACATCCTCGAAACCTACGGTCACGAGCGCCTCTGGATGAACAGCGCGTGCGATTGGGGGGTCAGCGTCCCCCTGGCCGTTCCTTATGCCGCCCTGGAAATGCGCAAGCGCGGCTGGACCCCCGAAACCATTGACAGCGTGATCTACGGAAACCCCATCCGCTTCATGAGCCAGAGCCCGAAGTTCAAGGCGCCCTGAGCCCGGACCCGCCCTCCTCTGCGACCGCGCGGGCTCCTCGCCCGACCGCCGTCCCCCGCCGGCGGAAGTGTGCCGCGGGTCGTCATCCCGCGCCTCTCCTCCTCCACCGGCCGGGGCGGGATCAAGGCATCCGCATCACGCGATAGAAGCGTTTGCGCTCGGGATCGAAGGAATCCTCCTTCACCCCGATGTCTCCCGCCGGACAAACGTCTCCCGACAGCGGCGTCCAGGCGGAGGCCGGACGGTCATCCTTGTACTGGACGCAATACCGCGCGCCCGCCACGGCGTCCCACTGCAGGATGACCCAGCCGGCTTCCGCATCGACGAAGATGGAAAGGCGGGACATGGGCAGCGGCAAGGCCAGGGGCGGGACGGAATCGCTGATGAAAAACACCTGCACGCAATCATTGGAGTTGCCGCACGCATCCATGACCACATGGCGCCGCTCCATCCGGCGGTCGCCCGAGGCCTGAATCAATGGTCCGTCCGTGCAGAGATAAAGCAGGTTCGGATCGCAGAGGTCCGTCGCGTTGCCGCCCACGGCGAGGAAGTCCGCGAAGGTCGCGGGACGGGGCGGAATCTGCGCGGCCCCCTGGAGAATCTGGTGGGCCGGACAGGTGATTTCCGGCGGGGTGGTGTCGATCACCGAGATGATCTGTTTGCCGTGGCGGGTGTTGCCGCAATCATCGATGGCGGTCCAGACACGGGTCAGGGTGTAATTGGTCGGGCAAAGGCCCTCATGCCGGAACTCCTCAAACGTCACCTCCACCTCGGGGTCGCAAACCCTGCGGCCATGGATGCGAATCTCGTTCAGGCCAACGCCCTCGGGTCCGTAGCCATTCAAGGTTTCGAAGCGGAGATAACGATAGGCGGCGCAGGGAGCCAGGCCGTTGGTCACCGTGAAGGTGTCGGGTTCGATGGGATCATTCTTCGCCAGATGGAACGTGAGCCGGTTGCTGAGGATGAGGTCGCTGGTTCCATCCAGGTCCAGCCCGGTGACGCCGGTGTCGAGCACCGACCGGCCGGCCCGGATCTCGAAATCCCTGGTGCGACGATTGTCGGGAAGCGCATTGTGGGTGTTGAAGAGATCGATCCGGTCGATGAAGATCGGCTGGCCCAGATCGATCACGATATACTCCGCCGGCTGCCCCTCCCGCCCGAGCCAGAAATTGCCGGGATTCCGTTCCGAAATCGAACCCGTCTGGTTATCGGTGATAT
>Ga0163144_10027548_pt1 | contig 11001 bp, 11 predicted proteins | sample OliLak19BULKMAT1_FD_123175 | JGI IMG/M metagenome (GOLD analysis project Ga0163144, IMG submission 123175) | Freshwater microbial mat bacterial communities from Lake Vanda, McMurdo Dry Valleys, Antarctica - Oligotrophic Lake LV.19.BULKMAT1 | ecosystem: Environmental > Aquatic > Freshwater >... | reverse complement strand
CTATAAGCTCTACACCGAAGGCCACACCGGCCAGATCCGCCGCGCCGCCCAGATGATCTGGGAAGCCGAACGCCCCATGGTCTACGCCGGCGGCGGTATCATCCACTCCCACGCCCACAACGAGCTCAAGGAATTTGTCGAACTCGCCGACCTCCCCTGCGTCAACACCCTCATGGGCCTCGGCACACTGCCGGGCAACCACCGCAACTTCATTTCAATGCCAGGCATGCACGGTTCCTACGCCGCCAACATGGGCATGTACAACACCGACCTCATCATCGCCCTCGGCGTTCGTTTCGATGACCGCGTCACCGGCCGCCTCGCCGCTTTCGCCCCCCACGCCAAGGTCATCCATGTCGACATCGACCCCAGCGAAATCTCCAAGATCCGCAATGCCGAACTCCCCATCGTCGGCGACGCCAAAAAGGTCCTCACCAAGCTCAACAAAGTCATGCGCGAACTCGAGCCCGAGATGCGCGCTCAAAAATCCGCTCAGCGCTCCGACTGGTGGAACACCATCCGCGGCTGGATGGAAGAGCATCCGCTCAAAGCTGAATTCTCGATCGACGAAATCAAGCCCCAGCACCTCATGTCCGAGATCAACCGTATCTCGAACGGCGAAGCCATCGTCACCACCGACGTCGGCCAGCACCAGATGTGGGCCGCCCAGCTCATCCGCTACGATCACCCCCGCCTCTGGATCAACTCCGGCGGCCTCGGCACCATGGGCTTCGGCCTGCCTTCCGCCATCGGCGCGCAGATGGCCTGCCCTGAAAAGCTCGTCTTCTCCATCGCCGGAGACGGCGGCTTCCAGATGTCGATCCCCGAGTTCGCAACCATCGCCAATCACAAGCTCCCCATCAAGATCATCTGCATGAATAATGGCCACCTCGGCATGGTCCGCCAGTGGCAGGAATTGTTCTATAACAACCGCTTGAGCCAAGTCACCCTCGACAGCTTCCCCGAGGCAACCCAGCTCGCTGGCGCTTACGGCTTCAAGGGCAAGACCATCACCAAGCCCGAAGAACTCCGCCCCGCCCTCGAAGCGGCCGTCGCCGAACCCGGTCCCTACCTCCTCAACGTTATGGTTACGCCCTTTGAAAACGTCTACCCGATGGTTCCCGCCGGCGGCGCCATCAACGAAATGGTGCTCGGCCAACCCCAGCCAGTAGAGGTTGCCAGCTAGGTACATCAACATGCTCCAAACTTTGTCGATTCTCCTCGAAAACAAACCTGGCGCGCTGATGCGTGTCGTCGGCGTACTCGCCGCCCGCAATTACAATGTCGAAAGTCTCACGGTCGCCCGCACCATGGACGCCACGCTCTCTCGCATGACCATCGTCGTCGACGTAGAGCACAAGGTCCGCGCCCAGGTCGTCAAACAGCTCAACAAGCTCGTCAACGTCCTCCAGGCTCAGGACCTCACCGAAGAACGCAGCGTCGCCCGCGAAATGGTCCTCCTTCGCGTCCGCGCTGAAATGTCCAGCCGGACCGCTATCCTCAAAGAAGCGGAAATCTTCCAGGCTCGCGTCGTCGACTCGAGCGTCGAAGGCTTCGCCATCGAATGCACCGGCGATCCGGAAAAATTGGACGAATTCATTGATTTGATGCGCAGCTACGGGGAAATTGAAATCACCCGAAGCGGCCTGGTAGCGGTAACGCTGGAACCGAAGAAACTGCGCCTCGCCTCGCCCGTCCCCATGGGCGCGGCCGAAGAAGAAGAAGAAATAGAAAGGGTACTGAGCAAGTAAATGCCAAACCGCTACTACGAAAAAGACGGCAATCTGGGCCTCCTCAAAGACAAGACCATCGGAATTGTCGGATACGGCTCCCAGGGCCACGCCCACTCACTGAACCTCCGCGACTCCGGCCTCAGTGTCGTTGTCGGCCTCTATGAAGGTTCCAAGTCCTGGGCCAAGGCTGAAGCCGCCGGCCTCAAGGTGATGACTGTCGCCGAAGCCACCAAGGCCAGCGACTTCCTGATGATCCTCGTCAGCGATCATATCCAGGCCGAACTGTACGAGAAAGAGATCAAGCCGAACCTCACCCCAGGCAAGACGCTGATGTTTGCCCACGGCTTCAACATCCACTTCGGTTTCATCAAAGCCCCCGAAGGCGTAGACATCACCATGGTCGCCCCCAAGGCCCCCGGCCACCGCGTCCGTGAACTGTACACCGAAGGCGTCGGCGTGCCTGCTCTCGTTGCCATCCACCAGGACGCAACCGGCAATGCCCTCCAAAACTCCCTCGCTTATGCTCTTGGCCTCGGCTGCCTCAAGGCCGGTGTCATTGAGACCACCTTCAAGGAAGAAACTGAATCCGATCTATTTGGCGAACAGGCAGTCCTCTGCGGCGGTGTCAGCGAACTCATCAACGCGGGCTTCGAAACCCTCGTCGATGCCGGCTACGCCCCCGAGATCGCCTACTTCGAGTGCCTCCACGAGCTCAAGCTCATCGTCGACCTCATCTATGAGGGCGGCCTCGGCTACATGCGCTACTCCATTTCCGATACCGCCGAATACGGCGATTACGTAACCGGCCCGCGCATCATCACCGATGCAACTCGCGCTGAAATGAAGAAAGTTCTCGCCGAAATCCAGGACGGCACCTTCGCCAAAAACTGGATGGCCGAGAACAAGAATGGCCGCGGCAAATTCCTCGCCATGCGCAAGAAGGGTGCGGATACCCGCATCGAAACTGTTGGTAAGGAACTGCGCGAAATGATGACCTTCCTCAAGAAGAAGAAGGAAGTCGGCATCCCTCAGGAATAGTAACCATGAGAATCCTTACCTTCGATACGACCCTCCGCGACGGGACCCAAGGGGAGAACGTCAGCTACAGTGTGGACGACAAACTGGCCATCGCCATGAAACTCGATGAGCTGGGTATTGACTACATTGAAGGCGGCTGGCCAGGGTCCAATCCGAAGGACAAGGAATTCTTCGCCAAGGCCAAAGGCCTCAAGCTGCGCCACGCACGCTTGACGGCCTTTGGCTCTACGCGCCTCGCCCGCAACCCGGTCGAGAAAGACGCGAGCGTCAACGCCCTCGTCGAAAGCGAAACCCCAGCCGTTGCTATCTTCGGCAAAAGTTGGGATCTCCACGTCCATCGCGCCCTCGGCATCACCGAGGACGAAAACCTTAAACTCATCACCGAAACCGTTGGCTATCTTAAAAAGCACGGCCGCGAAGTAATCTACGACGCCGAACACTGGTTCGACGGCTATAAAGCCAATCCCGATTACGCTCTCCTCACTCTTGAAGCTGCAGCCGAAGCCGGCGCCGATTCGCTGGTCCTCTGCGATACCAACGGCGGCACACTGCCCGGCCAACTCGCCGAGATTGTCGCGGAAGTCCGCAAGCGCTTCGACAAGATCATCGGCATCCATTGCCACAACGATTCAGACGTCGCGGTAGCAAATACCCTCGCTGCCGTCGAATGCGGCGCAACCCACGTCCAGGGCTGCATGAATGGCTATGGCGAACGCTGCGGCAACGCCAACCTGTCGGCCGTCATCGCCAACCTCGAATTGAAACTCGGCCACACCACCATCGGCCCCGAAAAGCTCGAAAGCCTCACTAGCGTCTGCCGTTATATCGCCGAGCTCGCCAATCTACCCTTGGCCAACAATCAAGCCTATGTAGGCAAGAGCGCTTTCGCCCACAAAGGCGGCGTCCACGTCGCAGCGATCCTGAAGGACTCGGCCACCTACGAGCACATCAGCCCCAAGTCCACCGGCAACCGCCAACGTGTCCTGCTCAGCGATCTCTCCGGCCGCGGCAACATCATCTACAAACTCGAAGAGCGCGGCCTCGGGGATCGCCTCTCGCCCGAAGCCCGCCGCGAACTGCTCGAACGCATCAAAGATCTCGAATACGAAGGCTACGACCTCGAAGCCGCCGAAGGCACCTTCGAACTATTGGTCCGCGAAGCCCTCCACCCCGGCGTCCATTTCTTTGATGTCGTGAACTACGAAGTAGCGACCCGCTCCACCCCCGGCGGCAAGTCAACAACGACAGCGAGTGTTATCGTCCAGCTAGGCGACGGCACACAACTCTCCGCCTCAGCCTTGGGCGACGGCCCTGTAAACTCCCTCGACCTCTCGCTCCGCCAGTGCTTGAGCCAGCGCTACCCCGAGATCGCGCAAGTCCGCCTGACGGACTACAAAGTCCGCGTCCTAGACTCCAAACCCGGCACCGCCTCCAAGGTACGAGTGCTGGTCGAATGGAGCGATTTCAAGCGATCCTGGGCCACGGTAGGAGTTTCAGAAAACATCATCGAAGCCAGTTGGCGAGCCATGTGCGACGCCCTCCGCCTCGAACTCATGCGCCTCCACGACTCCACCGAAGAGCTCGACGCCGCCCTAAAAGACTACAGTTGGGGGGTATGACGCTAGCTATAATCGAATCATGGTAAGAAAAAGACCAAAACCATTTGTCATCAAGGGCCCCCCGGTAACCCAAGAGCAGATGGCAAAAATCTTGAAGCTATCGCCAAAAGACGTCGCCAGGTTAAATGCGCTCGTTGAATCCACGCCTGGTCTATACGACTCGAATGAAGAAATCATTCGAAGGCATAAGCTCAAGTCAATGACAGCCGGATCCTAAGTCCCGGATGGAGCCTCGTTCAGTTTTTCTGAATGCACCATACGATAAAGCCTTCGAGCCGCTCTTTCTAGCCTATCTGGTAGGTTTGCGAGGTTTTGGAATTGTTCCGCGTGCGACCATCCAAATTCCAAGTTCTGGTCACCGCATCAATCGAATTATCGATCTGATCCATTGCTGTGATTGCTCTATCCACGATCTTTCTAGGGTGGAGCTTGGCCCTGACTCTGTGCCGAAGTTCAACATGCCTTTTGAACTTGGCTTGGCTTATCACCATTCTCTTTCTGGGAATCACACATGTTTCATTTTCGAAGCTGACCACAAGCGCTTTGAGAAGAGCTTAGGCGACCTGAAGGGCGTCGATATCTACCAGCACGCCGGCAAGCCGGAGAACTTGTTCTCTGAATTGAGTGCAGCGATGGTCGAGGAAGATCTCATGCCTTCCGTGGCTGACATGTTGGGTGTCTATTTATTGACATCCGACCAATTGCCACGCATCCTGGCCCAAGCAGGTACGAGTTCGTTGTTTCATGCTCGAGTCTTTGACGATTTGCTTTTTTTCATCGGCTCGATGTGGAATAGCCGTCAGGTCCTTAGGCGGTCGAGCCAGGCATAAGCCAGCTGCCGGATTTCCGGTGGAAAATCATGTTCACAGTCTGGGTGCTCCACCCTAATCTTGGGATGCTTTGAGTCCCGAACCGCATCATCAACGCCGCTTGCATCGAAATTTGCATCTCGCAAGGGCGCATTCACAAACACCGGCCGCGGCCCAATCGCCGCGAGCACGTCCTTAAAATCGAACGGCATCTCCGCTGGCTTTCGCGCCGCAATCTTCGGCATGTAGCCCTTGTGAGACCAACCCGTCAAATTGCCACCCATGTACTTGGCAAAACTCGTAAAGCCACAACTGGTAATCGTCGCATGGATTCTCCGGTCAAACGCTGCCACAAACAGCGAGTTGTGACCACCAAGGGAATGTCCGCAAACCGCGACGTGCTTGTAGCCTAAGCCCTTCAACAGGCTCACGGCTCGCATGTGGTTCACAATGCCCTTCATCGTCGCGCTCTCGTAGCCGTTGGCGTAAGGGTCAAACTTGTACTCGCCGAAGTTCGGATAATCAGGCGCTAAGGTCGCATAGCCGCGGAGCGCCAACTCTCGCGCATAGTGCAGATTGGGCTTGCCTCCAAGTCCCGCTGGCTCGTCCTTTCCGATCCGCGTCGTTTGGTGCAGACAGAGGACGGCTTTCGATGTTCGATTGGGCGGCAGCAGCAACCAGGCCGGCACTTCGTTGTCAAACGTGATGTGCCTCCGGCGCAGTCCGCCATCGATGATTTCAGAGTCGACGCGGAAGCTCGGCTTGCCGCGTGCGGCCTTCGGCAGCGGCCCCATGATTTCCTCTAGGCGGGCAAGAATCATATCCTATTAGTTTGGATCTATTCTTTTCGCGCCGCATACCAAGACTCACGAAAGTGGTTTTGGTCGAAAGCGGCCCCCGCCCCTTGTACGACGGCTTCGTCGGCAATCTCTATGAGTTGCATGGCCAGCCCGCCGAGATTGACCTCGTGACTTGTTACACCGGTCACCCGCAGGGCTTTCGGCAATCGCAAGGCAAGGTCTATCGCATACAGGATTATCGCGGCTGGGATGGCGCAAAGCGCCTCGCGCTCGAGCTGAGAAGCAAGGGCCCGACTACACTCGGCATCATCTGCGCTGGTGTGCCCGTGATGGCCAAATGGAAGTGGCTGCTGTTTGCCGCTCTGCGCTCCAAAGTTTTTGTCATGAATGAAAACGGTGATTACTTCTGGGTCGACTATTCGAACTGGAAGTTGATCCTTCACTTCATGGCCGTCCGCGCCGGCATGTCCGGCGACAACGGAATCTGGCTGCCGCTGCGCATGCTGGTCTTTCCTTTCGGGATGGCGTATTTCGCCGCCTATGCCGCATGGCTGCATGGAAGAAAATGGATGAGGAGTTTATGAAAGCAATTCAAGTATTCGAACCCGGTGGCGCCGAGAAGCTGATTTACGGCGACAAAGATGTGCCCCAGCCCGGTAAGGGCCAGGCGCTGGTGAAGCTCGCCGCCAGCGGCGTCAACTTTATCGATGTTTACCATCGCACTGGCTTGTATCCGCAGCCTCTGCCCTTTACCCCGGGCATGGAAGGCGCGGGCGTCGTTGAAGCGCTCGGCGAAGGAGTGACCGACCTCGAGGTCGGTCAGCAGGTTGCCTATGCGATGACGATCGGTTCCTATGCCGAATACGCGGTCGTCCCGGCCTGGCAGTTGGTCCCCGTCCCGGAAGGTTTGAGCCTCGAAACTGCTGCGGCAGTGATGCTGCAAGGCATGACTGCTCACTACCTCGCCCACTCGACTTTCAAACTCGAGCGCGGCCATACCTGCGTAGTACACGCCTGCGGCGGCGGAGTTGGCCTGATGCTCACCCAGATTGCGAAGATGCTTGGCGCGACTGTGATCGGTACCACGAGCGCCGCACCCGGGTCTCCGAAGTACGAGCTCGCCGTAAAGGCTGGAGCCGACATCATCACCAGCTACGATGACTTCAACGTCAAAGGCGCGCACGTGGTCTATGACAGCGTAGGAGCTTCGACCTTCGAGGCGAGCCTCGATGCTCTCCGGCCACGGGGAATGATGGTGAGCTACGGGAACGCCTCAGGGCCAGTGCCTGATTTCAGCCCTTTGAAGCTCGGCCAGAAGGGAAGCCTCTTTCTGACAAGGCCGACCTTGGGGCACTATTCGAGCACTCGCGAAGAATTGCTCTGGCGCTCTGGGGACTTGTTCAATTGGTTGAAATCCGGCCAACTTTGGCTGCACGTCGAGTGGACTTTCCCGATGGCGGACGCTGCCGAAGCGCATCGAGCACTCGAAAGCCGCAAGACCAGCGGCAAACTGTTGCTAAAAAATTAGCATGCAGTCGCCGTAGCTGAAGAACCGGTAGCGTTGTTCAACAGCATGCCGATAGGCGCTCATAGTCAGGTCGTGGCCTGCAAAGGCCGCGACCAGCATGATGAGGCTTGAGCCGGGTAAATGAAAGTTGGTGAGCATCGCTCCCGCCGCATGGAACTCGTAACCAGGGGTGATGAAAATGTTTGTCTCGCCGACGCCCGGTTCCATTGTTGTCTCAATCGTCCGGGTGCTGGTCGTGCCAATCGCCACTCGCCGTTTGGCGGCTTTGAGTTTGGCTGAAGCTTCTGCGCTGATCTCGTAGAATTCGCTGTGCAGCGTCTTCGTCTTGAGGTTCTCCTCTGTCAGGGGCTTGAATGTCCCCAAACCAACATGGAGCGTGATCTCGGCGATGTCTGATTGAACGGAGGCAAGAATCTCCGGCGTGAAGTGCAGCCCCGCAGTCGGGGCTGCTGCCGCCCCGCGTTTCTTGGCAAAAACAGTCTGGTAGCGTTCCTTGTCGCTTTCCTCATCGGGCCGGTCGATGTAGGGCGGCAAAGGTACGTGGCCGATCTTCTCGATCGAGCCGCTGCCGGTGAGTTCGATCTCCCGCTCCCCGTTGTCGAGGTGAGCGGTGATGGTCGCAGTGAGGTCTGGCGCGAGTTCGACCTGCTGGCCCACCAGCAGTTTCTTCCCGGGTCTCACAAGTGCCCTCCACTTTGTGGCCTCCGAGTTGAGCGCTCTCAGCAGGAAGATTTCGATCTTGCCTGTCAATCCCGGCCGGTTGCCGAACAGCCGCGCAGGGATCACCCTGGTGTTGTTCAAAACCAGGCAATCGCCGGCCTCGAGGTAGCTGGGGAAGTTGATGAATTGATCGTCGTGGAATGTCTGCGCCGCCCGGTTGACCACCAGCATGCGTGAGGCAGAGCGCTCCGCCAAAGGGTGGCGGGCAATGAGTTCATCAGGAAGGTCGTAGTGAAAGTACACTGAAGGTTTGATAATCCTCGGCATTGAATCTTCCTGCGACGAGACCGCCGCAGCGGTTGTGGAAGATGGCACAAAGATCCTTTCTTCCAGCGTAGCGTCTCAGCTCGATGTCCACCAAAAATATGGTGGCGTCGTCCCAGAGCTCGCCAGCCGTGAGCACGTTCGGGCCATCGTCCCCATTGTGCGCGAAGCCCTGACCGAGGCCAATATTCGCCTGGATGATCTCGACGCGATTGCTGTCACACACGGCCCCGGTCTGGTGGGCAGTCTGCTGGTTGGGCTGACCTATGCCAAGGCCTTGTGTTTTGCAAAGAACATTCCGCTGATCGGTGTTCACCATCTCGAAGGCCACATCCGGGCTGCGCTAATCGGTGTCGATATTGAATATCCGGCGATGGCGCTAGTGGCCAGCGGCGGGCACACACATTTGTTTGAGTGTCTGTCTGAAGGCGAATACCGCCTCGAGGGCCGCACGCGCGATGACGCTGCAGGCGAAGCTTATGACAAAGTCTCGAAGCTCCTCGGGCTTGGCTATCCTGGCGGGCCGGTCATCGATGCACTGGCTGCCAAAGGCAATCCGAGGGCGGTGAAGTTTACTTCGCCCAAGCTCAAAGGCAACCTGAGCGACTTCAGCTTCAGCGGTCTCAAGACTGCTGTCCTGCGCTGGACAGAAGCCCGCAGGATGCGAGGTGACCTCGATGCGGCGACGGACCCGGAAACGATCGACATGCTGGCTAGCTTTCAGTACACCGTGATCGAGGAATTGCTCAACCGGGCAGGGAACGCTGCCGAACGCATCGGCGCCAAGGCGCTGGTCATCAGCGGCGGAGTCGCCTCCAATCGCGGTTTGCGCGAGGCTGTAGAAAAGCGAAAGTGGAAGATCCCTGTCTACTTTCCTGAGCCCAAGTGGAGCACGGACAATGGCGTAATGATAGCCGTTGCTGGCTACATGCGCTGGAAGCAAGGCAGGTTTTCCGATCTTGCATTGAAGGCTCAAGCCAACCTGCCATTAGCTGAATGAGATACCATCGCAGGCATATGGATCGTAGAACGTTTTTAGCCGCGGGAGCGGCAGCGAGCCTCCTACAGGGAGCAGTAAAGAAACCAATTGGGCTCGAGCTATACAGCGTACGCAAAGAGTTCGTCAAGGATATGCCCGGCACAATCAAGGCTGTCGGCAAAATGGGTTACGAAGGTGTCGAGCTGTTCGGCTCCTACGCCGACTGGACTCCGGCCCAGGCAAAGGACGCCTTGATGATGATCAAGGATGCAGGCATGAAGTGCTACTCGGCCCACACCGGCGCCAAGTATTTCGGCCCTGAGCATCTTGATCGTGTGATCGAACTGAACTCGATCCTCGGCAGCCGCTTCATGATCATGTCGAGCGCCGGCAAGGTAGATGGCATTGACGGCTGGAAGAAAGTTGCCGTACTTCTGAACAATGCCAGCGAGAAGCTGGTGAAGCTCAAGAAGGGCACGGGGTTCCATAACCACGCTTCTGAATTCATGCCGATTGGTGGAGTCAAGCCCATCGAAGTGCTGGCCAAGGAAACCTCGAAGGACGTTGTGCTTCAACTCGATGTGGGAACCTGCATCGAAGCAGGCACCGACCCGGTGGCCTGGATCAAAGCGAACCCAGGCCGCATTAAGAGTCTGCACATGAAGGATTGGAAGCGCGGGCTGCCGAATCCGCATGACGGCTACCAGGTTTTGCTGGGCGAAGGCGAAGCTGACTGGAAGGCGATCGTCAATGAAAGCATCAAGACCGGTGGAGTCGAGCACTTGCTCATAGAGCAGGAGGGCAGCCGCTTTTCAGAGATTGAGACCGCCCAGAAGTGCATTGACAACTTGAAGAAGATCCTGGCATAAACCATGAAACTCACGATTCTGATTCTTATTGCCGGAAGCGCGTTTGCGCAAGAAGGCGTGACTTCCAATCTGAAGTCGCTTATGACGGATTACAAAAAGAAGGTGGTCGCAATCGCGGCCGCCTTCAAGCCTGCCGATCAGGACTTCAAGCCGACTCCAGAAGTAATGTCGGTGAAGGAACTGCTTGCCCATGTGAGCGATGCAAACTACTCGCTCTGCGCCCAACTCAAGGGCGAAGCGAAGCCCAAAGTGGCAGGGCTGTCCGAGAGTTTCGATTACTGCCTGGCGGCGATCGATTCAGTGGACGGGAAAATGGCGACCAAGACGACCGCAAAAACGCCGCGTGACAAGGGATGGATTGCGTTCCACCTGCTTGAGCACACGGCGCTGCATTACGGGAATCTGGTTACCTACGTCCGTCTGAAGGGCATGGCCCCTCCGAAGGGCTAGCGGGACTTTCCTACGGCCTAGCTCCTGATTGCCGTTAAGGTGAAGATATGAAAGGGGTTGGCTTGATCCAGAGCGTATATACGGAAATACTATTGCCGATCCTTGCCTGAGCACTATGTTAATTCCTGGAAAATTCTACTTGCCCGCCCTACGCGGTCATGGTATATACGTAATATATGGCTTCCCTGCAGG
>Ga0163144_10027543_pt1 | contig 11002 bp, 8 predicted proteins | sample OliLak19BULKMAT1_FD_123175 | JGI IMG/M metagenome (GOLD analysis project Ga0163144, IMG submission 123175) | Freshwater microbial mat bacterial communities from Lake Vanda, McMurdo Dry Valleys, Antarctica - Oligotrophic Lake LV.19.BULKMAT1 | ecosystem: Environmental > Aquatic > Freshwater > Lake... | reverse complement strand
TACCACTATTCTCCGACCAGGATCATCGACCGTCAACGGCGAGTCGCTTGACGGAAAGCGGAATGTTTTCGAGCGCTGCCCGGTTTATTGAACCAGATAAGTAGGTAGGGGGTGTCGTACCCGACGCACCGCATTTTGTACGTTCGGTCGGTGGGTGGTGCGTAGAGTACGACACACCGTACGGGACTCGTGCATTCGTGGTGCGTCTTGCCGCCCCCGACGATTCAATTGACGTCCCATTCCCTCGCCGGTAAAGTTCCATCTTGGCCCGGGTTTCCCCGAAGAAGGTTCCCCCCCTCCTTCTTCACCCCGGGCCTTTTTGATGCGCTGAAGGATGTAGGCGGGGCGGCGGGTGTCGATCGTTTGAGTCGGTCACAGATTTTTCAAGTTCCTCTTGTATTCTTTTTGCGGCTCGTATCATCTCTTCGCAGTTTTCGCATTCTTTTTGCCGCTCGCATAATCCTTTTGCGGCTCCCGCATTCTTTTTGTCGCTCGCATAATCTTTTTGTAGAAACCGCATTCTTTTTGTAGAAACCGCATTCTTTTCGCGGCAACCGCATTCTTTTCGCGGCAACCGCATTCTTTTCGCGGCAACCGCATTCTTTTTGTAGCAACCGCATTCTTTTCGCGGCATTCGCATTCTTTTTGCAGCATTCGCATTCTTTTTGCAGCAACCGCATTCTTTTTGCTTTAAAAAGAATATGAGAGAAGCAGCCGCGGCGCGGTGGGTGCTCAAACTGCGTGCGGCGGATGATTTTATCTGACCTGCGCTGCGCACGTCCGATACATCGCGTTTTACCGGAGGCAGGAAAGGGGACATTCCTAATACAATATCCGGAATTTCCCCCCTCTCGATTTTTGACTGATACTTCACGATCGCGCCGGCACGATTGAACGGGACCGACCACACGCAGAGGGAGCGGACGTCTGATCGGACGTGGAGCGTCACGGCGTCGTCGTGTTTCACGGGGCCTTGAGTCGCCGGTTGACGTCCTCCGCGCGGACCGAATCACCGCTTAGAAATCGGATCGAGCGCAGGCCCCAGCCGGCGCTGGATTGTTGCCAGTCGAGCTGCCAGTTGGTGCGTAACGGCCGAAGCATCGTCATCTCCTGCGTGCTGAGCACCGACACGGTGACGGTGATGAGCGAGTCGGTCTGCTGCGCCTCGAGCGAGAGCAGGCCGACGGACTTGAGGCCGATGTCGTCGGCGGTCTTTTCCGCGCCACTGGCCAGCTCGGCCTGCCCGCGGTAGAAGGCGAAGGTCGTGTTCGGGTCGAGCAGATTTTTGAACGTCACCCAGTCGCGCAGGTCGAGGGCGGCGACGAATTGCTGCGAGCGCTTGCGGACTTTTTCAAGGTCCGTGTCGACGAAGTAGCTTACCAAAGACAGCAAAATTCCCGCCAAAACCAGTGCCACGCCTGCGGTGCGGAGTTTCCACTCCTGCCGCGCGTTGGCGTAGACGAACAGGCCGACGCCCGCGCCGACGATGCCGGTCGGGAGCCAGAAGGGGGTTTGGAACAGCAGGTTCTCGATGCTCATGCGTGCCTCGTGTTGAAACGGAAGGGCTTGGGCTCAATCTTTCCGGCCCGAAGGTCCGATAAAACAGGATAGCCGCCGATCGGTCCGGGCGGAGAGGGTGAAAGTGCGTCGGTGGTGTCCGAACGGGTTTTCATGTCGACAACCGTCCTTTGTCCGTCGCGGCGCTACGTCCTGCCGGACGACGCGCCGCTGTCGCGCAATCTCGCGGCGCTCTGGGCGGTCGACCATCGGCTCGCCGAGGCGGTGGACGCGTTGGACGACCAGCCCGTCTATCCCGTCGAACCGAGCAAGTCCGGCGAACCGACCGTGCGCGTCGTCGGTGCCGACGGTCGCGCGGTCTACCTGCACAGCCGATACCAGCCCGTCGACGAGGCGAAAAAACTACTACAGGACGTCGACTTCGAGAACACGCTGGTCTTCTACGTCCACGGCTTCGGCCTCGGCTACCACGTCGAGCAAATCATCGAGCGCGCCAGCGACGAGGCGATGGTCCTCGTCTTCGAGCCCGACCTGGAGTTGTTCCGAACTGCCTTCGAAACGCGCGACCTGACGAAGCTGATCGAAACGCGCCGGGTGCTATTCTTGTATCAGCCCGACAAGAGCGATTTGTTGCACAAGCTCACGCCGCATAGCGCGCTGGTGTCGCTCGGCAGCGTCTCGATCACGCACGCACCGAGCGTGCAGCTACAGCCGGAGTTTCAGCAGCAGGCGAAACAATGGCTCGGGGAGTTTGCAAGCTTCTGTCGGACGAGCATGAACACGCTGGTGATCAACGGCAAACGCACCGCCGAGAACATTACGCGGAACCTGGCGTGGTACGCGAGCGCGCCGGGCGTGGGGCGTCTGGCTAACCGGTTCGAGCGCTGCCCCGCGATCGTCGTGAGTGCCGGGCCGTCGCTACGAAAGAACAAGCACCTTCTGAGCGAGGCTGCGGGGCACGCGGTAATCATTTCCGTGCAGACGATGCTGCAGCCGTTGTTGGACGCGGGTATCACGCCGGACTACGTGACATCGCTCGATTACCACGACCTGAGCACGCGATTTTTCGAGCGCGTACCGGCGGACCTCAAAACCGAACTGGTCGCCGAGCCCAAAACGACCGCGGGCGTGCTGAAGATTTATCCCGGCGGGCGCACGTCGTTGCTCGGGAACGACTACGCCGAAAACATCTTGCGCGAACTGAAAATCAACAAGCCGCGATTGCGCGCCGGCGCGACGGTGGCGCATTTGGCGTACTACTTGGCCGAGCATTTGGGCTGCGACCCGATCATTTTCATCGGCCAGGATCTGGGCTTCAGCGACGGCCTGTACTACACCCCCGGCACGAGCTACGAAGACGCGTGGCGGCCGGAGTTGTCGCGCTTCTGCAGCGTCGAAATGAAGCAGTGGGAACAGATCGTGCGCGACCGGCATTTGCTTCGCAGAATCCCCGATGTCAACGGCGCGCCGATGTATACGGAAGAGCGACTGTTCACATACCTGCAACAATTCGAGCGTGACTTCGGCCGGTCGACGAGAAAGATTATTGACGCGACCGAAGGCGGCGCGTTCAAGCGCGGTAGCACGCCGATGACGCTGCGCGACGCGATCGACACGTATTGCACGCACCCGCTCCCGCCGGTACCTGCCGACCATCCCGGATTAAACGAAACGCACCTGCCGGCGTGCATCAAGAGCCTGCACGCCCGCACGGAAGAGGCCGAGCGTGTCGAGCAAGTTGCGCGCGATACGATCCCGTTTCTGGAAGAAATTCGAGACCATATTTCGGACCAGGATCGAGTGAACCGCGCGATCGTCCGCGTCGATAAGCTTCGCTCCGCGATGGATACGCTCGGCGCGACGTACGACCTGATCGCGCAGTTCACGCAGCAAACGGAACTAAACCGGTTCGAGAAAGACCGCAAGATTCTCGCGTCGGGTGTGAGCGGTGTGGAGAAACAGAAACGTCAAGTCGAGCGCGACATCGACAACGTCCGCGCGATGGCCGACGCTGCCGTCGCGTTTCGTGAGTGTTTGGCGGAGGCGATTTTCCTTATGCAAAGCCGAATGACGGCCGGCAGCGGGGAGGCGCGATGAGCACCGACCTTGCCACCGTTCCGGTTTTAGTTTCGATGTTACACGAGGGGTCGCAGTGTCATAGCGCGACGCGATTGTTCCGAAGCCGGCCGGTGATCGAGTGGACGGTCGACCGGCTGCGCCGTGCGCGGCGCGTCGGCAGCATTGTCGTCGTTTGCTGGGACGACCAATCGCCGGCGCTGTCAAATCTGCCCGACGCGATCGTGCGACCCGTCGGCGCGCGGCGGGCGATCGCGTCGATGGACGCGGTGACGGTCGCGCAGAAATGGGCCGACGGCTGGCGTGGCGGACTGATGCAAAGCTGCTCGTTCGACCGCGGGTTCCACGGCGCAACGGTCGAGCGATTGTGTGAAGAATTCGACTGGCCCGCCGTCTTACTTATTGATCCGGCGGCAGGGCTGGTCGACCCGGCGCTCGTCGACGCGCTGCTCGACCATGCTGCGGCGCAGCCTTCGCACGACCTGGTTTTCTCACCGGCGGCACCGGGATTGTGCGGGGTCTTTTTGCGACGATCGCTAGTGTCGTCGCTGGCCTCTGGCAACATGCATCCGGGGCGGGCCCTGCATTATGTTCCGACGCACCCGATCCTTGACCCGCTCGGTCGTGACGCGTCCGCGCCGACCCCGCCGCGCCTGGCGCGGACGTCGCAATCGTTTCTGCTCGACACGGCGAGGCGCGTCGACCACGTGACGGACGCTTGCTCCGGGATCAATGCGGAACTGTTGGAGGCCGACGCGCTGTCGATTCTGGATCGGCTCGATGCGCATGAGGCGTGTGCACGCCTGCCGCGTGAGGTCGTGCTGGAACTGACCACCCGCCGGGCGACGAAGCCCATTTATTCGCCGCACGCTCATCTCACGTTGGATCGTCCGGACCTGACCCGTGACAAGGCCCGTGTACTTTTCACCGAACTTGCTGGAGGCTCGGACACGCGACTGATTCTGGCCGGCGTCGGTGATCCGCTGTTACACGAGAACTTATTTGCGATTCTCGACGTCGCGACCGAATGCGGCCTACGGACGATCGCGATTGAAACCGACCTGATGGGCGTATCGGCTGACGTGATCGACCGCCTCGCGAGCGCTGCGGTCGACGTCGTCACCGTCCACATCCCCGCGCTGACGCCCGCGACCTACACGCGGGTGATGGGCGCAGATGCGTTGCCCTCGGTGATCGAGAACGTCCGCCGGTTGCTCGGCGCGCGTCAGACTGCGGGACGGGTCGCGCCGTTGCTCGTGCCGACGTTCACGAAGCTGCGTCAGAATCTGCCGGAGATGGAGGCGTGGTACGACCAGTGGTTGAACGCGCTGGGACACGCGGTGATTGTCGGTCCGAGTGAATTCGCGGGGCAGATTCCGAGCGTCGCCGTCTCCGACGTGTCTCCCCCCCTTCGTCGCGCGTGCGTGCGCCTGCGGTCGCGACTGACAGTGCTGTGCGACGGCTCGGTCGTCTCGTGCGAGCAGGACGTGCTCGGAACAAACACGCTCGGCAGGATTGGGCGGAATTCGATCGGCGACATCTGGACCGGACCGCTGAATACGCTGCGCGCCGCGCACGCGTGCGGGCAGTGGAGCGCAAACCCGCTCTGCGGAAACTGTCACGAATGGCACAGACCTTAGTGAAAGATGAACCTATGAAATCCAATCAAAACACCGGCACTCTCGGCGTCATCCTCGCCCGCGGCGGGAGCGTGGGCTTGCGCGGGAAGCATTTGTTGAACCTGCTCGGCAGGCCCGTTCTGTCTTACACGTTCGACCACGTCCGACGCGCTAAAGCGCTCGATAAAACAGTCGTTTCCAGCGACTGTCCAGATATCCTAGACCTCGCGGCGAGGTACGGCCTGCCCACGATCGAGCGCCCGGCGCAGCTTGCGACCGGCGACGCGAGCGTGCAGGACGTGATGCTGCACGCGCTGGCAACGGTCGAGGCGATCAGTGATTTCCGCGCCGACTCGCTCGTGGTGTTGTACGGCAACGTCCCGGTCCGAGGCGACGGCGTGATCGACCGGGCGGTGGAAAAACTGCGAGAAACGGGCTGCGATTCCGTGCGGACGTTCTGCCCGGTGGGCAAGTGGCACCCGGCGTGGATGAACCGAATGGAGGGAGACGTGGTATCGGCGCTTCAGCCGGGGAGCATTCATCGGCGGCAGGATTTGACGCCGGTTTATCTGCACGACGGCGCGGTGGTGGCGGTGTCGCGCGCGAGCATGATGCGTGGCGAATTGTCGCCGGGCGACCCGCACGCGTTCTTCGGAATCGATCGGCGCGGTATTCTTACGGACACGGGCGAGACGGTAGAGGTAGACCACCGGCGGGATCTCTACTGGGCGGAGGCGGTGTTGCGAGAGCGACAGGAAGAAACGAGGAAAGCGGCATGAGTATCAACATTGCGGGTCGGTCGGTCGGCGCGGGTCGGCCGACGTATGTGATCGCTGAAATTGGTGTGAACCACGACGGGTCGTTGTCGCGGGCGGTGGACTTGGTCCACCTCGCGCGCGACTGCGGCGCGGACGCGATCAAATTGCAGATTTTTCAAGCGGGCACGCTGTTGCACGCGGCATCGGGGTTTGCGGACTATCAGAAGTCGCGCGTGGACGACGCCGACCCGCGCGCGATGTTGCGGCGGTACGAGCTGTCGCCGGACGACGTGCGACACGTGGTGGACGAAGCGACCACGTGCGGACTCGTTTCCATCGCGACGCCGTTTTCACCGGCGGACGTGGACGTGATCGAACACCTGAACCTGCCGGCGGTGAAAATCGCGTCGCCGGACCTGGTGAACCGGCCGCTGCTCTCGCGCGTGCTGCGCGGCGGACGTCCGGCGCTGCTGTCGACCGGGGCCGCAACGATGCAGGAGGTGCGCGACGCGGCGAGCTGGATGATGGCGCAGTCGGCGTCGTTCGCGCTACTGCATTGCGTGAGCGCGTATCCGACGCCGACCGAACACGCGAATCTCGGCTGGATTAGCGAACTGGTACGCGAGTTCGACGTGCCTGTTGGGTACTCCGACCACACCACCGAGGTCAGCGCCGGCGCGGTCGCGGTCGGGTTCGGGGCGTGTGTCGTGGAGAAGCATTTGACGTACGACCGCGCGGCGCGCGGGCCGGATCATTCGGCCAGCGCCGACCCGAAACAGTTCGCGGAGTACGTGCGCCTGATCCGCACGGCGTACACCATGCGCGGGACAACGCCCAAGCATGTGCTCGACATCGAGGTCGACGTTCGCACGGTGTCGCGCCAGAGCCTCGTGCTGTTGCGCGACGTGCGCGTTGGCGCGGTTCTGACCCACCGTGACCTGACCGTGCAGAGACCGGGCACGGGAATCTCGGCGGTCGATGTAGAGCGTGTCGTCGGCATGCGGGTGGCGCGTTCGATGAGCGCGGGAACGATGTTGAGTTGGTCGGACCTGGCCGAGGTTGCAACTCATGCAGCGTAAGAGCCGGCGCACGTCGTCACAGATTCGGCGCGTCTGTTTTCTCACCGGCACGCGCGCGGAGTTCGGGCTGATGCGGCCCGTGCTCCGCGCGGTGCGCGACGACCCGCGGCTGGAATTGCAGATCATCGCAACCGGAATGCACCTTAGCCGCGCGCACGGGAAGACAGTGGACGCGATCGTGTCGGACGGTTGGAACGTGGACGCCGTCGTCCCGTGGCGTGGCGACCTTGCGGGCGCGACGGGCCGCGCGACCGCAGGAATCGCGACGGTATTGGAACGGCTGCGGAGTGACGTCGTTCTGGTCTGTGGTGACCGCGTCGAGGCGTTCGCAGGCGCAGTCGCGGGTACGCTGTCGGGGCGTGTCGTCGCCCACGTCCACGGCGGAGACCGGGCGGCGGGGCAGGTCGACGACTCGCTGCGTCACGCGATCACCAAACTCGCCCATGTCCATTTTCCCGCGACACAATCGAGCGCCGATCGCATCGTGAAACTTGGTGAAGACGCATGGCGCGTCCACCTCGTCGGCTCCCCCGGCGTCGACGGCATCCGACGGGTTGCGGAATCTTTTTCTAGTCTTCGGGCCAAATTTTCTGGCCTTCGGCGACGCAAGTTCGCACTGTTCCTTCAACACCCTGTGGACGCCGACGAATCGGTCGAGCAGTCCCGAACCGGGGACATGATGGAGGCCATGTTGAACGCCGGGTTCGAGCAGGTGGTAGCGATTTATCCGAACAACGATCCGGGCGCGCGGGGGATCATTCGTGCGCTTCAGGCGGCACAATCGACAGAGGTGGTGATTCGACAAAACGTCGACCGTCCGACCTTTCTCGGGCTCCTGCGCGACGCGGCGGTGCTGGTCGGGAACAGCAGCGCGGGGGTCATCGAGGCGGGCAGTTTCACCACGCGAGTCATCGACTTCGGCCCGCGTCAGCGGGGGCGCGAGCGCGGCGACGAGGTGATTCACGTCGACGACGTGCGAGAGCTTGCGGCACGACTGTCAGATGTGTGGAATGACGGCGCGCCAGTACATACGTCCGGTAAGAACGTGTACGGCGGGGACGGCGTGGGGCCTCGCGTCGCGCGGACGCTGGCATGGCTGCACGTCGACGCGTCGCTCCTGCGCAAATTAATCGCGTACTGACCCGCGCCGCTCCGGATTAAGTGTCGGACGGGACGGACCGATCTTGAGAGGGGTCGTAGTCGAAGGGAACACACGCATGTCCACCGCCACCGCGCCGCAGCCGATTCAGACGCCGGTCGTTCCGGGTGCCGCCAATCCACAGGCGCTGGCGCGCGACGCCGTGCGACGCCTGACGACCATCGCGACGCTTCCCGAGGTGACGGCGCAGATCATCAAGACCGTGGAAGACCCCAAGAGCACGGCGGCGCAGTTGCACAAGATCGTGGCGTACGATCCGGCCTTGGTGACACGCATTCTGAAAGTGGTGAACAGCGCGTTTTACGGCCTGCCGGGGCAGATCGGTTCGGTCGAGCGCGCGATCGTGATGCTGGGGCTGAACGCGGTGAAGAACATTGCGGTCGCGGCGAGTCTGGGGCAGTTGTTTCGCGGGGTTAAATTGTGTGAAGGATACACGGCGCGTGACCTCTGGACGCACTGCATCGCGGTTGCGGTGACGGCGCGGGAGATCGCGCGGCAGATGAAACTGCCGATCGCCGATGAGGCATTTTTGGCGGGCATGATTCATGACGTGGGGCTGCTGGTTTCACTTCAGACCGCGCCGGAGAAATTACGAGTCGTCTGTTCCAAGGCACTGGCGGGTGGGGACAAGGTCGACTTTTGTGCCGTCGAGCGAGAGGAGATGGGCGGGGTTGATCACGCGGTGCTGGGCATGGCGCTGGCCGAGGCGTGGAAGTTTCCCAAGAGCTGTCAGGTGGTCGCGGGGTATCACCACAATCCGGAGGCGCTGGGGGGAGAGGCCCGGCAGCTCATCGGGCTGGTGCACCTTGCCGACGGCATTGCGGCGTCGGAAAAGCAGGGCTTTCCGTTGACTGCGATGAACGTGCGGCTTGACGCGGGGCGGGTTTCGGAACTGGGGTTTGATCCGGTGGTGGTGGACCGGGTGAAGGGGTCGCTTAAGGACCTCGTGAATAACGCCGCTGCCCTCTTGGGATAGCCGAGGGCGGGCCGAAAACCGGGAACTAAACTTCTCGCTCTTGGCAACGACCCGCCCGGTCACGCGGAAGCCAGCGAACGCTCAATTGCTGACGACCATTTTGGCCCGCACGTCTTTCGAGCCCGCGTCGACGACGAGGGGAAGCGTGACCCAGAACGTCGCGCCTTCTCCTGGGAAACTGTTGACGCCCACCTTTCCACCGAGCAGGGTTGCCAGGTCTTTTGCGATCGCCAGGCCCAGGCCCGTGCCGCTGTGCTGGCGCGTGTGACTGCCGTCGAGCTGACGGAATTTTTCGAAGATTACTGCATGTTTTTCCGAGTCTATTCCCGGCCCGCGGTCGGTGACGTAGACGCCGACGCGGCTGTCGGGTTGGGTGCGCGCGTCGAGGTCGATTGCGCCACCTGCGGGGCTGAATTTGATCGCGTTGGACAAAAAGTTGTACAGAATTTGCTGCAGCTTGGCGGGGTCGGTTTCGATGATCGGCACGTCCGCGCCGACCGACACGTTGAGCGTCAAGTTCTTCCCCGCCAGTAAGGGTTTGAGCACGCCCGAGAGCGCCTCGAACAGGTCGCCGAGCGGGAGCCTTTCGCTGCGCACTTCCATGCGGCCGGCTTCGATTTTGGCGAGGTCGAGCAGGTCATTGATGAGTTCGAGCAGGTTGCGTCCGCTGGTCAGAATGTTCTGCACGTAACGGACGGTCTTGGGGTCGGTCGACAGGTTGTCTTTGATCAGGTCGGCAAAGCCGAGGATGGAATTAAGCGGCGTACGCAGTTCGTGGCTGACGTTGGCGAGGAATTCGCTTTTCAGTCGATTACTTTCATAGAGCGCGACATTGGTCTCGGCGAGTTCTCCCAGCTTGAGGTCTAGATTTTTGTTCAATCCCCGGAGCTGGTCGGCGCTGCTTTTGAGATTGCCGAGCATGGCGTTGAAGGTTTCGGAGAGGGTTTGAAATTCGTCACCGGTGCTGACGTCGGCGCGGATGTTGAGGTCTCCGCCGCTGACTTTTTCGGCAGCGTCCTGGAGGACACGGACGGGCTGGAGGAACAGGCGCGTGGTGATGAGGTAGAAGACGATGATGGCGAGCGACCCGGCGAACAGGCCTGCGGTGAGGATGAAGACACGGTTGAGTAAAAGCTGGTTCGATTCGACCTGATTGGGGATGTCGACGGAAACGAGGCCGATCATGCCGGGGACGCGCGGCGCGGCTGCGTCGACGGGGTAACGGTCGGCGTCGGCGGGGCGTGCCACGGGCGCGACGGCAGTGGGAGTGGTGGTGGGCGCGGCGTGACATTTGAGGCACGATTCGGAAACGATCGCGGGCCGCGCGAAGCGGTAGCGTTCATTGTCACGGCTGTACTGGAAGAAGTGGTTGCTGTCGGCGTCGGTTTGGAAGTAGTCGAGGGCGCGTTTTTCGAAACGCGTCAAACGCTCGGGTGACGTGCCCGTGCCGATGACGCGCGGGTCGATGTGCATACGCACGGACGCCAAGGTCGGCGGGGTGTTCGCACGGGTCGGGTCGATGTCAGGGTCGGATGGCAGGCGATGGGCACCGACATTGGCCTGATATTTGGCGTGCTCGATCAGCGCATAATCCGCGAGCGTCGACGCGGCCTGGTGGTTCAATTGTTCCATTAACTGCTCGATGCGCTGCCACGGCACGAACAGCGCCGCGCCAATGATCAGCACGACGGCAGCGCCGAAGAGTAACTGACACTTGGCGGCCAGCGAGATACGTAGGTGGCGAACTTTCCGAAGCACGGGCGGATTGTAATGGCGAGTGCACGGGGAACGTAGGTGCCTGTCAAACGACAGTCTGC
>Ga0163144_10027540_pt1 | contig 11003 bp, 7 predicted proteins | sample OliLak19BULKMAT1_FD_123175 | JGI IMG/M metagenome (GOLD analysis project Ga0163144, IMG submission 123175) | Freshwater microbial mat bacterial communities from Lake Vanda, McMurdo Dry Valleys, Antarctica - Oligotrophic Lake LV.19.BULKMAT1 | ecosystem: Environmental > Aquatic > Freshwater > Lake... | reverse complement strand
CTCGCGCGAGCATGCGGCGATCACTCCACGTTTTCTCGGATTGCGCGCGGTCCTAGCGGTCTCATTTGCGCGCATCCACTGGCAGAACCTCGCCAATTTCGGTGTGCTCGCTCTCGAATTTGCTGACGCGACCGATCACGACCGCATCCAGCGTGACGATGTTCTGGTGCTGGACGGCATTCGCGCGACGCTCGCCGACCGAACCGAGATCACCGTGCACAATACGACTCGCAACCAGAACTACGTCACACGGCAGAGCTTCTCGCAGCGGCAGATCGACATGTTGTTGGCGGGCGGGCTCATCTCCTGGCTGCAGGAGCGCAGAGCGGTGGAGGCCCGCGGTCAAGACTGAACCGTGCCGCCTGTACGCCAGTCCGCAGCGGGCCCGACAGCGTAATCTGGTTCTGATCACCCGGTTATCGTAGGCTCAAAGCCTGCCCCACATGAAGGGAGCCCCACCACCGTGACGTACGTTATTTCTCTTCCCTGCGTCGACCTGAAGGATCGATCCTGCATCGAAGAATGCCCGGTCGACTGCATCTATGAGGGCGACCGGATGCTCTACATCCATCCCGATGAATGCATCGATTGTGGTGCCTGCGAGCCGGTGTGCCCGGTGGAGGCGATCTACTACGAAGACGATGTGCCGGAAAAATGGGCAGACTATTACAAGGCCAACGTCGAATTCTTTGACGACATTGGCTCCCCTGGCGGGGCCGCGAAGGTGGGCGTATTTGCCAAGGATCACCCCTTGGTCGCTGCGCTGCCGCCACAGGGTGTTGCCTGAAGCACCCCCAGAGAAGTCAGCGCCGAACCTTCGCCACCGTGAACAGCACCGCGGCGTCTTCCAGCGCTTCGAGTGAGTGTCGACTCTCCGGCACGATCAGCAGATCGCCGGGTGAGCCACTCCATGAGTTCTCACCCGCGACGAGGACGACGCGTCCGTGCAGCACGAAGACGGTCGCTTCGCCGGGATTCTCATGCTCATCCAGCTTCGCGCCGGCACTCAAGGCGATCACGGTCTGGCGGAGCGTGCGTTCACTACCGCCGTACACGGTCTTCGCACTGCGACCACTGCTGGCCTGACGGGCATGGTCCAACTCGTGACGCACAAGTGCAGTCAACGACGACTTCATCATGAGGCACCTCTCTTTGCGCTGCACTGCGCTCGCGGATGTGATTGCCAGCATACTGTCGCCCCCAAGCATTCCCATCGGGCACGCCTGTTCTGCCTATGCCGGTGGATGCCTACGATCGTTGCCATCCCCGATTGACTTCACGGAAGCAAGGCTCGTGGGCACCATCGCCGTCTCTGGCTTCAGTCACGACGCGATCAGGCGATGCGGATCATCTTCTTGTTCACGAACTCGTCAATACCGAGCGTGCCGAGCTCCCGACCTGAGCCTGAGCGCTTGATGCCACCGAAGGGCAGCTCCGGGCTGTCGGCGAGCACGCAGTTCACGTAGACCATGCCGGCCTCGATGCGATCGGCGACGCGCATCGCCTGTGCCTCGTCGGTCGTGAACAGGTAGGAGCCGAGGCCGAACGGAGTGTCGTTGGCGAGTTCCACCGCTTCGTCTTCGTTGTGCACCTTGAACACCTGAGCGACGGGGCCGAAGAACTCCTCGTAGTAGGCCGAGTTGCCAGCGTCGACATCGGAGAGCACAGTGGCGGCAAAGAAGTTACCGTTGCGGGTTCCGCCCGTCACGAGGGTTGCCCCGCCTGCTATGGCCCGTGACACCTGATCTTCGAGGCCTTCAGCGGCGCTCGCTGACGACAGGGGACCGTACTTGCCACCCTCAACCATCGGGTCGGTCGGTCCGGTAGCGGACATCTTCTCCTTGAACAGCGCCAAGAAGTCGTCGTATAGCGAATCCAGCACGATGAAACGCTTGGCGCCGTTACATGACTGTCCGCTGTTGTCGAGCCGAGCATCCACCGCCATCTGCACGGTGGCGTCGAGGTCGTCGGTACTGAGCACAATGAACGGGTCGCTGCCGCCCAGTTCGAGCACGACCTTCTTGAGGTGGCGGCCCGCCTGTTCGGCGACAGACGCCCCCGCACCCTCGGATCCCGTGAGGGAGATCCCCTGCACCCGGGGGTCGGCGATGATCGTGCCGATCTGATCCGCCGTAACGTAGAGGTTGGTGTATGCGCCGACAGGGAAACCGGCATCCGCGAAGATCTGGTGGATCGCCGCCGCCGACTCCGGGCATTGGGATGCGTGCTTGAGCAGGATCGTGTTGCCAAGGATGAGGTTCGGTCCGGCAAAGCGCGCGACCTGGTAGTACGGAAAGTTCCACGGCATGATGCCCAGCAGAACGCCCATCGCGCTCTTGCGGATAACCGCGGAGCCCTCGCTGCCCTCGGCCAGGGTGATGGGCTCATCTGCGAGCAAGGTGGGGCCGTTGTCGGCGTAGTACTGGTAAATGTCGGCCGAGAAGTCAACCTCGCCGAGGGCATCCCCGATGGGCTTGCCCATCTCGCGCACGATGGTTTCCGCGAGTTCCTGACGCCGTTCGCGGTGCAAGTCGGCGACTTTGGTGATCAGGGCGGCGCGGTCGGCCGCTGTGGTTGAGCGCGACCAGCCTCGGTAGGCATTGAAAGCGCCATCGATCGCGGTGGCCACGTCGGAGTCGGTCGCGGTCACGTAGGACCGGAGCGTCTCGCCGGTGGCCGGGTTGATCACTGCGTATTTGCTCATGAGGCTCCTCGGGGAATGAACAGTGCACGCGACGCTCACCCGATCGGGAGGGCCGCAGTGCACACCTCCCCCTACTTTACGGTCAGGGCCGGTCCCTACGGCGACTGACCTTGTGAAGACTTAGGTCCGTCGAGGCTGATCCCAGATCGCCCAGAGCGCGTCGGCGATGGGGAAGCGATTCGACAGGTGTCCGTTGCACATCACCACAATGACGGTCTCTCGATCGGCAGAGACGGTGAAGTCCGAGACGTAGCCGCCCATGCGGCCGGTGTGAGAGAGGTCGCCATCCGCCTCGATATTGATGCCGGCTGCATACAGCTCGCCATCGCCGTCATCGACCGCGCCGACCGCGTAGTCCTCCTTGATGAAGTCCCCAGCTCGATACTGGTCGCCCCAGCGAGCCAACTCGGACGGTGTTGCGATGATTCCGGTGTGGCCATAGGACGTCCACCCCGCAATTTGGAGTTGGAGCTTGTCGTCATACGACAGCGCGATGTCGGAGCCGCTGAGGGTGGGCGCGAGAACCATGTCGAGGCCGAGAGGGACGAAGACGCGCTCGGCGAGAAAGTCAGGGAGTGCTTGGCCGCTGACCCGGTCGACCACTTCAGCGAGCAGCACGTAGTTTGAGTTGGAGTAGAGGAACCCGGTGCCAGGCTCGAGCTCGTCCTCACGTCGGATCGCATCCAGCGTTGTCGCCTGATCGGCAGGCTGACTGAAGCCGATGCCCACCTCGTCGAGCTCGACCCAGTAATCCGGGATGCGACTGGTTTGATGCATCAACTGGTCAAGTGTGACCGTCTCACTCCAGGCGGGCAGATCGTCGACATATCCGCCGATGGGATCGGCGAGCGAGAGCAGTCCCTCCCGTTGCAACATAAGCACAGCGGTGGCGGTGAACTGTTTCGAGATTGACGCGATGTCGAAGCGCGTTGACGTCGACACCGGTGTGCTTGCGTCGAGGTCTGCGAGACCGGCGGCGCCCGCCCACACGACGGCACCTTGCACAGCGACCGCGGCGGAGCATCCGGGCTGCTGGTCTGGAACGAGCTCGGCGATGGTCTGATCGCTGAATCGGCGTTGCTCGACAATCTTCTCTTTGGCGAGCGCTGCCTCACCCGGAGTGCGATCCGCCAGGCGAGTTTCGGGGGCAGCAGCGCACCCTGCGAGGAGCGCGAGTATTCCGGCGCCGAGCGCCAAAGCAGCCCGAGGCGAGATCTTCACAATGCCAAAGTAGCGCAGGCGCGGTGAGAGATTCCGGTGCGTGTCGGCGCGGGGTCTCCGCGGGTCGCCCGCGACCGAGCGCAGCAAAGGCGTCACGGGCCTTTCGGGCCTTTCGGCCCTTCCGCCGCTCTCCCGTCGGAGCCACCATGAAGCTATGGTGAGCGCAGATGACCGTCGAGCAATGTACGCCGGTGGGCGCCCAGGCGCATCAGCCCGTCGGTCTAACCGGTTCATGGCATCCGTCGCCGCCAGTGGTCTGCTCGGCTGGTGGTGTGTACGGCTTGAGACGGTGAACCCGGTGTCTCGCACGCCGCTGACGCTTCCGCTCGTGACGGCGAAAGTGGACGAGCACCGCTACCTCGTGTCGATGTTGGGCCAGGGAGCCAAATGGGTGCGCAACGTGCGCGCCGCCAAGGGCGCGGCTGTGATTGCGGTTGGGTGGCGACATCCGGTTCGCCTTCTGGAGGTGCCGGTTGAATTCCGGGCACCGATCCTGAAGGCCTATCTGCAACGCGCTCCCGGGGCCCGTCCGCACATCCCTGTCGATAAGGATGCCCCCGTGGTTGACTTCGAGGCCATCGCGGCCGACTTCCCGGTGTTTGAAGTGGCCGCGGTCCTATGAGCCCCCATTCAGCCGGGGTGGGTCAACGCTACTCCTAAGCGCAAACCGCCACCCAACCGTCACCGGCTCAAGCGCCTCTCATTCCCGTTCAACACCCAGAATCTTTGACCTCGGCCCCTAAACAAGAAGGGTTCGGCGCCGGCGAGTTGACAGGAAGAGCATCCCGGCGCCAGCGAGCAGGATCGTCAGGCCCAGTACGGAGCCGATGAGAGGTGGGCTGGAACCTGTCACACCGAGCAATCTGGCTGCGTCGAGAAGCACTCCGCGGTAGTACGACGTGTCGGCGGCGGTAACCGGCGTGTTGCTCAAAACTCCGCTCGCTGCGACGGCAGCCGTGTTCGTGTAGGGGCTGAGCCCGGCCGTACCAAAAATGGTGCACGTCATTGCTTCACCAGGCAGCAAGGTCGTCGCCGGGCATGTTGCGGCACCCTCCCTATTGTCGGTGACGGTGACGCCGCGAAGGCGATCGTTTCCGGTGTTCGTTACGACATACGTCCACGTCACCCTGCTGCCGAGCGCCAAAGCGGGAGCCGTTGACGCATCTGCCACGGCGATGCCGTTCGTGAATACGGAAATGCTCACGGACGCTACCGCCGGACTCGCAAGGTAGTAGCCCGCGTCGGTGTCGAAGACCGCCGTGCCTGAGGTCACACCAGTGCCCTGCACCGTCGCCGTGCCGAGCACCAAGCCCGCCGTGGCGATGACATCCAACGAACACACGATCGTCGCGTTGGCCGCCAGCAGGACCGGGCGCGCAGCCGTGAGCGCAAGGCCATCGGGTCCCACACAAAGCGTCGCGTCCAACAGCAGCCCGGGCTCTCGGTCGTCGGCCAGGCTCGAGACTTCAACCGATTCAAGGCCGCGGTTGGTGACAACATAGCCGAGCGTCACAGGACCGCCCGTTACCACAGCGGCAGCAGTCGCCGAACTGTCTGCCGGGGCACCGTTGACCGATTTCGTTACCTGAATGGCCGGCGCCGGATCGACCGTGACGATTGCTATGTCACTGGCGGTCACCGGGTCACCAAACGGAAAACCGAACGGAAAACCGAAGAACGTCGGCTGGGCTCTCACCGATGCGGTGGTCGTGGTGACCCCGGGAGGCCACCCGCCGGACCATTCGCAGTCGACCTCGGTCGTGCGAAGCGGGTCTATAGTGAACGGCGCAGGGGCGCAGTCCGCGCCAAGCTCTAGGGCCGTGATCGTCACGTTTGACATGCTGAGGTTGTTGCTGAGGTTGGTCACCTCGAAGCGGTATCGGACCGGTTGGCCTGACGAGTAGATGCCGATGGTGCCAGCGGCGTCGTTGGCGTCAATATAGACGCCAGAGCCTCGCGTCGACTCCACCAGCGTTCTGAACGTGATCGAACTCGCTGTCAGCGGGCTGGCGCTGATCGACTCGGCACAATCGTCCTGAGTTGGCGCACCGGGAGCGCAGTCGCCTGGTGTGGAGTCAACGTCTGCGGCGCCACCATGGCTCAGCACCTGCGCGAAGTTACGCTGGTCGGTCATTGGTGCCGTGGCGGTAGCCACCACGGTCATGACGAAACGATCGTTCACATTGACGTTGCCGACGCTCCACTGCCCTGTCGCCGAGTTGAACGTACCGGCCGCTGGAGTCGCGCTTACCAGTGCCCACCCGGGCGGCAGGACGTCTGAGACTACGACGTTCGTCGCGGTGCCGGGAGCGACCTCCGTGCGACCCGTGTAGGTGACAACACCGTTCGCGGCGGTTGTCGAGGTGGTTCCGTGCTCCACAATGATCTCCCATGACGCAGTCTGTCCGAGCGCCTGAGCATCCCTAATTTGGACCTTCGTCAGCCGCACGTCTGAGAATGGTCGCCCGAGGCCGACTCTGGGCGTTTCGACCGGCAACAGCGACCGGCCGCCGGACGAATCGAGTGCAAACGCGGCGGCGGTGTTCCAGGCAATCTCCCCTGCGTTTACCGGAGGGGTGCTGACCGTGTACTTCGCGGTGATTCGGCGAGCAAAGGGGAAGGCGGTGCTGACCGGCGGTGCCGTCAGGCGGATGGCGCGCACTGCGGACAAACCACCGATGCTTGCGGGGTCAGCGACCCAGTTTGAGTCGCAGCCCGCTGGTGGTGCCGCGTTCACCTCGGGGCGACAGGGGTTGGAGCTTGCAGAGTACGCGACGGCGACGCCGGGCATTGCTGTCACCGTTACCGCAGACGACAGGGTCACCGGAAACTGGGAACCGCGGGAGAACGCTGAGGTTGCACTCGATATGCCCGTGTCACCGACAAAGGGAAGCACGTCGTAGATCACTACGGCGTTGAGAGTTTGGTTTCCTGAATTCACGAAATCCAGAGTGAATTCTGCCGAGCCAACGGTGTCACTCACCGTTGCCACCGACGGGCTGAACTTGGGGCTCGAGTCCAGGTCGCCCCGCACCGACTTCAGCAGAGAGAAGTCGGCAGTGGGCCCGGGGTCGATCTGGAGTTGGCTATCAAAGCGACAAGAACGAACAGTCCCGGGCGCGGACGGGAGAACGGTATCGAGAGCAAGGGGCTGGAGAAGTCCGCTGTACTGACAACTTGTCAGGTCAGCGCTGGTCAGCAGAGTTCTCGCGGGATATGTGCCGGGAGCGAGCGTTCGGCCGCCGATGGTAGGAATGTCACCGTAAAACTTGACGTTCGTGGCGCCCGCGATGCTGGCTGCCGCCACCGTCGCCGTGACCAACTGGCGACCTGTACCGAGATAGTTGTCCACCGTCGTGATACTGATCGCAAGTCCGCCAGGGGACAGCTCAGCCCAATTGACGCCAGTCCCGCTGAGGGTGACCCCCGCGGGCAGAAGGCCCGTTGTGACAATGTCACTCGTCAGAGCGACTTCGGAGTCAACGTCCACGAAGAGGCGATAGAAGTCCGGAAAAACATCCGCGGACAATATCGTGCCAATGGCGCCAGCCACAATCTTTATGCTGGCCGGCGGGCTATCCGCGGGTACAGCGCTAGCACCTAGGACGAAGTCGGCCGTGTTGGTCAAGATTGAACCGACCGCCAGCGAGTTATCAGCGTGGCCGCGAATATTCGCGAGGGTAACGGCAGTGATTCCCGTAACGCTGAGCAGTGGGTGCGCAGGAAAGAGCACACTGACTGCGACGGCGCCGGTGGGGACCTCGAACGCGCCCGTGGTTCCGTTATAGTTCATGGGCACAAGGCTGTTTGACGGGGTGCGCACCTGCGGTCTCCAGCCGGCAAGTCGTGCATTTGTCAGTGTCGGGCCAGCCTCCACTTCGTCTACGCGGAATGCTGGGGTCGCGCAGAGCGGATCTGTCGCGGTAGGAGAGAAGTAGTTCGGCCCTGCACCTATCAGGCACGGCAAGCGGTCCTCAAACGAGTACAGTATCGGTGATTGCACCGTTGGCGCAGACAGCCTCAGAGTGAACGTCGCCTCGAACTGTCGGGGTTGAGACATCCAATCGCCCGCATAGGTAACCGGAATGCCCGAATCGGTTGGGTTGAGAGTGGTAGACGCCGTCTTGCTGATGCGCGACGGGTCGGGAAGAATAGTGTTGGCGATCAAGGTCTCTGCAGCGTCGTTGGCCGTCAGCGGTGCAGCCTCGCCGATGCCCGTGGCGGTCACTGTCGCCGAGTTCACCGGCCGATCTGGCGCGGTGAAAGACGCAGTGGGGAAGAGTACGTCGACCCACAATGGGTAGCCGCCCGGGTTGGGGCTCACGCACGGATTCGAGTCCGCCAGCAAGTTCGGGTCAAGTGGGAAAGTCACCGTGTGGGTTGCAGGGTTGTACGCTGCCACACCGGCGGACGAATCGCTAAAGACAGACCCGACGGGAAGGATGTCGACGACCTGGCCCGACGCAGCGGTGAGGTCGCCGCCGATTTCGGCGGTGGCAGACGGATTGCAGACATTCAGGAACCAGCGGAACGGGGCGGTGCCGGCCACCGCAAACGGGCTCGACGCCTCTTTGTCGATGGCGAGCGCGAACGTGGCGCTTGCCGTTGAGACCGCGGGAGCGGGGGCCGCGGCAGTGGCAAAGTTCGAGCCAGCGACCGTTGGCAAAAGAGACCACGTCGTGCCGTTAGGGGTCGTGTAGTTCGGTGGGGTCACCACGAGCACAAGTTGCGAACTCGACCCGGCGGGAACGCTGCTCACGAGGGTGATGACATAGTCGGTGCCGACGACGGCAGCCGAGGCCACCCGCGGATTCGCCGACACGGAGTAACTCCAGCCCACATTCGCTGGGTCGAGCGGAATGGTGATCGCGGCGTTGATGCAGTCTGGGTCAGTCACCGCGGAACAAGAGAAAGCGATGTTGTAAGACGCAGGGTTGCCCGACGGGATAGTTGCCGCCGACAGTCGGGTGATCGTCACTTGCGCTGCCGCTTCGGCGCTCGCGGGAGCTGCGATAAGCCCGATGGAGGCCGCAACGAGCACTGCGACCACCCCGATACGGGCAAGGCGCGAGGCCGGGTTGATAGATCCTGTCGATATCGAAGATAAGCGCGTCATTGGGCTCTCCCGGTTGGGCCGACCGCGGAGATCAACCCTGCTATGTCCAGCTTGTGAGGTCTCCTCGGGTGGGGGAAACGGTGGCTACACGGTATCCACCCCAGGCCGAGACAGGTTCGTTGTGCGCAAAGTGCGTGAGATCGTGCACAAAATGCGTGACCTAAACGGGTTACACGGTGACAGGAGAACTAGTTTGATTCGCGCCGGGTTGATGAGCCCGGTAGTCACTCGGCGACATCCCGAACTCTTGGATGAATGCTCGGCGAGCGCTGTCACTCGAGGTGAATCCGTACCGGCCAGCGAGTTCAGCGAATGAAGAACCCGTTGTCTGCAGTACCCCCGCGATCCTACGGCTTCGTAGGCCGCGAATGTACCGCGCAACGGACTGGTCTTCTGACGCGAACAGGGTGTATAGGTACCGCACGCTGATGTTCATCGCGGCGGCAATCGACTCCGGCGAAAGCGATGGCTCACTGAGGCGGCGAGTGAGGTACTCGTGGATCTCGACCCTTAATCCACGTTCGACATCTTCAGGAGACAACGGTTCACCCAGCTGACTGGCGATGAGAGCACGAGTGAGGTCGACCAGAGCAAGGGCCACAAACTCAGACTCTTTGCTATGTGGGACAAGGACTCCTCGGCTGAGTGATGCAACGAAGGCTGTGATTGCCTCCGTGAGCGTCGATCGCTGCAGCCGCCTCACCAACAATGCGTCGATTTGCGCCGCTTGTTGCCCCAGCAGCCGTGCCGGGATAGAAACCGTGGTCGTCCTGGAGGATTCACCCGTGACAAAGTCGAATTTCCGGTGCAGCGCCAAAAGCGACACATCGCCTCGCCCGAAAACGGCCTCTCTTCCCTCGAAGCTCGCACGGTAGCTGCCGTCGTGATGAACTGACATCTGCACGACATCCCGAGGAACCGCGGCTATCCGTTCCGCCGTGCGCCGACACCGATGCGCCGTCGCGGAAAGGTCATCCAACCCGATATCACCGATGGGAGCGCTCAGAAGATCGGCACGAAAGTCCCCCGGGACGGGGGCCGAAAACTCGCACGAGACCGATATCTGTTGCAGCCCAATGGGGCCTTCGAACCTGTATGACTGTTGATGGCCGAGCCGCGCGGCCATTGTGATGCCAACGGGCACCGGAGGCAATCCGGCTTGCGCCATGGAGATCCCTTCGGGAGCGAGGTCGAGGGGAGTTTACCCCAGCCATAATCTCGACCTTTGTAAGATACAGCCTGTATGTGGGTCAGCCGATTCTCGTGACAGGGAACAATTACACCGGGGCGCGCTCCTCGGCCACGCTGTTTCCGCCGTCGACAGTGATCGTCTGGCCGGTCACGTAGCTCGCGCCAGGGGAGGCAAGCCAAGCGATGACGGATGCCACTTCCAGTGGTGTGCCGCTGCGGCCGATGGGTACCAGCGCGCCTTCGATTGCCTCGCTCGGTAGTTGCGAGCCCGTCGCGATCCAGCCGGGCGCGACCGCGTTTGCAGTGATGCCGTTGCGTGCCTCGTCGACCGCGAGGGCGCGGGTGAGACCGGCGAGCCCTGCTTTGGCCGCCGCGTATGCGACATCCCCGCGGCTCGCCATGACCGTGCCGCTCACGCTGGTCACGGTGACGATGCGACCCCAGCCTGCCGTGCGCATGAAACCGATGACGGCGCGAGTCGTATAGAAGGCAGTCGACAGGTTGATGGCGATGCCGCGGTCCCACTCGGCAGCGCTCGACGTCACGTCGCCGTGCAGCATCTCGGAGTCGCTGACCGCGACCATACCGGCGTTGTTGACGAGGATGGTGGGCTCGCGCCTGTCGGCTTCGAGAGCCTTGATCAAGGCTGTCGCGCCTCGCTCGGTATCGAGGGTGCAGACGATTCCGGATACCTCAATCCCCTGCCCGACCAACTCGGCGACGCGGTCATGTACGCGGTCGGTCGTCGCCGTCAGGATCACCGCGGCGCCG
>Ga0163144_10027539_pt1 | contig 11004 bp, 7 predicted proteins | sample OliLak19BULKMAT1_FD_123175 | JGI IMG/M metagenome (GOLD analysis project Ga0163144, IMG submission 123175) | Freshwater microbial mat bacterial communities from Lake Vanda, McMurdo Dry Valleys, Antarctica - Oligotrophic Lake LV.19.BULKMAT1 | ecosystem: Environmental > Aquatic > Freshwater > Lake... | reverse complement strand
TTTACTTTTGGCGGAGAACACTAGCGGTGACAATTCGAATCGCAATTAACGGGTTTGGTCGTATCGGACGATTGACGTTCCGCAACTTAATGAGCCGTTCCAGCGAGTTCGAAGTTGTAGCCGTGAATGACTTGACCGATAACGCCATGTTGGCCACGCTGCTCAAATACGATAGCGTTCACGGACGTTACGACGGTACTGTTAGCTACGATGACAAGCACCTCATCGTCAACGGCAAGAAGATCTTGGCATTGGCGGAAAAAGACCCATCGAAGATGCCTTGGGCGGACCTCAAAATTGACATTGTTGTCGAGAGCACCGGATTCTTCACTGGTCGTGCAAAGGATGGCAAGCCTGGCTACGATTCGCACTTGGCAGCAGGTTGCAAGAAAGTGGTTCTCAGCGCGCCAGCCAAAGACGGTGCGGATCTCACTTGTGTACTCGGCGTCAACGACGACAAGCTCACGGCTGATCTCAAGTGTATTTCGAACGCATCCTGCACCACGAACTGCTTGGCACCAATCGCCAAAGTGTTGAACGATACATTTGGTATTGAGTCCGGCTTGATGACCACCGTTCACGCTTATACCAACGATCAAAAGGTTCAGGACATGCCGCACGCCGATCCGTATCGTGCACGTGCAGCAGGCTTGAACATCATCCCAACTACTACCGGTGCAGCCTCGGCTGTCGGTTTGGTGATCCCTGAGCTCAAGGGCAAGCTGACCGGTATCGCGATGCGAGTACCAGTTGCGACTGGCTCGGTAGTTGACTTGACTGTCAACCTCAAGAAGGAAACGACTGTGGCGGAAATCAACGCTGCGATGAAGCTCGCTGCAGAAGGCCCACTCAAAGGCATCCTCTGCTACACCGAGGATCCAATCGTCTCCAGCGACATCATCGACGACCCGCATAGCAGCATTTTCGCCGCCGACTTTACCCAAGTGCTTGGTGACAAGGGCAAGTTGGTGAAGGTAGTTTCGTGGTACGACAACGAATGGGGCTACAGCTGCCGAACAGCCGACTTGTGCGCACGATTGGGTAAGTTTCTGTAATTCAATAACCTGGCATAGAGTGTCCGGTTCGGGCTCGCCCGGACCGGCGTTGAGATGGCGGAATGGCGCGAGTGGGTTTTGAGCCTCAATGCGCTAGTGCCAAAAACCTTAAGTCCCTTCCGTGTTTGGCGATCTTGTTTTGCAGGCGGAAGGGCGTCCTATGGCACTGTCCGCGATTGAGACCCCAGCCAGCTTGTCTGGTTGGTGAATAAGCTTGGTGGCCAAATAGTGTAGTTGAAAGATCCCCCATTCAAGCATCCCGCCGGAGGCGTGATGCTTGAATGGGGAGAGTCGAGGGCCTTTGCTTTAGCTACTAAACTCCTTCACCCACGGCCAAAGGAGGCCGTCTCGCTTTCGGAGCTTTGTTTTCACTGGCCCCCGACTAGCTTTTCTCGTCGGAGCCTAAGGTTCGCGTCGAATCCTTGGGCCGGTGATGAAACCGAAGGCGGTAGCGACTTTGAGATTATTCCAGTTGGAGCGGACCCAACGCAAAAGGCAGAGGCTTTGCAAAACGCTATTACTATCCGGGGAAGCACAAGCTCGCTCTCACCGTTGTTCCAATCGCTTCCCCCAATATGGCTGATTGGAAGTTTGCCGTTTAGACCGGCGCCATTGAATTTAATGTCTCGACCAGTCATTTGAGTTTGCGAAATATGCCGGCCTGACAACTGCGAAATTTCGTGGAAGTCATAACCTAGTTCACTTCCTGCCATAACCGGTACCGCTCGGATCGTGGAAATCCAGGTATTCCGTATTGCTCGTATGGGCGAGGAACTTAACACATCGCAAGTTGTGATGATTGTGCTGGTTTTGCCGTGAAAATATCATGCACTGTCGCAACCCGAGTGATTTGGTGTATCTTCAGGCTGTTTGGCGCAGTATTGTTGCGCGAAACTGCATCCAAAAAAACAAAACAAATCATGATTATCGAATTTAGAGTAGAAAATCACCGGTCAATCCGTTCGGAACAATCACTAACGTTTCTAGCAAGCGGCAAGATTTCACCTAACGACCCCAGACTTCGTATCGCTGAAGGATTAAGCGAGAAGATCCTGCCTGTGATCGTAATCTATGGCGGGAACGCGAGCGGGAAAAGCAATGTACTTTCTGCAATTGCCTACATGCGGGAAGCGGTCTTGTCCTCAAATCGATTCTGGACTCCAGAGGAGGGTGTTCCAAGGGATCCGTTCGCGTGGGGCGCTGGACCGACAGAAGATTCCATGTTCGAACTTACTTTTTTGACAAGTGACACGAAGTTTTGCTACGGATTTGTTTTGTCCAGCAATTCGGTTCAAGAGGAATGGTTGCATGCATGGCCGGTATCAACAAACCGAATGCAAAAGTGGTTTGAGCGCGATGGCCAATCAATAAAGTTTGGAGAACACCTTGATGGCTCAAACGAAGCTGTACGCGACTTAACTCGAACTAACGCGCTATTCCTGTCAACGGCAACGCAATTTGGTCATGCATCACTTGCGACGGTTTTCCGAGAGTTTACAAACATTCTTCCTATTGGAAAGTTAGCTCGAACACCGTATATGCAATCAGCATATTGGGATGCATTGTTTCCTACTTTGGACAGTTCATTTCCATTCCCGTTTGAAGAGAATTCAATTGATCACGTTCGAAAACTACTATTGAAAGCAGACCTGGGAGTTGTTGACGTCAGACGAGAGGAATTTGAAAGGACAATGCCGAATGGAAAATCTGCAAAATCAAGTCGAATAAAGTTAAAACACCGCGAGACCGATGATGACTCTTGGCTGAATCTCGACGACGAATCCGAGGGGACGAAAACTCTTTTTCGTATGGCTCCGCATGTAATTAGGGTTCTTCAAAAAGGTGGGGTACTCATTGTTGATGAGTTGGAAGCAAGCCTTCATCCACTTATTGCACTTGAACTTCTTCGTCTTTTTCACAGTCCAACGTCTAATTGGAACAACGGACAATTACTTTTTACGACGCATGATACAAATCTATTAGGAACTACCTTAGGAGAACCTCCGCTTAGACGCGATCAAGTTTGGTTTACGGAAAAAAACCGTGATGGAGAGTCATCGCTTTATCCCCTCACTAATTTCAAACCGCGGAACGTGGAAAATCTTGAAAGGGGATATTTGCAAGGCAGGTATGGTGCGATACCTTTCCTCGGAGATTTTACGAGAATTGGCGGCGACGAAGATGAATAAGAGAGACCGTCTGCGAAAGCCTTCCAGGCGAGAACCATTTGTTAACCCCAAGCGACTTGTGCTTATTATCTCTGAAGGAATGACGGAAAGGGACTACTTTGCTTTTCTGGCGAAATCGAATTCTAAATCGATCTTCAAATTTGAACCTCAAGCTGGCGTGCCGATGTCAGTCGTCAGGCGTGCTGAGGAACTTGCAGAGTTAATGGAAAATTCTGCTCAGAATGAGTCGGACGCCAACAATCGATTCGACGAAGTCTACCTTCTCTTCGATGTCGATGAACATCCAAACGTTGAAAATGCGAAGCGGATGGCCGCGGAAAACATGTTCATCACATGCATTTCGAATCCCTGTTTTGAACTATGGCTATATTTGCACTTCAATCCCCCACCCGGTATACAAAGTCGCGAAACGTTTCAAAAGATAGTTAAAGAATCGCTTCCAGGATTCGAAAAACGTCTAACAGAGAGTCACTACCGTTTGTTGGTGCCAAATCAGCAAGGAGCCTTGGATAAATCCAAAGTGCTTGAAAGATTATTAGCATCTGAAACGCTAGAAATCAGAAGAAACCCTACAACGGGTGCGGGCACATTGTTCGAGCGAATGCAAACAGAAAATACTGAAGATGAGTGACTAGGGTTGCCGCACTTGAGTACGTTTCCATTCCAATTTGAATTGGTGCGATTGCGCAAGCTGCTGTCTCGAGCAACGAGCGACCGGACCAGGCGTTGCCAGTCAAATGTTGAAAGACGCTTTTTCGTTGGCTGCGGCGAACCTTGATTCCACCTACTGGCAGTTATTTCACTGCAGCTCTTTGAATGTCTTGGCTCCGCATGTTCGAAGCAACTGAAGATAGTCGGGGCGGCGTTTCTCGTACTTGATGGCCAATCGATCCAAGTACTCGAGCCAGCTTTCCTTCGTAGCATTGTCTTCGTCGGTTGGGTCTTCTGAATAGCGACCTTCGCAAACGTAAATCCAGTAGTCCGTTTCAGCCCAATCGTAAAACGATTCTGGATAGTCCACTCGAAGCATTTCAGCGTTTGGATCGGCGCCATACTTCAAGAGCATCTCGAGCAATCGGTAATCTGTCCGAAGGACAGCCGCAAAGAGTGGGCCCGACTTCTCTTCATCAAGCAGTTTCGGATTCGCTCGGGCCTCCAAAAGCATTTCGACAACACTAAAACGAGTGTCTTCGTTTTCAATTTGGATTGCGTGAACCAGTGCGGTATCGTTCCTTTCATCGCGAGCGTCAACATTTGCTCCGATCGAGATGAGGGTTTCGATATCTCGGATGTCTTCGCATTGGATGGCTCTGATAAGTGGTGGTGGGAAAGCTAGCTAGCTCCTTTGAGTTGTGGAGCGCGTGGCTGCGATGGATTGAAACAGTTCAGATAGACGTTTCGTAAGGGATTAGGTTCGCACTGTCCATGTGAAACCGTCCTCCCGGTGGGTAATTCGAAACGATCGCTCCGATCAAAAACCCTCTAATATTTACTCATTTTCATCAGATATTAAAGCAACGGCAATTGGCACGACTCGCTCCATTTCTTCGGTATATCTATTCACCAAATCTTCGTCAAGCGCGAGTTCTAAGAGCATTGTGATGGTTCTGGTCTCTCCTTCTGCTACCGGATTACTTCGTAGATTCGCGATCTCCGATTTGAATTTGGCAAGATAAGCGTCGATGTCTTTTAGAACCAACAACGGCATCTCGGAAATCTGGTCCTTTAATGTGTCAAAAACTTCGTGAGTCACCACGCTTCTGACCGACTGAGTCCAGTTGATTGCATCGCGATAAATTTTTGCAAGACGATCGGCAAAATAAACAATTTGCACTGGGTCCCCAGAAATACCGAGCGGCCCAAACGCACTTAGAACGGATTCTTCTGAAAAAAGCTTGTTCACGGACGACGTAGTTGCTTGGAGCTCGCTGACCTTTGATCCAAGCCACGGCATGAAATCTCTCAATCCGACACAGTTAGCATTGATTCCAAGGTTTATCCCGAGTTCTACGTCCATCCGGGCTGATGCATGTTCAGAAAGTTTTGTTTCCAATGATTCGCAGTAAAGCAGGTATTCCCAGTAATCTGGACGCTCTATCACAAGACGCAAAGCTTCACCTTCGAGAGAACGCAAACCCGTTGGAATAGGCCGTTGTCGAGCTTGTCGCCACAAAGCGAGGGTTTGGCTAAAGAGGGACGCCCATTGCTTTCGAAGCGTTTCGACAATGTCGGTTCCGTTTTCAAACGAATAACTCCACGTGCCCGAAGATCGCAATTCATTAGCAAACTCCAGGAGTTTGGGTGAGTCGATGTCTGGGAAAGCGATGGTCGCGTTTTTCTTCCAAACCGGTAGCCAGTGAATAATTTTTTTGTCAATAAACACATAGATCGGAATTCCTTTTGATTTCGCGTGCAAGTATTCGAGGTTGGTTATGGACTTCTCAGAATCTACGATTGACCCAAATCGATTACCAACGATGAGCACGAAAATATCCGCATTCTTCTCGACATTGCGAATGCAGTTCTCGAGATTGGAGCTACCGGGGCTCACTGGAAATGAGTTGAATTCGGACAGCATTGGCCTGAAGCCCATACCTTCTATGAAGCTGTTGAGAACCGATCGGATCTCTGACAGGTCGTAACACGTTGAACTAACAAATACCGTTGGCGCATTATGAAATGTCATCGGCACTCCTGAACGTAGGCACTGGGCGTTTTTGAAAACTCGGTATTTACCGGTTTCGAACTCGGTACGTACCGAGAAGACTTGCAAAAGTCTGCATTAACTTGCCTTGATTTGCAAGCGGTCGAAAAAACGGTAAATACCGGATTTGGCCGAGAGAAAACAGCGATTTCCTCAGGTTTTTGCAACGAAATTGGTGCTTTGGGGTCGTAGAGGGCGTGGGTTCGAATCCCGCCGGCCCGATTTTTTGGAACCTCGCAAATACCTTGGTGTTTGCGAGGTTTAATTTTTGGTTTCGCGGCTATGAATTCGGACGAATGCACGAAACGCGTAAAAATCCATGCTGTGCCAACTAAGCAACTAAGCCTCACGGCTAGATTCAATTCTCCTCAGTGTTCTTCTTTTTGGCTGCTTTTTTAGCCGTTTTCTTGGTTACTTTTTTGGCCACCTTGGTCTTCTTTTTTGCAGCTGGTGTTTCGTCGGATTCCGAATCCGAATCCGAGTCGGATTCTTCGTCAGCGTCCATGCTCACGACTGTCTTGGTTGACTTCGTAGTCTTCTTTTTGGCTTTCGTCGCTTTCTTTGCGGTCCGCTTCGTCGTCTTTTTCTTTTTCGATCCACCTGCGGCCGCCCGCACCGCCAACAGATCGAGCGCCTGTTCGAGGGTCAGGTCATCCGGCTTCATGTCCTTGGGTAACGACGCGTTGGTCTCGCCATCGGTCACGTAAGGTCCGAAGCGACCATCGCGGATCACAATGTTGTTTCCGGTTACTGGCGATGCTGACAGTTCTTTCAGTGGCGGTGCAGCCACTCCGCGTCCACGTCCCTGAGCCTTGGGTTGGGCAAGCAACTCGAGAGCTTGTTCGAGCGTTAGTTCCAGCAAGCTGTGTGTCGCTCCCAAGGATCTCGTATCCGTACCGCTCTTGATGTACGGACCGAACTTGCCCTGTGAGGCGATGATCGGTTCGCTGTTTGCGGGATTGATGCCAAGCGTTCGAGGGAACTCCAAAAGGAGAATGGCTGTTGCCAGATCCAGCGTCTCAGTCGTCATCCCCTTGAGCAACGAAGAGTTCTTTTTCTCTTCATCGTCCGCGTCCCCCATTTGAACATAAGGGCCAAATCGACCTTGTTTGACATAGATCGGTTTGAGGGTCACAGGATGGTGCCCCAATGGTTCTTCACCGAGCTCCTGTTTGGCCAGCAGATCGATCGCCACCGCGAGGGTCATTTCGTCGGGTGGCATCTCCTCTGAGATACTTGCTCTCCGTTCCCCTTGCTCAACATACGGTCCATAGCGACCTACACGAACCGACACGGGCATATCGACATTGTCATTGAGGAAGCCGAGTGGATAGGAGCATGCCGTTCGCGGATCGATTTCGGTGACCTTCAGTGCAAGCAGTGGTTTAAGGCCGATACCGCCTGGTGCCGCGTTTTCCTTAACTCCCTCTTCGCCAAAATAGAACTCCTGTAGGTATGAAAGGTTCTCGCGTTCGTTGCGGCTGATCTGGTCGAGATAGTCTTCCATTTCGGCAGTGAACTTATAATCCACAAGCGATGAAAAGTGCTCTTCGAGAAGGCGAATCACCGCGAAGGCCGTCCAGCTCGGAACAAGTGCATTGCCCTTTTTGAAAACGTAATCGCGTTTAAGAATCGTGTCGATAATCGAAGCATACGTACTCGGTCGACCGATACCGCGTTCCTCGAGACCTTGCGTCAGTGACGCTTCGGTGAATCGGGCGGGCGGTTGAGTCGTGTGCGAAACCGAATCCAACGACATCGTCTTGAGCGAGTCGGCGGGTTTCATGTCGGGCAAGAGCTTTTCTTTTTCTGCCAGCTCTGCGGCTGGGTCATCGCTTCCCTCCACATAAGCTCGCAGGAAGCCTTCGAATTCGATGGACGTACCGGTGGCTTGGAAGATGGCGTCGTCCGCTTGGATCACGACGACGGCGCGTTGTTTCCGAGCGTCGGCCATTTGCGATGCGATGGTCCGTTTCCAGATCAGTTCAAAGAGTCGGAACTGGTCATAGTTCAGCTCTCCTCTAATTTTTTCTGGCAATTGGAACGGGCTACCGGCAGGTCGAATCGCTTCGTGAGCTTCCTGGGCATTTTTGACTTTGGTCGCGTAGGTTCTCGCGGTCGAGTAGAGGAACGCTTCGCCGTATTGCGAACGAACAAGATCTCGAGCGGCATCGACAGCTTCCTTGGAGAGCGTGGTCGAGTCGGTACGCATGTAAGTGATGTAGCCGTTTTCGTAGAGGCTTTGAGCCACTCTCATCGCGTCCTTGGCCGTCATCCCGAGTTTTCGATTTGCTTCCTGTTGCAGGGTGCTGGTAGTAAACGGCGCTTTCGGGCGCTCGGTGTACGGCTTGACTTCAACACTGACGACTTTGAACTGTGCTTTTGTGAGTCGGGCCTTGAGCAAGTCGGCGGATGCGGCATCGAGTTGCAGCATCTTTGTGTCTCTGAGAAGGCCAGTTGCGGTATCAAAATCTTTTCCGGATGGAATCTTTCGTTCAGCCACACTGACCAAAGAGGCTTCAAATTTTTCTTTGGCGCCGGTTTCTAGAGTGACATCGAGGTCAAAGTAGGTTGCAGAATGGAATGCCATGCGTTCGCGTTCGCGCTGGACGATTAGCCGCACCGCGACGCTTTGGACTCGACCTGCGGATAACTTCGGACGAACTTTTTTCCAAAGAAGCGGGGAGATATCGTAACCGTAGAGTCTGTCTAGAATTCTGCGTGTTTCTTGTGCCTTGACCAACCCCTGGTCGATTTGCCGGGTGTTTTTTAGGGCGTTTTGGATTGCTTCCTTAGTGATCTCGTGAAAAACCATCCGGTGGACGGGCACTTTTGGCTTGAGAACTTCCTGCAAATGCCAGGAAATCGCTTCTCCCTCACGATCCTCGTCCGTCGCCAGATAGAGATCTTTTGCGTCTTTGAGAGCGGCTTTTAGGAACGATACGTGTTTTTTCTTGTCGGCGGGGACAATGTAGAGCGGCTCAAAACCGTTGTCGACGTTGACGCCGAGGTAACCCCAGGGCTCCGATTTGAATTCGGCAGGAACCTCTTTTGCGCCTCCGGGCAAGTCGCGAATATGGCCGATAGAGGCTTCTACCTGAAATCCGCTGCCCAAATATTTCGAAATCGTCCTCGCTTTGGCAGGAGATTCGACGATAACGAGGGATTTTTTCTCACTCATAAATAGTTTGTGTTGCAGGTGGAGTTGGCGAAATTGGATTCGTTCGACTGAAACTTTGGAATTCTGGTAATCTACCTCATGCACAAGGGTTGTCACCGCAACGCCTGTTATTTGTCAAGCCCTGGGCAGGATGCCCGCAATGGAATTGCAACAAACAGCGAAAATCCTACAATCCTTGTTTGCGAGCCTGTTTATTGGGCCGAACTACTTGAATGTCGACTACCAAGGATTGATTTGTCCAATGTCCAGCCCATTTGCTATTTTCCGAAAAAACCAAAAGCTTTGGATGGCTGGAGCCGTTTTCATTGCCCTCGTTTCGTTTGTTATCGCGCCTGCGATGCAGTCGTTTTCTGGTTCGGGAGCCAGAAGCAGCCGAAACGGTCCAAATTCCGTTGTCGCTTCCTGGAATGGCGGTTCCGTGCGAGAGGATGAAAGAGATCAAGAATGGGAACAAGTCTACTACGCCAATTCGTTCTTAAGGAAACTGGCAATGGACGTGATCCAAAAGGGAGGAATGCCCAACGTCCCTGGATTTTTCCAGGATCTAACTTCGGTTGGCATAACGAGCGACAGAGATTCCATAGATAGAATCGTCCAACGGAAGTTTTTGATTGCAGAAGCCAACCGAATGGGAATTCACTTTGATGACGAATCTGTCAAAGTCTTTCTAAAACGCTTTGTCGACGGAAAAATCGACGGAGATGGGATCAAGAAAACGCTTTCCGTCGCAACGAATGGGAAAATGAACTTGTTCGATTTCAATCGCTTGATGCGAGAGGAATTGGCGAAAAACGCGGTGATTCATTTGGCGGGAACCGGTTTATTGTTTGAGGACCGACGCGACTCAAGTTTTATGGGCCGGCCTTTGACAACTCCGAGCAAGAACTGGCAAGACTTTTTGAAATTCAATCGCGAGGCCAAGATTCAGGCGTTCCCCGTTTTTGTGAACGACTTTGAATCGCAGGTAAAAGGTAAGCCGACGGAAAAAGAAGTGCAAGAGATTTACAAGGAGGGCAAAGAGGTCACACGTTCGCGCCGAACGATTGCGACCCAACCCGCATTCATGAGACCGAGGACCGCAAATTTCGAGTATCTCTCGATTGAGTCCGAAAAGATTATTGTGGAACAAATGGCTTTGGTTCCCGAAGAAACCTTGCTCGCCGAGTACGAGCGCAGGGTGAAAGAAAAGCAGTTTCGTGTGCCTGTTGCGCAGGAAGCGGTCGGGACCCCGGTAGAACCGACTGACGGAGCACCTGTTGTGCCGTCGACTCCGGATGCGGCAGCCCCAACGACGACGCCCGCCGAGACTCCAACTGCATCGACTCCAACTGCATCGACTCCAGCTACATCCACTCCATCGACATCGACTCCAGTTCCGTCAGACACAAAACCGAACGTGGAACCTGGTGTTCCAGAACTTGGTGTTCCAGAGGACAAGCCCGCGTTGCCACCCGTTCTAGAGAATCCAAAGGACAACGCGTCGATCCCTCGCAAAAACTCGAATATCAAATTGGTATCGTTTCAAGAGGACAAGCCAGCTCAAACAGATCCTGTCAAAACAGAAACTTTGCCAACGCTGCCAGAAGTCCAGAAGGAGCCTGCTGTGGCAAGCGATGCTGCTCAAAAAACCGAACCGAGTTCCGTGCTTGAATTGTCTGAAAAACCAACGGAAACAGCCCCAGCCCCACCAATATTTCCTCAGACCGGTGTACCCGGTCAAGGTCCAGATGGAGTTGCGGACAGCACCCCGATGAGAACAAAGACCTTTGCTGAAGTGCGAGACCAAATTGCACGCGAACAAGCCATGGGAATTGCGAACAAGATCATCGAAGATCGTATTGGTGACATCATGGGCGAAATGAGTATCTACCAATC
>Ga0163144_10027538_pt1 | contig 11004 bp, 6 predicted proteins | sample OliLak19BULKMAT1_FD_123175 | JGI IMG/M metagenome (GOLD analysis project Ga0163144, IMG submission 123175) | Freshwater microbial mat bacterial communities from Lake Vanda, McMurdo Dry Valleys, Antarctica - Oligotrophic Lake LV.19.BULKMAT1 | ecosystem: Environmental > Aquatic > Freshwater > Lake... | reverse complement strand
CAGGCCCACCTGGCGACAGACCTGCGCTGTCACGAGATCGTTGTCGCCGGTCAGCACCTTGACGATGATGCCGTGTGCGGCCAGCTGCTTCAGGGCGGGCGCGGCGGACTCTTTCGGTGGGTCGAGAAAGGCGATGTAGCCGATCAGTGTCAGGCCGGCTTCGTCCGCCACCGAGTACACGAGCTGGTCGGGCGGCAGCGTCTTCACGGCCACAGCCACCACGCGCAGGCCCTCGGCGTTGAGGCTGGCCGTCACCGCCTTCGTGCGCGCCAGCAGGGTCGCGTCCAGCGGCAGCGTGGGCATCGACCTCTCGCCGTCCAGGCTGGCATCGGTGGGCTCCTGGGTGCGCACATGGGTGCAGATCGCCAGCACCTCTTCCACGGCGCCCTTGCACACCAGCTCGTGGTGCTGCTCCTGACCGTTCAGCAGCGTCGCCACCACCACCGACATGCGCCGGCGCTCGAAGTCGAACGGGAGTTCATCGACCTTGCGGTAGGCATCTTTCAGCTTCAGCTCGGTGGCGAGCTCCACATGGTCGAGCACGGCGCGGTCGAGCAGGTTCTTCAGCCCGGTCTGGTAGAAGCTGTTGAGGTAGGCGAAGTTCAGCACCTCGTCGGTGTCGTGGCCGTAGGCGTCGGCGTGGCGTGCCAGCGCGATACGGTCCTGGGTCAGCGTGCCGGTCTTGTCGGTGCACAGGATGTCCATGGCACCGAAGTTCTGGATCGCGTCCAGGCGCTTGACCACCACCTTCTTGCGCGACAACTGCACGGCCCCCTTGGCCAGCGTGCTCGTGACGATCATCGGCAGCATCTCGGGCGTCAGGCCCACGGCCACCGACAAGGCGAACAGGAACGCTTCCAGCCAGTCGCCCTTGGTGAAACCGTTGACCAGGAAAACGATGGGCACCATCACCGCTGCGAAGCGGATCAGGAGCCAGCTGACGCTGTTGACGCCGGCCTGGAAGGCGTTGGGCGTGGCCTCTGTGGTGGTGGCATGGGCTGCCAGCGTGCCAAAGGTGGTGCGGGCTCCGGTCGTCACCACCAGCGCGGTGGCGGTGCCCGAGACGACGTTGGTGCCCATGAAGATGAGGTTGCGTTGATCGAGCGGGCCGCTGCCAGGTGGCGCACCAGCGGCGGCAGGTGCGGCGCCCTGCACGAACTTCTCGACCGGCATCGACTCGCCTGTCATCGCAGACTGCGCGACGAACAGGTCGCGCGCACTCAGCACGCGGCAGTCGGCCGGGATCATGTCACCGGCGGACAGGCTGACGATGTCGCCTGCCACGAGATCGCGCAGCGGGATCTCCTGCGGCTTCGTGCCGACGGCTTCAGCGCCGATACCGGCCTGGCGGCGGATGACCGTGGCCGTGTTGCTGACCATCGCTCGCAGGCTGTCTGCGGCGCGGTGCGAGCGGCCTTCCTGAACGAAGCGGATCACGGTGCTCAAGGACACCATCGCGGCGATCACCACGGTGGCCTTGGCGTCGGCACTCAGGAATGAAAGCACGGCCAGCACCGTCAACAGCACGTTGAACGGATTCAGGTAGCAGCGCCACAGGTGCAGCCAGGCCGGCAGAGGCGGCTCGTGCTGGATGTCGTTGGGGCCGTCGCGCGCCAGACGGCGCGCGGCCTCGGCGGCATCCAACCCATCGGACCGGGACTCCAGAAGCGCCAGCGCGGCATCGGGTTCGCTGGCTGCGGCGGCCAGAAGGTCCAGACCCGGGGCCTGCCGGGCCGGAGGGACCGAAACCTTCGCATCCGCAGCAGCGGAGCCAGTCCCCTTTCCATGCCCGACCGCCGGCGTGGCCGCGACGCCCGGCAGGGGCCGGCGCTCGAAGTGGCGCTGCGCATTCCGGCGCCGCAGGAAGGTGCTGAAGACCTGGGTGAGAACCTTGGGCATGGACTCCATGACGCGCTCAGGTGTTCATGTCACAGGTCTGCTGCGGCGAAGGACCGGATACAGCCTGCATGCTCACCGGAGTACCTTCATGCTTCGCCCTTACGGAATTCGCATTTCGGGCGGCCTGACAAGGATCATGCGTGCACCCCGCGGCCCTGCGTCAGCCGCCGTTGGATGAAGACCATGTGTTCAATTGACGAAAAGGCTTGCGGAGCCTGAAAAACTGCGTCGAAGTTCGATGCCGACAAGTCGACGGGCATTCGACGATCCAACCGAATATTGGGCATCGCAAACCACAGGGCCACTGCCCAACCCAACCTGCGTTCCGGCAGTTCGGCCGTCACGGCCTGCGGCGCTGCCGAGATCGACAGATCGCCTGTGTTGAACTGGAACATCGGCATCCACAGGCTGCCCGCCGTTGCAATCCGAATGCCTGGCCTGAATGGATGAGACCGGCCAAGCTGGCTGCCACACCCGTCTGACTATGCGCCAGCGAGCGGCCGACGATGTCAGCGGTCGCTGTTCCGCCGCCAGGCCGGAAGGCATCGAGCAAGCTGACCGATCCGCGTCCGGTCGAGGATTCGACTGTCACGGGCTTGTTGCGTATTGAATGACGAGCAGCGGGCACCGAGCAAAGCCTCGATCGCTTGGTCGGCGCGCCACCTTAACGGCCCGAAGCGCCCCGGACGGTGCGGCAGCGCACCCAGTGCGGTACAAGCAGGCATGCTCTGCGTTGGTCTGCGCACAGGCCGGAAATGCCACCTTGAAGACCGACAGCTGAGGGCCTGTTCCATCTCGAACGAGCGCATCCCGCGCTGGCGCGATTGCAGCGGAGCCACCCGCGTGTTCCGCGCGCCTTCGGGCGATGCCAACGGCAAGCGGCTGCACATCGACGCCGACGGCCCTGGCGCGCTCTACGTCAGCGTGCAGGGAGCGGCCTGAACGCCTCCGCTCAGGCTGCGGTCAGGCCGCTGATCCGCCCGGAATCGAGTTCGGCCAGCAGCACACGCAACACTTCTGCGCAATTCGCGTCGCTGGCCGTGCTCTGGGCGTCGAGCAGCACATCGCGAATGTCGTCGGTGCTGACGAGTTCCATGTCCCAGTCGGGAAACAGCCGCTCGCGCACCTCTTCGGATTCACTCAGAGGGACCATGTCGGTATGGCGCGGATCAACTTTCAGCTTGGACATCAACAGCAAGACGTTGTCGCGCGGGCCCTCCAGCCACTGAAAAAATATACCGCTGCCGAACACCAGCAGTCCGGTGATGCCGTGCACCGGGTTCCAACGCCGCGCAGTCGCGAGAATGAGGGCGACGGTGGCGTCGTCCACATCGGGCGCGGCACGGCTGCAATAGACAGCGTTGTAGAGCAGCGGGAAGGTGTGGCCCGAGAGCGGCTCGTCGCTTTGGGTGGTGCGCATGGGGCGGCTCACTTCAGAAGATGGCACGCGAAACCTTCCGCGTGAAACAGGTTATGGAGGATAGCGCAGGCCCGTCGTGGCCAGCCGGCACGAGCCGCTGCGCCCGAAGCGGAATCAGCAGCCTGTCGAACCGCACGGTCAAAGCAGGCGCATGTGGCCGCCATGCAGCAGATCGCGTCTGATTTGCAGGCGCTGCCGACACGGCTCACACGGCCCCGGCGCGTCTCAGCGTCTCGAGCACCGGCCGGCGCAGCACCTCGCGCAGGCCCCACCAGCCCGCCGCCAGCGCCAGCAATGCACCGGCCGCCGCGCCCAGCAGCGGCACCCAGGGCGAGGGGTTCCAGCTGAATTCGAAGGCATAACGCGCCAGCGCCCAGCCCACCGCCATCGCCGCCAGGCTGGCCAGGAGGCCGGCCAGCGCGCCCACGCCCAGCAGTTCGGCACGCTGCACCTGGCCGAGCAGCCGGCCGCTCGCGCCCAGCGCCCGCATGATGCCGAACTCACGGGCGCGCGCCTCCCGGGTGGCGGTGATGGCCGCGAACAGCACCACCAGGCCCGCCAGCAGCGTGAAGCCGAAGAGGAATTCCACCGCGCGTATCACCTGGTCGAGCACCCGCTGCACCTGGCCGATCGACGCCGAAATGTCGACGTTGGTGATGTTCGGGAATTCTCGGCTGAGCCCGTTGTCGAAGCCTTTCGTCTCGGGCGCGCGGAACGCGCTGATGTAGCTGATCGGCACGCCCTCCAGCGTCGAGTTCGGGAACATGACGAAGAAGTTGACGCGCATCGAACCCCAGTCCACCTTGCGCAAGCTGGTGATGCGCCCTTCGCGCTGCTGGCCTGCGATGTCGAACCGCAGGGTGTCACCGAGCTTGACGCCCAGCGTGATGGCCAACCCATCTTCGACCGACAGGCCGCCCGCCTCTTCGGGCGTCCAGCGGCCACCTGAGAGCTGGTTGTGCGCCGGCATCGACGCACCGTGGCTGAGATTGAACTCACGGTCGGCAAGGCGCTGGGCGCGCTCATCGGTGAAGCTGGCCGAACTGACATCTTTGCCATTGATGGCGACCAGGCGGCCGCGGATCATCGGGTACCAGTCGTAATTCTTCACGCCGGCATCCAGCAGCGCCTTGCGGAAAGCTTCCCCCTGGTCGGGCTGCAGGTTGATGACGAAGCGGTTCGGCGCGTCGGGCGGCGTGGCCTGACGCCAGCTGCTGATGAGGTCGGTGCGCAGCAGCACGAGCAGCACCAGCGCCAGCAGGCCGACCGCCAGCGCCGACACCTGCAGCACCGCGAAGGCCGGCCGGGCAGCGATCTGCCGCGTGGCAAGCACCAGCCAGCGTGGCGCGCGGGTCTCGGGCACCGCGCGCTGCAGCAGCTTGACCGCGGCATACGACAGCACCGCGAAGACCGCGATGGCGACCGCGAAGCCGCCGATGGCGATGGCGCCCAGCTTGGGATCGGCCGACACGGCCATCAGCAGCGCCACGAAGCCGCCCGTGCCGGCCAGCAGGACGAGCAGCGAAGAGGCCTTCAGCGAGCCGACGTCTCTGCGTATGACGCGCAGCGGCGGCACCTGCGCCAGTTGCAGCACCGGCGGCAGCCCGAAGCCCAGCAGCAGCGTCATGCCCACGCCCACGCCCACCAGCGCCGGCAGCAGCCCGGGCGCCGGCAGCGTGGCCTGCACCAGACCGGCCAGCAGCCAGACGAAGACGTAGTGCACCGTGAAACCGATCAGCACGCCGGCCGCGCTGGCGAGCAGGCCGACGAAGCCGAACTCCAGCGTGTAGGCGCCTGCAATGCGTCGTTGCGACAGGCCCAGCACGCGCAGCATGGCGCAGTCATCGAGGTGGCGCGAGGCGAAGTCGCGTGCCGCGATGCCCACCGCCACCGCCGCCAGCAGCGCGGCGAGCAGCGCCACCAGGTTGAGGAACTTCTCGGCGCGGTCCAGCGTCTGCCGCATTTCGGGCCGACCGCTTTCCAGCGACTCGACGCGCACCCCGCGCAAAGGCGCCGTCTCGATGCGCTGCTCGGTCCAGCGCACGAACGTGCGCAGCGCCGCCTCACCGCGCTCCGGCGCGGCCACCGCCAGCCGGTAGCTCAGCCGGCTGGCCGGCTGCACCAGCCCGGTGGCGGCGAGGTCCGCATCGTTCAGCATGACGCGCGGCGCGAAGCTCATGAAGCCGGCACCACGGTCTGGCTCGATGACGATGATCTGGCTGATGCGCAGCGTGCTGTCGCCCAGCAGCAGGGGGTCGCCCGGCTTGAGCTGAAGGGCGTCGAGCACGGCGGCGTCGACCCACACCGTGCCGGGCTCGGGCGGCCCGGCCGAGGCCGACACCTCGGTGTCTGGCGAGCTGCGCAGTTGCAACTGGCCGCGCAGCGGGTAGCCCGCCGTCACCGCCTTCACCGCCACCAGCCGGCTGGCGCCGCCCTGCGCGTCAGGCGCCCGCGCCATGCTCGGGAACGAGGTGCTGCCGGCCACCCGCAACCCCAGCTCAAGCGCCTTGGCCGCCAGCTCAGGCGGCGTGGGTTTGTCGCTGCCGACGATGGCGTCACCGCCCAGCAGCGCGCGCGCGTCCCGCGTCAGGCCGCTGTTCAGGCGGTCGGCGAAAAAACCCACCGCCGTCAGCGCCGCCACCGCCAGCATCACCGCGAAGGCCAGCAGGCGCAGCTCACCGGCGCGAAAGTCGCGCCGTGTCTGGCGCCAGGCCAGAGAGGCGATGGAAGGCGGGCGCGATCGGGTGTCGGTCGGCGTGTCGGTCGGGGTGTCGGTCATGCTCCGCACGGTAACCGAATCGGCACGGCCAAGCCGGCGGCGGGACATGGCGGCCGCGACGAATCGGAACACAGCCCTCAAACTGGCTGAAGGTCAGCAGGTCGTGGCGGTGCTTCAATGGCGGCATGAACACCCTGCCCACGCTCTTCATCTCCCACGGCTCCCCGATGACGGCGCTCGAGCCGCGCGAGGCCGGCGCCTTCATGCGGCGGCTGGGGCCGGCGATCGAAGCCGCCTTCGGCCGGCCGAAGGCCATCCTCGCGATCTCCGCCCACAGCGTGACGCGCGCACCGGTGCTGTTGGCGGCGGCACGGCATGAAGCCGTGTACGACTTCGGCGGCTTCGACCCCAGGCTGCAGACGCTGCGCTACGACGCACCCGGCGCGCCGGCGCTCGCCACACGCGTCATGTCACTGCTGCAAGGTGCCGGCATCGAGGTCGACCGCAGCGAAGATGGCGGGCTCGACCACGGCATCTGGACTCCGCTGCGTTATATGTTTCCGGACGCCGGCATCCCTGTGCTGCCACTCGCCTGGCCGCCGTCCTGGAGCCCGGCGCGGCTGTTCGCCCTGGGCGCCGCGGTGGCGCCGCTGGCCGAGGAAGGTGTGCTGATCGTCGGCAGCGGCAGCATCACGCACAACCTGCGCATGGTGTTCGGCGGCATCCCGCCCGCCATCGACGCGCCGGAGATCGCCGAGAGCGCCGCCTTCCGCGGCTGGGTGCTCGAACGCAGCGCAGCCGCCGCGTGGCCGGCGCTGCTCGACTATCGGCAAAGTGCGCCGCACGCCGTGCTGATGCACCCGACCGACGAACACTGGCTGCCCTTCTATGTGGCGGCGGGCGCGGCGGGCACAGCCCCGGCCGGCCTGCGCCTGCACGACAGCCTGACCTTCGGCTGCCTGGCGATGGACGCCTATGCGTTCGGCCCGATGGCAGCGCGGTTGCAGAGTGCGCTTGAAAAAAGCGCAGCCGTCGTCTGAACCCGGCCGGGGTTGAGCTCCAGCCCGTATCAGCCGCTGACGGACAGCCGCATGAGCCGCTCCTCGCCGTCGACCTTGCCCGTGTATTCAAAGCCGAGCTTTTCATAGAACGGCCCGGCGTGGCCTTCACGGTCGACGTGCGACAGGCCGACTGCCGCCACGCCCTGTCGGCGCGCTTCTTCGATCACCCATCGCATCGCCAGCGCGCCCAGGCCGCGGCGCTGGTGGCGGGCGTCGATCAGCAGGCGCCAGACATACAACTCGTCGGCCGGTTCCTTCTCGTCAAGCCGGGCGTCGTAAAGCAGCACCAGGCCGACCGGCTCTGCGCCGTCGAACAAGGCCAGCGCGCGCGCCTTCGGCTCATACGCGGCCTGCGCCAGCGAACGCGCCACGTCAGACACGAGTCGCCGTTGCCCCGGCGCCACCGCCAGGCCGAGCAAGGCATCGACATGCGCCTGCACCACCTCGAAAACACCCAACTCGGGCGCTGCGGGCGCCACGGGCGCCGTGGGCGCGACGGCAGCCACGCCCTGCAGCCGCATCTCGGCCGCCATCGCGTGCGCCTGCAGGCCTTCGCCGCGGGCCAGTTCGGCGGCGATCGGGCCGAGCAACTGCGCGCCGGCCTCGCTGACCTCGATCAGGCTGCTGCGCTTCTGGAAATCGTAGACGCCCAGGGGTGACGAGAAGCGTGCGGTGCCCGACGTGGGCAGCACATGGTTCGGGCCGGCGCAGTAGTCGCCCAGGCTTTCGCTGGTGTACGCGCCGAGGAAGATGGCGCCGGCATGGCGCAGCAGCGGCTCCCAGCGCCGGGGCTCGCGCGCGCTGACCTCCAGGTGCTCGGGCGCGATGCGGTTGCTGATCTCGCAGGCCTCTTCCATCGAACGGGTGAGCACCAGGGCGCCGCGCCCTTCCAGCGACGCGCGGATGACGGCCTGGCGCGGCATGCCGGGCAGCAGGCGGTTCATGGCGGCGCGCACCTCGGCGATGTAGGCGGCGCTCGGGCAGAGCAGGATGCTCTGCGCGAGTTCATCGTGCTCGGCCTGGCTGAAGAGGTCCATCGCCACCCAGTCGGCCGGCGTGGTGCCGTCTGCCAGCACCAGGATCTCGCTCGGCCCGGCAATCATGTCGATGCCGACCTGGCCGAAGACGCGCCGCTTGGCGCTCGCCACATAGGCATTCCCCGGGCCGGTGATCTTGTCGACACGCGGAATGCTGGCCGTGCCGTAAGCCAGCGCCGCCACCGCCTGCGCACCGCCGACGGTGAAGACACGGTGCACGCCCGCCACATGCGCGGCGGCCAGCACCAGCGGGTTGCGCTGCCCGCGCGTTTCATTCGCGCCACCATCCCTGGGCGCAGGCGTCGGCACCACCATCACGATTTCGGCCACGCCTGCCACCTGCGCCGGAATCGCGTTCATCAGCACGCTCGACGGATAGGCGGCCTTGCCGCCGGGCACGTAGATGCCCACGCGGTCCAGCGGCGTGACCTTCTGGCCCAGGCGCGTGCCGTCGGCGTCGCGGTATTCCCAGCTGCGGCCGTTGGCCTCGATCTGTCGATCGTGATACGCCCGCACGCGCGCCGCGGCTGACTGCAGCGCGCTGCGCTGGGCGGGTGTGATGGTCTCGAAGGCGGCGCACAGTTCGTCGGCACCGATCTCGAGTTCGGCCACCGAAGCCGCCTGCACGCCGTCGAAGCGCGCGGTGTACTCCAGCACGGCGGCGTCGCCGCGCGCCCGCACATCGGCCACGATGCCGGCCACGCGGGTTTCGATGGCGGCGTCGGTCTCGGCCGACCAGTGCTGCAGGCGCTGCAATTCGGCCTCGAAATCGGGCGCTGCGGTGCTCAGGTCACGGATGGCCACGTTCATTTACTGCCCGCCTGACTTCACGGCGGCCTCGAAGGCGTCGATCAAGGCACGGATCGGCTCGCGCTTGAGCTTCAGCGAGGCCGGGTTGACCACCAGCCGCGAAGAGATGTCCATGATTTTCTCCACCTCCAGCAGGTGGTTGGCCTTCAGGGTGCTGCCGGTGGAGACGAGGTCGACGATGGCGTCGGCCAGCCCGGTGAGCGGCGCCAGTTCCATCGAGCCGTAGAGCTTGATGAGATCGACATGCATGCCCTTGCCGGCGAAGAACTGGCGCGCGATATAGGTGTACTTGGTGGCCACGCGGATGCGCGAGCCCTGGCGCATGGCGGCGGCGTAGTCGAAGTCCTCGCGCACCGCCACGCTCATGCGGCAGCGCGCGATGCGCAGATCCAGCGGCCGGTACAGGCCACCGGCGCCACCGTCCGGGCCCTTGCCGTGTTCGAGCAGGATGTCCTGGCCCGCCACACCGAGGTCCGCACCACCATGCTCCACGTAGGTGGGCACGTCGCTGGCGCGCACCAGCACCACGCGCACATCGGGCCGGCTGGTGCCGATGATCAGCCTGCGAGACTTTTCCGGGTCTTCCAGCACCTCGATGCCGGCCGCCTTCAGCAGCGGCATCGAGTCGTCGAAGATGCGGCCCTTGGAGAGTGCGAGGGTGATCATGCCGACACCCCGCCGATGCAACTCGTCATGACCTGACCCGCTCGATGTCGGCACCCACGCCGCGCAGCTTCTCTTCCATGCGGTCGTAACCGCGGTCCAGGTGGTAGATGCGGTCGACGGTGGTTTCGCCAATGGCCACCAGCCCGGCGATCACCAGGCTGGCCGAGGCGCGCAGGTCGGTCGCCATGACGGCCGCACCCGACAGACGCGGCACGCCCTGCACCACCGCCAGATGGCCTTCGACCTCGATGCGCGCGCCCAGGCGCAGCAGTTCGTTGACGTGCATGAAGCGGTTCTCGAAGATCGTCTCCGACACCTTGGCGCTGCCCATCGCGATGCAGTTGACGGCCATGAACTGCGCCTGCATGTCGGTGGGAAAGGCCGGGTATTCGCTGGTGCGAAAACTCACCGCGACCGGCCGGCCGCTGGCGCGCACGCGCACCCAGGGCTCGTCGCCGTTCCGGCCCGCTTCGATGATGGCGCCGGCGTCGCGCAGCTTCTCGATGACGGCGTCCAGGTGGTCGGCGCGCGCGCCGCGCAGCAGCACGTCGCCGCCGGTGGCCGCCACGGCGCACAGGAAGGTGCCGGCCTCGATGCGGTCGGCCACGATGCGGTGGCCGCCGGCCGGCGCGTGCAGGCGGTCCACACCCTGAATGTGGATGCGGTGCGTGCCATGCCCTTCGATCTGCGCGCCCATGGCGATCAGCAGTTCGGCCAGGTCGGGAATCTCTGGCTCGCAGGCGGCGTTCTCGAGCACCGTCTCGCCTTCGGCCAGGGTGGCGGCCATGAGCAGGTTCTCGGTGCCGGTGACGGTGACCATGTCGGTGGTGATGCGCGCACCGCGCAGCCGCCGCGGTTGGCCCGGCGTGCTGCCGGGCGTGGCGGCGACGATGTTGCCGTGCTCGACGTTGATCACCGCGCCCATCGCCTGCAGGCCCTTGATGTGCTGGTCGACCGGCCGCGAGCCGATGGCACAGCCGCCGGGCAGCGACACCGTGGCGCGGCCGAAGCGCGCGAGCAGCGGGCCCAGCACCAGGATCGACGCGCGCATGGTGCGCACCAGCTCATACGGCGCCACGGGGTCGCTGACTTCGCCGGTGCAGACTTGCACTTCGTCGGGCCGGCTCTCGCTGCGCTCGGCTCTGGCGCCCATCTGGCGCAACAGCTTCAGCGTGGTGGTCACGTCCTGCAGGCGCGGCACGTTCTTCAGCAGCACGGTTTCGCTGGTAAGCAGGCAGGCGCAAAGCTCGGGCAGCGCCGCGTTCTTGGCGCCGGAAATCAGCACCTCGCCGTGGAGCGGGCGGCCGCCGCGAATGAGAAGTTTGTCCATGCTGTGGCGTGGCTCGCGCTGCACAGCGGGCGAAGGCTCGTCACGCCGCAGAGGCATGAGTT
>Ga0163144_10027537_pt1 | contig 11004 bp, 10 predicted proteins | sample OliLak19BULKMAT1_FD_123175 | JGI IMG/M metagenome (GOLD analysis project Ga0163144, IMG submission 123175) | Freshwater microbial mat bacterial communities from Lake Vanda, McMurdo Dry Valleys, Antarctica - Oligotrophic Lake LV.19.BULKMAT1 | ecosystem: Environmental > Aquatic > Freshwater >... | reverse complement strand
GCTCCCGTCACCATGACGACTCGATTGCGGAGGAATGTGCGGATTCCGGCCATGTCGAGTTGATTGGGTTCGCGGCGGAGCAGGTCGTCGATCGTCACTTCCCGCATTTTGAGTTCAAATCGACCGGACGGAATCTCATCCACGGACGGCACCAGATGCGCGTTGACTCCCTGTTTCAGACACACTTCGCTCACTTCCCGGACTTCGCGACCCGACAAGCGAGATGGCATCAGCAGCACTTCTGCGCGAGTCTGCCTGATGATGGATTCCAGTCCCTGTGATGCGTCATACACCGGCACGCCGGCGATCACAGAATTCGGCAGCAGGTTTCGCGGCGACACAATTCCGACAACACGCAGTTTTGAAGAATTCGACTGAATCGATGTCGTCATTGCCGCAGCTTCAGATCCATACGCATAAACCAGGGTTCGCGAAGCATTGAAACTGCGTTTTGTGTTCCCCAGCATGCGGAGTGCCTGAGCCATAATGCGCGCCGATGCGATGGCTCCTGCGGAAATCAAAGTGTCCATCGCAATCACGCTGCGCGGAATCTGCGGCATGGTTTCATGCGCGATCTGCAGAGCGGAAATCAGAATACCGCATACAAGGCAGATTCCGGCCGACCAGGCAACGTCGTAAATCGTGGAATACCGCATTCGCCGGCGCCAGTCGCGCGAAAACAGCACGACTGCAATTTTCAGCAGCACCAGAATGAGTACGCTGTCCCGAAACACGCTCGTGGCGTATTCGTCCAACACAAAGTCAAATCGGAGCAGCAAGGCGCAAAACAGCGACGCTGCAAAGATGACTGCGTAACAGCAGACGGCAATGGCCAGTCGCGTCATGACAGGTAACCAGCGATTTACGGGGAGAAGGGAGAAGACGAGATTTGCAGCAGAAGGGATTGAGAACGCTGCGAGGTAAGATCTTTTGGAAGGGAATCTGCAAATTGCCCAAAGGCCGGATTCAACAGATCGTGGCGAAGGAAAGCGGCTGAGAACCGTTCGCACGCCAATCAACAACATAAAAAGGGGTCAGGAACCAATAGTGCGGAGCACCCTCCGGGCCATTTGGCTATTGGTTCCTGACCACTTTTTTAAAGCCAAACACTGGAGAGCGGCCAAGTCTGCCGAATCATGCGAATTTTGTCCAGACCAGCTTCCGGGCTGCAAAAACGCATCCAGAATCCAAAAAAATGGCCGAAGCTTTATTGTTGCCCGTGTCTCCGACGCGGGATTCAGGCAGGAAACGCATCCTGGACCAAAAAACACGCTGAGCCTGCAATCGGTTGCAAGTTCACCGTCCTGTTTTGATAGAATGCCAGGGCCATTCGGAACGCTGTGCATGCCGTACAGAGAATCCGAGGTCCGTCTTGTTCAGGATCGATCGCGTGCGGTGTCCTTTTTGTAAGCATGACGAAACGAAAGTCATCGACTCCCGCAACAGTCAGGATTTTTCGATTCGGCGGCGGCGTGAATGCCTGAGTTGCGAGCGGCGATTCACGACCTACGAAAAAATTGAAGAATCGCCGATCCGTGTCATCAAGAAAGACGGGACGCGCGTGCCCTTCGATCGCGAAAAAATACGACGCGGCGTTGAAGTGGCGTGCTACAAACGCCCGGTCAGTCCGGAACAGATCGACCTGCTGGTCGGCGACGTGGAAGCAGCTCTCTATGAAGACGGTGAACGCGAAGTTCCTTCGCGCCGCATCGGTGAACTCGTCTTCAGTGCCTTGCGGGATTTAGACAAGGTGGCATTCGTGCGCTTCGCATCCGTGTATCGTGAGTTCCAGGACGTCCACGATTTCGTCGATGAACTGCAGCCGATACTGGACGGTCGCCGTCGCGAAATGTGAGGCCCGCATTGCAGAATCCCGATCCGCCTTCTGAAACCGGATGCGTGTTGACTGGATTCTGGAAGATTCCTGCCGTGCCGCGGTCACTGACCTGCGCGGCCATGCTGATTATCGGTGTCCGACTTGCCGATGTCTGTGCCATTCACGAGTTTCCCGTGCCCACTGTCGTGGCGATTTTGTTCGCATTCGTCTGCCTGTTGGCGGCTGCACTCCTGCATCGCAGGGGACGGGCACGGCTGGAGACGGCCGCGTTGCTCATGGCGTTGGTCGCCGTCGGTGTGGTTTTGTGGACCGTCCGCAGCCGCGTCGATGAAGGCCAGGACATCGCGATATTGGCAGCCACCGCCGAATTCCGCGACAATCCTGCGGTACGAATCATCGGTGATGTCGCGAACATTCCGGCGCTGGATCTGCCAGCGGATTCAGGCAGTATGACCGGTCAGTCAGAATCGCCTCGTACGCTGCTGTTGTTGCAGACACGCGCTCTGATGCGTGGTGCAGAAACGATCCGCGCGCGAGGCCTCCTCCGTGTTCTGATCGATGGCGATGCGACGGAGCAATTGTCGTGGGGCGATCGAATTCAACTTACAGGTCAAATCGATCTTCCGGGACCGACGAAAAATCCCGGTGAGTTCGATTATGCGCGGCACATGCAGCGGCAAGGCATGTCGGCGATGGCATTTGCGCGGCATCCGGCAGCGGCGACCGTGATGCGGCCCGCGCGTGTCTGGAATCCGAAGCGCTGGCTCAATGAGTTCCGTCAGCAGACCGTGCTTCTGCTGCGGGACAACCTCAGCCCGAAGAACCGCGCGACGGCGGAAGCGTTGCTGCTGGGAAATCGCGGGCACATGACGCCGGATGTGGAGCGTGATTTTATCTCAAGCGGCACTATGCATCTACTTGCGATTTCCGGCATGCATGTGGCAATTCTGTTCATCTTTCTTGTCCGCATGCAGAACCTGCTGCTGGTGTCACGAAATCGTTCGCTGCTTCTCGCTGGTCTGGTTTGCGTGGTCTATACGCTGCTCACCGACCTCCGCCCATCCGTCCTGCGCTCGACGTGCTTTATTCTGCTCTATATTCTCGGTCAGACCCTGTATCGCGATATTCGCATGGGATCTCTGATCGGCGCGGCGGCCATGCTGTTGACCGTGCTGGATCCGTCGATTGCATTTGATGTCGGAGCGTGGCTTTCGTTTCTGGCCGTCGGCGCATTGGGCTGGGTTGCAGAACACGATTCGCCGCGGGAAGATCGAGCGGCCCCGCCGGATGCCGTCACATGGCAGGACCGGTTCCGCGAAATGCGAGGACAGTTTGGGGAATGGCTGCTGCTGGATTATCGTCGGATGCTGGCGGTCACTGTGCTTTCGGCACCGCTCGTAGCGACTCAGTTTCATGTCGTATCGCTGGTGGGCATGGTCGTCAACATCCTGCTCATTCCACTCACGACTGTGACACTGATCTGCGGATACGTATCAGTCTTTGTCGGACTGCTTGTACCGCCTGTGGCATCGATCGTGACCGCACCGTTCGGCTGGATGCTGTCGGCATTGCAGCTGGGCGTGTCGTTCTCGGCGGATGTTCGATTCGGCTTCGTGATGATTCCCGACCTTCCGGTATGGTTTGTTCCGGCCTATTACGGCTTGCTGGCACTCTCCGTGATGGCTCGGCATTCGTTTGTACGCCGGTGTTTCCGCAGCAGTCTGCTGATTTACGTAATCCTTGTGTTTCGCACGATCTGCAGAGTGCCCGAGCATGACGGTCTGACGTGCAGCGTGTTGTCGGTGGGGCATGGAAACGCAGTCGTCGTGCAGACGCCTGACAATCGCGTGCTGCTGTTTGACGCTGGTGCGATGCATCGCAGTGAACGGACGGCAGATACCGTCTGTCGGTTTCTCTGGAATCGAGGCTATCGCATGATCGATGCGATCGTGATTTCTCATCCGGATCTGGATCATTACAACGCCGTCGCCGGTTTGCTGGAACGCCTGCCGGTCGGACACGTTTTCCTGACAAATGAATTTGTGCGGACGGAATCACCGCACGTACAAAAAGTGCTGGATGCTGTCTCGACTCTGGACGTGCCCGTTCAGATCCTGAGCAGCGGTGATTCTCTGCCGTGCAATGATCTGCACGTTTCGTTTCTTAAGGCCGACACGGAAACAGCGTCAGGGCTGTCAGACAATGAAGCCAGTGTCACGGCAATTCTGGAATATCGCGGTCGCCGCATCTGCCTTCCTGGCGATCTTGAAGGACTTGGCCAACTGCAATTACTTCCGAGTCTGCCGCCATGTGATGTCCTGATGAGTCCTCATCATGGCAGTCCGAATTCCAACGTCCCGGCGCTGGCAGCGACTGTTCAGCCAGCCCATGTGATCGTGAGCGCGCGCAACGATCGCAGTCGCGATCACCTTGCCAGGGTATTTGGATCAGCTTCTGTCACACACACAAGTACCGATGGCTGCGTCACGGTTCATGTGTCGCCAAACGGCGGACTGGACGTCGAGACTTTTCGAGCTGAGAAGCAGGATTGAGCTTCGTAGGATTTCGGATTTCGGATCTCATGCATCGAGCCTGAACAACGGCAAGTGGCAACATTTGAAAACTGAAGCCCGGAGTGTCCGATATGAATTGACGACTCGGAACGTTTCGTCGAAGATGAATCGCAGATTCAGAACGCATTCATGTCACCGTTTGAGAAAGGATTCCACGTGAGTTGGAGACAGCAATGGGCACCTTATGTGTCCGTCGGAGATAAACTCAACACGGCAGTTCGACACGCAGTGCAGCTTGCAAAGAAGCAGAAGCGTGAACGAGAACCGGTTTCTATCCAGGGACGCACCATTGCGAAGACGTTCTGGGGCAAGGCTTGGTGTGATAACCTGACTGCTTATCAGGACTATTCCAACCGTCTGCCGCGCGGTGCGACTTATGTGCGCAACGGTTCTGTGGTGGATCTGATCATCAAGCCCAAAAAGATCGAAGCGATTGTCGCCGGGTCAGCGCCGTACACGGTGAAGATCGAAATCACGGAACTCGACAAACATCGCTGGAAGGCCATTCGGTCGGAATGCAGTGAATCGATTGATTCGTTGCTGGATCTGCTGTCCGGCAGGTTGTCAGACGGAGTCATGAAAAAATTGACCGATCAGAAGACGGGACTTTTTCCGTCCCCGCGTGAAATTCGGATGTCGTGCAGTTGCCCGGATTCCTCGTCGTGCTGCAAGCATCTGGCGGCTGTGATGTATGGTGTCGGCGCTCGACTCGACAATCAACCGGAACTGTTGTTTGTGCTTCGCGGCATAGATCACCAGGAACTCGTCTCACAGGCAATCGCAGCCGGTAATCTGGACCGTGAACTCAGCCGTGGCGGCGGTGGGCTGGACTCACAGGATCTTGGCGCGATCTTCGGAATTGAACTCGAAAACAGCGTTGGAGAACCTTCGAAGCCGGAGAAGAAGAAACGAACTTCGAAAAAAGCTGTTGCTGCTGCGAAGGCGGTCACCGCTGTGACGCCGACCAAGGCAAAAGCGAAACCCGGCACGACGGGAGTGACGAATGCAAAAGGAAAGGTGCCTCCGGAAGTTCTGAAAGCAATCGGCAGGAGCGTCGCCGCCAGTGAAGCTGGGAAAACGGCATCGGGGAAGAAGGCTGCCGCTTCGACTGTGCTCGTGAAGTCATTGGTTGCGAAGGCTGGCCTTGCAAAAGCAAAGACTGCATCAAAAACGAGCGGTGGGAAAGCCTTGACCAAATCTGCAAAGAAGAAAACGGGAGCTGCCAGGAAGGGCACAAAACGCACGGCAGGTTCATAATTCGAGAGTCTGACGGAAGACCCCGCTGACTCTGTCATCAATGTCAGCTGATCCGGCGGCAGCGACTGGCGACTGCTTGATCTGGTTTCAACGGACATTACAATCTCACTTTGTCCGCTGGTGTTGGTTTGGTCCGCTGAATCTTGCCAAACAAAGGATTTCGATGAACGAACAATGGCGAACACGCATCACGATCGAGCCGGGCAAACGCGGTGGTCGTCCATGCACCAGAGGTATGCGAATCACGGTTTATGATGTGCTTTCTTATCTTGCAGCAGGGATGACCGTGACCGAAATTCTCGCTGACTTTCCGTACCTGACGCCGGAAGACATTCAAGCCTGCTTCGCGTTTGCCGCAGAGCGCGAGCGGAGCCTGCTGATTGCGGTCGCATGAAGCTGCTTTTCGACCAGAATCTGTCGCCCACCCTCGTCATGCGTTTGGCGGACTTGTTCCCGGATGCCAGCCACGTGCAAGCGATTGACCTGGATTGCGCGAGTGATGATCGGGTCTGCGTTGCTGACATCAAGTTGTTCGAAGAAGACATTGCGATTGGTACACTCGTGTTGAGTTGACCCGGTGAGTTCCCACTCAATAGAGTTGCCCGACGGACCCGAACGTCCACGATCATAGATTTTACAGCGCGGGCTTCGCCCGCATCCCAAAGTAGCCATCACGCTCCGCCGTGATGAGCATTTGTCGATCGACATTGATCTACCGAGACAGAGTTCCACGATGAGCCCGGTTGCACGGGGCTGAAGGACAATCAGCGCGGGGACTGCATTCATGTGGCCCGGTTCAGGGCTCTTCACGGCGGAGCGTGACGGCTACTTTACGATTTGCACGTCACCGAGGACGAACCCTGGTGAGGACGAAGTTTATGCACGAGAATCACCTCTTCAAACCGCCGCCTGAAAATCTTCGCGGCGCAACAAGAAATCAACTGTTAGTAGTACGCACTATGCCCGATACCTCCAGTCCGATTGTCTGCTCCTTTGAAAGCCGTCGTGCGGACGACATGTGTTCTCTGATTGTGCGGCACGGTGGACAACCGCTGTCCGCTCCCTCGATGCGTGAAATACCAATTGGGGACAATCCCGTCGCGATTCAGTTTGTCCAGGATGCGATTGCCGGAGAATTTCCGGTCGTGATTCTGCTCACCGGCGGCGGAACGGAAGCCCTGTTTGAAGTCGCTCGGTCACAGGGCCTGTACGACCAGCTCATTGAGGCATTCAGGCAAACGTCGCTCATCATTCGCGGCCCGAAGCCAGCGGCCGTGCTGAGCAAAGTGGGGCTGAAGTACGCGGTTCGCGCGCCGGAACCGAACACCTGGCGCGAACTCGTGACCGCGATCGATGAATCCGGAATCGCCATTGATGGTCAGGCCGTCGCCGTGCAGGAATACGGACTGCCAAACGCACGACTGTACGCGGAACTGCAGACACGCGGGGCGATCGTGACGCCGGTTCCGGTTTACCGCTGGGCGCTGCCGGAAGACACGTCTCTGCTGGAAACCGCTTTACGCGAAACTGCTGCGGGCCACGTCGATATCCTGCTCTTCACAAGTGCGAATCAGGTGAGCAACGTGCTGACGGTCGCTGAGCAGTGCGGAAAGCTGGCAGAGATCCGTGCTGTGCTTGAAAACCGAACTCAGGTTGCTTCCATCGGCCCTACCTGTTCCGAAGCCCTCCACGAAAACGGTTTCCCCGTCCACTTCGAAGCGTCGCCACCAAAAATGGGGCAACTTGTTCGCGGCGCGATCGAAGCATGGCGGAGTCAGTGAACGAGCTGAGTGTTCAACATGGCATCGCCGTACCAGTGTCCAGGGGGAGAAACATTGCATATTCGGCCTTGTCACTTCTCAAAGGAACGAAATGATCCGGACGATTTTCGGCTGGAATGGAAATCGTCAGACGGGAGTGGTAACTTTTGGGGTGCGGAGTCGGCGTTTTTGTATGATTCGGCTCCGATAGATTCTTTGCGGCGATCCATTCTTCGGACGATTGAATTATGTCAGTTCAGGCGATTGCAGGTGTGAGTCCGACTTCTGAAGCGCGGATCATGACAGAGTTTCCTTCGGTTGCGGCCAGTGGAATCGGCCGTCTGATCGGGCAGCTCATGGACAGTATTCCCGTCAGCATCTTTGGTGTGAAGCTGTCGTATCTTCTGTTTGGATTGCCGTTGGCACCGCTCGGAATGTTGTTGTTTCTGTTGAACAGGCCATTCGGCGCACGCTTTATACTGACGAACCGCAGTGTTCAGGTCTGGTCGGCGTTGGGGACTCAGCGAACCGCCGTCGTAAATCTGAATGACATCGTGGATGTTGAGCTTGATCAGCGTTCGGGGCAGGCGTTTTTCCGCGCGTCCGATATCTGCCTGAAAGCCGCCAATGGCCAGACCATCCTTCGCCTGGCGGGCGTCTGCGATGCTGGTCCTTTCCGAAATGCTATCCAGGGCGCGATGCAGTCCCGCCGCCTCGTGCAGTCGTCATTGGCGACAATTGCAGCTCGCAAATAAGTTGGAAACGGGGTCAGGAACCAATAGTGCAGGGCACCCTGCGGGCCATTTGGCTATTGGTTCCTGACTCCATTTCCAAAGCAGGGGAGCGTACTGAATGAAGACAGGATTCGGAATTGTGGGCACGGGGATGATTGCGCACTTCCACGCGAAGGCCATTCAGGCGATGCCAGGTGGATGCGTCGCGGGATGTTTTAATCAGAACGCGGATAAGGCGAACGCATTTGCGGTGGAGTATGGCTGCAAGGCGTATGCAACACTGGATGAAATGCTGGCCGATCCGGAAATTGGCATTGTCACGATCTGCACGCCGAGCGGCGCGCATCGTGATCCGGCGATTGCGGCCGCAAACGCCGGGCGGCACGTGGTTGTTGAGAAGCCGCTGGAGATCAGTCTGCAGCGCTGCGACGACATTATCAACGCCTGCGACCAGAATGACGTCAAGCTGTGTACCATTTTTCCGTCGCGTTTCAGTCCCGCCAACATTGCTTTGAAGGAAGCGATCGACGCCGGACGATTCGGACGGCTGACGCTGGGCGACACCTACGTCAAATGGTGGCGGACTCAGGAATATTACGACGGTGGTGGCTGGCGCGGAACCTGGGCTCTGGATGGCGGCGGAGCGTTTATGAATCAGGCCATCCACAACGTCGATCTTTTGTGCTGGCTCATGGGAGATGTGGCAGAGATAGCCGGTTTCACCAGCACGCTGGCACATGCACGGATTGAAGTCGAAGATGTCGGCGTCGCGTGTCTAAGGTTTTCCAATGGAGCAATCGGCGTCATGGAAGCGACGACGGCCGCATGGCCGGGCCTGCTGAAGAAGACTGAGATCCACGGCAGCCGTGGTACAGTGATCATCGAACAGGATTCGGTCCTGCGTTGGGAGTTCGCGGACGAAAAAACCGAAGACGCCGAGATCCGATCGAAGTTCGGAGCCAGTTCAGCGTCGTCGGGTGGTGCATCCGATCCGAAGGCGATTTCGTTTGTCGGCCATCAGTTGCAACTCCAGGATTTTGTGGAATCCATTCAGACCGGCCGCAGAGCAAAAGTCGATGGCGCGGAAGGTCGCCGAAGCGTGGAAATTATCCTCGCCATTTACGAGGCTGCGAAAACAGGGCAGAGCCAGAAACTGCAGAAGTAGCCGGCGCTGCTGCACCGTATGTGAATCTCAGAATATTCCGTCGGATGTGATGATCCTGCAATCCGGCAATTTTGCCTTCAGCGCAGTCGCTCCATTCGCCGAGCAACCGGTATCGTGAACGTCCAGGACTCGAAGAGTCTTCACGGCGATCAGGGCTGCCAGCCCTTGGTCGGAAATCCCCTTGTTGCCAACAAGGTGCAGTTCCTCAAGTGACTTATGACCTTTAAAAAATACGTCCATGCCTGCGTTGGTGAGTGCGTTGTTGCCGGCATTCAGGATTTTGAGGTTTGGGAATGTCCTGAAGACATTTGCTTTGACGTGTTCAACGAGACCGCTTCGATACACGTTGAGATTCTCCAGTGATTTCATCCCTTTGATGTTGATGAAACCCTCGAGTCCAAAAGCAGTTTCACCGACGTTCAGCACCTTCAGTCCGGAACCGCCGTATCCCTGAAACCCTGCTCCGGTGATCCCGCAGAACGGGACTTGCAGCGATTCCAGCGATCGAAACTGCCGGATCGTGGCCAATGATGCATTGGAAATTCGTGTTTGGGACAAATTCAGATCTTTGATCGGCAGTGCTGAGATCGCAGCGATCGTCGAATCGTCGATCGGCGTTGATGCCAGATTCAGAACCTGTAGATTTGTAAACCGACTCAACGATGCCCCGGCTGCAGCGCTGATGGCCGTGTTGGACAGATCGAGAGATTCCAGATTGGACAAGGTCGTCAGATTTCCCACAACGACATCGTTTGTTCTGGTCGATCCGATTCCAAGCACCTTCAGAGATCTGGCCTGACCCAGGACGGAAAGATCCTCCGGGAGCAGTGTTGAGTTTCTGAGCGTCAGGGAGTTCAGGTTCTCCATCGCTGCAAGATATCCCAGTCCCGTGCGTGTAATCTGTTCATGGAAGAGTTGCAGCTCAGTGATGGCTGATGCCGCTTCGGGCCGCGAAGTGACTCGAGCCAGTGCGGCGTCCGTGATCTGTTGGGGGGGCAGACTTCTGAACTCCGCCAGCAACTCTTCCGGGGTTGGCGGCAGCGTCGCCTGAGGCGGAGGAGTCGGCACGGCGGGGGCAGCCTGAGCCGAAGGAGCTGTTGACTGCTGAGCGGTTTCCGTCACTGTGGATTTTACGTCGTCCACAACAGACCCCACCTGATCGCAGCCGCACGCTGCCAGAAATGTCAGGGTCAGGGTCACTTGCATGCTTCCCGTAAACCACACATCAAAGCGTTGCATTGTCATTGCTCCAGTTACGATAAAGTACTTAGGCGAGCGGCAGATTTCTGGTTACAGTGGAAAACCGGCGGCTAGCGCCCTGCGGCTAATAAAATCAGCCGCCACGCGCTAGCGTCCGGTTGTTCGGCCTGGTAGTTCCTGATCTGCCGCTGGCCTTCCGGCGATTCACTATTCTGCCGAGTGTCGATGTGCAGAACAAGTCGCCAGTTGAAAACATGTTCCTTGCAGCTCAAATACGACGAACGCAGCGGTCATCGCGGCTCATGCAGGTCTTGTAAGGGTTTTTACTCATCCAGCGTTGCCCGGCTGACGTCGAGGGCCACGAATTTCAGCAATTCCGAATCACCCATTTCTGTCAGTGATGCTTCGCTGCCTTCACCGAGTACGTTATCCGCCAGTTCCTGATTTGGGGCCATCCAATGATTCTTGGGTGGGTGAT
>Ga0163144_10027536_pt1 | contig 11004 bp, 9 predicted proteins | sample OliLak19BULKMAT1_FD_123175 | JGI IMG/M metagenome (GOLD analysis project Ga0163144, IMG submission 123175) | Freshwater microbial mat bacterial communities from Lake Vanda, McMurdo Dry Valleys, Antarctica - Oligotrophic Lake LV.19.BULKMAT1 | ecosystem: Environmental > Aquatic > Freshwater > Lake... | reverse complement strand
GACCAGGATGAGCACGGGTCGATAGCGCGCGAAGTCGAGCCCGCGCAGCACTTTGATGTCCTCGCCTTCGACGTCCACGTTGAGCAGATCGATCGGCTGGCCCCGGAACGGCGAATTGTCGAGCAATGCGGTGAGCGTCGTGGTGGTGATCTCGCGAACCCGGGTGAAATCGCCTTCGCCGAAGCCTGCGTTCAGGGTTGCGCGGGTGGAATACCACTTGTCGGTGTAGATGCACTTCACCACCGCGCGGTCGGACACCGCGGCCACGACGTTGGTGTCGCCCGGTCTCAGGATGCGAAAGGCGAGGATCTTGGCCTCATCGAGATCGATGTTGACGCCGCGCCAGCCCTGCCGCCGCAACAGATAGGTATTCGACCCCTTCTTCGGGTGATACGCCCCCACGTCCACGTAGAAACCATCGGGCTGGCGCGCGAGCCAGTTCGACAGCACGCAGTCCTCCCCGTACTGGGACCAATGCGGTTTGGCCGACCGCGTGAACAGGCTCTTGCGGACGACCTTCAGTACTTCGAACAGCTTCATGCGCGTCCTCATGGGCGTCGAGTCGAGGCATTCTGCCTGATGCCGCAAGGAAGCAACGCCCGATTACGGCGCTACGCCAGCCGCCGTGATCCCGAACGCTTCCTGCAGCCGACGGCCGAGATTGATCGCTTCGGCACGCGACGGCAGTCCGACGATCTGCACCCGGTAGAGCGTGCCGCCGCTTGCAGTGACCGGGCCGATGGACGCCGCGTAACCCCCCGTACGCAACCGGTCGTACAGCTCGAGAGCTTCGTTCTGGTTGGAAAATCTCCCAGCCACGACTTTCCATTTGCCGCCGGCGCGCGCCGCGCCGGTTCCTGCGGCGATCTCGGTCTCGGCGGCGTACTGCGCGAGCTCCGCCGTCGTTACCATTGCGAGCGGCGGGGTCGCCTCGCCGTTCGGCGCGTTGAACACCGACCGGGGCTGATCCATGGCGACCTCCGCACCCTCGCCGCGTCTGACGCCGATCGCACCCTCGATCAGCACGATGAATTCACGGTCCGCGGTGGCCTTTCCCCAAAGGTCCGTACCTCGGATGCCTGCGGTCACGGTCGGCAACTGAATCGATATCTCGCGCTGGCTGCGTGCCTTCGCCAACGCCGAGGTCGTGAACCGGAATGCGCCGGCCAGGACCCGCAGCGACGCACGGAACAGTCCCGGCTCGTCCCGCGAAGCCCCGGCGGTCGTCACGACGAAGCGCGCGTTCTCTCCGAGCCTGACGGCGCTGCCGTCGCCGAGCCTGAGCAACACCCTGGAACCTGCCGCCGTCGTGATCTCGTCCGCCGATTGCAGGCCTTCGCCCGTGCCGAGCGGCCGTTGCTGGCCGCCACGAGTCACGTAGGCCGGCATGTTCACGCCTTCGACCACGACATTGCCGGCCGCTTGAGCCTCGAGCGCCAGGGCGGCGACCAGCGCTGCTGTTATGAAACCCTTCGAAACCATCGTTTTCTCCTGACGTTTACCCGGCTGCACTCGCCCTCGGTCCGGCTGGAGATACGGCGCCGGATGGCGGCTGGATGGGGGGCGCCGGGTATAATCGCGCGCTTTCCCGCAGGACATCATGACGACGATGCAAGCGCAATACCATCCGGCGGACGTCGAACGCACTGCGCAGGCCGCGTGGTCTGCCGCCGACAGCGCGCGCGCCGTGGAGTCTCCCGGCAAGCCCAAGTACTACTGCCTGTCCATGTTTCCCTACCCGTCGGGGAAACTGCACATGGGTCACGTGCGCAACTACACGATCGGCGACGTGCTCTCGCGATTCCATCGCATGCGCGGATTCAACGTGCTTCAGCCGATGGGCTGGGATGCCTTCGGCCTGCCGGCCGAGAACGCGGCGATGGCCAACGGCGTGCCGCCGGCCAAGTGGACCTACGACAACATCGCGTACATGAAAAAGCAGCTCCAGTCGCTCGGCTTCGCGCTCGACTGGAAGCGTGAGATCGCCACGTGCCAGCCCGACTACTACCGGTGGAATCAGTGGCTGTTCCTGCGCATGCTCGAGCGCGGCATCGTCTATCGCAAGACCGGCGCCGTGAACTGGGATCCGGTCGATCAGACGGTGCTCGCCAACGAACAGGTCATCGACGGCCGCGGCTGGCGCACCGGGGCGGCGGTCGAAAAGCGCGAGATCCCCATGTACTACATGAAGATCACGGGCTACGCCGGGGAGCTGCTTGGCGCGCTCGATACGCTGCCGGGCTGGCCGGAGCGTGTCAAGCTCATGCAGGCCAACTGGATCGGCAAGAGCGAGGGCGTCAACATAGCGTTCCCCTACATGCTCGATGGCGAGCGCAAGCTGCTCACGGTATTCACGACCCGCGCAGACACCCTGATGGGCGTCACATTCTGCGCAGTAGCTGCGGAGCATCCGCTGGCGATGCATGCCGCGCGCTCGAATCCGCAGCTCGCGATCTTCATCGAAGAGTGCAAACGTGGCAGTGTGATGGAAGCCGATCTGGCCACGATGGAGAAGAAGGGGATGCCGACCGGCCTCACCGTCGATCATCCGCTCACCGGTGCGAGCATCGACGTGTGGGTCGGCAACTACGTCCTCATGGCCTACGGCGAAGGTGCTGTCATGGGAGTTCCGGGTCACGACGAGCGCGACTTTGCCTTCGCCAGGAAATACAGCCTGCCGATCGTGCAGGTTATCGACGTACCCGGCCATGTCTACTCCACCGACGCCTGGCAGGAGTGGTACTCGGACAAGGCGGCAGGCCGTTGCGTCCATTCCGGCAAGTACGACGGCCTCGATTTCAATGCCGCGATCGCGGCGATCGCGGCCGACCTGCAGGCGAGACGCCTGGGAGAGAAGCGCACCACCTGGCGCCTGCACGACTGGGGTATCTCGCGCCAGCGCTACTGGGGTACGCCGATCCCGCTCATCCACTGTCAGGGCTGTGGCACGGTTCCCGTGCCCGACGACCAGCTCCCCGTGGTGCTGCCGGAGGACTGCGTGCCCGATGGTTCGGGCAACCCGCTCGCGAAGCGGGCGGATTTCCTCGACGTCGATTGCCCGAAGTGCGGCAAGGCCGCGCGGCGCGAGACCGACACGATGGATACGTTCGTCGATTCGTCCTGGTACTACCTGCGTTATGCATGTCCCGACAACACCGAAGCGATGGTCGATGCCCAGGTCGACTACTGGTTGCCGGTGGACCAGTATATCGGCGGGATCGAGCACGCCATCCTGCACCTGCTGTATTCGCGCTTCTGGACCAAGGTCATGCGCGACCTCGGCTTGATCGCCATCGACGAGCCGTTCGCGCACCTGCTCACCCAAGGCATGGTCTTGAACGAGATCTTCTCGCGCAAGAACGGGTCGCGCCTCGAGTACTTCAATCCGGCCGATGTCGAGATCCGCATCGACGACAAGGGCGCCCGCGTGGGTGCGGTGCTGAAGTCGGACGGTTCGTCCGTGGACGCCGTGGGTATCGGTACGATGTCGAAGTCCAAGAACAACGGCGTGGACCCGCAGCGGCTGATCGAACAATTCGGAGCCGACACGGCGCGCTTCTTCATGATGTTCACCAGCCCGCCCGAGCAGACGCTGGAATGGTCCGACAGTGGCGTCGACGGGTCCTACCGGTTCCTGCGGCGGCTGTGGTTGTTTGCACATGAGCATGCGGACGCATTGCGAGGGGCGAAGGTGGACGGCGCGAGCGCAGCCGGTGCGGCCCTGCGGCGCGACGTGCATACGTTGCTCAGGCAGGCGACGTACGATATCGAGCGCAAACAGTTCAACACCGTGGCCTCCGCTGCGATGAAGCTGCTCAATGCTCTGCAGGAGCACGCCGGCAGCGCCACGGCGCCGGCACTGCGCGAGGGCATGGGCATTCTGCTGAGAGTGATCTATCCGGTCACGCCGCATCTCTCGCATGTACTCTGGACCGAGCTCGGTTTCGGAGCGGACATCACCCTCGCGCCTTGGCCGGAAGTGGACGAGAAGGCGCTGGTCCAGGACGAGATCGAACTCGTCCTGCAGGTGAACGGCAAGCTCCGTGGCAGCATGATTATTCCGAAGACCGCTGCGAAGGAGGCGATCGAGCGCCTTGCCATGGAGAATGCGAACGTGCAGAAGTTCGTCGGGGGGCAAGCCGTCAAGAAAGTGATCGTCGTGCCGGGAAAGCTCGTCAATGTCGTGGTTTGAACAGCGGCGCACGCTGCTCGCGCTGGCGCTCGTCGCATTGACGGCGTCTTGCGGGTTTCAGTTGCGTGGCCGCGCCGACCTTCCGTTCGAGCGGATGTTCGTGGAGGGGATGGAATATTCGCCGTTCACCGGCAGATTGCGCCGCGCGATCCAGACCGGCAGCGCAACCAGAATCACCGACAAGGCGGAGGACGCACAGGCCACCCTGACTCTTCTCGGCGAAGCACAGGAACGGGTCATTCTCGCATTGTCGGGCGGTGGCCGCGTGCGCGAGTTCCAGCTGCGCTACCGGGTGAGCTTCCGGGTGCATGACGGCAAGGGCAAGGAATGGCTGCCGGCGGGCGAGGTAGTGCTGGTCCGCGACCTGACTTACGACGATACGCAGGTGCTGGCAAAAGAAGCCGAGGCGCAGTTGCTGTTCAGGGACATGCAGAACGACGCGGTGATCCAGGTGCTGCGTCGCATCCAGGCGATCCGCGCCACTTCCACGCTGGACAGCTGACGCGGATGCATCGGAGCTTCGCCGCGCCATGAACGTGGTCGCTTCCCCAGCGCCGGATTCGGTCGGGGCCGTCGTATCCATCGATGCGCATTTCGACCAACCGCTCCGGCTGAAAAGCGGAGCCACCGTGCCCGAATATGATCTGCGTTACGAGACCTATGGAACACTGAACGCGTTACGCTCGAACGCGATCCTTGTCTGTCACGCCTTGAACGCCTCGCATCACGTGGCGGGCTGGTATGCGGACGATCCGCGCGACGTGGGCTGGTGGGATAACCTGATCGGGCCTGGCAAGCCGGTGGACACGAACCGGTTCTTCGTCGTCGGCGTGAACAACCTCGGCGGTTGCCACGGCTCGACCGGTCCAGCCAGCGCGAACCCGCTCACCGGCCGGCCGTGGGGCGCGGATTTTCCCGTCGTGACCGTGGACGATTGGGTCGAAGCCCAGGCCCGGCTCGCGACGACGCTCGGCATCGAACGTTTCGCGGCCATCATCGGCGGCAGTCTCGGCGCGATGCAGGCGCTGCAATGGACCATCACCTACCCCGAGCGGGTCGGGCTCGCCCTGGTAAGCGCAGCGGCGCCGAAGCTCTCTGCCCAGAACATCGCCTTCAACGAAGTGGCGCGCCAGGCGATCACGACCGATCCCGATTTCCACGGCGGCAACTACTACGCGCACGGGGTGGTTCCGCGGCGAGGCTTGCGGCTCGCGCGCATGCTCGGTCACATCACGTATCTCTCGGACGACGCGATGGCGGAGAAATTCGGGCGTGAACTACGCGGTGGCGGATTCAAGTTCGGCTTCGACGTCGAGTTCGAGATCGAGTCCTACCTGCGCTACCAGGGCGACAAGTTCTCGACTTATTTCGACGCCAACACCTACCTCCGCATCACCAAGGCGCTCGACTACTTCGATCCGGCCCTGGCGCACGGCGGCAGTCTCTCGGCGGCGTTCGCGGGTGCCAAGGCTCGCTATCTCGTGGTTTCGTTCACGTCCGACTGGCGCTTTTCACCGGCGCGCTCGCGCGAGATCGTCAAGGCGCTGGTCGACAATCGCCTCGATATCACCTACGCGGAAATCGACGCGCCACACGGTCACGACGCCTTCCTGATGGAAGATCCGAGGTACCACGCGCTGATCCGCGCCGGCATGGAACGCTTGCCGTCATGAACGCGCCGAGCGTCAGCGCTTCGATGCATGCCGCGTTGCCGGGTCGTTCCGACTTCGCCGCCATCGCGGCCTGGGTCAAGCCCGGTGCTCACGTGCTCGACCTCGGGTGCGGTGACGGCTCGCTGCTGCGTTTCCTCAAGGAGGCGCGCGGCGCCACCGGGTATGGCGTCGACATCGCCGACGACAACGTGCTCGCGTGCACCAGGAATGGCGTGAACGTCATTCAGAGCGACCTCGAGGCAGGTCTGTCGGGCTTCGACAGCGGGTCCTTCGACTGCGTGATCCTGTCGCAGACGTTGCAGGCGATGAAGCACACCGAACGGTTGTTGAAGGAAATCCTGCGCGTCGGCCGCGAAGGCATCGTAAGTTTCCCGAACTTCGGCTACTGGCGCGTGCGCCGGCAGCTCCTCGGGGGCCATATGCCGGTGTCGCGCGAACTGCCCTACCAGTGGTACGACACGCCGAACATCCACCTGTTCACGCTGGCGGATTTCGAGACTTTCTGTCGCGGTCACGGAGTCCGCATACTGGAGCGAGTCGTCCTCACGGCGGGTCGGCCGGTCACCAAGTGGCCGAATCTGCTCGGAACGCTCGCGGTCTACCGCCTCGACCGCGCGGCTTGACCGTCGCAGTGTCGCGATGAATGCCCGCCCCTCGGTCTGGTCGGCGCTGCTGAATCGGCGGATGCTCGTGTGCGTCTTCACCGGATTCAGCTCCGGCCTGCCGCTCTACATCCTGCTCAACCTGGTACCGGCGTGGCTGCGCACCGAGGGCATCAGCCTCAAGGCTATCGGGGCGTTCGCGCTGATACAGTTCCCGTACACGTGGAAGTTCCTGTGGGCCCCGTTGCTCGACCGCTACGTGATTCCCGCACTGGGCCGCCGTCGCGGCTGGATGATCGTCACGCAGATCGGCTTGCTAGGCGTGATCGCATGGATGGGTACGCTCTCGCCGAGCGGAGATCTCGCCTGGGTCGTCTATGCGGCGACCGGGCTCGCTTTTCTGAGCGCTACACAGGACATCGTGCTCGACGCGTATCGCCGGGAACTGTTGCAGGAACACGAACTGGGGCTGGGCAGTTCCGTGCACGTGAATGCCTACCGTGTCGCGGGTCTGGTACCGGGATCGCTTTCGCTCATCATGGCCGACCACCTGCCCTGGTCGATCGTGTTCGCAGTGACCGCGGTCTTCATGCTGCCCGGTCTCGCGATGGCGCTGACGGTGCGGGAACCGGCAACCCGGGTGCCTGTACCGAAGACGCTGCGTGAAGCGGTCGTCGAGCCGTTTCGCGAGTTCATGGGCCGCGACAGCGGATGGCGCGGTGCCGCGCTAGTCCTGGGTTTCATCTTTCTCTACAAGCTCGGCGACAGCATGGCGACGGCGCTCGCCACCCCGTTCTATCTGGACATGGGTTTCGCGAAATCCGACATCGGGCTGATAGCAAAGCACGCCGGACTCTGGCCCAGCGTCATCGGCGGTCTGATCGGCGGTCTCTGGATGGTGCGGCTCGGCATCAACCGCGCCCTATGGCTGTTCGGTCTCGTCCAGCTCGTGACGATCCTGGGCTTCGTGTGGCTCGCGCACGCGGGACCCTTCGCGTCGATCGGGGCCGAGGAGCGCGCATCATTGGCCATCGTGATAAGCCTCGAGGCCCTCGGTGTCGGACTGGGTACTGCCGCCTTTGTGGCCTTCATAGCGCGGACCACGCATCCGGCTTTCACCGCTACCCAGTTCGCTCTGTTCACCAGTCTCGCCGCCGTGCCGCGCACCTTCGTCAATGCAACCACCGGCTGGCTGGTGGAGTGCATGGGATGGTTCGCGTTCTTCTGGCTCTGCCTGGTGCTGGCGGTGCCCGGCATGATGCTATTGGTGAAAGTGGCGCCGTGGACGTCACGCGACGTGACTCTGGCGTCTACGGGGGAGGATCCCCGATAAGCGCCGCGCGGTCTGAACGGCGCTGAAGGGCTGCTCAATCAGACGATATAGCTTCTGCGGCGGCGTAGCGTCCAGGCCAGCAGGCCGAGTCCCGCGGTCAACAAAGCATAGGTTTCCGGTTCGGGGACGGCGAGGACGTTCACGTTGACACGCAGGTTGTCCATGGCCCACGACTCGTCGTCGAGACTCTGGATGCCGTCGCCTTCGATGCGGAAGGTGAATGTGGCGGTGGAAGCGGTATGGGCGATGCCCTGGAACACGGGATCCGCGCCGAGGTTGTAGGCGCTATCGGTAGAGTAGAAGTTGCTGGTGAAACCCAGTTCGACGTGGCGCGCGAGTTCGACGCCTGGCGGCGGAAGGTAGCTTTGTATCTGGCTCGGTAACGCGTTGGCGAAGGACTCGCGGAAGATGGGGCTTCCGTCGAGGCTCACGCGAAAGAAGTCGCCCGAAGGAAAGGTGCCGGTGCCGTCCAGGGAGTCGATGGCGGCAAACAGGAATGCCAGGTCGATGCTGTCGTGAGCCGGCAGGCCGGTCAGGGTCAGGGTGACGCTGTTGCCGGTTGCGCTGCGCAGGAAGCTGCCGCCGAACTGATCGCCGCTTGGGCCGCGACCGGCGAAGTTCTGGACGCCGGTCAGGGTGGCGGTCCCGGGGGCGATCTCGGCGGCCAGAGAACCGTCGAAATCGGTGGAAAATACGGTGATGCCCGCTTGGGCGATGGTGGTGCAACCCGCAAGGAACACGGCAGCAATGAGGCGGTGCAGCATGACGACTCCCGGAATTCGTTGAGCAGGGAAGTACTGATTGGCGTAGCGCCTGCGTAGGAGCGAACAATAGCGCGTCCTGGCCGGTAAATCTATCAAAATGTTAGATTTGATCGATTTGTCTCATATGGCGAGGTCGTATTCGTAGTAGATGGTCAACGGGGGCATGATCGGAGAACCGGCATCCTTGTAGATGCTGGCGCGCCGTGCCAATGCCGAGGCCTTCCCCACCCATCGGTCAGGTTCGAATCGGATATGGAGGCCGACGCCGCTATAGCCTTTACGCTCGGCGTAGGGGAATCTCCCGTTAGTCCTGCAGGAGCGCGCATGAGGTCCCCCAGGTTGGTCGCGTGTGTTTTCAGTTCGTGCACGCAGACTACATCGGCACTGCCGATCGAGCCAGGCAAAGAAGTGCTTGGCCGCAGCGGATCGTATGCCATTCACATTGATGGAGATGACGCGGAACATGGCTCAAAAGAACGATTTTCAGAGCGAATTCGTGGAATTTGCCGTGAACAAGGGCGTGCTGCTGTTCGGCGAATACATCACGAAGGCGGGGCGTCAGTCACCATATTTCTTTAACGCCGGATTGTTCAACGACGGCGAGAGCCTGCGCCGGCTCGGCCAATTCTATGCACAAGCCCTCAGCGCCTCTTCGCAGCCGTTCGACGTCCTGTTCGGCCCGGCCTACAAGGGCATTCCCCTGGCGGCCGCTACGGTGGTGGCGCTTGCCGAAATTGGGCGGAATGTGCCGTTCGCATTCAATCGCAAGGAAGTCAAGGACCACGGGGAAGGCGGCAATGTTATCGGCGCACCGCTCAAGGGGCGGGTGATGATCATCGACGATGTGATTTCCGCCGGAACCTCCGTCCGTGAGTCGGTGGAGTTGATACGAGCCGCCGGCGCCCAGCCGGCCGGGGTAATCATTGCCGTGGATCGCCAGGAACGCGGCCAAGGAGAGCTTTCCGCGGCACAGGAGGTCACGCGCCTCTTCGGCATATCCGTTCTGAGCATCTGCGCACTCGACGATATCGAGGCCTACCTGTCGGAGCGGCCGGATTTGGCACAGCGCTTGCAGTCTGTCCGGGTTTACCGGAAAAGCTTCGGAGTCCGACAATCATGAAGTCCCGCGTTTTCATATTGACCGCGGCGGCCGCCCTGGGTTTGGCGGCCAGCGGCGCTTCCGGAGCGGCCAAACTCTACAAGTGGGTGGACGAAAAAGGTCAGGTTCACTACTCGGAGAGCATGCCGCCGGAATACAAGAACAACAGCTCGACCGAACTCGATAGTCGCGGTCGGATCCTGCGCAAGAATGACGCGGCTGCGCCGCTGGACCAGGCCAGGCTCAGGGAAGAAGAGACCGCGCGCCGCAAGGTCGAGGAAAAGCGCCTCTACGAGCAGCGCCGCCGCGACAGCGCGCTGATGAATACCTACACCACCGAGGCCGAGATCGACACCGCCCGCGACCGGAATCTGGCGGTTCCGACTCAGGTGATCAGGGGCATCGAACCCCGATTGAAAGGCTCGTGGACTCGCCTGGAAGCGCTCAAGACCCAGGCCGACGCGCTGTCGAAGTCCGGCAAACCCGTTCCCGAGGGATTGAAGGAAGACATCGCGGCGCAGGAGAGGGAAGTCGCCCGGTACGAGGCCGAACTGCGCGCGAAGCAGACCGAGGTCACGCACATCCGCGAGCGATACGACGGCGACAAGATACGGTTTCGCGAATTGTCTCCGCTCGCCACGAGCAGGCAGTAGCGGCAGACGAAGTCCCCCGCCGCCCGATCGGCAGTACCTGGCGGGAGACTGGCCGGCACGAGTGCGTGCCGGGCCGCCCCAAGCGCACGGGGCGCCCCCTCGGGGGGCAGCGAACTTGTGAGCGTGGGGGGCACCCCTTCACGAGTGCGTGCCGGGCCGCCCCAAGCGCACGGGGCGCCCCCTCGGGGGGGCAGCGAACTTGTGAGCGTGGGGGCACCCTTCACTAACCGGCCAGTCTCTTTTTCAGGACCTCGTTGACCTGCGCGGGATTGGCCTTGCCCTTCGTAGCCTTCATGGCCTGACCCACCAGCGCGTTGAATGCCTTTTCCTTGCCCGCGCGGAATTCTTCCACCGACTTCGGATTGGCGGCGAGCACCTCGTCGACGATGTGCTCGATCGCGCCCGCGTCGGAGATCTGCTCGAGGCCCCGAGCCTCGATGATCGCGTCGGCGCTGCCTGCTCCGGCCCACATAGCGTCGAACACCTCTCGCGCCATCTTGCCCGACAGCGTGCCGTCGGCGATTCGCGCAAGCAACCCCGCGAGCGCAGCGGCAGACACCGGCGCGGCTTCGATCTCGACCTGCTCGCGGTTCAGGCGGGCTGCAACCTCGCCCGTCAGCCAGTTCGCGCAAAGCTTGGGTGCGGACGGAAGCCTGGCAACGAGGGCTTCGAAATAATCGGCCATTTC
>Ga0163144_10027534_pt1 | contig 11005 bp, 12 predicted proteins | sample OliLak19BULKMAT1_FD_123175 | JGI IMG/M metagenome (GOLD analysis project Ga0163144, IMG submission 123175) | Freshwater microbial mat bacterial communities from Lake Vanda, McMurdo Dry Valleys, Antarctica - Oligotrophic Lake LV.19.BULKMAT1 | ecosystem: Environmental > Aquatic > Freshwater >... | reverse complement strand
TACCATATCGGCTATAGATTGCAAGAGGATTGAGGGTTATAAATCGATATTTTTGCAAATTTGCTCCACTGCGCCAGGACCCGTACGTCTCGCGATTCCCGCCGGCACATGTCCAGCCGTCATCCTGAGCAATTGCAAGGATCGCCGTGGATTCCTGGCGCCCGCGAACGATAAAAAACGTCGTTGTTCATGCCAGTGTGATGCTGGCGGAGCCGTCCGGTGCTTGCGGTGCCGAACGTCGGTGAACGTCGGCCAGGCTGCTGCGTGTATCCGTTGCGCGAAGTCTCAGCCTCTGAGCCTGTCAAGCCTCTTCCCGGGAGACTCAAGGGGTACAAGGGGGATTGCCTGCGAGTCAAGGGGGGGCCGATCAATCAACGGAACAATTTTGGTATTTTTGCAGATTGTCGGTAGACTTCGCATGACTTCAACTATGGCCCATCGCGAATGCGAGCGCCTCACGCTGCGTGACGCCATCACGATCGCGCGCAAGGGCACTGATCGCGCGTGGGTGCGGGGAGCCATGCTGCGACGGCCCGACCTCGTGCTGCTGGGCGAGGTTGCGGCAATCCCAACCGAGCGCGGCGGCTGGTGGGGCCGGCGTATCGCGGTTGGCACGCCAGAGGGCCGCGTCGGGGTGCTGTCCCTGGTGCCGCGCGCGGACGGCTGGAAGGTGCTGCTGGTGGCGTGAAGCCACTATGACGCCCTTCTCACTGTCCGCGCAGGGTGCTGTGGGAGTATGTTCTCGCTATGGGAACCTCCTCGATCCAGCTCTACTCCGCGCTTGTCGTGAGCGTTGCCGGCGTGAACCGAACCTTCGGGACCAGCCCGATCACGCCAACGACCATCACCGGCACGACCGATCCCACGACACCCGGCAGCGGCACGACCCCCATCGGGACTGGCAACCGCGTGCGGATCCACGACTTCGCCAAACACGGCGGCTTTGAGGTGTTCCGCATCACCCCCTCCGCCGACTGCACGCTGTGGTATCAGGCCGCACTCCCCGCCAGCGGCACCAATGCCAAGACCAGCCCCACGTGGAACTCGCTGCGGCTCAAGGCCGGGCGGCCGTTCACGTTCACAAGCGACCTGGCGACCACCAACGACACGCCCACGAACCATGCGGCCGACACCGGCGACGCGCCCTATGGCGACACCGACGGCGCCGAGGCAGATGCGCGAATACACGCCATCGAGATCAGCAATAAGGGCACGGCGGCCATGACGGTCGATTGGATTCGTGCGAACTGAGTGGAAACGCGCCGAGGGAGACTCGAACTCGCGACCTGCGGATTTGGAATCCGCCGCTCTACCAACTGAGCTATCGGCGCGGGGGGAGATTCAGCCCCGAACAAGCACACCCGGCACGCTGGCACCAGCACCGCCGGCACGAGCGTTGCCTTTGCTCGCATCGCCCTCGGAGGCCATGCGGTTGTCGGTCTCGATCTGCGGCTTGCTTGGCGAATCGTCGCCGGGGAGCGACACAGTTTTGGGCTCGGTGCGGTCCTCGATCGTCTTGACCCGCCCTTCGGCGATGTACGCGGCCCGCATGTGGCCCGTGTCGGTGGTGCGCAGGTTCATCGTCATCGGCACGCCCTCGTCGGTGGTGGGGGTGCAGACGAGATTGAGCTTGCGCAGCTGGTCGATGATGTCGTGGCAGGGGATCGGGCCCATGTGGGCGTCGATCGCGGAGATCGTCGCCCCCCGGCTGGGGTCCTCCTGGGTTTGCTGGGCGATGAAAATGAGCGAATCGCCTTCGTTGTTGGTGAGGTCGCGGACCTTTCCGCCGATGATGATGGCTCGCTGCTGCACGGTGACGGCCTTCTTGGGCGGCGCGTCGGGGCGCGGGATGGGTTGGCGTTTCATCGCGAGCGGATTGACTGCGGCGACAAGGGGGCCGTCCTCGATGACGGGGGTTTGGTCCTCGACGATCTTGGTCGGCGGGCGGGTGCGGCGGGTGGGATTGGCCATGGGAGTCCTTTCGAGGCGGTTTGGAGACTGCAAGAAACTACGGGAGTTCTCCCCTGCGCGTCTATAGCCGCGCAGGGTGCAGGCTCCGTAGATTCGGAGCATGCTGGTATTCGTCGCCGTGTTGATCGCCTGCCCACCATCGTCACATTTTGACAACCCACCCGACTGCGCGCTCTTTGGGCTCGAAGGGTGTATCTGCTGCGACTGGAACGAGAACGGCACCACCGACCCCGACGACCTCGCGGACTACATCGGCGATTATTTCAACGCCGCGGGCTGCGCCGACATCACGCTCGATGGCCATACTGACTGCCAAGACATGACCTTGTTCCTTGACCGCTTCTTTGGGGGCTGATTCATGTCGATTGCACTGAACACGGCCGTCTCAAACCAGCGAATCTACTGGACTGCGCCCGTTAACGCGGGGACGCTCGCGTTTGCATGGTCGGGTTGGATTTACGCCAACGACCGGACGTTGACTGGCACGATCTTCTCCTGCAAGTCGGGTGCGGCCGTCGGACTCTCGATCGTTCTAACCAACCAGCAGATTCAGTTTGCCCGCGAAAACGTCGCGGGCGGTGCGTTCTTCCTTGGCGTCAAAACGGGAAACGTCATTACCGCCAACGCCACATGGTTCCACGTAGCCGTTCAACACGATGGAGACGAGGTGCCAGGGACGGCGAACTGGGCTATCTGGGTGAACGGCACGCCCCGATCTCTTGTAGATGTTGGATCGGGCGGGAACAAGCTTGCATCACTCGCCGGCGGGACGTGGGACTGGGGGAACGCGGGCGACCTCCTGAGCCCGTTCAAGGGCCGTATCCGCGATGCGGCCATTTGGACCCACAACCAAGGATCGTCGGTTCTGTCCGATGCCGAGGCAGCGACACTTTACAACGCTGGCGGTGGCATCCCGCCGCGGTTCTTGATCCCCGCCAGCGGCGCGACACTTCGGCAGGCCCCCACGATGGCCGCGGCCGCGAGTGGCACGGGAACGGTCTGCCCCATCATCAACGCGGCGGCAACACGCGACAACGGACCAACAGCGCCCGGCACGCCCGATGCCGGCGCCCCCACCGTCGCGGCCTACCAGACAACCCCGGTGGACACGACAGGGATCATGTACCTGTACGACTGCCGAAAATACTGCTCGGCCACCACCGACGGGCGGCTCATCGACCTGCACGACCTCTCGGGCGGCGGCAACACGCTCTATCACGACAATGGTTATGTGTCGTCGTCACGGCCTGGGTACAAGAACTCAATCGCGGCCGAGAATGGCAAGCTCGACAACTTCTGGTGCTTCGACAACGCGGCATCCTCGGGCACGCTGCTCGTGTCAAACGCCGCGGGGACGTTCAACAACGGCACCTGGTCGATGTCGTTTGTAGTGGCCAAGAACGGGACATTCAACGGGGCTCGATTCTTTGAGGCGACAAACACCAACAACCTCCGGGTGACCACCAACGACAGCGGATTCCTTGTGATCCGCATGAACTCGACCGATCACGCGGCGACCAAGCTGCGGCCATACGCGAACAAGTGTGTGGTGGGCATCACCGTGACCCAGGCGAACGCGGCGTCGGCAAAGACCATCAGGCTGTTCCTCGATGGCGTGTTTGTTGAGCAGATTGTCACGGCCGCGTTTTCCGAGCAGCTCACCAGCATGTCGCTCGTCGGCCCAAACACCTCGCTCGGTTCGGGCACGGTGGGCAACTATCAAATCTGGTGGCAGTTCGCCGGGTACAACATCGCCAAGAGCGACGCCCAGATGTCGGCCATCGCGTCCGACCAAATGGCAGTGTTTGGTGTTCCCACCTCTCGCGTCGGCACGGTGGTTCGCAACGGCTCCTCGACCATGAGCGCGGCGGCCTTTCCCGGCTTCAATCGCGATTGGCCTTATCTGGCCGACCCGCGGCTGATCCAGTTCAACTGCGCCCTCTCGAACACCCGCCTCACAACCCACAACCTTGTCGTGAACACCGCTGGCGGCGGCGCCAACGCGACGGCGTTCGTTGCCGGCGAGACGATCACCCAGGCGGTCAGCTTGGCGACGCTCCAGTTTGTTTGCGAGGTGAACGGCGAAGTGCTCGCCAACCGACTCACCGGCACGCCCGACTTCACTAACCAGATTTCGGGCGCGACGGCTATTCGCAACGTCACCAGCGGCACGGGCAACATCGCGACCAACCCCGGCCAGACGGCGGCTCTTCAACTCGGCGTGGTGGACGCCATCCTTCAAGACCCGCAATACCCCGGTAACTACTGCCTGCTCTGGCAGTTTGGTGCCAACGATCTTCCCTTGGGTGTGTCGGCTGCAACGACCGATGCTGCTGTTGCTGCCGTCATGGCCCTGCGGCCCGCCCCACCGACAGGAAAGCGCTTGCTCAAAGTGGCGATGTCGGCGCACCCACGGACCGGAACGGTCAACCTCGGCACGTTTCGCACCCTTCTCAAAGCCCGCGTCGGGGCGGCGATTGACGCGTATGCCGATTACTGTGCCGTCCCACCACTCAATGACTTTGCGGGCACCACGTCGTACCAGAACCTCACGTTCATGCAGGCGGATCAGATCCACATGGTCTTTGCGGGCTACTTGCTCGGAGCGGCTGCCGAATCGTCCGTGATGAACTCTCTCTTCGGGCTCGGCGGCAGCGTCTCCCGCTTCGATCGCCTCGACAGCCGATTCGCTCGCTTTCCCCGCTTCTGACCTTTCATGTCCAACACGCGATTCAAACCCGGCAATCCCGGCGGGCCGGGCGGCAAACGCGACGCCGCGGGTCGCAAGACCGATTCGGCCATCTCGGCTCAGCAGCAGATTGAGCAGACCGTCATCAAGGTAGACGGGGCCGACCCTCGTCACGCCGCGCTGGTCCTTTTCGACGAACTGCTCAAGATCGGGATGCGGGACACGGTTGCGGATGGCACCGACTACACCCGCGACCGCGACGGCAAGGCCCTCGAGAGTGACGCCGAGCAGGCTCTGCGCCAGACTGAAGAGCACTGGCGACGCGACTTTGAGCTCAGGCAGGACGTGGTGAAGATCATGGCGATCGACAAAGCCATCACCCGGATGCTTGGCCGCGCCAAAGTGGCTATCTCGGTCAACGTGACCGGCGGGTTCAAGGTCGGCATGGCGCTCGAGAAGATCATCCTCGGAGAAACCGCACGCCGGATCAGTGCGATGGGGGGCGCGCCTGCTTCTCCGCCCGTATTACCCTCACGCGAGGTGGTCGATGCCCCTTTCGATGGTCAATCCCCAGCCCCCTCCTAAGACGCCGACCCCCCCGCGCGCAAGCCCAAACGCAAACCAAAGCGATGACGGCGGGGTTCAGCGCCTGGGCCACGATCTCCACTTTCCCAACGACCGGTGGACGTGCCCCGTTACAGACACGACGGTCAAGATGGACCTGCTGGGCAACGCCGAGCAGCGCCAAGACCTATGGGCTGCGTGCAAAAACGATCCCGATCTCCAAGCCCGCGTCATGGCGCTGTGTGCACAGAGCTTCAAGGTGTGGTGCTGTTTGTTTGCGTGGACCTATGTGGTCTTTGAGGTGAAGGAAACCGGCGAGCGCGTCGCCAAGACGGACGAGAAGGATGTGCCGTTCATCCTGTGGCCGACCCAGATGGCAGCCTTTGACGAGATGGACACCGCGTGGCGCAAGGGCGACGATTCAGCCGTCCAGAAGTCGCGCGAAATGGGGGCCTCGTGGCTCGTGCTGGCGTGGTTCGTGTGGCTCGCCATCTTCCACGGCAGCGAACTCGGCGTGGCGTCCCGCAAAGAGGACCTTGTCGAGAAGACGGGCAATCCCGATGCGCTCTTCACGAAGATTGATTACCTCATCGACTGTTGCCCCGTGTGGATGACTGGCGAAGTAACGCGGACCTCCCTGCTGCGGCAGTTCCAGAACGGCGGCACGATCGCTGGCGAGTCCACCAACAACAACGCCTACCGCGGCGGACGTAAGCAGCTCATTTTGCTCGACGAAGCGTCCGCCATGGAAGGGCTCGCGGCGATCCTTCGCTCCTGCAAGGATGCCGGGCCGGTCGTGATGGTGGCAACGCACGAGCCGGCGTCGCACTTTCTTGAAGTTGTGCAGAGCGGGCGCTGTGTCGTCATCACGCTCGGGTGGTGGGATCACCCCGACAAGGGCCGCGGCCGCGAGATGATCGTGGACCCCGCGACCGGCGGTGTCGATTGGACGTCGCCCTGGATGCGCCTGCAGGAACTTAAGCGACCACCCGCCGACCTGGCCCTCAACGTCCGGATCGACCCCAGCGGCGGCGGCAAACTCGTCTTCGACCTGCCGACCATCAACCGGCAGATTGCCCTTTACGCCCGGCCGGCGGTCTATGTCGGCGATGTGCGGTTCCTCGATGGCGTCACGATCGACCCCGACCTCTCGGCGGCGTACTGGCCGGTCAAGCAGCTCGATTTCGTCGATGAGCATGTGAACGGGCGGCTGCGGCTGTGGTGCGACCTCATCGAGGACGACGATGGGCGGTTCCGGCCTGATCAGACGCATGACTTTGCCCTGGGGATCGACATCGGGGACGGCGTGGGGGCCTCGCCGAGTGTCATTTCCATCGTCGAAACCGACACGGGCGAGAAGATCGGGATGTGGAAGAGCAACCTCGTGTCCCCCGAGTCCTTCGCCCCCTTGGTCTGGATGCTCGCACACTTCATCGGCGGCCGCCATGGCGTGCCGGTCATCGTCCCCGAAGCCAACGGGGGGCGCGGCACGACCGTCATCGGCAAGCTCAAGGCATGGAAGTACCCGCGGCTGTACCGCCACATCGAACCGTTGAAAAAGGGCAAGAAGAAGGCCGATCGGTTCGGCTGGTATTCCAACCGGGCCCGCAAGAAAGCCCAACTGGCGTTCTATTCAACCTCGCTCTTCTCCGGCGAGTTCAAGAACCCAGACAAGCCCGCGCTCGAGCAAGCCCGGTCGTATGTCTACTTCGATGATGGGTCGGTGGGGCCGCCCGCGCACGCCAACCTCTCTGACGAGCAGCAGGCAGAACACGGTGACGACGTGATTGCCGACATGCTGGGCGACCTCGGCCGGAGCATCGCCTCGAAGATTCTGCCCGTCAAGACGGAACCCCGAAAGGGCACGGTGGCGTGGCACATCAAGCGCCGCTTTGGCGGACAAAAAAGAGATCCTTGGACCGTGTGATTCGTGGTGTGGCCGCGCAGGGTCACCGCTCCGTAGTATTCCGCCGTGATGGACGTTGATGCGCCGACTGAGCTGTTTGGCACCGCGGACCTCGAAAAGATCGTCCCGGCTGCGCATATGCGCGTGTGCATCACCGCTGCGCGCAAGAAGATGGAGCCGCACGTCAAGGCCGGAAACGAGCTGCGAGATTACTTCTCGACTCGCTTTTACGGCAGCAACGGCACCGGCGATGCCAAGCCGCTCAACCTCATCGCACAGACGTTCCGGGCCTACCTCCCCAAACTCGTGCCCCGCAAACTCATCCAGTCCCCCCGTCCCAAGAAGGCCGGGCTTGAGATGGAGGCCATCACGGTCAAACACTTGCTCGAGCAGGACGACGAAGAGCAGCGCATCTGCGAGGATGTCTATGAGCCGATGATTGCCGAAGCGTGCCTCTACGGCATGGCGACGAGCTACGCGACACTCCGGCAGGGCAAGAGCGTGAATGAAACGCCCGAAGCGGATGTTGACGAAGGCGAGCCGGGCATCGTGCACGTCGAGTACGCAAAGCACCTGGTCGATCCCTACGCGGACAACTTCCGTTCCCGCTTGTGGGAGGGGCATGATTTCCGGGTGGCCCGCCGCTGGCTCAAGGCCTCGCCCGCGTATCAGGATCCCGAGACACTCGCCATTATCGACACCCTGCCGGCGTTCGAAGAGACGCCTGCCGGCCAGGCGAAGCTCGGCGGAGTGGGGGGCACGAGGGATTCGGCCCTCTTCGACACGATCGAGCTTGTGAACGTCTGCGTTTACGACCACACCGGGATATACGAGGGGACGATCGCCAAAGACGAAAACGGGACAGCCCGGTGGTTGAGGGCCTCGCGCTGGACGGGCGCCGATGGTGGACCTTACGACCACCTGCAGTTCCTCAAGGTGCCCGGGATGCTCATCCCCATCGCGATCATCATGTTCTCCCGCGACCTCGCCGAAATGGGCGACAAGCTCATGCGCAAGCTGGGTGAATCGGCCGCGAACTCCAAGAAGGTGCTGGGCTACACGGCTGGTGCTGAGGACGAGGCGGAGGAAATCGCCAATGCCCCGCACGGCGGTTCGGTCAAGATGGACGATCCCGACGCGGCCAAGATTTTCGACTTCAACCTCATGCAAGCCGAACTGGGCAACATGGTGCAGCTCATCAAGCAGGAGTGGAACGACGCGAGCGGCCAAGCCAACATGATCAGCGGTGGCGACACCAACGACGAGACGCTCGGGCAGGCCGACATTCGCGCCGGGCAGGCGAACGACCAAGTTGAGTTTCTCAAGAACAAAATCGGCGACCTCGCGACCTCGCACTCGCGCAAGCGGGTGTACTGGTTCATGTCGAAGGCCCGACCAAACTACACGGCCCCAATGCAGTGGCCGGGCCTCGATGAACCTAACCAAAGCGAGATTGTCGAGTTGTCCCTCACGGCCGAGAATCAGATTGGCAGGCCGGAGGATTACGCGTTCGACTGCACGCCCATCATGGTGGCGAGCGGCAACCCCGAGCTTCGCGCCAGCCGCGTGCTGCAGGCGGTGGCGGTGCTGGGCGCAAATATGCCGCTCTTCCAAATGGGCATTCTCAAACTGGGCCCGACGATGCGGTTCCTTGAGAAGCATATCGCCGACGGCCTGTCTGAGATCGCCGGTGACGACACCATGATGATCGAGCAGCAGCTTGGCCAGCAGGGTCAGGAAGCGTTTTACGCCTCTGCGAGGGGAGAGCAGCCTGCGGGCCCTGGGGGCGCGAGTAATGGTGGTGGCGCGGGGGTCCGTATGGGCCAACCTTCGAGAACGCAGCCGCAGACGATGCAGGGGGCGAGGCGACAGGCCGTGGGGCAGCCGGGAGTCCCGGCGTGAGCACCCTTCGGCACCCTGAAACCGGCCCACGGCCACGGTACCACGAGGACAAGCGGCCGCCGTATCAGCTCTCGGTGCTCCAACGCCAGATCGTCATGATCATCCACCAGCGTCGTCAGCCGACGCTTAACCAGCTTTACAGCTTCGTTGGTGTGCAGAGGTCAGTCGATAAGGCGCGGGTGCGGCGCTGCATCGACGCCATGATCTCGCAGTTTGTGATTCCGGGCGACAAGCCCGACACCTTTATGCTCACGGCTCGCGCGACCGAAATCGCGATCAACGTGACGGCCGCGGCGTTGTGAAAGGCTCCCTATGTCATCAACCATCAAGGGTGTGACGATTCACTCGCGACGCGTGGAGGGAGCGGTTGCCGCGTTGGTGGAGGGCTCGCTGGATGCGGCCATTGAGGCGAGTTACGACCCAGATGCCCCGGTGAAGATCGCGACGGTTCCGCAGTGGATGCAGGAAATGGTGTCGGCGGTGGATCGGCTGAGCCAAGTGTGCGCCGATGCGGGCGTGACCCTTGAGGAAATCAGGTTGGCGGATTCACGATGAGCTACCCATGAGAACATACGCCCTCCGCTGCCCAATTTGTCAGCACCGCTTCGAGCACCAAGCCGCCGCCAAGGACCGCGACGCCATCGCGTGCCCAAACTGTGCCTGCACCAGGGTCGAGACCGACTATCAGGCCCAAACGCTCTGTGTGCGCGTGAAAGCCGGCACGGGTCCCACGGCCGATGACCGCGCCAAGCACCGGCGCCTGACACAAGAGGCCAAGGAACAGTGGAGCCCGCGCACCAGCCTTGCCCACTACTTCCCGACACGGGATATTTCCCGCGCCCGCCGCGAACTCGGCAATGAGTGCGGCTCGATGATCGCCGACGATGGCACCGTGCGGTACAGAACCCTCAAGGACGAACGGCGCTTTGGCCGCGCCATGGAGAAGCTGCAAGCGCGCGGCATCGAGAAGGACAACGCCAAGAACGCCAAGGCCCGCGAGCGCGTGAAGCGCGGCGAACCGGCCTTCGGGCACGATGGTCGCACAATCGGCATTAAGCACCGTGTCGCGTCGATCCCCGCCAAGGTCCGGGCCCGCGCCAAACTCACCTGATTCCAGTCTCCCCGCTCCCTCCCCCCCACACGAAAGGTTCGCCATGTCGAAGTCCGCTCCGGGCAAGTCCGCCGCGTTTCCGTACGCAACCGTCATCCACCTGCTCTCCCTCATCGAAACACAGGCCCGCAACGCCCGAGAGAACCTCGTGGAGAGTGCCGAGATCATCTCCAACCCGCCGCGGCCCCGCGTGGCGCTGGCGGGCGATCCGCCCGATACCACCCCGCAGCAGGCCGCGCATCACGCCCAGATAATCGGGATGGAGGGCCAGCTGCGCATGGCGGAGATCGTCGAGCTTGCCAACCGGATGCACAGCCTCATGGTCGGTGCGCGGCAGCCCGCCGCTGGTGCTGCACCAGAGCAGCCGACCACCGAGCCGCCTGCGCCTTTGAAACTCGCCGAGCCTGCTTGAGTAGACGCGCAGGGTGAAGTACCCGTAGTTTCCGGGCATGCTCAACCACCTTTCGTCGTTTCTTCTCGCGCCCGGATCTGACGGTGAGCCCGCATTTGGCGGCAGTGATGCCGGTGGTTCCGCCACCGCAACGGCTCCCGTCACGCCCGGGATGCCCGTCGGGCCCGGCAATGCGGCGTTTGACAACGCCGAGGGCGAGCCCGCATTTGGCCCCATGGCGGCGGTCGATGATTCGGGCGGCGAAAGCGCGTTTGGCCCCGGCTCCGTGCCTGGTGGCGGCGACAAGCCCAGAGCGTCCGGCGCTGCCCCCGCCGCGAAGCCCGCCGCGACGGTTGCCCCCGATGCCGCAAGCGGAGCCCCGTCGAGCGACGATTCGCGCACGATCATCTCTGCCGTGTTCGGCAAGGAGATGTATGACGAAACACTCAGAACGATCGGCCCCAAGGGCGT
>Ga0163144_10027530_pt1 | contig 11005 bp, 6 predicted proteins | sample OliLak19BULKMAT1_FD_123175 | JGI IMG/M metagenome (GOLD analysis project Ga0163144, IMG submission 123175) | Freshwater microbial mat bacterial communities from Lake Vanda, McMurdo Dry Valleys, Antarctica - Oligotrophic Lake LV.19.BULKMAT1 | ecosystem: Environmental > Aquatic > Freshwater > Lake... | reverse complement strand
TTCCACCTTGCGCTGCCCGTGCCAAACCTCGACATGGTCCAGGTACAGCCGCGCTTCCACCCGCTCGCCGATCAGCCGGCTGTTCACCGAGTAGGCGTTCCGCTCCACGTGGATCAGACTGCCGGAATCCACCGTCACCCGCTCCCGCTTGGCCGTTTCCATCCGCCGCGCCGGCAGTTCCCTCATCACCGCCAGCTCTTCGGCCAGCCGCGCACGCCGGCCCGCATTCCGGCGCCCGATTAGTTCCTTGAGAAACCGCCCGTATTCGGCCAGGCTCCCAAAATCACGGCTCCCGCGCAGCAGCAGCGCCTGCTCCACCCCTCGCTTAAACCGGTGATGGCTTTGCTAGACATCCCCGTTCTCGTTGGGGCTGGCCGCATTGGTGTGCCGCGGCGTCACTCCGTAATACTTCATCAGCCCGTCATAGCGCCGGTTGAACTCCTCCAGATTGCTCATGTTGTTCACCGCGCTTGACAGGCTGTCAGTGCGGTGTTCGACCGCCACCGCTCCCGGCTCCCAGACCGCGGTCTGCCACCCTTCGCTGAGACTCTCCAGGCTCTCGGAATAACAGATCGTGTCCGTCTCCCAGTTCGAATACGTCAGCACGAAGTGGTAGACCAAGTGCGCAAACGTCTGGCGGTCCAGCGTGATCTCCAGTTCGGTCATGTGCGTGAAGTCCGACGCGCAGAGCCGCCCCGGTACGTGGATCTGACCGAAGTACACCCAGCGTCGGCGCGTATTCGCTTGAGAAAGTGGCAGCGTGAAGTCCGGATGAAGTACTTGCGGAGCACACCTGCCGGCGTCTACATCAAGAAGGTTCCGATACAAGTTCAGCGAAGCGGCTTTGCGTCGATAATCCCGCTGCCCTCGCGAATCTTCACCACTCGATTAGCCGGGACGTCGCGAAACAGTTCTTGCTTGCCGGTAGGCCAGCGGACCTCGACAGAGTCAGCGCGCGAGGCGTCCCCCAGACCAAAGTGCAGACGGAGGTCATTGGCGGAGTAATAACTGGACTGGCTCTGCACCTCCTGGACCTGGTAGTGGGAGCCGGTCTTCACCCGCACGCGGGCGCCGATTGCCGTGCGGTTCGATTCGGTTCCAATCAGCTTCACTTTCAGCCACGAATTCCGGTTCAAGACATCGCAACGGATCAACGACGGCGGCTCGTTCATATTCATCACGAGGACGTCGAGATCGCCGTCATTATCGAAGTCCCCAAACGCACAGCCGCGGCTGGAGTGAGCCGTGGTGAGGCCCGGTCCGCATGCCGCGGTGATGTGCTCGAATTTTCCGTTTCGCAGATTCCGGTAAAGGACACGCGGCCCCCGGTACGGATAGTCCGGGTTCGCGCGGTCGAGTTCCGGATACACGTGGCCCGTGACATAGAAAAGGTCCGGCCAGCCATCGTTGTCAAAGTCGACGAGACCCGTGCCCCATTGCACGTGCTTGGTGACTGCGTTCAAGCCCGCATTCATCGAGCGTTCCGTGAAGAAGCCGCCGCTTTCAGCACGGTAGAGCGCCGGCATGTCGTCGGCGAACAGCGTCTTGACGATATCCACCCGGCCGTCGCCGTCATAGTCGGCAAAGGTGAGGCCCATGCCGGCTTGTTCCCGGCCATCCTCGCTATAGGCGACACCGCTAGCCACCGCGACATCGGTGAATGAGCCGTTCTTGTTGTTGCGGTAGAGGATGCTGGGCGTGGAATCGCACGCGACGAAAATATCCGGCCAGCCGTCGTCGTTGTAGTCCACGGTTGTGGCGGTCATTCCGTAGCTAAGGCCGGGCAGGATTACGCCTGCCTGTTTTGAAACCTCGGTGAACGTGCCGTCACCGTTGTTCCGGTAAAGAATGTTCGTAGTTCCCTTCATGCCTTTAGGCCCGCAAAACACGGGCACGCCCTTCCAGGTACAGTTGGTGCTCTTGCCGGGCAGGGGCAGTTCGGCGAGATTCACATCCAGGTAGGCGGTCACGAACAGGTCGAGCTTTCCATCGCGATCATAATCGACAAAGCAGCAGCCGGTGTTCCATCGCTTCGGGTCGCCGCCAACGCCTGTAGCCTCGGTGACGTCGGTGAAAGTACCGTCGCCGTTGTTGTGGTAGAGAACGTTGCGGCCCCAGTAGGTTATGAACAGATCGTCGAAGCCGTCGTTATCATAGTCGCCGATCGCGATGGCCTGCGCCCATCCGGACTTGGCGAGTCCGGCCCGCTGCGCCACGTCGGTGAAGGTTCCGTCGCGATTGTTTTTGTACAGATGATTCGTCGGCTCCTGCCCCTTGGGGAACCCCTCCAGGCGCGATCCGTTGAGGACCAGCAGGTCCTGCCAGCCGTCATTGTCGTAGTCGAAGAACGCCACGCCGCAGCCGTTCGCTTCCACGATGTACTTCACGGTGTCCGCGCCGCCGTAGTAGACCGTGTCCCGCAGGCCAGCTTCGCGGGCCACATCCACAAAGCGCGCGCCATAGGGAGCGGGTGCAGAGAGGCCGGAAAGAGACGAAAGCGCCGCTGAGCCTATGCCGCTGGCGAACCGCCGGCGCGTCATCGCTCCCCCGGAATGTTCACCTTGCGCCCGTCGAGTTCCCTGAGCTTGCGAAGCTGATCGGCCCGTTGCTGCCGGGCGGTGGCTTCGTTTTTCTCGAAGACCGCGTACTCCCGTTCGGCCAGTTCCGGACTGCCGGCTTTGCGGTATAAGCGCGCCAAGACGTAATGAACGCGGTTCAGCGAAGGATCGAGGCGCAGGGCCTCGCGATACTCGCCAATCGCGCTGGCGGTGTTGCCCTGCAGTTCCAACCCGCGAGCCAAGTCGGCATGGGCGCCCGCGTCGTCCGGGTCGGCCGCAACCGCTTCCTTAAGAAGAGGCACGCCCAAGTCCGGCTCCCGCATCTGAACGTGAATCCGGCCCAGCCGGAGCTTGGCGGACGAAGAACGGGGATTCGCCTCCAGTTCTTTGAGGATTTGCTCGCGGGCTGCATCCACCTGCGAGTTCGACAGGTAGAAGTCCGCCAGGGCGATTCGCACTTCCGGAAGGATTGGGTCGGCCTCGAGTGCGGCCAGATAGTGTTCCCCCGCTTCGCGCTTGCCCTGCGAATCGAGGGTCCGGCCGCGGAGAAAGTGGGTCCATCCGGACGTGGGGTAATCATCGAGCAAGCGCTGGAAGGCCTGAAACGAAAGCTGGCGGTGGATGTCCCAGCGGAGCATCTGAATCGTGGGAACTCGATCCTCAAACGGCTTCAAACGGCGGGACACCTTTTCCGCGACGAGCGCCTCGTCACGCTCCAGGTGGAAGCTGGCAAGCAGATAGTCGCGCAACCAATCGCCCGGAGCCGGCCGCAGTCCTTCCAGTTGGATGCGCGCCTGATCGAACTGGCCCGGCGTGAACGCGGCCACGATGCGCTTCCACTGGCCTTGCTGCGCGCCGGTCAGCCGCTTGCGAATCTCGGCGTTGACCTCGGTCGGCATCGATCCGATCGGTGGGACCGAGTCCGGTTCGCCGAAAGACTTCAGTGCGGCCTCGTAGTCCAACGTGATGCCGACGTCGGCCAATTCCTTCTTGGGCAGTTCGCTGCGATCAATCCGCGCGGCTTGCTCCAGCGGCAACAGCCGTTTGTATCGGGCCAAGGCCAGGTCCGATGCGCTATCGAGACCCAGCACGGCAAGCCACCGCGCCAGCGGATAAAACAGCGCACCGTTCAAGGGGTCCCGCCGCGCTGCCTCCAGGTATTCTTTGGCCGCGATCTGATACCAACCCTGCCCGTCGACAATCTTCGCGGTCATCCAGTGTTCGCAGAGCGAATCCGGATACTTTTCCGCGACACGGTTGGCGATCTGCTCGGACAGCCGCAAGTGCGCGGTCCCGATCAGGTGCAGGTAATAATCGTTGCGGGTGGAAAGCGGTTGGGCGAAACGAAACAGATCCGCCGCCCGCTCGTGGCGATTCACACCACTTAGCGCAAGCCCGAGATAGGTGGCGCTTTCCGCCGTCGGCTGCAACCGGTGAGCGGTCTCCAGAAACGGCAACGCCTTTGGGGGACGGTCGAGCGCGAGCAGAGAAGCTCCGGAGAATAGCTGAGCTCCGGCCATGCCGGGCCTCAGCTTGAGGCCTTGCGCAAAAGCACCCAAAGCTTCTTCGTAGCGGCGGTCGAGGTAGTAGGCCAGGCCCAGGTTCTGATAGATCTCTGGAATGGCTCGCGGGAAGCTTTTCAGAATCAGTTCGTATTCCGAGGCGGCTCGCGGGTACTGCTGAAAAGCTTCCGCCTCTTTGGCTGAAGCGAAGTGTTGCTCGATGAATCGCTGCGCGGCGGGGTCCAGATCCGGGGAAGCGGACTGGGCTCGTACCAACAGAGCCGTTGCGCAGGCAAACAGTAGCTTGCGGCAGATCATGGCCGTCCTCGCCTCATCGAACCACCCTAATCCAATGGTCGGTGAATTGGGAGAACTGCATCACCCGTTGCTTGGGCATATGGCAGGACGCGCAATTGGCCGCAGCACGAGGGCAACGCTTCGGGCGAGCCCCAGACTGGCCGCTATGGCAGCCGAGGCACCCTGAATCCCGGCTGGCGCTCTGTGCGGCTACATCCGCGTGCGGGTCATGGCAGTTCGTGCACTTGAGGCCGCCTGACGCTTCGTTATAGCAGCGGCTCAGCACTAGGCGCTGGCTCGGGAAGCGGACCGTGTTTGGATCTTTCTCGATTCGCTGAAGCAGAGCAAAGTCGTCATCTCGGGGCGGCTTGCCGTGGCAGGCTCCGCACATCTCGACCTGCGCGAACGGCTCAAGACGGCCGGGATGAATGATGTGCGTGCCGCCTGCCGCGGAGGGTTGCCGCATCGCGTTCACATGAACCGAGCCCGGTCCGTGGCAGCGCTCGCAACGAATACCCATTTCATGACGGGCCGGCCGCGCCTGCTGCGGCAACCCACCGGTGGTGTGGCATGAGAAGCACTCACTCAGCTCACGCTCGGCGAGCGAGCGGCCCAGACTCTCGCCGGGCGTCTGTGGCTCCTGGCGGCTCGCTCCGGTGGTGAGGCCGAATCCGCCACCGGAGCCGCGGTCGCGGTACCAGCTCAGCCGGCTCTCTGCCCAGGTTCCGTCGTCTTTTTGGCCAACCGGGGTGATGCCTTTGGCCCCGCTGCCGAAGGCCCATAAAAGACGCAGCCGCGCTTTTTCCTGGTCACGGCTGGCGGTGAGTTCCAGGTTCCCCTGCGGCTCGCGATGCAGGGTCAGCACACCGTTTGTCGAGCGGTCCCGAAATGTGAAAGGCAGTCCCGAAGACAGCTCGGCAATCTCTTCCGGAGGGCGTAGGCTCATCGCGTGGTGGCTCGCGTCCTGGAGTTCGAAAATCGCCGCGTGGCAACTCTTACAGACCACCGCGCCCACATAGGCCGGTCCGGCGGCCTCCGCGGCGGTGAGCGCCGGTAGCAAACACAACAACTCATAAACGCGAGCGTGCATCCGTCACCCCCTGGCCTTCGGTGATGATCACAAACTGGTCCGCCGCGACGTTGGGTAACGTTTCGCGAAGATTAAGCCGCGGCCATTCGATCTCGATGCGGTCCACGCGGCGCTCCTGGCCAAGGCCAAAGTGCAGCCGCAAATCGGACTGCGACATAAAACTGGACCCGGAGCGCACCTCCTGCACCTGCCGCCTGCCGCCCGCTACAACGGTGACTCGCGCGCCGATGGCGCTGCGATTGGCTTTGACGCCAACCAAACGCAGGCTCAGGAAGTGGCCGCCGCCGCCCGAATTTCGCAAAAGGCTCGGGTGCTCATTCATGTTCCAGACGAACATGTCCACGTTACCGTCATTGTCGTAGTCGCCAACGGCAAGGCCGCGGCTCGAGTGCCGCTCGGTGATGCCAGTTGCCGGGCTAGCGCTTACCTCTTCCATCTTCTTGCCGAGAATGTTCCGGTAGAGCAGTCTCTTCTGGCGATACGGCGAATCGGGCACCTTCATTTCGATTTCCGGATAGACGTGGCCGTTCACCATAAAGAGGTCCTGCCATCCGTCGTTGTCGTAATCCAGGAACGCCACGCCCCAGCCCATGTACTTCATATTCCGGCCGACACCTGTCGGGTGCACGGCATCTTCAAACGTGCCGTCGCCATTATTGCGATAGAGATTCGCTGTATCGTCGATAAAGTTCGTCTTCGCCAAGTCCAGCCAACCGTCGCCATCGTAATCCCCGGCGGCAGATCCCATGCCCGCCTGCTCGCGCCCATCTTCGCTGTAGGCAACGCCGCCGGCGACGGCAACATCGGTAAAAGTCCCGTTCTTATTATTGCGAAAAAGAATGCTGGCTTGCGAATCGACAGCCACGAAGATATCGGGCCAGCCGTCGTGGTTGTAGTCGAGCGTCGTGACGGACATCGAGTAGCGGTCATTGATCGCCGCAACGCCCGACGCCTCCGAGACATCACGGAACTTACCGCCCTCGTTATGGAAAAGCAGGTTCGTGCCGCCAGGCAGTCCTTTCGGCCCGCACATCACCGGCACGCCTTTCCAGTGGCAGTTCGGCGACGTACCTGGCAGCGGAATCTTGTCGCGGTCGAACACCAGATAGTTGGCGACGAATAGGTCGACCCGCCCGTCAAGGTCGTAGTCGAGGAATGCACAGCCTGTACCCCACCGGGTCGACTGTTTCAGACCGGTGGCCTCGGTCACGTCAGTGAAGGCGCCTTTGCCGGTGTTGCGGTAGAGCCGGTTCTGACCCCAGGAAGTTACAAACAGGTCCACGAAACCATCGTTGTCATAGTCGCCCGCGCAGACGCCTTGCCCCCAGCCTGTGGCGGTAAGTCCGGCTTCCGCGGTCACCTTGCGAAACGTGCCGTCTTTCTGATTACGGTAGAGCTGGTTCGTAGGCTCCTTACCTGCGGGGAAGCCCTCAAAACGAGTGGCGGAAACTACGAAGACATCCACCCAACCGTCGTTGTCATAGTCGAGCAGCGCGATTCCGCCGCCAAGGGTTTCGAGGATGTACTTCTTGGCTGAGTCCGTTCCGCAATAAAAGACGTCAGTCAATCCCGCAGCTTCGGCAACGTCCGCGAACTGCGGGATGCGGTTGCCTAGCACCGAAACCAAAAGGACGAAACCGAGTCCCGCGACAGGAAGAGCGGTCCGGCAGCGTCGCCAGACCGCTCTTCCTGTCGTCACCATTCCACCCGGAACTTTAGCCGGACGGTGCGCGGACCGTAAGGTTGAAACGGGAGCACTTCGCCGAAGTCAGCGGCGGTTACGGCTGGCCCGGTCTCGCCGCTCATCCAGGTGTGCCGGTTAAAGACGTTAAAGGATTCTGCTCCGACCCGGAACCGGATGCTGTCCCCTTTGATCGCGAACGATTTGAACAGCGCGAAGTCTTCGTTCATGCGCCCACACTGGCGCGCTTTCGGGTCAATGCGAGGCGTATTGCCAACCTGGTATTCTCCAGCCGGGGCGAAGGCCAGCGGCCGACCAGTCCGGGCGGCTTGGGCCGGATTACCTGCGTTAAAGACGTAGTTGCGGGACGGGTCTCCGTGCACAAGGTCGCCGCAGCTAATACTGCTTCGGGTCGGCACGTTGGCAACACGGTCCGCCCGTCCGCCGATAGTTGGAATCAGGGTGTTAAAGGAACCGCCAAATGCGGCCGGTTGGCCACGCTGATACTGATGCAGCCCGGTGAATGTCCAGCCGCCAACCGCCAGGTCAACCATCCGGCTGTGGCTCAGCCACTTCTTCCCGCGGCCAAACGGCAAATCGTAGGAATAAGACAGCACCAAGCGCTGTGGAATGTCGAACCGGTAGAGGCCCTTGTCGAGTTTCCGGTTATTGGGCACGCTCGGACCTGCGCCAAATGCGCCAGGCGCCCACTGGCTATCAGTAATGAACTTCGACACTGTGTAGTTGCCCAGGAATGACAAGCCGTTTGAGTACCGCTTCTGGACCTTCACGATGAAGGCGTGGTAAGTACTGGAGGTCGCGTTGGTGGCGTTCTCGATGACATTCAGATACTGCGGAAACGGCCGCAAGGCCTGAAACAGGGGCTGAGTCACATCGAAGCCCGCGTACGGCGCACGGTAGCCCGCGGCAACAACCTGCGGATTGTTCAGCGGAAGATCCAACAGGCGGCCCAGCTTCCAGTATTGCTCCGGCAAGGCGTTTAATGGGAAGCGGTCCGTGCCGTTCTTCATATTGTTGGCGATGTAAGACAGATCCACCAGGATGTTGCCCTTCAGTTCCTGTTGAATGTTGGCGCTCCACATGTAAGACTTCGGCGCCCGGGCTACCCCATTCGGGTCCTGTGCCTGGACTCCCTGGCCGTTGCGTAAGCTGGCGTCGCGGGTATTAACCAAAGCTTCCGCCGGGAATGGCCGGTCCCAACTGTAGTACTGGGCGAACCGGTTGGCTGGCGGCAGCGGCTCGCCGCTTGCCTGGAAGCCGACCCTTTCCGCGAAGTCGATGTTCGCATTCTGCATCCCGTGGTAGAGAACGCCAACAAATCCGCGGAACACGGTCTTCGGCGCCGCGCGGTAGGCAAAGCCCAGCCGGGGGGCGAAGGCCTTGAAGTGGTAGTTACCCGCAAGGTTGGTACCGGTGCGCCCTTGGCCCTTCCCCAAAAAGAGAAGCGCTCCGGGCAAGCCGCCCGCGGCGGGATTCGGCATATCAATATCAAATCTCGAGATTTGCCCGTTGACTTCCGAATAGGGCACGTTCAGATCCCAGCGCAGGCCGGCGTTGATCGTCAGCTTCGAAGAGATGCGCCAGTCGTCTTGAATGAAGGCCCCGAAGTAGCCTTGCCGGTAGCCCAGGATGGCCGGTTCCGCTGCGTGTGCCACTTTGGGCAGGCCGAGATAAAAGTCGCCCCATGAGTTGCCGCCTGTGTTATCCGTCTGCGAGGTGGCGTTCTGACTGATAGTGGACGCGGAGGGACGCGGATTAAGGCCGCCAAAGTTGTACGCGCCGGCTGCGTTCAGGATGGCGGACGAGCGCGCATTGTTGTTGCTGTTGAACCGGATAAAGTCTGCGCCCCACTTGAGGCTGTGCGAACCCTTCTGCCACATCATCGAGTAGTTAAAAGTCGAATTGGTAACGGCTTGCAACTGCGCCAGGTTGAAGCACATCGTGAAGCTGCCCTGCTGCGCGCGATCCACTTCGATTCTGGGGCAGTTGGGATCAAAGAGGCCGCGCAGACCGGCTGCCTGCCCGAAGTTCTGCCCGAAGTTACGGGATGAATTCGAGGATGTCTGCCGGGTTACGCCCACAAGAAGCAGGTGCGACAGCGAGGGTGAAAAGCTGTGGCTCCAATCCAAACGGTAGCGATTGAAATTGGTCGATTGAAGCTCTCCGAAGGCATCGCCCAAAATCGAGGAGCCCACAATCCTGGGCCGCCCTGCCTGATAGGAACCGGACAAACGGTCTCGCTCACTTACGTAGTGGTCGCCTTTCACGAAAAGGAGCCATTGAGTCTGCGCTTGCGGCGGTAGGCTCCCAACGAAGTTATTCAAGGAGCCTGGATGGGTGGCAGTGGGTAACCTGTCGAGGAAGGAACGGGAAACCGCGCTCAAGCGGGTAAGTGGAATCTGATTGCCGGGAAACGCCTGTCGCCGCTGGTTGCCCTGGGCATCCGCGGCAAGAGTCAATGGGTCGAAGATAGGCAGAATGTCCGAGGCGCCGAAATCACCGCGCCGCATGTTGGCCGTGGGCAAGGTCGTGATGTTGGTAACCGTTCCCGCGTCGCTCTGACGGATATCCGAGTAGTCGACGAAGAAAAAGCTCTTGTTCCGGCCATTATAGAATTTCGGTATCCGCACCGGTCCTCCGGCTGTGGCGCCAAAGAAGTGCTGATGGCCTTCAGCCCGCCGGCCTGCCTGCCAGGGACGGGCGTTAAATACCTGATTGTCGTAATATTCATACGCCGCGCCATGAAGATCGTTGCTGCCGGAACGGGTGGCGAAGGAGATAGTGGGGCCTCCAGTGCGCCCGTATTCGGCCGGAACCGAGTTTAGCAACGCTACGAACTCGCCGATAGCTTCCACCGAAGGCAAAGACGGGTTTCCAAAATCGCCCTGGGACGTGACGCTCACGTCCGGGGCCTGGCCGTCCAGTAGAATGTTATTCGAGCCATAGCGACCGCCGCCGAATGTGCTCTGCGTGGAAGGCTGAAAGCCGGGAACCAAAGTGAGATACGCCAACGGGTTTCTCCGATTTCCGACCGGTATTTCATCTTTCAAACGCTGCTCGACATTTGTACTGATAGCGGAAGTATGTGCCTCCAGAAGCGCTGCCGCGGCCTCGATTCTTACTTCCTGCGTTTGGGACTCAACGCTCAGCGCGACGTTCAGAGTGGTCTGCGTCGCGGCGGCGACTTCCACCCCTGTCAAGGTGTATGTTTTGAAGCCCGGGGCATTCACGGCTACCGTGAACCGGCCGTATGGCAGGTAGAGAACGGTGTAGAAGCCATCGTTGCCTGTTTCTGCCTGAAACCGACCCCCGGTGGCTTCGTGGGTGACTTCCACTCGAGCCTTCGGGATGACGGCATCAGAGGCATCAGCCACGGACCCAACAAGGGATCCACGCTGGCTTTGGCCAGCGAGCGGCCCCGTGGAGAGGATTGCGGCAAGCGAAAGCAATAGCAATCCTGCCATTGCCTGTTTGGAGCGAGAGTTTGACATGAGAACTGTTTCCTCCTGCGAAACTAACGGAACGTTCCGCGTTACTGCTTGATATCACGAAAGCCGAATTCGTGTCAACATAATAAACACGGTAAATTTGTTCTCAATAGGCGAGTCCCCGGGCGCTCGAATTTTGAGTCATCCGCAAGTAGTCGAAGGCGAGACGGGGCCGGAACGTGAGCTTGCGCATCATTGCGGCGATGGATTGTCAGGGTTTCTGAAACGACTTGAGAAAACCCACCGCAAAGCGGCGCAGCCGCGTGATGTTTTCCGGGCCGAACCCGGTTCGGATTCGGCTGCGGTCCTCATCGTAGTTCCAGTCGATGATGTAATGAACGCTTTCGATGCTCCAATGCCCGCGGTTG
>Ga0163144_10027528_pt1 | contig 11006 bp, 7 predicted proteins | sample OliLak19BULKMAT1_FD_123175 | JGI IMG/M metagenome (GOLD analysis project Ga0163144, IMG submission 123175) | Freshwater microbial mat bacterial communities from Lake Vanda, McMurdo Dry Valleys, Antarctica - Oligotrophic Lake LV.19.BULKMAT1 | ecosystem: Environmental > Aquatic > Freshwater > Lake... | reverse complement strand
TCGGTTCTCCAATGGCCGTTGGTGAACGCGCGGCTCACGTGCGCATTCACCAAAGCGTAGCCATCGCTGCGCGTTTCATTGCCGGCGATGCGATTCTGGTCATGCACCCATTGGCACTCCGCGCCTGCACTCCAGTTGGCCGTTCCCCACAGCAGGCCCGCGGTTGTCCGCGCCGCGGGAATGCGGGGCAGGTTGCGGCCGCCTTCGCGGGCGCGCGTCAAATCTGCCGCCAGCCGCAGGTCGAGTTGCCAATCGCTCTTGTCGTGGAGATGCCAAATCGTCTCGACCTCCACGCCCCAGAACCGGGCGTCCCGCTGCACGGTGCGATAGAGCGGCAGGCCTTCTTCCTCGTCGGCGAGTTCGTCATCGGCCTCGAGAAACTCCCAAGCACCGTCGTGCTCGATCGCGAGCAGCCCGGTGGGTTGTTCAAAGATGAAGCCTTGAAACCGATTCGCGAAAAGCGTGATCGCCCCGGTCACCAACCCGGCGTGGCGTCGTAAGCTCAAATCAACTCCGAGGGAGCGCTCCGTCTTGAGATTCGCGTCGCCGATTTCGTAAGCCTGCGTTCCGGCGTGCGGTCCGTCGGCGAACAGTTCCTGAGCGTTCGCTGCCCGGCTCGTGTGCGCCACGGACAGGGCGATGCTCGTTGCTTCGTCCCGCTTCCAGACGGCGCCGACCGAGCCGCTCGGCTCCGTGGAGCGGCGGCTTTTGTTGCCCTCCGCGCTGATCTTGGAACGTTCCAATCGCGCGCCGAATTGCCAGGTGAGGGGACCGGCGGAGACTTCTTCGAAGGCAAACAGCGCCTGCGTCTGCGTCAGTGACGGCGGCACGAAGGCTTCTTCGCCTGCCGCGGAAAAATCGCTGCGCGTGGCATGCGCGCCGATCGCGCCCCGCCAGTTTTCCGGCCCGCCGTGCAGGACTTCAACCCGGCCGTCGTAGCCTTTGTTGGTGAACAGCGTGCCGATTTCTCCGTCCGGTTCGCGTTCCGCGTGGCGGTACCGGGCGTGGCCGAATTTGAATCGCACGGCGTTAATCAAGCCTGCGTCCGCCCGCCATTCGCCCTGGACGTCCGTGCGCCGCTGCCGAAGATCGACGCGCACGCCTTCGGCTTCGCTTTCCGAGGCCGCTTTGTTCTCATCGTGTTCATCTCCTTCAGCATGCTCCTCGTGCGCATGCCCGGGCAGGCCGTAGTTCGTTTCGAATCCGCTCAAGCTGGCGCCGAGGTAAAAGTTTTTTCCCACGAACGAGAGCCCGGCCGAGCCACTCTGCGCACTGAGCGAACTGTTGGGCAGGCGTCCGCGCGCCGCGTCCGCCAGTGCCTCGCCGTGTTCCGCCGCCTCTTCCGCTTCTTCGGCGCGAATCCGCGCGCTCTCGGCGTATCCGGGAATCCGTACGTTCTCGGCTTCGCGGCGAAAGGCATCGAAGTGAAGCACCAGCGCACGGTCCGCGCCCGCCTCGAGGGCGATGTCGACAACGGCGCCCCGCGCCAGTTCTTCGGCCGCACTGCCGCCCCGCAGTTCGACGGCGCCCCGGATTCTTTCCGTTGGCAGCTCCGTTTCGATGCGATGGGTAATGACGTTGACCGCGCCGCCCACCGCGTTGCTGCCATACAACAGCGCGGCGGGTCCGCGGAGTACTTCGATCCGCTCGATGAGGAATGGTTCAACGCTGACGGCGTGGTCCGGACTGTTGACGGAGGCATCGAGCGTGCCGACCCCATTCTCGAGTAAGCGGATGCGATCGCCGCCGAGTCCCCGAATGATCGGCCGGCTCGCGCCCGGTCCAAATGACGATGCCGCGATGCCGGTTTCGGATGAGAGCGTCTCGCCAAGCGTGGCCTGTTGTTTCAGGAGGAGCGAGCGACCACTCAAAACCGTCGTGGCCTGGGCGACGTCGACTTGGTTGCCGGCGAACGGTGTCGCCGAAACCAGGAACTGATCGAGCGTAACGGTGGTGTTATGAGTGTGCGCGTGCCTGGGAGGCGAGGCGAAGCCCGCCGGAGTGGCTGGGGCAGTTTGGGCGCGCAGTCCCGAAGTAACGAGAGCAGCGCAGGCAAGAAGACGAAAAGCGGACGGAAAGGGAGTCATATTAAACGAAGGACCAAGGATGGTATCAGCGGCGCGCCGGGTGTGAGGTCGCAGAGGCGCTCACGCGCGCAGGAATGCTGGCCTGGAAAAATTCAGGCCGGCGTAATCGGAGTCGCGAAGTCGCTGGCTGCTGCCGAATTCGAGCTCGGCACAAACATGCGCAGAGTCTCGAAAAAGAGGGACGCGATTGTCCTCAGGAGGGCGTTGTAACGCCCGAGCAGGCAAAAGCCGCCCTTCGCTTAACTCACCGGGGGGCCGCGTTCGGGCCGTCGCAGGTAGCGCGGCGAGACGAGATGGATCTCCGCCGCCGTCGCGGGCGAGATCGTCTGTGCCAGGGTCACGGGTTCTGGCACCGCCACCGGGTCAAGCGGGAGCGAAACTCCGCCCGCAAACAGAACGACGGCACAGGCGTCTTCCTCCGCTTGGGTGGTCGACGAGTCATGACAATCCGCATGGTCGCTGGCGTGAAGCCATTCATGGGCCGTCGGACTCGCAGCGAAAACGGTCAGCGCCAACACCAACGCCGCCAGTCCTGCGGTGCCGAGACGGCGCAGCAGGTCGGGAAGGGTTGATGAAGGGAGAGCCAACATGAACGAGGAAGGGAACGTTGGGATTATGGCAAATGCGTCAAGCTGCGCCGGCGGATGCTTAGTGAATAAGGGGATTACGTTCGCCGACGTTGCAGTAACGTGACTGCCAATAAGAGCACGAACGAAAGTACCAACAACACGGCGGCAAACGCGTGCGCCTGCGCATAGTTGAGCGCTTGAACTTCGTCGTAGAGGGCAATGCTGGCGACTTTGGTGACACCCGGAATGGAGCCGCCGATCATGAGCACGACGCCGAATTCTCCCAACGTGTGCGCGAACCCGAGCGTGAGCCCGGCCGCAATCCCTCGCCATGCGAGCGGCACATGCACCCGGAGAAACACTCGCAAAGGGGTGGCGCCGCACGCCGCGCCGGCATCGAGCATTTCGCGGGGCACGCCGCGCAAGGCGGCTTGGAACGGCTGCACCGCGAATGGCAGCGAGTAGAACACCGAGGCGATGACGAGCCCGGTGAACGAGAACGCGAGCGAAGTGCCAAAGGTCTCCCGCCACCAACCGCCCGCCGCGTGGTTAGGAGAAAACGCGACGAGCAAATAAAACCCGATCACCGTCGGCGGGAGTACGATCGGCAGTGCGACCAAGGTTTCAAGAAAGGGCGCGAGGCGTTGGCGCGTGGTGTTGAGCCAGTGTGCCAGCGGAAGCCCGAGCAGCCCGAGCACGAGGGTCGTGATCGCCGCCAGGCGCAGAGTCAGCCACAGCGCTTCCCAAAGCGGGCCAGGCAGACCGAGGAAGGTGGAGGCAGAGTCGGGCAACGAAGAAGAGGCAAGGTTCTACCCTGCCCGCGGAAAGGCGAAAGCGTTTTCAGCGACTGAAAACGCAGACCTTAAACGCCGTCGGCCTTTCGCCTTCCGTCTTTCGCCTTCCGTCTTTCGTCTTCTTGTTCCTCTTTCGTTTTTCCTTTTACCGTTTTCCATCTCCTGCCTTTCGCGCCCATGAGGCGCCAAAAAATGCATCGACCAGTTTGATGTCGCATATGCGACATCAAACTGGTCGCACGTTTTGCGGGATCAAAGAGGGGCGGGGAACGGGTTGATCTCGGTCCGGTGACCAAAACGATGTCGCATATGCGACATCGTTTTGGTCGAGGCGGATTTCATGGCGGTGTGAGTTACGGCGGGTTTTCGGTCATGCCACGGTGCGCTCAGCGGTCGATCCGCGTTCGCACGCTCATGTTATCAGCGGGATCCGCCAATCCCGGATATTTCCCACTCTGATTTGTCATCGCGAGCCCGGGGAACGAGGGCGTGGCGACCCAGCTCGATGGAGCTGATTCGTCGCTGCGCTCTCGCAATGACAAGGTAATAATAGACGTACCCAGCGCGTAGAGCGTTCCCGCCAGAGGGTGAAATATTCCGCCTAGGGGTTCATCGGCGGCAGCCTGAAACCGAACTGCTCGAAGATTTCGCGGCCCGCCGGGCTGCGCAGAAATTCCAGATAGCGTGTCGCCGCGGGATTGGACTTTCCGCGCATCGTCAACACCGCCGCCTGTTCCAAGGGTGCATGCCAGTCCGCCGGAATCTCGATCCATCGGCCGACGTTTTGTAGTTGCGGAGCAAGTACGAGCGAAAGCGCGACGATCCCGGCGTCCGCATGGCCGGTCTGAATGAACTGCGCGGCCTGCGCGATGTTCTCGCCCAGCACAAGTTTCGGTTGCGCCATCTTCCACATGCCGACCTTTTCCAACGTCTCCTGCGCGGCACGACCGTAGGGCGCGTGGGTCGGATTGGCGATCGCGAACCAGCGCACGTCCGCGCCGCGCAATAGCGCCGACGGATCCGGATTCGCAAGGTCGAGATCTTTGCGCAAGGTCCACACCACAATGCGTCCAATCGCATAAAGCGTGAGGCTCGGGCCATGGGCCGCTCCCGCCGTCACGAGTTCCCGCGGATACCGGACATCGGCCGAGAGGAACACATCGTACGGCGCCCCATGACTGATCTGCGCAAAGAAATTCCCCGAGGATCCCGTGGACGCTTTCACCGTCACGCCCGGATTCGCCGCCAGGAAACCTGCATGCAGCGCGTCCAAACAATAAATTAGATCACTCGCCGCCGCCACCATCACGGTTCCAGAGGTCGCTGGCGCTGGCGCAGACGGAGACGCGACGCTAACTGGCACGACCGCTGCCGCCGGCGTGCGGCCGAACGTCAGCAGTAATGCTGCTGCGAATACGATTAGGATGCGTCGGATCATGAGAGCGCCCGCTGCCGGAAATTCGTAGGCCGGCGAGTGCCATTCGCGCGCAACCGAATGGCTCCGGCCTGGCGGTCCGCTTTTGAGTGGATCCGAAATCCGTCCAGTCGCACGGGTGGCTTCGCTCTCACGTGAAACACGGGATCGGGTGGATAAAAGCGGGTTTGCTTCAGGACTTCTTCGCGTCCGTTACCTTTACGTTTTCCAATACCCAGTCGCTGCCTTGGCGGGACATCAGGCCGGTGATCGTGTCGCCCGGCTTCACGGCGGCGAGGGTCGCGGCATCGACTTTGAAGAGCATTGTCATGGCACGCATTACCCCGGGGATTTCCTCGTGTTTCACCATCAGGGCGGAGCGGGTCGCGTCGATGCGCGTGACTACGCCGCGCAGCGAGTGGCGTTGGATGTCGTCGGCCTTGGCGGCTTGTGCGGGAGCGCAGCAGCAGGCTTCGCTCTTCGGCTTGTCGGCGCAACACGTGCAACCGCAGTTTTTGTCCGTGCTCGCGAAGGCCGCCGGGGACAGCGCGAGGAGAACCAGGAGTGGGCGGAACAGGGTGTTCATGGGTGGGGATTTGATTTTGAGACAATGATCGGAGCGATGCAGAACTCCAGCGGAACGCGTGCATTGACGGAATCGTTCCCGACGGTGCGAGTGGGGATGGCGGCAGTGGCCTGCCGCGGCAGGGCGGCGGGATCGAGCTCGCAGGTTTGGACCTGCATGGGCTCAACGGCTCGCATCCAGGATATCACGATCCGCCCGTCACTGCGGACCGCGGCCCGCGGGAATCCGCTCGTGCGGGCTTGCGAAGACGCCGTGACCAATCCAGGCGCGGAGAGCGTGCCATCAGGAAAAATGCGTCGCGCATAAATGCCCGCGGCGTTCTCCGCGGTCGCGATTTCAATCCAGACGACGACGGCCGATTTGTCGGGCAGCATTACCAGATCCAGCCGGCCCATCGGGCGCCCGAGATCGATCGGGAGGACCGAACCCCAGGTGTGACCGCCATCGAGCGAAACCCGCGCGTGCACGCGCGGGTTGCTTTGGGCCGCCGTGAACCAGGCAACCGTTAGGGTTTCGCCGTTGGCGGCCGCGGCGGGGCCGTTCACGGGACACGCCGCGATCTTCCAGTCGTCGGTATGCAAGAGTCGGGGCGAACTCCAAGCGGAGCCGTCGAAGTGCGCGAAGGAATGATCCCGGATTTCGTCGCGGGTGTGTCCGCGGTAGGCGACCCACGCGCGATCGTTCGCAAGCGGCACCAGCGTCGTCTGACAACAGTTACACACATCGGGATCAACGACCCATTCGCCGAGGCTCGTGCCTTCCGGCGACAGCACGCGTGATAGCAGGCGCATCGTGGCCATGCCCGGCGTGCGCTGCTCACGCGGGATGGAGAGGCTTTCGAGCCAGACGACGAGGGTGCGTCCGCCACTGAGCGGGGCCAGGCTGATGAACTCGTGTCCGAGCGGCGCGGGTTTACTCCATGATTCGCCTTGATCGACGGAGCGGGCGAACCACCCCGCATAACCATGCGCATCAGCTGACGGCTCGCGTTGAAACCATTGCGCCATCCACGCGCCGTCCGTGCCGATGCAGAGCGAGGCGAAGTCCGCCCAGTTTTCCATCAAGTGCGGGGTGGAAACGATCGTATGCGGCGTGCTCCAGTTCGTCGCGCCGGGAGCGAGCGTGGCAACGCGGAGCGCGCGTTCCGCGATCGCCGGAGAGGGCGGCGCGGCAGGAGGAAAGCCCGGTTCCGACCACGTAAGATAAAGCGTGCCGTCGGGACCGGCGGTGAGGTTGGAGCCCTGGCTAGCCGCATGGGCTGGGCTGGGCAATGGCTGCACCAGCGGTGCGGCCGACAGCGCGACGCAGCCGAGCGCAGCGATGCTGAACAAAATTGATTTCATGAAGGGAACGGCACGGAGGGACGGAAGAAGGAAGCAAGCGGCGAACGCCGGGATGCGATTAGTGGACGAATGATGATCGCACAAATGTCAGAGCGATGCATGACGGAGCGGCGAGTCAGGGGAGGGCTCATGCCGTTTATTTAAAAGAGAAGACGCGTGGAGAATTCCGCACTGAGTGGATCCGCAAGTCGCCGCATCGTGGTGCCTGCGATGGGCTCATAGTCTTCATCGAGAAGATTACGGCCGCGCAGAGTAAAATGCCACTTTCGCCACGGGTACGTCGCCGCGGCATCGACCGTGACGTAGCCTTCGCTGACGACCGAGTTGTGGTTGTTCGCAAAGCGATCGCCCACGTAACGTGGTCCGCCGCTGAGCGCGAAGCCGTTGGAGAACCGTTTCGCGACGAAGACGTTTGCGATCCAGCGCGGCACGTTGGCCGGACGATTACCGGTGCGCGAAATCACGCCCGTCCCGAGATTCTCATTGAAGTTGGCGAAGGCCGCGTCCGTGTACGCGCCGTTCAATTCCACCCGCCAGCGCCCGGGTGGGGAAACCGCGAAAGCGACTTCGGCGCCACGCGATTCTTGCGCTCCGATTTGTTGGCTGCGGCGCAGGCCCGTTTCCGCGTCGAGCGTCGACGTCAGAATGTCCTGTTTGCGCAGATCGAACAGTGCGACGGTCGCATCGACGCGACCTTCCCACCATGAACCTTTCGCGCCGACTTCGAATTGCCGGCCCTTTTGCAGCGAGAAGTCGGCTTGCGTGGGATTCAGACTCACGAGTTGGGAAACGGGTTCGGCGGCGCGACTGGCCGAGGCGTAGAGATTAAACTGCGGATGCGCGAGCCACACCGCTCCGAAGCGACCCGTGAGCGGACTGTAATGTTGCTTGAAGGTGCTGAAGCGGGTGGGCGTCGCGGTGGTGGGATTTGCCAGCGTGTCGCGCTGGAGCGAGATGGCATCGTAACGCAGACCGCCGACAACCTTCAGCGAGCGCGTGAGGTCGAGCACGTTCTGAACGTGAAAGGCCCGCGTAGACACCCCGATGCGCGCGGTCTTGGTGAAACGCGCCGCGGGTCCGTATCCGACGTTTGGATTCGTCAGCGAAACCGGAGTGATCGCCGCGTTGACGTTGCCGGGAGCCGCGCCACGGATCTGGTCGTTTCGTTCGATCAGGCCGCCGAGGACGAGCCGGTTGGGTCGGCCCGCCAGGGACTTCTTCAACGTTACGTCCACTCGCGTGCCGAGCAGAAGGTCGTCCCGGTAGATCAGCGCGAAGGAACCGCGCGTGATCAGGCGACTCACGGGATTCCAGATGTTGCTTTCGACGTTGCGCCACTTCAGCAGCTGCGTGGCACCATACGCTTCGGCGCGAAGCTCAATGTCCGGAGACAATCGGACGTCCGCCCGCAAGCGGTTAAAGCTATTCGCGGCGGCGGCATAGTTATCGAGGATGTTGTAGTTCGTGCGCCGGGTGGCGGGATCGAGGCGCGGATTGATCATGCGATCGGTCGCGGCGTTGAAGGCCCGCACTTCCGATTGGGCTCCCGGGATCGTGGTATTGACGACTGCGTCGTAGATCACGGGCGTGCCGTAGTAACTTTTGCTGTGGTCAGCGAGAAACGTTCCGAACCACGCCACCGACACCGCGGGGCTGATCCGCCAGCCGACGGCGAGGGCGAAGGCATCGTAGCGTTGTGCGTTTCGTTCCTGGTAACCGTTGGTTTCGTAATGGCTGAAATCGAAGCGGTAGGAAAGCCCTGACGGTGAAGCGGCCGCGGCACCCACGCGGTTTTTCTTCGCCGCAGTCTGACGGACTGGAATCGGGCCGCCAAAGCCGACACCGAACCGATAGGTATCCCATGGTCCGATACTGGCGAGCGCCTCGCCGCGAACGGTCGCGTCGGGCGCTTTCGAAATATAATTTACCGCGCCGCCGATTGCGCCTTCGCCGTACATCAGGCCGTCGGGACCTTTGAGGATTTCGATGCGATCGAGGAGGAAGGAATCGACGGTGCGCGAACTCTGCGAAGCCGTGTTCTGGCGAATACCGTCCCGCAGAATGGAGACGTTGTTACCGCCGAAACCGCGGGTCGAGTAACGGGGAATCGAGCCGAATTGGGTGCCGCCGGTCATGCCGACGGCAGCCTCGACGGCTTCGACGGCGGTGCGCAGGCCGCGGAGCTGCATCATTTCCTGAGTAACGATGGAAATGCTGGCGGGCAATTCGCGACTGGTCAGGCCGAGTCGCGAACCGGCGGTCGCGACCGAATCGAGAGGAAGGGAAAAATGATGCTCCTTGTTGGTCCGGACTGCGATCAGGTCGAGTTCCACCGGCGTCTCGAGGGCGGCGACTCGGTTTGGCGGCTCTGCAGCCGGTAGGTAAGGCGTGGCCGCGAGGGCTGTGAGAAGGAGACGAAGGGAAAAAGTCATGACGGGGGGGGCATGCAGAAGAAAGGGTCCCGGACGCGTGCATGCGAACGCGGGCCGGGGCTTCGCCTTTCAAGCGAAGGGGTGGGTTGGAGGAAGCCGCGCCCGATGACACGGGCCGCGGACACGGCGGTGCTTGGGCGCGCTAGGCGCGCGGTGGAGGCACGGGAACCCGTTCACTGCGCATCGGCCCGGCACGTGCGACCACGGCGGGCCAGCACTCGGGTTGGGAAGCGATCACCAACTTACCCGGCGTATGCAGGGCGAGAATCAACTGTTTGTCGGCAGAGCGCTCGATCGTCACCGGCAGCGGCTTCTGACTGAGGCCTTCCTTCGCTTCGGCGACTCCGACACAGAGTTCGCACGGCTTGGCGGGATCAAACGTCTCCCTCAGGGCCACCCCGACCGTCATCGTCTGCGAGTAACCAACAAACATCCGTGACCAGGCGAAGACCTGCACAAGGTCCAGCAGCGCGCCGTTGGCACAGAGCCAGGCGAGCATCAGGGCGACCGTTGCGACCGGTTTTCGCATTGTGGAGCACCGTGGAGCGCCGCCCCCGAGTAGGCAAGTTGTTCGCGCGGGGTCCGCCGACGTTATCAGAACCGCAATGGCCGCACATGAGCGCGAACGCAGCTGATTTTTTGCCTCCGTAACCTTCGCCGACACCCAGAGAAGACCGTCGCTCGAAACCCGTGCGCTCAGTGTCACCTGAATTTTACCACGAAAATACTTGAAACTAGAGCCATTGCCGTGCGTCGAAGTGCGCGATGACTTTCGGAAATTGGCGTTCGACGTGGAGCTGGGGGCTTATCCTCCTTTGTGGTTTGGTTGCGCCTGTCAGGGGTTCCATCGAGCCGGCGACAAATCCGCGCGACACGCTTGTGTATAAGGACGGGGACCGGATTCAGGGTGTCGTCGTGCTGAAAACTCCGGAGGAGATTGTATTTAAGTCGGATCGCTTTGGGGAGTTGCGGGTGCGCGCGCAGGACGCCGTCATCATTCCTGCCGAGCAGGAGGTGGCGCCGCCGGCGCCCAAGTCCCCGGAGCCAAAGGTTCCGGCAACCGCCGTGGCGGCCAAATCGGTCGCGACTCCGGCCGCTGTCGCCAGGCGCGTGGAGGCAGCCGCGAAAGCGGAGGCGGAACGGGCGGAGGTCGAACGGATGACGATTTGGGATCGGTTCACTCCCGGTGTAATGACGGCAAAAGTCCGGGAGTTTTTCGGGCCTTGGAAAGGCCGCTTTTCCTTCTCGACCGAGGTGGTCTCGGACTCGGCGGAGCGCGATAATCATTCGATGGAAGGTCGTCTTTCGCGCAAGTGGGCGCGGGACGAATTGCAATTGACCGCGCGCTACGACTACGCCGAAGCCAACGACGTGCCCACCTCGGATCGGGTTAAGGCGTCCGGCAGCTGGCGGCATGATTTCAATAAACAGTGGTTCGCGCATTATCGCCCCTCCGCCGAATGGAACCGGGCGAGCAAGCGCCAGGGTTTGCCCAACGATTACGTGCTGCTCCAGCAGGAGCTCGGCGCAGGTTACAACATTTACTCGAGTCCGAGCCGCAAGGTGCGGGTGGGCGCATCGCAGAATTTGTTCGATATCTGGAATAGTGCCCCGGTCGCGGAGCACACCTCACGGGTCGTGTTCTCCATGTTTGAAGAGATCGAGTTGAAACTTCCCTGGCAGATGGGCCTCACCCAGCGCGGTGTATGGTATCCCGTGAATGACAAGGTCGACGGCTGGGAGAACCGCTTTGAGTTGAACAAGAAGCTCACGGAAACCCT
>Ga0163144_10027527_pt1 | contig 11006 bp, 10 predicted proteins | sample OliLak19BULKMAT1_FD_123175 | JGI IMG/M metagenome (GOLD analysis project Ga0163144, IMG submission 123175) | Freshwater microbial mat bacterial communities from Lake Vanda, McMurdo Dry Valleys, Antarctica - Oligotrophic Lake LV.19.BULKMAT1 | ecosystem: Environmental > Aquatic > Freshwater >... | reverse complement strand
TCGATCGACATCGCCGACATCCAATCGCCGCCGGCGCGCGGCACGCGACGCCACCACACCGACCCGATCGCGAGCGCATCGATCGTCAGCAATCCCCCGATCACCATCACCCAATGCCGTCGCGTGAGCGGCGGACGCTTTTCCTCCCACGCGTAACAAATCGTCGACAAAATCACGACATGATTCAACAACCACAGCGCCTGCCACAACATCGGCAACTGCCACGCCGGCACGGTCGCGTGAAAAAAGCGGATCAACCCCAGCGTCAACAGCCCCGGCGCGACCAGGTACTTCCCCGCAAAGTCGTAAAACGTGATCAGCGCCCCCGTCCACACCAGCAGCACGAGACTTCGATACCCGTGATCCCCCGTCCGGACCGCGTAAAGCGCCCCACACGACACCGCCAAAATCGCCAGCATCACACACGTCGCGTGCGCGAGCGTCGAGCTGACGCGCCCGCTCGGTAAAGGCCGATGCGCCGCGAGCAGCGCATCGCGCCGGCGGTCGACGATGTCGTTCAAGCTCATCCCGAATCCGTACAACCCCACCGACACGCCCGCGATCAAAATCACCAGCACCGGGTCGACGAACCCCCACACCGACCCCGCGCCCGCGGCGCGTCGTTGGAACTCGGCCAAGATCAACACCGACGCCGCCCCGTCCGCCAGCGCCGTAAACACCAGCGCCATCCGCGTCAGTTGCAGCAGAGGCAAAACCCGCGACCCGATGGAAGTGATTTTCACGACAGAAGTATGGTAGACGGCGGGGGCGGGAAGCCAAGAGGAATTACGGATTGCGGCCCGATTCTCGCGCCGCAAATCGATTAGTTTCCCGTGTGCTCACCTCGTCGCTGACGCGAGAGCGCCCCGTCGTTCTTGAGCGGAGCGAAGAACCTGCCTTGCCTACGACATAGGTTGACGACGGAGCAAGCCGCAAATGCCGTGCAGGTTCTTCGCTTCGCTCAAGAATGACGAATGTTCACGGTGCAAACAAACAGGCAAGGTCCGGCACGGCTTGTTCGTATGGCCGGCGCGGGAATCAAGCCTGCTGCGTATTAATCCGTGATAGGCCGTCGGATCGTCCGCGCGTATTCGATCGCGCGTTTCATCACTTCCGAGAGGGGTTCCCGGACCATGAGTTTGTCGCCGGTGTCGGTGCAGACGACGGTGTCTGGGGTGGATTCGATGTAGCGGATCTTGTCGGCGTTGATGACGAACGACTGGCCGTTCAAACGAGTGAGCGCGATCATAAAGACCTCCGGTCTTGGTTCGTGGCAGGTAGCGCGTGGCCTGTGGTTGAAGCGTGACTTCGAAATCCACATGCCACACGCCACACGCCACGAACCGAACTTTTAGTGCCCCCGCGACAGCAGAGTAAACACCTGCCGCGGGGGCTAAGGAATCGTGACGCCGGCGGTTCCACCGCGGGCGTCGTGTTTTGTTACCGAGCCGTATTCAACAACTCGCTTAGCAACTGGCTGCTGGTCGAGATCACTCGACTGCTCGCACTGAAGCCGGTGCTGGCGATGATCAGGTTCGTAAATTCTTTGCTCAGGTCGACATTGCTTAATTCGAGCGAACCGGAACGGACGGACCCTGCGTCCAGCGTCCTCGGCGCGGTGATCTGCGGGTCGCCGCTGTTGGCGCCGGCTTTGTACAGGTTGCTACCGGTGTCCTGCAGGCCCATTGGATTTTTGAAGGTCGCTAAAGCAATCTGGCCGAGGGTCCGGGTCAGGCCGTTGTCGAATGAGCCGTTGATGCTCCCGTCGGACCCGATGGAGTAATCGGTCAGCGTGCCTTTTTTGTACCCGTCGGCGTTACCGACAATCGCCGACGTGGTGTCCGTCAGCGCGGTCATGCCTTTGAAATTCAAATCGATCGGGACCACGGGGACGGCACCGGTGTTTGTTCGCTGAACCGTGATCGTGGGCGGGTCGGAGTTCAGGAACTGTCCCGTCGGGCCGAAGCTGACGGTTCCGGTCCCGATGAGCAAACCGCTCGTGTTCTGCTCCGACTCGGCGGAGTAGTCCCAGACCGTGCCGGCATCGGACCGGCTCTTGAGCGACAGCGTCACGTCGAGATCGATCGGCGTACCAAGCGAATCGAACGCCGCGACCGTCGTCTTTTTGCTTTCACCGATCGGGCCGTCGACATTGTTCGCGGCGTCGGTTCCGGCGCGGAAGCTGAAGGGTGGCGTGCCGTTGGCTTTGGTCAGCGCGGTCTGTCCGAGCGTGAGCTTGTGCGCCAGCCCGGTGTTGCCGGTGACGGTCAGTGTGCCGGTGGCGCCGGTGGTGTCCGCGGGGTCGGTCTTGAACGCCGCACCGGCCGTGCCCGTGCCGACGACTTGTGTCGTGCTGATGGCCAATCCACCGTTCACGAACGTGATCAGGTCGCCGACGGTTTTCCCCGCGACGGTGAAGGTACTCGCGGGCAGCGTGCCTTCACCTTTCTTCCCTGCAAGCGTCAGCACGTCAGCGCCGGCGAACAAGGTGGTCGGGGTCGCGCCGGTCGTCGTAAGGTCGGTGAGCAAGGTGGCGTTGCTGAGCGCGCCCGTGCCGGATTTGAAGGACTGAGACTCGAGCACGCTCGCGCCGGTGCTCAGGGGTCCGCCGGCATTCATGTTGCCGGACAGGTCCGCCTTGGTCGTGGCCTCGGCCGCCGTCGCGCCACCGAGCGGGACGTGAATCCTACCGAGCCGCGTCGGGATGAGATTGAACGTGTCATCAATGCCATAACCCTGCACGTATTCGCCGTCGGTGGTGGTCAGGTCAAGACCTTCGTTCAGCTTGAACGAACCGTCGCGCGTGAATTGTTTTTCTCCTTCACCGACGACGAAGAAGCCCAGACCGTCGATCGCCAGGTCGTCCTTCCGCCCCGTCGGCTCGATCGGCCCCTGCGTGAAATCTTTTTCGATACTCGACACCTGAGCGCCCAGCCCGCGTTGGTTGGGGTTGGCCCCGCCGAACGCGCCGTCGGGGGACGTGCCGGGGGAGTCGGTGACGTAGAACTGAGGCTTGAACAACGCACGAGACGACTTGAATGCGACCGTGTTGGTGTTGGCGATGTTGTTACCGACGACGTTGAGGCGCGTCTGATTGACGTCAAGCCCCGACAGGCCGGTGAAAAGCGTACTGGTCAAAGCCATCTGCGACCTCGTGAAGCGGCGGAAGCACACGATTCAACACTCAAGACCACTCACCGGCCTTACGCGCCCGGCGAGCGTCCCGATTCGACCGGCCCGATCTCCCCACGCCTCCGCGCAGGTTTCGCAGGCTGCACGCGCAACGTTCTGCGCGTTACCCGCGATTTTCGGCCCGAAATCGACGCCTCCGGCGTCACAACCTTCTTAAAGCAACTGACGGACCAATCTCCTTACGCGCCCGGCGTGATCTGGCTGACCTTCGCCATCAACAGGGTCTTGCCGTTGTCCAGTTCCAAACTCACTTCGTTGTCCTTCACACGGATGCTGGTGACGAGGCCTTGGATGACGTTGCTGTTGGCGTCGGTCCCTTTGACCGATTTGCCGATGAGCGACGACGCCGACCCGAGCTGCGTCTGCAGGCCGATGCCCTTAAGCGCGTCCTGAAAACTGGTGGTCAGGTCTTTGATACTGCTTTGGGTCGTTTCCGAAGCCTGGAGCGAGCCGATCTGGCTCATCTGCTGGAGCAGTTCGCCGTTCTTCGCCGGCTCGAGGGGGTCCTGGTTTTGGAGCTGGGTGATCATCATTTTGATGAAGTCTTCGGTCTTGAGACTGAGCTTGTTCGCCTTGACCTGAGTGCCGGTCGCCGAGTTGTTACTGATCGCTGCCGCTGTCATGTCCGATTCCTTTCAAATCCGCCGTCGCGCAACACCTGCGGGTGTGAACCGCCGAAAGAGCGCAAAACCTGCGGAAAACCAGCCCGAAAACCACGTCCGACGGGCGTGTAACAAACGCGGGGCCAGAATACGCGGGGGCGGATTGGAGAAGGGTTTGGAACCGCAGATTTCGCAGATTACGCAGATGAGAAATAAAAATTTCGTCGCCTCGGTCTGAATCTGCTCGATCAGGGCTTTCGCATTTGGCGAAACGGGGAGCCGCAAAGAACGCCAAGAGCGCCGAGCAAACGCCAATGGAAGAGAAAGGCAAAACGGGGAGCCGCAGAGGACGCGGAGAGTACAGAGATAGGAAGAGGGAAAACGGGTTTTCAGACCGAAGATTTCAAGATTTCGACGCTCCTAAAAAATCAATATTTGACTCTCTTCCTATCTCCCTGTTCTCTGCGCCCTCTGCGGCTCCCGGTCTTTTCCCTTTGGCATTTGCTTGGCGCTCTTGGCGTCTTGGCGGCTCTCCATAGCTTTAGAATTGAAATCCCGCGCACCCTTCGCACAATGCGATACCGTGCGTACGTCGGACCCGTGCGTCGAGCGGAGTGTGCTGCATGTCGATCGTAAGGTTAAGCATTCTCGGCGTCGGGTTGCTCGGCGGGTCGCTCGGGCTGGCGGCCAAGCGGTCGATGCCGGGCGTGCGCGTCGTCGGGTACGGGCACCGGCCCGTGACGCTGGAAAGTGCGCTCAAACTCGGCGCGATCGACGAAGCAACCGCCGACGTTGTCAGCGCCGTCCACGACGCGGATTTGGTCGTTTTGTGCACGCCCGTCGGGTTGTTCGACGGGTTGCTCGGGCAGATCGCGCCGGCATTAAAGCGCGGAGCGATCGTGACGGACGTCGGCAGCACCAAGCGGAGCGTGGTCGAGCGGGGGGAATCGCTCGTCGCTCGTTTCGTCGGCTCACACCCGATGGCGGGGAGTGAAAAGCGCGGCGTAGAGTTCGCGCGCGCGGACTTGTTCGACCGCGCACTGTGCATCCTCACCCCCACGCCCCGAACTGACCCGGCGGCGCTCGATCTGGTCGACACGTTCTGGAAAAAAATCGGCTCGCGCACCACGCACCTCGCGCCCGACACCCACGACGAACTGCTCGCGGGCGTAAGCCACCTCCCGCACCTCCTCGCGGCGGCGCTGGTGGCAGTCCAAGACGAGCGGGCGATGGACCTCGCCGGCCGCGGGTTCCTCGACACCACTCGCGTCGCGTCCGGCGACGGCGGGCTTTGGCGCGACATCCTTCTCGACAACCGCGACCACGTCCGCGCGTCCATCGACCGTCTCAAAACAGAACTCGACACGCTCTCCAAACATCTGGACGCGCAGGACACGACCGCCGTCAAGGCCTGGCTCGACCACGCCGCCGCGCGCCGGGACGACCTGGCGCGGCGCTCGCGCGGGTGAGGCGGGGTCGGAATGGCGGGAAGGGTTCCTTCATGCGGCCCGCGCGACGGGCTTGGCGCGTTCAATCCGTTTGCGTTCGCGCGGGTCGTGGAGTGCCCGCCACAGGTCCGTCCGGCGTTGTACATTGAGCCAAAACTCCGGCGAGTTTCCGAAAACTCGCGCAAGAATCAGCGCGGTTGACGCGGTCACGCCCCGACGGTCGTTACACAATTCGTTGACGTGCTTCCGCTGCACCCCCATCGCCTTGGCGAGGGACGTCTGTGTCAATTCGAGGGGCACCATGAATTCCTCGGTGAGCATTTCACCGGGAGTGACGGGTTTGCGTACGGTGGTCAACATGTTTGGCCTTTACGATGATTGCGTGTGCGTGTGCGTGTGCGTGATGCGTCGGCGTCGGCGTCGGCGTCGTAGCATTCTACCCTACATTGATGCGAATCGCGTCCGATCCGCGCGCTACGGTCCCCTCTCCCTTGTACGCATGGGAGAGGGTTAGGGTGAGGGCTTTCCCGGATCAATTCCAGTCAAGAACATAAGCAGGAAGGCCCTCACCCCGGCCCTCTCCCATGCGTAAACGGGCGAGGGAGTCGGAGGTGTTGCGTGTTCGCGATCTGTATTTGTGACGATCATGGCCGACGTGCTACAACCTTGCGTTGCTAACGTGCTTCGTGCGAAGTGCTATTTGAGCTTCGTGCGACCTACTACTTGGGCTTCGTGCGACGTGCTAAAGCTTCGTGTGACCTGCTACTTGAGCTTCGTGCGAAGCGCTACTTGAGCTTCGTATCACTCATCAAACTCAAACGCCGTCCGTCCGATGACCATCGGGCGGTTTTGGCCGATGTTCAACAGCAGACCGACCGCGACGCAGCAGGCGAGGAGGCTGCTTCCGCCGTAGCTGACGAAGGGGAGGGTGACGCCGGTGACGGGCATGAGTTTGGTCGCGACCATCAGGTTCAAAAACGCCTGCCCCGCGAGCAGCGCGACGATGCCGACTGCGAGCATTCTGCCGAACGGCTCGCGCGTGCTCCCCGCGATTTCGATGCCGGCGGCGAACAGGACGATGTACGCGATCAGCACCACTCCCGCGCCGAAGAATCCGAACTGTTCACCGACCAGCGCGAAGATCATGTCGTTGTGCGCCTCGGGCACGCGCCGGCCGACGGGGATTTCGCCCGCGCCCTTGCCGCTCAACCCGCCGCTACCGAACGCGATCAGGGCGTTGTGCTGTTGGAATCCGGTGTCCTGCAGCGTCTGCGGGTCGTTGCTGAACATCGCGTAGACGCGCTCGCGCTGGTAGTGCTTGACGAACTGCGGCAGCGCGTTCAGCCCCGGCAGGTTCGGGCAGATCTGACACGTCTCGCGCGTGCAATGCCCGGAAAACCACAACACCGGCGCGACCAAAATCCCCAGCCCCACGACCGCGAGCAGATGCCGGATCTTCGCGCCCGCGACGAACAGCATCGCAAACAGCGTGGGGATGAAGACCAGCGCCGTGCCCAAATCCGGCTGCTTGAGGATGAGCATGAGTGGGATGAGCGCCAGCGCGAACGGCGGGAGCAGACCGGCGACCGTCCGGTAGTTGGACCGGAAGCGCAGGTAGCGCGACATGACCATCACGAACGCGATTTTGGTCAGCTCCGCCGGCTGAAAGCGCAGGATGCCGAAGTTGATCCACGCGTACGCGCCGTTGGTCTCGGGCACGCGCAGCAGGCGCTGGTCGTAGCGCGGCACGTGCATGAACGGCGCGATCGTGTAGAGCAGCAGCACCAGCGCGACCCCGTACAACGGCCACGCCCACTTCCCCAGTTGCGTGTAGCTGATGAGCTGCATCGCGAAAATCAGCGCGAGCCCGATGCCCAGAAAAAGCAGTTGCTTTTGCCCCTCCGCCGGAGCGTCGGCGTAGATGCTGAGGATGCCCATTCCGGACAAAACCGTGACCGCCACGATCACCGGCCAGTTCGTCCCGACGGCGAGATTTTTCAAAATTGAGGACATGGGGAAGGGATGATCGAACGAAGGATCATCGGATGATCGGACGAATCGAACACTAATTTTCAATGATCCGATGACCCATCATCCAATGGTCCATTGCGTTCATCTTTTCTCAAACGCCTCGATCGCCAGCGCGTGGGACGACTGCGGGCCGAGGGGGACGGCCCAGATTGATTCGCCGGGGTCGATGGTGCGCGGGAGGTAGATGTAGATGACGCGGAGGTCGCCGATCTTGCCCGGCGTGCAGCGCAACAGGCGCGAGCGCGGGGCGAGCGGGGACTGGCGCGTGTCGATGACCTTCATCTCGAAGGCGGGATTATTCTTCCACGCCCGCACGACGATCACGCGTTGCACGAACGCCGCCACCAGCCCGACTAAAGTGACCGGCAGCATCAAAATCCCGCCGATCAGGTAATGCCCGATCGGGATCGTCTCGGTGCGCAGCGTCCAGTTTTCCGGGTCGTCGGGGTTGACGCGCAACGTGATTGTTTCATCCACTGAAACGGGCTCGGCACGCCCTTCGAGCGGGCCGACGTAGGTGTACTCGCGCCCGTCGACGGCGTAACTGAGCTTGACATTCGACGACGCGGGAAACAGTCGCCCGCCACGGTTAAAGCCCTCGATCTCAACGATTTTCGCCTCGACGCGCAGACCGTCGCGCACCAGTGAGCGGAGTTTGTACCACGCGAAAGATTGTTCGAACGTGAACGCCGCGCCCAGGCCCAGCAACACGATCGCCGACATCCACCAGAAGCGTACGCGCGGCTCCATCCACGCGCGCCTCGCGGCGGTCACCGTCAACATACGCGGCGGTTGGGTTAACGTCTGTTCAATCATGCCCCCAGACTCTACCGCATCGGCGCAAAAGTAGAAGCGACCCGGGGTATCCATTCGAATCTGCACGTGAGAGTTTCCGGATTGTCGATTTCGGACCAACGGCCTGCATCTCAATCCAAAATCCAGAACCCAAAATCTCGACCATAACGAACGACCGAAAACCTCCTGTGCCGTTGACATCGCTCCCACCGACTTCTACCCTTGCGCCATGCGCCTCCCGGCGGGTTTTCTTGCTCTATCTCTCCTACTGGTCATGGGTTGTCACCGTGGCGAGCTGCTGCCGCGTACCACCCAGGACCAAACGCTTTTCGGCCCGGCGGTGATGCGCATTCATCCGATCTTCACCTCCATCAAAGACTGGAATTCCGACGGTAAGCCAGACGGCATCGAAGCCTTGATCGAATTCCAGGACCGCTTTGCCGATCCGACCAAGGCGTCGGGCAAAGTCGTCTTCGAACTCTTCGACTACCGCACGAACATGCCCGACCCGCGCGGCGGGCGCGTGAGCGAGCCGTGGGTCGGTCGGATCATCACCCTCGACGAACAGCAAGCCCGCTGGAACCGCACGAGCCGCACGTACGCGTTCCAACTCGCGTACGCCGACATCAACCCCGAACGCACGTACGTCCTGACCGCGACCTTCGAATTGAGCGGCGGGGGCCGGTTTTTTGACCAGACGATTTTGCAGGGGAAAAAGACGGTTCGTGAAAAATCGGAGCCGGCCTCGGTTTTTCCGGTCGTGCCGAATTCTGGCCCGTCACAGTCGGGCGCGTCTGAGGTCGGACCGACGGGCGCGACAACGCCGACGTCGGCACCGACGACCGACGTGATGATACCTGCCAACAGTCCGACGACCGAGCCCCGAAACCCGCCGCAGGAGTCCGAGCGTGTCGCACCCGCAACCAACCCGACCTACCAACCCACCGGTCGATCTGCTCAACCTTGATCCGGTCCCGACGCTGCTGACGCGCCTTCGGGCCGAATTGGCGGTCGATTTTCCGACGGGCCGGCCCGTGCGCATCAGTCGCGCGCCCGGTCGGCTCGACGTGATGGGGGGCATCGCCGACTACACCGGGAGCTTGGTCTGCGAGATGCCGCTCGACCGCGCCGCCTCCGTCGCGTTGTCGGCGCGTGACGACAGGCAGGTGCAGGCTTTCAGTTTTAACCTTCTGGACGATCACCGCCCGTTCACGCTTCGCATCCCGCTCGATTCCATCGCCAACAGCTCACTCACCGACCTCCGACGGGAACTCAGCGAGCCCGGCCGGCGCTGGGCGGGCTATTTGATCGGGTGTCTGTTTCTGCTGCACGAAAACGGCTACGTCGATCTGGCCTCACCGGACGTGAAGGGCATGAACTTAGCGTTGTTCAGCACGGTCGCGTCCGGCGCGGGAATTTCCTCCAGCGCCGCCATCGAAGTCGCGACAATGAATAACCTGATCGACCACTTCGGCATCGCGCGCAGTTTAGCCGGGAACTCGCTCCCGCGCCCGAAGGAAGCGAGCTTCCCGTTAAGCAAAAAATCCGTCGACCCAATGACGATCGCGTCGATGTGCCAGCAAGTGGAGAACCGCGTAGTCGGTGCGCCCTGCGGGATTATGGACCAGGCGACGAGCTGCTACGGGCAGGCGGGGTCGTTGATGCGGCTTTTGTGTCAGCCACACGAGGTCCAGAGTCCGCTTTTTTTCCCGACGGGAATTCGCGCGGTCGGCATCAACAGCAACGTCAAACACACCGTCGGCGGGGGGATGTACGGGAAGACCCGCTGCGCCGCGTTCATGGGTCACAAAATCATCTTGGAAAAGATGCGCCAGATGGGCTTGGCCGCAGGGAAGCAGCTTGTCGCCGACCCGATGAACGGGTATTTGGCCAACCTCGATTTGGACGACTACAAAAAGTATTTCCGCCCGTTCCTGCCGGAACAGATCAAAGGAAGCCAGTTCCTACTCAAGTACGGCAGCACGATCGACTCTGCAACCAAGGTCGAACTCAACGTCGAATACCACGTGCAACAGGCCACCGACCACCACGTGTTTGAAGCCAGCCGCGTACGGAACTTCTGTAAGTTTCTAGAACAGGCGGGCCGGCTCGACCCGGAAGACCCGGAACGAAAAAAGGTGTTAGACAAGGCCGGCCACCTGATGTACGCCAGCCACCTCAGCTACACCAACGACGCGCTGCTCGGCGCAGACGAATGCGACATGCTGGTCGACCTCGTTAGAAAAAACGAACCTGCCGGCCTCTACGGCGCGAAAATCACCGGCGGAGGCAGCGGTGGCACCGTCGCGGTCCTTTGTGACGAAGGGGAGGCCGTCGATCAGAGGCTGTACAAGATCATGGCCGAGTATGAAGCAAAAACGGGCCTCAAACCGGAGGTATTTTTGGGCACCAGTCCGGGGGCGTGGTGGTGCGGGACGGTCATGGTTGACGAAGTATAAAGCGAAACACGAAAGTGCTTCGCTTTGATTCGGGGAGCTGAATCGGGAAAAGAGCGATCACTCTTCCCCCGACTCTCGTAATTCGATCTTGGCGTGCCACTGAAAAGTCATCACCCCGACCACATCGCGGCAAAACGTCGTGGTCGGGGTGACGATTCTTCCATAGCGTGCTCTCAATCCGACCCCGCGACCTTCACAATTTTGTTGTACACGCCTAGGAGCAGAAACGGTGCGACCCATTGGCCGACGAACAGGGCGTCGCGCTCGCGGCCCATTACTTTGAAGGCCGCCGACGTCAGGATTGACGCGCCGGCGAGCCACAAGAACGTGTCGCTGGGCAGCTTGGCGGTCTGTTCCTCGATCGTCCGCGCGACGACGCCTTCTCGGTGCTCGGGCTTGCTAAACGTACGCATGGACATTCTCCTTGGTATGAGTTTCGGTTCGAAAGAGTCCAAGCAAAGTCGATGCCCGCAATTTGC
>Ga0163144_10027525_pt1 | contig 11007 bp, 10 predicted proteins | sample OliLak19BULKMAT1_FD_123175 | JGI IMG/M metagenome (GOLD analysis project Ga0163144, IMG submission 123175) | Freshwater microbial mat bacterial communities from Lake Vanda, McMurdo Dry Valleys, Antarctica - Oligotrophic Lake LV.19.BULKMAT1 | ecosystem: Environmental > Aquatic > Freshwater >... | reverse complement strand
AGTGTGAAAATGGACGAACGCATCTTCCCATCGTTCCAACTCTACGAAACACTGGCCCATCCGAAACACCGTGTCTGCGTAGTCGTCGTCGTTGGGGTCGAGGTTGGAGACCTTGCCAAACACGGTCAGCGCGTCTTTGCACCGGCCGAGCTGCATGAGGGTCAGTCCTAATTGATAATTGGCGAGCACATCATTGGGATTGAGGGCCAGCATTCGTTGATAGATCGGCTCAGCCTCCTGATATCGGCCCATCGAGAAGAGTTGCCAGGCCTCCGCACGAATGGAAGCCCACTCCTTGCGCTGTGCTCCTGTCATCTCTTTGGTGAGAACGGGGTCGAAGCGCCGGCCTCGATCGATGGAGTTGCCATTCACTTGTGCCAGAAGATTTCTGGCAGGGAGTTCCAGTGGAGAACCGGAAGAGATATTGTGTAACACGTACTGCACGTCACGCTCTGCGCCGTCATAGTCCAAGACGTCGAACCGCGCACGGGCCAACGCTAATCGCCATCCGAGCACATTCGAGGCAAGCTCCACGGCCTTTTTGTAGGATTCAAGTGATTCCTCAAGACGATTGTGTTTTCGGAGTTCTTGCGCCAGCCGGAAATAAACCAAGGGATTCTGACCATCGATGCGTGCGATGCGCCCTAACTCGGCGATGGATTCCTCACCCTGTCCTGACCGAGTCAACACACTCCACTTGGCCCATCGGACATCCAGGGCGGTCGGAGTTTTGGCGAGAACCGTCTCATAGGCCTCAACCGCCTCTCGAGGACCTCGGGATGTGGTGAGAATATCGGCGCGTAATTTCTGGAGCGTAAGTGCGTCAGGGTAGTCGTGAATGCCTTGGTCTAGGATCTCCAGTGCAGTGGCCGACGTCCCATCCTCCCACACCGCTCGCGCCTGTTCGGCAATGTGCTCTGCTGAACGTAGGGATCGATCCTCCGCGTGCGAGAGGGACTTTATTGTCAGCGTCACAAGCAGTGGTACGCCGACGAGCAGGGCAATGGAGCCATGTCGAAGTTGCATGAGAGGGTGTTGCATAGGAGATGGCGACGATCTATTCATGAACATGGAGACATCTGTGCATTGAGGATCACTATACCAAGAAGCTCTGTGGGGTGAAATGAGCCACCGTTCTATGGCTTGTTCCGTAAGAGGCAGTGCCCCGCCGCTTTTTTCGCAATGTGTGAGATCGTGCAGTGAGGTCGGGATTCAGGAAGTGTGTGATAAGGGGCTGAGTTAAAAGGAGATCAGAAGTTTCTTTGCCTCAGATGCTTCCCGGCGCGATGTGCGCGCCGGGAAGCTCAGGGTAACTAGATACAGGTCCCCGTGGGCGGTGTCGGAGGGGTGGCCTGTTGTTTCATGCCGCCGTTGAAGATGTCCGTGGCAATCGCCCGACCGAGAGGCACGCCACCGATATTATCGGCCGCTTGGAGCATCTTGTTCATGTTTTTCCCACTGGTTCCATCGAACCGCCAATGCACCCCGAGGTAGATGCGACTGACTGAATTATCGTACATCGCTTCCGCCATGCTGTCGTAGTGGCGTGCGTGGCGCGTTCTAACAGAGCCTTCCTCGTCCGTTGTCCTCCCATTCAGCTCATCGGAAACGAGTGTAAACTCGATGGTGTCCTCGGTTTGGGTATTGGTGTGACCATAGAATAGTCGCACCATCTCGAATGTGGCCGCACCGAACGTGGCGTGCCCACTCGGGTAGGCTGGAAAAGGTGGCGTAAAGCTTGGTTTCGGCTCATTGGAACGAGGCGCGCCAAGCGGCTTCCAAAAAGGATCGCACGGCGGCGTGATTTTCTTGTCCGCTATGGTGGCTGGGCCGGTCGATTTGTCGTCTTCGCGGATACCAACGATTGGGCGCCAGAGATCGAAGCAATACTTCCAATGCCAGGCGTTAATCCCCGAGTCGCCCATGGCGCAATTGATCAGCGCAAAGAGCCGCGCATTGTCTGCCTCGGTGTTGCCTTGTGTTTCAGCAATCTTTCGGACAATTTGATTGTAGAGGCGCGGAGGGGTCCCAATCTTGTTCACGCCGTCATAGGCCCAATAGAGCCCGATGGCTGTTTGTTCGGGAGTGCGTTTGGTCGTGTTGAGGTCCTGTGCGCCACCCCGTTCGTACACTTCCTTGAAATCGTCCGTATATCTGGCGTCGCTCTTCAGCGGTGGAGAATCGAGAGTCTGCCAAGTTGTGACCGCAAAGCCCGAAGTGTTTCCATAGCCGACTCCAAGATAGCCCTGCGTTGGGTTGTAGGGGTCCACTCGATGGCGGCAATGACCGGGGGATGACACGTGGTCCAGGTCTTTCGGTAGGACTTTCTCATCATTTGCACGGGTGGCGAGCACCGCGAACGCCACACGTCGACCAAAGCTGAATGCCGCGTCGTCCGTGTCGTTTTCTCCGCTGATCTCGGCGAGTTTCTCCTCGATCATTGCCCGCATGCCGGAGTACAGGGTACAAAGTGCTGTCGATGCGGCTCCACTCACAGCGGCGCTACGCGTGATGAGAGAGTTTGGTGGAGGCAGAGGCGGATTTATTGGAGCCAGCAGGTACAGGTTTTTTGGCCCTGGGGGGAGGTTGGGGATGGCGGCCACACCGGCTATACCGAAGAAGGCGTCGTGCATTGCCAAGTGGATGATGGCAAGCGCACGAGAGCTTAGTGTTGGCCCACGCTGGTGCTCTGCCTCCATAGCGCCGGTGTGGTCCAGTCGATTGGCTTCCAGGGCGACGTTGTTCCAGAACAGTATGGGATCTTGCATGATGAACTCCTCTCTGGGGTGTAAGTAAAATACAAAGGCATCGCGAAATGTTACGTATAGCCAGGTCTGTAACGCGGATTTCAAGCGTGCCGTGTAACTGCTGTAAAGCGAGTGCATCGACTATGCCACGCGTGCATGCACGGCAGACAGTGATAACGCAGGCATTTTTACTAGCTAGGGAAATACCGATAGTGTGAGAATTTAAAATAAGAGAGAATTTTGTGAATCCAATTGGATGCACCGTTGTATCCTATGTGATACACATCGGAGCCGAGGAAAAATCCATGGCGCAAGTGTCTTATCTCTACTTTGAGAGAGTTCTGTCGTGCTTCTCATTCCTCAGCAGTCGATATTCATCGGGTATCAGCGGTTCGTTGTCGATATAGGCCCGCGCTTGAATGTCGAAGGATGTCTACTTTGTGGAGGGAGACTGCTATTTGTATGAAGGCAACGGGCTGCCTGGCTGCGGAACAGATCGGTTGGTTACGTCTAGGGCTGTGCAGTACACTCGACTTCTAGGGGACATACTCTGACGTAGCGCTTTTCATCCTGATGATGTCATCAATGTTCGACGTTATTCTCTATCAGCCAGAAATTCCTCCGAACACCGGCAACATTATCCGATTGTGCGCGAATACGGGCGCGAAGCTGCATCTTGTTAAGCCGCTGGGGTTTTCTTTGGACGACAAACAATTACTGCGAGCAGGGTTAGACTATCACGAATTCGCGACAATCTCGGTCTATGAAAGCTGGGCCGATTGCGCAGCCGGCTTCAACGATCGCCGCGTATTCGCCGTCTCCACGAAAGGCACCCAGCGATACGACCTGGTGAACTATGCTGTAGGGGATGCCTTTGTGTTTGGCCCGGAAAGCCGTGGGCTGCCAGCTGATATTCTTGGAAGCGTTCCTGCTCAACAATGTATTCGTGCCCCCATGGTCCCTGGAAATCGAAGCCTCAATCTCTCCAACGCCGTCGCGGTGGTGGTCTACGAAGCCTGGCGGCAGGTTGGATTCGCAGTAGAGTAAATCGTTAAGCATTGATGGCGTTTCTTCCACGCCATCAGCTTGTGCGGCCTCGCTAGAGCTCCTCTTCTTTCAGACATCTCCCGAATCCCTGCTGCTCGGCGAAATAATAGGCATAGTGCAGCGCCGCGAGATTGGCGATGCGCTCTTCGGCCTCGTCGCGTGTGTCGGCGTAGATGATGTGAATGCCATATCTGGCGGTGAGGGCGTCCAGAAAATCCATCAGCCCAATCTTGTGATATTGGTTGAGCCGTCCTCCGGCTTTGCGGTGTTGGAGGATGCCTTCGATGACGAGGACACGAGCGGGGAAGGCGAGGACCTGTTCGAGTTCCTGGAGAAACGGCGTGCGGTTGTGCGAAGGGTTTGAAAAGACCGTATAGAGTTCCTCGACGCCCATGCGCTTGATACACAATAGCTCAGGGATTTCCGCAATGGCATAGCCACTGACGGGCAAGGTCTCTCGCATCGTCCCGGCGATGCGGACAAAGCCGTGAAAGTCGTAGGGCTGGAACTCGCGCGGATCGACGTAGAGATGAATGGCCGGCACCATGAGTTTGGGTTGGCCTTGCGGAGAGAGCAACATGATGAGCGATCGTGGCCCGCGAGGGCTCTGGCTGGATCGAGCGGCCTCGTGCGCGCGCGGCGGGGTGGAGGCGTAGGTTCCAGACGATGGACTCGCTGTTGGCGCAGGACGCGTGGGTGGTCTGGGGGAGGCCGAGGATTGGATCGTAGCATCGTAGCACGCCCGTGTCGTAGGGTCATTGAGCGTTTGGTACGCCTGGTTGAGCAGTTGTGTACGGACTTCGGCTTTGCGGTGGAGGGTTGGCGCATGGCCAAAGCGATCCGGGTGCCAGACCTGGATCTGCTCATGCCAGGCCTTCTTTAGTTCGGCGTCCGTTGCGGTGGGTAAGAGTTCAAGCAGCGTATAGTAGTTGGTCGTGTGTTCCTCCCGCATCGATCTCTCCATTCTAATGCACAGAAGTGTAGCGGAGTCTTATGGGGAGATCTAGCAGGCAGCGGAAAAACTATAAGAGTAGCCGCGTGAGACTGGCGAGAAACGTGGGACACTTGGAATCAGGGCTTGTGGTCGCGCTTCTCGCGCTAGGCGTGCCGGTTGGGTGTTTGAGAGGTTGGTGGACTTTTCGGCGTCCTGCTATGAACAACGCCTCTTTTTGACAGGCGGTGCTCCGTCCGAGCCTTAGCCATAGGCGACAGCCATTCGCTCTTCTCAGTACAGCCTGAGGTCATCTTGCGCCGTTCGAGAATAGTCTGATAGGGTTCGGGCTGATATGACCACGAGGTTCAACGCCTGCAGGGAGGAGGAGGATTATGGGAGAGGTCGATACAGCCCCGGAAGTTGCCGCAAAAGCGATCGAAGATCTCACGGCACTGGAGGTGGATCCGGATAAATGCGAGCGTCTCTATAAGGCGGCGCTGGTTCAATCCAGCTCCGGCGTGACCTATCGTATGTTGGCCAAGGTGATTCAGACCGGACAGCTGGACCTTGTCCATTACGGGTGTGATTTGGATGCGGACGGCAAACCGACAGCGAAGTGGAGGATCCGGCGCATCCTTGAGCAAGCGCCCGAACGGTTTGACAAAGAGCTGGAGACCATCAAGAAGAGCATTGTAGACGATGGTGAAACCGTGCAGGCCGCATGGGTACACGATATGACCGGGATGGCAGATGTGGCGGCACAGGGCAAGAGTTTGGATGAGTGGTCTCGGAATACGACCGCAGAGGTCAAGAAGAAACCGAGCTAGCCAATATCAGGCAGCCGGGGTTCGTCCGAGTTATCGTCAAAAATTCATCGTTCGAGATTGCAGTGATGACGGCGATGAGCTGTCCTGCCCCAGCGGTGGGACAGCGAGGACGACCGTCAATCGGCGGTGAGCGTCCCGTAGCGATTGCTCCACATCTTCTGGGGTTTTTCCTCGTGCCAGGAGAAATCCCAGATAGCGTGTCCCCTCAGGAAGCTGGACCAGTTCATCGCCTGGTTCTGCCGTGATCATGAGCTCTTCAACCCCAGGCACCGTTCTCGCTTCAGTTTGCCCCCGCACCTCACGCAGCCTGCCGCCGTAGGGAATAGGGAGCATCATGACTCCCGTCGCGTGCGTTTGTCTGGTCAGGGGTGGGAGTGGTATCCGAAGCGCATGGCGGATGATCAATTCTTCGAGCGACATGCCTGAGGCGAAGGTCAGCGTTCTGGAGCAGTGCCCACCGATCGCTCGTGCCGCCAACTCGATGACCCACACCCCCTTCTCGTTCACGCGAAACTCTCCGTGCACCGGCCCTTCCCGTAGTCCGAGTGCCTCGGCCGTTCGAGCGGCACAGGCGATAATGTCCTGTTGCACATCAGCAGAGAGGCGGGACGGGGTCACGTAAATTGTCTCCTCAAAAAATGGGCCGTTGAGCGGATCGGGCTTATCGAAGATCGCCAGAGGTTGAAGCACTCCATTTGTGAGTAAGCCTTCCACGGCGACTTCGACCCCAGGTATAAAATTCTCGGCGAGGATCCAACGGGCTTGCTCGTCTCGTTCCACCAGACCCAAATTGGTGAGGAGTGTACCCACGCGAGAGAACGCGTCGCTAAACTCTGCTTCGTCGTTAGCACGAATTACCCCACAACTGGCAGAGAGGATCAGTGGCTTCAGGATGCAGGGATAGGCGACCTGTGTCGCGAATTCCCTTGGATTACCGTTGAGAGGGAACACGGTATGTCGAGGTACGGGAAGGCCCTGTTCGGACAGGCGTTCGCGCATCTGGTGCTTGTTTCTGGCGGCGGTGACGGACGCGACAGAGTTGTGGGATAAGCCAATCGCCTGCGCAATGGCGGCAGCGGTCACGGCCGTGACATCGTCCACTCCGATCACCGCGTCGATGGGATGCTGTCGGACGAATGCAATCGCGATTGAAGCGGCAGCTTGCGGATCTCGAACATCGATGGGCAAGAGTTCGTCCGACGAACTCGTCAGTTCTTCGGGGCGCCGTTCACATCCGATGGTGACAGAGACGTGCAGGCAGCGCGCTGCCGCGAGAAAGGCTTCGGCTCGATAGGTCCTCGTTGGCAGGAGCAGCAACAGTCTCGGCATCGTGATCTCTTCTCAGGCTGCTGAAAAGGTCCGCCAGCGGCGATCTCGCATCGTTCAGGCCCTCAACGTCCCAGAGAGTACGTTGAGGGCCATCACTCGCTGCGGCCTTGCTGGATGGCCCTTTTGAGCAGCCTATTGGGTTGTAACCTAGGGATCCAGACCTTCAGTAGGTTGCTACCGAGGATTCTGAGAGACTGTTCTCGCGCGCGCTTGATGAAACTGTTCCAGCTGACGATTGGCCTCGGTGATGATCGCCAGCTTCTGGACCACAGCGGCCACCTTTGCACCGGGAATAGCGTAATAACCTTCATCATCCCCGAGCCCGGTATAGACGCGGTTTCCAATACAGCCAAAACTGGTGGCGGTCGTGTCAGATTGCAGCGATTCCGGCAGCACGGCGCAGGTCGGCCGTCCCATCGTTGCGCCACCACCGGCAATTCCCGCTGCCTGTGCCGCCTCCGCCAGGAGCATCAGCTGCTTGACGGTCCCGCGGACCAGCACCACATCCGGAGTGAAGGTGGCCTGCGCGAGTGGCGCATACACGGATACATGAAAGGTCCCTTGGCGCCGCGGGATCATGGGAATGTCCGCCATCGTGAGGTACTGCATCCCCACCATGGTCTGCACCAGACCGTTCAGCTCAGTCGCGACCTGTGGCGGCAGATCTATCCCGTGGGTATGAGCCCCGACTGGACAGGTATAGTGATCTGATGCCTCCGTATAGAAGGCCTGACCCTCAGCTGCCAACTTCCAATAGCCGCATCCTGCTGCTGTAGGAGATGCGACTCGTGGAATGCCAGCCGGGGGGGTGTCTCGAAACGCGATGGCCACTGCCGGTAGCTTTAGTCCTAACAGTTCCTGGATCTGCGTACCTTGCGTCATAAGTTCATTTTTCACTTTATGTTCTCCTGTTAACAATTTGCAATTAAAGTAATTCTATATTTCTCCATGCCCATTTGTCGTTAGGGGTCTGAACTGCTGGGTCGTCGGCTCAGCGCAGCAGAACCATGATTCCGTTAAACGCGGCGGCTTCGGGCGATCTGGCCTGTGTACCCTTGTTCGAGTCGAGGACTCCTCGTGACGGCCGGCTATGTCATCGGCCATGGCTCGAATGCGACCAAAGGTTACCATGGCATCTTCCTCTTCCTTGGCGCTGGCTTCCACGATCGCACGTATGGCTTGATGCAGCCGATCCATCCGCTCATCCGGGTGTGTCCAGGGATACTGAAAGCCGGCCTGATCTAGAGGGCCGAGAAACCGCTGAATATCAGACTTGTCGAGCAACGCCGACCCTGGGGGAACCAAGAGGCGAATGCTCAGTTGTACCGGATCGGTCGCGTCAATCAGATCATGTTCTTCCACCATGTCCAACATATGCAGGTAGTCGTCCAGACTAGTCCAGGGCGTGAACGCTACGAGCGATGGGCGAAGGGCGATGCCGGCCTCGCGCAGCATGCCGAGCGCCACAATCACGTCAGTGCCTGTATGTCCCTTCTGTAGCAGATCCAGGACAGAGTCACTGAACGATTCAACGGCCGAGATCACGAACAGACAGCCCTGCGCGCGCAAATCTGGCATCAGCGTGCGGCGCTTTAAGAGGTGCTCAATCTTCGCGGTACAATCAAAGGTCACCTCAGGGAATTCCTTGTGCATGGCGCGAACAATACTCAGGGAATGCCCCGGCCCGTTCAAAAAATCCGGGTCGCCAAACGTGATGTGCGTCGCGCCTGCCTGCACCTGGCGTCGAATGTCCTCCAGGACGACGGATTCCGGGACGAGGAAGAAACGCCCGTCATAGACAGGCACGATTGGGCAATGGAGACAGTGATGGAGGCATCCGCGGCTGGCCTCGACGTATCCGACCAACCGCTCCGTGCCGTTCTGTTCGAGGCGGGCATAGTGGTTTAACATCGGGAGTCCGCTGCGACTTGGAATTGGGTGCGGGACCTTCGAGGCTGTTGAGGCATAGCCACGTTTCAGCGAGGGGCTGACCAATCGGTTTCGAGAACTCACCCCTTCGAGAAGGTTGATTGGCTGCCCTCGATCGAGCGCTTCGATGAGTGACACCAGCGGGATCTCAAACTCTCCGCCCACCACAGAATCGGCCAGCTTTTTGAGCAAATATTCCGCATTGATCGAGGCGTAGAGTCCATAGAAACAGATGTGGCAGGTTGGGTTGATCGTCCGAATCAGCTCAGCGACCCGCACCCCCAGCCGGAGAGCCGTGTGCATGGGTACCGAGATGCCGATAAACCGCGCAAGCCGGAGAGGCGATTCATCGATGTTCTCAACCGCGATATCGAGACCGACCGGCGCAAATCCGGCCTGTTCAAGGAATCCCATCGGCTGAGCGATCCCGATAGGTTGGTGCCCGAGTTCATAACAGGAGATGAGCAGGGTGGCGCCGCGCTGTCTCAGCAACGACCGTCCTTCTATGGCAGCAACTTGTTCCATTACAGGGTTCTCCACATCAGTCGGGTGTCACTGTAACCCACCCCTGAGAGTGGGCGCAATGCGATCGACGGGGGCACGTGGGGTCAGGAGCCATGGCAGTCGTATCTCAAGATTGGCAGGGCGTTTTATGTGGGGGCGGGATGACAGGGCAGCTGCGGTCAGCAGCGTGGGAGGGAGTGATGCTTCTATGGAATGTACGACTCCTGCACCGCTGTTGTGTGTGTCCTTCGCCGGCGATGCATCTCCGGTGTGGCGCGTATGCTGTGACGATGTCCACGATTGCCCAGGGGGTGGGCTTCACCTCTAGCAGAATGCTGAAAAAACCCGCCAGCATCGTTCTCGCATCGCTCAGAGGTTCAACGTACCGAAGCGTAGGCCTCGCCTCTTCGTTCGCTACGGCCTTGCTGAACGGCCTTTTTGAGCATCCCGCCGACATTCATGGGTTATCACCCTGAGCATGCTCACAGTAGCGTGTCGTATGAAAACCGAGTGTTTCCGCAAACTGTTCGTGAGCGCGACGGAGTGTAGCGGAGTAAAATGGAGAGGTCTTGCAGGCTTCGGACAAACTATTTCGGCATGGAAGAGCGTCGATGGTCAGTACATCTGACGCAAGACCGGTTTACCTGGTCCGTCTGGTCAGTTTCCTTCAACCCAAAAACACATAGGCCAGACAAACCAAATACCGACCTTTTTATGTCTGCGAGATTTCTCAAAGGGCTCCAAAGAACTTGACCAGGTATTCGATGATCTGCACGCCGCCGTAGCCGCCAAATGGTAAGAGCAACGCCTGTAGCGCAGGTTGCTGGGCGAAAGGCGCGAATACCCCTGTATTAGTGTTCCGAATGCGGCGCATGAGGCGATCGATTTTCTCAGTGTAGACCGGCGGCCAGGTTGGCATGGACTGCAGGGTCTCATATTTCTTAAGCACTGTGGTGTGCATCTCTTCTGCTCTCTTGCGAAGCAGCCGCGCGCTGCAGAGTAGATAGGCGAGCGCAAAGCCTACGATTAAGACAAGCGGTAGAGGAAGGTCCATGGTGGCGAAGAAGTTACTTCGTGCGAGCACCAGGACAAAGATCGAGACGAATGGCAGATAGATTAACGATTGGAAGCGCTACGTCGTCTGTACAATCAGTTGGAAGTCGAGGTAGTCATCGAGATGTGCGGGTGAGATTCTGGTCTCCTTTGCCTTGCGAAGGAGCAGGGATTTAGGCCATTTATTTCGCACACCACTCAGGCTGTTGATGAATTGCACGCAGGCGCGCGTCTCATATCCAACCCAGAAAATGATCAGCCAGAAAACAATGGTGTGGGGAATAAAAAGAAATCTATGCAAGTCTAGTACGAGCGTGCCGCGGTGCGGAAACGAAGGCTCATCCCAGATAGAGACCATTGTGAGAACCAATACAAGGGTGATCACTATTGAGGCTCCAATCCACCATTTCATTTCTCGAAAGCTGGTAGCCCAGAGGTATTTGTGCCATAACGTGGTGACCTCACCATCCTTCTTGGAGGGTGCCAGGTCGAGGAGAGGGGGCCCCGGAAATTCGGACAGTGTGCTAAGTGGTAGCCTGGCTTAACCGACGCCCCCGAAGGGGGGCGAACCAGAGGAGCGAGGCGATGAAGAGAACGAGACGCCATCACGGGGCAGCCTTTAAGGCCCAGGTGGCCT
>Ga0163144_10027522_pt1 | contig 11007 bp, 6 predicted proteins | sample OliLak19BULKMAT1_FD_123175 | JGI IMG/M metagenome (GOLD analysis project Ga0163144, IMG submission 123175) | Freshwater microbial mat bacterial communities from Lake Vanda, McMurdo Dry Valleys, Antarctica - Oligotrophic Lake LV.19.BULKMAT1 | ecosystem: Environmental > Aquatic > Freshwater > Lake... | reverse complement strand
GTATGCCCGGCGCCACTTTACGCATTAGTGTGTGGCCGGCGCCACTTTACGCATTAGTGTGTGGCCGGCGCCACTTTACGCATTAGTGTGTGGCCGGCGCCACTTTACGCATTAGTACCAGATTTTTGTCTGCCCCAAAACTAACCCTTTAGGGGGATAAGAGTAAATTTAGTGCCGATCCTATAAAACTGCATTAATTATCCGCGCTTTGAACGAATAACAGCCAGATACGCGCAAAAAAACAGCGCACATAACAATTGGGGGTTAGTTTTGTTATCGCCTCTTTGATTTTTTTTGCGTAGTCTTCTGTTTTTGTAGACGTATTCATTAAAATTCTTCTTGCAATTATCAACATTTTGTTGCAACTTCAAGCGTCATACACAAGCAATCCTACAAGTGAGCGGTCCCACAATCTTAATTAGCCGTACAGACGCCATTGGCGATGTTGTACTAACTCTACCCTTGGCTGGTATCATAAAAAAATACCTACCCGAGGCTACTGTTTACTGGCTGGGCCAGCCCCTAGTACGGCCCGTTGTAGAGGCTTGTGTACATGTAGATACTTTTTTAGAACGGGGTGCCATGTTGCAAAACCCAGACCAGTGGCGGCAGCTGGGTATCACTACCATTCTGCATGTATCGCCAGATCACGCTGTGGCTACCCTAGCAGATAGGCTTAAGATTACAAATCGGGTGGGTACATCGCACAGAAGTTTTCATTGGGTGCGCTGCAACCACCTTATAAACCTTGGGCGCAAAAGTAGTTCTATGCATGAGGCCCAGCTAAACGCTAAGCTGCTGGCCCCACTAGGTATACCCGATACATTTACCCTAAACGAGCTAAAGTCGTTTTATGGGCTAAAAGTGGCCCCACTGCCCGCCACAAAAGATATCCCCCTGCCCGCAGATAAGTTTAAGCTAATCTTGCACCCAAAAAGTGCAGGCTCTGCCAGAGAGTGGCCCTTGCAAAGCTATCTAGAGCTGGCCAAGCGTTTGCCCCCATCTCAGTTTCACGTGTATGTATCTGGCCTGCAAACAGAGGCAGACATGATTAAAGAGGCCGTGCCTGAGTTGCTTACCTTACCCCATGTTACCCTAGTGGCAGGCAAGCTCACTTTGCCTGAGTTTATGGGCCTTATAGAGGCTACAGATGGCCTGCTGGCCGCCAGCACAGGGCCCTTGCACGTAGCCTCTGCGCTGGGTAAATATGCACTGGGGTTATATCCACCTATAAAACCTATGCACCCTGGCCGCTGGGCACCACTAGGAGAGCATGCGGGCTACCTAGTAAAACCTGGTGCCTGCCGCAGCTGCCGCTACACGCCAGAAGATTGTGCCTGCATGCGCTGGATACCTGTAGATGCTGTGTACAACACTGTGTTAGACTGGCTAGAGGTGCCCGTAGAGAAACGTTAGTAAACAATAGTTTTTGCATTTTTGTTAGGGTATTAGGCGCGGCGATGAACTAGATGGCGTACCTGTTTGGTTATGGCTCAAATGCGTAAATCGGTATTATTTTCTATGCTTGTAGCGGCCTCCTTGCTTGGTGGCCTAGTTGCTTTACTGGCGCAGCGGCTGGCTAGCCCTGCAGAGCCTACCTTTACAAGTTTTGATGAGCGACAAAAGAGCTGGCTATCAGGCCTTACGGGTAGCAAAAACAGCCCAAAAGCCCCTATAGATTTTACCTCTGCCGCCAAGCAGGTGCGGCAAGGCGTTGTGCATATTAAAACAACGTATGGGCAAGGTGGCAGCCTTTTTAACCGCTTGCGCCAAGAGTATGAAGGTGGCTCGTTAGAAGATTTTTTTAACCGCCAAAACGATGAGCTGCCCGGTTATACCCACCCAGAGGGTGTACCCTTAGAGGCCACAGGCTCTGGTGTTTTAATATCTGATGATGGATACATAGTTACCAACAACCATGTGGTAGCTAAGGCCAAAGAAATAACTGTTTTGCTAAACGATAAACGCAGCTACAAAGCCAAAATAGTGGGTACAGACCCTTCTACAGATCTTGCACTGCTTAAAATAGAGGGGCGCAACCTGCCCTTTATTCCCTTTGGCAATTCAGACTCGTTAGAGATTGGTGAATGGGTATTAGCCGTGGGCAACCCCTTTGAGCTTACCAGCACCGTAACAGCAGGTATAGTATCTGCTAAGTCACGCAACATTAACATCTTATCTGGCAAAGACAACCTAGCCGTAGAGAGCTTTATACAAACCGATGCTGCCGTAAACCCGGGCAATAGCGGGGGGGCACTAGTAAACCTGCACGGTGAGCTAGTGGGTATTAATACTGCCATAGCTAGCACCACGGGCACGTATGCTGGCTACAGTTTTGCCATACCGGTAACCCTGGCCAAAAAAGTAATGGATGATTTGCGCCTTTATGGCACAGTGCAGCGCGCCTTGCTTGGCGTATCTATCCGCGATGTAGATGCCGCCCTAGCAGAAGAGGCTGGCATACCCAATACGCGCGGTGTTTATGTGGCTGGCGTGGTGGCAAAAGGCGGTGCGGGGCAATCTGGTATTAAAAAAGGGGATGTGATTTTGCAGGTAAATGACGTAGAAGTTAATTCTGTTTCTGCCCTGCAAGAATATGTGGCGCGTTTCCGCCCAGGCGATAAACTGCGGGTACGTTATGAGCGTGGCAGCAAAATTGCAGATACACAAATAGTGTTGAGAACTGCGACCGGCTCTGATAAAATAGCTGCCTCTGAGCCGCGCCCCAAGCTTGAGAGCTCATACTTAAAGGCCACCTTGCAAACGTGTAGCCAAGCTAACAAAGCTGTATTAGGCATTACAAACGGTGTGGAAGTGGTAGAGATAGAAGAAGGCTCTGTACTGGAAACGGCCGGCATTCAAGCTCCTTTTATCATTATTAATATTGACAAAAAGCCCGTAAGCAGCCCCGCAGAAGTGGAGCGTATCATACGTACCACACGGGGAGGCATTCTTGTAGAGGGTCTATACCCAGACGGCCGCCGTATGTACTACGCCGTGGGTATGTAAGCTATCAAAAGGGCCTAGCATTTGCGCTTGGTGTTTGCCACAAACCCCAAACTATTGCCACAAACAGGCCTAGCAAATACACCGTGGAGTATCCACTTAGTATGGCTAGTACCCAGCAAGCTTGCGCGCGCAAAACGGGCAAATCTAGCAGGTTGTGATAGAGCCCGGTTATGTAAATGGCCGTGGTAAAAAATGCAAACACTTGCACCGCTGGCTTTGCCGTAGGTAACTGGCAGATAGCTATATAGGCTATTAAAGGAGCAACTAAAAAAAGTTGAATGCTCCACACCATGGGCGATACCAGCTGATAGGCCAACAAGGGGAAGAAAACCAGTACCAGAAGTGGGAAACGAGCCGGGGCACGAAACGATACCCACAAACCACGCAAATACGTAATGCCTGCAAGTACAGCTACGCCGGCAATAACACTTACGCAAATAGGGTACCAGCTAGTGCTGCGTAATAGCGCAGGGGTGCTGCTGCCCCCAATTGCCGCAGAAGCAAGGTTTGCAAAAAGTCCGTTTAAACTTTGGTTGCCCAAGGTGGCAGAGGGCATATTGCCAAAATTTACCCCAAAAATACCGCCAGTGCTTTGCAGCAGGGTTATATAATCTGTTGTAAAAGAGACTGGGTACACGCTAATGCCCACCGCAAAAAAAGCAAGTAACCCCAGGCAAAAGCCCGTAAATAACCCCCGCCGCTGGTAAGCCCCCACCCAAAGCGCCGGAAACGCCACGGCCGGAAACAACTTTACACCCACAGCCGCAGCCAGCAATACCCCAGCAAGAAAACCCGCATAACTATGCTTGCGCTGGCTAAAGTACACAGCCCCCACCATAGCTGCAAGCACAAATATATTAGCCTGGCCTGCATGGATATTAGCCCAGGCTTGCGGCTGCAAACAGACCAGAATTGCCACGCCTGCTGCCTGCCATTGCCCAGCCGTACTTTTTAACTGCTTAAAAAGAAATATTGCCACAACCGCTAGTAGCCCCACTAATAGTGTTGCCGATAATGCGTAAGCAACACCAAACGGCAAACGGGCAAGTGCCTGATAATACGGCAGGGTGCAGGGTGGGTAAATAAACGCCGAAAACGGCTTTTGCTCATAGCTGCCCTGGGCCAAGCGCTCTTGCTCTAGATTTTGTAAACGGTAAGGGCTAAGCCCTTTAGTAGCCACAGCGCCACCTGTGTAGTAGGCAGAGATGTCCATAACGGTGTGGGGGCTTGCCTGTATTTCTTTTCTGATTTTACCAATATATCTTAAATCTTTAGGCAAAAAAAGGGCCAGCACCAGTAGAAATAGAATGCCATATACTGGCTTTACACCTTTTACTATTTGTGGGGCTTGCATGCACGGCAAAAGTAAGAGCGGTAGCTCTTTTAGCAGCCCTTTTTTGCATGACATGCCCTTGCATGCGGTCTTATACCCAAACGTAAATACCAGCGCAAGCAACACTTTTATAAACAGGAATGGTAAAAGAGAAGGGCAATATCTAGAAAATTAGCTTAGTTTGGCAAACGGCAGCGGGCTTGGGGCAATATCTGGCTAGCCGGCAAGGGTGTTAGCCGCCTATGTCCGATATTTGCAGTGCAAAATTTACCGACAGGTTATGCCCTATTGTCATAAAGGGTACGTTTGCCCCATACTGCCTGCCTAGTTCACATGTCTAATTTACTTACCAAGGTTCTTGCTAGTGTTTTTGGCTCTAAATCAGAGCGAGATCTTAAAGACCTTACCCCTTTTGTTGGCCTTATAAATGCTGTTTGGAGCACGCTGGGCCAAGAGCCTGATAGTGCTTTGCGCCATCGCTCTGCGGCCATAAAGGCCTTTATTGCAGATAGTCTGGCAGAAATTGATGCCCAGATGGATAGTCTGCGCACACAGGCACAGGTAGAGGGCATTGGCCTTACAGATAAAGACCGCCTTTTTGAGCAAGTAGACGGTCTTGAAAAAGAGCGTAACAAAAAGCTGGAGGTAGTACTGCTAGAAAAACTGCCAGAGGCTTTTGCCGTTATGAAAGAGACCGCCCGCCGCCTGTCTCATAACGGGCAGCTGGTGGTGCCCGCCACAGAATGGGATGCAGAATACATAGCCGATGGCCATCCCCATGTAACCATAACTGAGGGTAACGCTACCTGGCCTAACCGCTGGCTAGCTGCCGGCACAGAGGTGATCTGGGATATGGTACACTACGATGTGCAGCTAATAGGTGGGGTAGTGCTGCATCAGGGCAAAATATCTGAAATGGCCACCGGCGAGGGCAAAACCCTTGTGGCTACGCTGCCTGCCTTCTTAAATGCACTGGCTGGCCGCGGCGTGCACATAGTAACCGTAAACGACTATCTGGCCAAACGTGACAGTGAGTGGATGGGGCCCCTGTTTAGTTTCCACGGCTTGCGGGTAGATTGTATAGACAAACACCAGCCCAATAGCGAAGAGCGCCGCCTAGCCTACGAGTCTGATATTACCTACGGTACCAACAATGAGTTTGGCTTTGATTATTTGCGTGATAATATGGCCCGCGAGGTAGAGGAGCTGGTACAGCGCAAGCTGCACTACGCCATGGTAGATGAAGTAGACTCTGTTTTAATAGACGATGCCCGTACACCGCTTATTATCTCTGGCCCCATGGCCCGCGGAGACCAGCAAGATTTTGTGGCTTTAAAGCCGCGCCTAGCCCGCTTGGTAGATGACCAGAAGGCCCTCACAAACCGGCTGCTAAACGAGGCCAAACGCCTGATTGCAGACGGCAATGAGAAAGACGGCGGCCTAGCTCTCTTTAGAGCTTACAGAGGCCTGCCCAAGTCTAAACCCCTTATCAAGTTTCTATCTGAGGGCGGCATGCGCGCCATTTTGCAAAAGACAGAAAACCTGTATCTGCAAGACAATGCCCGCGCCATGCCAGAAGCAGATAGGCCCCTGCTCTTTATTATAGATGAAAAGAACAACCAGGTAGACTTAACCGATCAGGGCATAGATGCCATGACAAGGGCCGACGAAGACCCCAAATTCTTTATTCTGCCCGATATAAGCACTGGGCTATCTGCTATAGAAAACAACAAAGCCCTATCAGAAGATGAGCAGCTAACCCAAAAAGATACCCTGCTAGATGAGTACTCTGCCAAGAGCCAGCGCATACACACCATACACCAGCTGCTTAAAGCCTATTGCTTGTTTGAGCGCGAGGTAGAATACATCCTTGTAGAGGGTAAAGTAAAAATTGTAGACGAGCAGACAGGCCGTATAATGGAAGGCCGCCGCTACTCAGATGGGCTGCACCAAGCCATAGAGGCCAAAGAGGGTGTAAATGTGGAAGATGCCACCCAGACTTACGCTACGGTTACGCTGCAGAACTACTTCCGCATGTACCACAAGCTAGCCGGTATGACAGGCACCGCAGAAACCGAAGCCGGGGAGTTCTGGAGTATTTACAAGCTGGATGTAGTGCAAATACCTACAAACCGGCAGGCCGTGCGCAAAGACCAGCAAGACAAGGTTTACAAAACCGTGCGTGAGAAATACAACGCTGTTGTAGATGAAATTAATACGTTAGTGGAGGCCGGGCGCCCAGTGCTTGTAGGTACTACCTCTGTAGAAAACTCTGAGATTCTGAGCCGCATGCTTAAACTGCGCAAAATTAACCACCAGGTTTTAAACGCTAAATACCACCAGCGCGAGGCTGAAATTATAGCAGAAGCTGGCAAGCCCGGCACCGTTACCATTGCTACCAACATGGCAGGCCGGGGTACAGACATTAAACTAACGCCCGATAGCCGCCAGTCTGGCGGGCTTGCCATTATAGGTACTGAGCGCCATGAGAGTCGCCGTGTAGATAGGCAGCTGCGGGGCCGTAGCGGCCGCCAAGGAGACCCAGGCTCAAGCCAGTTCTTTGTATCGCTAGAAGATAATCTTATGCGCCTTTTTGGCTCTGAGCGCATAAGCAAACTTATGGACCGCATGGGCATGGAAGAGGGCGAGGTTATCCAACACTCTATGATTACCAACAGCATAGAGCGTGCCCAGAAAAAAGTAGAAGAAAACAACTTTGGCACCCGCAAACGCCTGCTAGAGTATGACGATGTGATGAACAGCCAGCGGGAGGTTATTTACCGCCGGCGCCGCAATGCCCTTTACGGCGAGCGCCTTGAGCTTGATATCCAAAACATTATCTTCCAGTCTATTACAGAGGGGGCAGCAAAAAACCCTGGCATCCAAAACACAGAGAGTTTTCACCTGCGGCTGGTGCATTTGTTTGGCTATAACCCAAGCACAGAGGGGCTAGATCTTTCTAAACTTGGCCCAAGAGAAATTGCCAGCAAACTTTACCCCAGTGTAGCTAAGTATTACCGCACCCACACCGCGCAGCTAGCCACTAAAACCCAGCAGGTAATAAACCAAATAATTGCCCAGCATGGGCCGCAGCCTTTCCCAGTGGGGTTGCCGTATCAGACAAGTAAAATGGGCATGCAAGTGCCTATAGACACCCAGGAGCTTGCAGAGCAAGGCCTGCGTGTGGTGGGCCACGGGCTTGAGCGGTTTAGCACGCTATCCATCATAGACCAAGCCTGGAAAGAGCACCTGCGCGAGATGGACGAGCTGCGCCAATCTGTACAAAACGCCACACTAGAGCAAAAAGACCCGCTACTGGTGTATAAGTTTGAGGCCGTAAAGCTCTTCCGCGCCTTTATAAGCACCGTAAACGAGCAGATTGTGAGCTTCTTGTTTAGGGCAGAGCTGCCAGATATCACCGTAGATGGTGGGGCACCCCAGCGCCCTAGCGTACCCCAAATACCTGCACCCCAAGGGGCCACAGCGGGCAAAGAAGTACATAATGAGCTAGACGGCCTGCTTAATGCCCTGCGTGCCCAAGCGGCTGGCCCCCAAAACGAGGCCGCCGTACTAGAAGAAGAATCTCTAGAGGCCAGCCGGCCCAAGCCACAGCCCATACGTGCTCAAATAGCCCCCAACCGCAATGATAAAGTAACCGTGCGCTACTTTGCCACCGGAGAGGTAAAACAAACCAAGTACAAAGCCGTAGAAGAAGACATTAAGCGCGGCCTGTGCATGGTGGTAGATATGGCGTAGCACATCCACATAACTTAATCTTAAAGTTGCACTTGCAAGTGAGGCCCAGGTAGTAAAAACTGCTCATAATAGGTGCTATGAGTAGTTATAGATAGGGTGTGGGGCCAGAAACTGGCCTTACACCACAGTTAGGGCTAGGCTAAAAAAGTAGGCATAAGATTGCTGTTTGGTATATGGTGTTGTATTATGCCATATTGCACCTGTGCAATAATGCCACTTACCCGCCCCTTTTCTATATTAATACTATGGCTACTTATATTACTCACTTACTGGTAACAAGCCGTTCTTGGCTGGGTATTTGCACCGCTATTATGTTACTTGTGGGCATTCATGCCTGCAAATCTGGCTCAGACCCAGCACCAGGCGGCGGCAATGCTACCACTACTAACCTTGTGGGCACTGTTACAGACAAAGACAGCAAACCTGTTGCAGGCGTAAAAATTACCGTGGGCACCCTTACAACTACCACCGATGCAAACGGCCTTTTTAATGTGGATAATGCCCCCCTCACAAACGGACGCTGTCTAGTAAAAGCAGAGAAGGAACTCTTTTACACAGCCGTACGCGGCCTTAAAGCAGGAGCTACCAGTAGCGCCACTTCCATAACGCTTGTAAGCTTGGGCACTCCAGGTAAAGTACCAGCCGCAACTGGGGGCACCATCGTCACAAACGGGCTCAAAATTGCCTTTCCGGCTAGCGGCTTTACTAAAAACGGGGCAGCTGTTACAGGCAATGTAGATGCGTACGTAAACTACATCTCACCTACAGACCCTAACCTAGGTAACCTTATGCCCGGGGGTGATTTAGCTGGCTTAAGTACTTCTGGCATCAGCCAGCAACTGATTACCTACGGGGCTGTGCAGGTAATCCTGCAAGCTGGGGGGCAGCCTGTAGACCTTGCCACAGGCAAAACAGCTGCCATAACTTTTCCGGCAGGGGCATCTACCCTGCCTGTTATACCGTTGTGGAGCTTAAACGAAACAACCGGTATCTGGAAAGAAGAAGGCTCTGCCACCCTTGCAAACGGGGTATACACAGGCACGGTAACACACTTCTCGTCTTGGAACCTAGACCTAGGCCGAGATGAAGCTGAGCTAACGGGTACTATACTTGGTTGTACTAACCAAACCGTTGGCTTTCAAAAACTGCGCATAGGCCAAAGAACTGCTTATACAGATGCAAACGGCGGCTTTAATGTTGCAGTGCCCGCCGGGCAAGATATTGTTATAGAAGCTGCCAACGCAAATACCTATACAACCTTAACAAACATACCTGCACTTACAGCCGGGGCTACTAAAGACGCAGGGCGATTGGCAGTTTGCTTACCCTCTGTTACTGGCAAACTAGTGGGGTGCAACAATGCCGCAGGTATAGCCGACATACAGCTTTTTAACAACAGCGGCCAACTGGTAGCTGCCAGCCAACCTAGCAGCAATGGATCATTTACCGTATCTGGCGGGGCAGGCCAGCAAGCAGAGCTGCGCATTACTAAAATAAACGGAGAGGTAGTAATTAAAAAGGTAACGTTTCCTGCATTAGGAGCCCAGCCAGTAGATGTGGGTTCTATAGATGTGTGCGTTTCTGGCCAGCCGCAAGGCCGCCAAGAGATGGCCTTTACCCTAAACGGTGATGGCCGCGTAAACCAGCGCTTCTTGTTTTACAGCGACCCCATTTTTAATGATATCCCCCAACTCTTTAAAGATTCTGGCTCAAATACTCTCAATTTGTTTTTGTTTAGGGTAAACGCAAATGCAGCCACAACTGGCTCTACTGGTATAACTTTTGAGATACCAGGCACGAAACCCGGCACCTATACAACAATGGTTAGCGAAAATCAACAAATTATTTTTCCGGGCACTACCGGCTCAAACGCCATAACCTACCTAAGCACCGATAGCACCCTGATGACGTTTACAATTGCGCAGTATGACTCTGTTGGCGGGCGTGTAAAAGGCACTTTTTCTGGCAATTTGGGTAAATTCATGACCGCCACAAATACGTTAATTGAAAAACCAGTGGTTACCGTATCTGCCGGTGCCTTTGATCTTGTGCGCTCTGCCGATCAATAACAGGTTGGCAAGGGGGCAAAGGAGCCTTGCAACCTACCTTTGCCCCCTGCTAAATACGTACTCAAAATGGCCACCCCAGACCGGAAGTTTGACACCTTTGATGCCTTTGCCGATAATTACCGGGAGATACATACAGAAAATATTAAGATAAGCGGGGCAGATAGCGACTATTTCTCGGAGTTTCGTGCGCTAGAAGTACGCAGACGCCTAGGTAAGCTTGGCCTTATAAACCGCCCGCTGCGCGTGCTGGATTTAGGCTGCGGAGATGGCAACGCCTCACGGTTTATGGTGCAACACATACCCAGCCTAGAGGTAGAGGGCATAGATATTACAGAAGCTGTAGTAGAGAGTGCACGGGTGCGCAAGCTGCCCCACTGCCGGTTTACGGTATATAACGGAGAACATATACCTTTTGAGCGTGAGGCATTTGATGTTATTTTTTGTGCCAATATTTTTCACCATATAGACCGCAGCTACCACGTGGGCCTTTACAAAGAGATGTACCGGGTAGTAAAGAAAGGCGGGGTAGTTTTCAATTTTGAGCATAACCCATGGAACCCCATCACCCAAAAGGTGGTAAAAGACTGTGTTTTTGATGTGGATGCCGTGCTGCTGCCCTCGCCCTACCACGCGCAGATAACAAGGGCTGGCGGTTTTACAGAAGTAGCCGTAAAGTACGTGTTGTTTTTGCCGCGGTTTGCCCTTTTTAAGCCATTTTTGTGGCTAGAACCGCTTTTTAGCTGGTGCCCCATAGGGGCTCAGTATTGCATAGAGGGGCGTAAGAAGGCGTAGATTTTGCTTGCCAAAAGTAAACTAATTAGTTACCTTTGGTATTGAAAG
>Ga0163144_10027520_pt1 | contig 11008 bp, 6 predicted proteins | sample OliLak19BULKMAT1_FD_123175 | JGI IMG/M metagenome (GOLD analysis project Ga0163144, IMG submission 123175) | Freshwater microbial mat bacterial communities from Lake Vanda, McMurdo Dry Valleys, Antarctica - Oligotrophic Lake LV.19.BULKMAT1 | ecosystem: Environmental > Aquatic > Freshwater > Lake... | reverse complement strand
CACCAACCCGCGACCGAAATGGTAATGCCAGACACGGTTGACGATCGAACGCCAGGGGAGCGGGTTATCCGGCTCCGTGAGCCAATGCGCGAGGGCGGCGCGCCGCGCCCCCTCGTCGTCCGGATTGGGCAAGGCAAACCGGGCAGGCAATGACGCGACGCACCCCAGCGCGCCCGGGGAGGCCGACTCCATCGGCTTGCCAATGTCACCGCGCTTCAACACATGTACCGCGCGCGGCTGGCCCGCGGGTTTGAGCCCGCCGTCCGGCTCGAAATCGCCCGCCGCTGCGTAAACCATCGAAGGCTTCGGCAACGTCGCCAGGGTGCGCGCGATCCGCTCCCCGAGCACATAAGCCGCGAGCGACGCGCGCTGGGCGTCGGCGCGCTGGGACGCGGGCGTCGCCAAAATCCGTTCCACTTCCGCGGGCACCGAAGCGACCCGGACGGGCGGAGCGGCATCGGTTACGGAAAGGCGGGGACGCCCGATGAGGTGACCGCCGCCATGCCGTTGCTTCAGGATAAAGCTCAGGCTCTCCCCGGGGACCGCGTTCAGGGCCTCCTTCAATTCAAAAACCGCCTGATGCGGCTTGCCTTCATGGGGATGAATGCCCCAGGCCGTCTTCTCGTTTTGATCCAGGGCGTGTTCGATGGTCCAACCGGATTGGTTGAAATCCGCGGAGGGATGGACCAGGGGAATGCGTTTGAGGCCGGCGCCATCCTTCCCCACCCGCATGGTCCAGAGTTCAAACTCGGTCAAATGCAGGTTGCCGTTGTCCTGCCGGCCCGGGCCTTTGTGGGGAAGGGAATCATCGGCGAGCACTTCCAACCGCACCGCCGTGACCAGCGCCAGGGGCGAGGTGGCGGTGAAGGTATAGGTGTCCTGCTCGGGGCGCAACCCGCCGGCCAGCACCGATCCATCGGGTTGCTTCGTCAGAGTCGCGCCGCCCGCGGAAGCAGCTGTCTCCGGCTCGACCAGTTTCCAGGCGATTTGGCGTGCGCTGAGTGAATCCTCCCATGCCGCAGCCTCCCGCTGGCTGCCCGCGGCGAGCAATAAGTCGCGATCCCCGCGCTCGAGGCGCCGCCGGTCGCGGAGCAGGGCCTGGCGGCGGCGATGCACATCGGCGTCCGCATCATAAACCCGGTTAGCCCGATCGACTCCCGCGAAGACCGCTTGCAGCGCGTAATAATCGCGCTGCGGAATGGGATCGAATTTATGATCGTGGCAGCGGGCGCATTGCACGGTCGTGCTCGTGAAGGTCTGCATCACGGTCGTCAGCATGTCGTCCCGATCGAGGTACCGGCCAATTTGCCGATCAATCGTATCCTCCCGGATGTCGCGCAACGAGCTTTCGTCCCACGGCCCAGCCGCAATGAAACCGAGCGCCACGGTCGCCTGTGGATTCTCCGGGAACAGGACATCGCCCGCCACCTGCTCCTGCACGAAGCGCGCGTACGGTTTGTCGGCATTGAACGAGGCGATGAGGTAATCCCGGTAAGGCCAGGCGTTGGTGCGGATGCGATCCTGGTCGTTCCCGTGGGTCTCCGCGAAATGCGCCGTGTCCATCCAATGCCGGGCCCATCGCTCCCCCATTCGCGGCGAGGCGAGCAACCGTTCCACCACGCGCCCATAGGCGCCTTCGGACCTGTCCTCGAGAAACGCGCGCATCTCGTCGGGCGTCGGCGGCAATCCAATTAAATCAAAGGTGACGCGGCGCAGGAGGGTGCGCCGATCGGTGGCGGGTGCGGGTGCCAATTTTTCCTCGGCCAGCTTCGCGCGAATGAAGGAGTCGATGGGGTGGGTTGAAGGGAACGGGGGAAGCGCAGGTTTTTCCAGCGGTCGAAATGCCCAGTCGACGCCCGGAGCTCCGGCGCTCCGCGTGGGAGCCACGCCTGCGCAGGTGACGACTATGGCCGCGAGAATCCACCTGCAGATGGCCTGTCGTTGGAAAGGAAATGGCCTGGCCATGGCTCAATCGACGAAGACGAACTCCGTGCTGTTAAACAGGATGCGGCAGGCGCTGGGCAGGCCGTGCTTTTGCGCATGGGCGGCGAGACGAGTGCGTTCTGCGCTGGTCGGCGACCGGCTGAGGGCGAGACGATAGGCGGCGTCGATTTGCACCTTCACATCCGGACCCGTCTTCTGCAGGCGCGCGGCGAAGTGTTCGCACTGCCGGAGCACAAACGGGTTGTTCAGGGTGGCGAGCGCCTGCAACGCTGTCAGCGTGGTGTTCCGGCGCGCGACCAACTGCGAGGGATCGGCGGCATCGAGGCAATCCATGAAGGGATCAGGCACGCTCCGCACGAGCAGCCGGTAGACGCTGCGACGCCGGCCCTCCGGACGATCCGGGTCGAACTGGGTGTAGTCATAAACCGGTGAATGATCGTCCTTGAAGTGGAACTGCCGATCGCTCGGCCCGCCCATGGTGAGATCGAGCTGGCCGCTGACCTGGAGCATGGCGTCGCGAATGCATTCGGCGTCCAGCCGCGTGCGGCTCATCCGCCAGAGCAGGTGGTTGTCGGCGTCGAGGGAATTCCGGGTTTCGAGTTCCGCGTTCCGGGTCGCACCGCTGGTCAAACCCGGAACCTGGAACCCGGAACTTGAAACCTGCCGATACGCCTGGGAAGTCACGAGGAGCCGGTGCAATTGCTTGAGCGATTCCCCATGATCGAGAAACCAGCAGGCCAGCCAGTCGAGCAATTCAGGGTGGGTCGGGGCACTTCCCATGTGCCCAAAATCATTGGGCGTATCCACCAGGCCGCGCCCGAAGTGATATTGCCAAACCCGGTTCACGATGGAGCGGCGGGTTTGCAGATTTTTCGGGTCCGTGAGCCAGCGCGCCAGCGCGGCGCGGCGCGCGGATTCATTACGGTCCCCGGCGGACGGCCAGTTCACCTCCGGACCCGGCACGGCCGGGAGCGCGGCCGGGGCCATCAATTCCCGCGGCTGCCTCACATCCCCCCGTGCGAGCAGATGAACGGGACGAACGCCGCGGGCGGGGACAAAGCCGCCTTCTGCCTTGAACTCGCCCGCTCCCGCATAAACCAGTTGAGGCGCGGGCAGGGCGGCCAGTTTCCTCTCAATCGGCTCCAGGCGCGCCTCGAGTTGGTCGGATTCGGTTTTAACGACTGGATCCAACAGGGCGTCGAACAACCGCCGCCGTTCCCGCATCAGCCGATCGGCTTCGATCCGCAGGGTGGACTGGCGCGCCCGTTCGGCGGGGTCGGACGGCTCGAGCAGACGCGCGCGGCTGTCATAACCATCCACGAGAAATTTTTTCGCCCAACGCCCGCCTTCAATCGAGTCCTGCGCCTTCACGCTCGCCCCCCGGGCCACATTCGTGCCGCCGACGAAAGTCTGAACTTCTGCGAGGGCAAAGACGTAATCGTGGGTGCGTTCCCAGAGGCGCGTCGCCGTGACCCGTAAAAAACGAAACGGACCCAGACGCGCCCGGGGCAGCGAGGCGCCGCTGGTTTTGATTCCCACGAATTCCGCTCCCGGGTTTTTGAAATCGGCGGCAGTGTAATCCGCCAGGACGGTCGCGGTGGCGAAAGTCTCGTCGTCCGACGCTTCCACCTTGAATCGCCCCGGGAAACCGAAGCCCGGGGTGTCCGCAAAATCGGTCGGGCGCGCCGGAACCAGCCTGACCTCGTCGATCGCGATCCCCCGTCCGAGGTCGATCTGCACCCACTTGGCCGAATCGGGTCCGGCTTCGATGCTGGAATGGTAGCCGTTGCCGGGACTTTTGCCGCCCGCCACGTTCGTTGGCCCCAGCCTGGACTGGAGCGCGAGGATCTCCTGGTCCGCACGCTGCAATTCGGGGCTGGTCATTGCCGCCATCGCTTTTTTAAGTTCCGCCCGCCGGGCTTCGAGCGATTTTTTTTCCGTGGTCAGGGTGCGCCGCGCCGCATGGTTCGCGCGATCGGGATCGTACGGACGATTGGCGCGATCCACCCCGGCGAAGATCGCCTGCAGGCTGTAATAATCCTTTTGGGATATCGGATCAAATTTGTGGTCGTGACACCGCGCGCAATGCACCGTGAAACTTTGGAACGACGACATCGTCGTCATGACCATGTCATCGCGATCGTTGTAGCGGGCGATGAGGCCGTCGGTTTTGCTTTCGGGCAGCTCGACATGGCCGACAAAATCCCAGGGACCCGCCGCGATGAAGCCCAGGGCCACCACGCCCTCGGGGTCGTCGGGGAAAAGGACATCGCCGGCCAGCTGCTCCTCGACAAACCTGGACCAGGGTTTGTCCTCGTTGAATGCGCGAATGACGTAATCGCGATAAGGCCAGGCGTGGGGGCGCAACTTGTCCTTGTCGTAGCCGTGCGTCTCGCCGAAGTGAACCACATCGAGCCAATGCCGCGCCCAGCGTTCCCCATGGCGCGGGGAGGCGAGCAGGCGGTCGACCAGCCGTTCATGGGCCTGCGGCGATCGATCGGCCGCGAATGCCTCCACTTCCTCCGGCGAGGGCGGCAGTCCGATCAGATCGAAGGAGAGCCGCCGGATGAGCGTGGCCCGGTCGGCCTCCGGGGAGGGAGACAGGTTGCGCGCCGCAAGTTTGGCCTGGAGAAAAAGGTCGATCGGGTGCGTGACGCCCGAGCCGGGCAGCGCCCGCGGGGGAACGGAACGGACGACGGGCTTGAACGACCACCAATCGGCCTGGTCGGCGGGAGTCGCCGCCGTCGTGTGGACCGCCGCCAACGCGAGCAGCCACACGAACCACCCGATGCATTTTAGCGCGGACCCGCATGGGGCAATGATTGCTGTGCGCGGCAACATGGCGTGTGACGATTCGGACTGTGATGATGCTGACTGTGCGCGGCGAGGAATCATTCACCCAAAGCCCGCGGCGGGCCGGCCGAAGGACAGGCCTGCGATTTCGCCAGGCTGGGCCGGGGCGCGGCGGCCGGCTTCGAGCCAGCCTGGATTTCACGGATCAACTGCTCCAGGCGCCGGCCGTATTCGACGAAGTTCGCGCGCATGGCTTCGTCATTGGACTTCGATTGTGCGTCGTGAAACACCACCACCATGTGGGGCTCGATGGAAATGCCGCCGTCATAACCGCGGGCGAAGGCGTCCGCGAGGATATCGCGCACCCGCCCCTGCCCCTCTCCCGGCCAGTTGTAATCGGCATCGTTCCGGGACGGGTTCCAGGTGGCGTCCTTGCCATGGATGTGAACCACTTGCTCGCGGACCTGCGTCCAGAATTCCCACGGATCCTGTTTTGGCCACGGCAGCGGTTTGCTGCGGTCCGAGTTGAAAACGGGATTGGCGGTGTCGAAGACCCATTTTAACCCGGGAACCTTTTCCAGCAATTCCAGCGCATGCCGCCCGCTCATGCCTCCGTAATTCATGCAATTTTCATGCACCGGCGTGATGCCGGCGTCGAGGAACCGCCGGGTCACTTCACGCAGCCGTTCAAAGACGAGGGGAGGCGTGACGTCCTCGGCGTCGCCCGGCTTGAAACTCATGACCCGCACGAACCGGGTGCCGAGCCGGGTCATCCGTGGAATGGCCCGTTGCACTTCGCTCACCGTGACGTCCCACGGTGTCGCGACGGTCTTCGCCCAATTCATGATCGTCGAACCGAAGCAATAAACCCGGAGACCCGCCTCCTGAAGCCGGGCCGCCGCGAGGTCGAAGGCCGCGTCGGGGATGTCGTGAAAGTTGGCCTTTGGAAAGCCGGGCACTTCGACCCCGCGCATTTCCAGATGGTCCCAGCCGAGTTCCTGAATGGCGCGAATCTGCGCGTCGAGGGTGTTGCCGGCTTCATCGCCAATGCCAGTGAGAATCATCGTTTCCTTCGGGGTTCGGAAGTTGGTCCGGGGGGAAGCACGCCGGGCTTCAGGCCGGTCTTGGAATAAATGTCCGCGAACGGAACCTTGCACTTGGTCGAGGGGAGGGCCAAAACCCCCTTGGCCTCATGGCTGCTTTCGAGCAGCCAATTTCCGCCTGGTTGGAGGCGGTACTGCTCGATCAGCCAGCCATCCTGCGCCACGAGAACATACTCAGCGAGGGAGGCGCTGTGGCGATAGTGCCAGAATTTCTGGCCCCGATCCCACCCGACCGTGGAATCCGACAGCACTTCAATTATAACCTTGGGATTCAGCAGCGTGTCCTCCTTGGGGTCTTCAAAGCGGAGGCTGCCGCACGCCACCATCACGTCCGGGTAAGTAAATAACCCGGTGGACTCGATTTTCACGCGCATGTCGCTCGTGAAGACCTGACAGGATTTCCCCCGGAGACCGTTACCCAAATCCCTGATTAGATTTGCGGCGATGACGCTGTGCCGGCGCGTCCCGCCTGCCAAGGCGAACATTTCCCCATCGACGAATTCGCTTTTCGCGCCGGCCCTACGTTCCAGGGCCAGATATTCCTGCGCGGTCAGGCGACGCTTAGCGACGGCTTCCATGGCGGGAATCTCAACACAAACCAGCCTCCGACTCAAGACAGGCGTTTCCGGGCCACCCTCGGTTTGCGCGAACAATGATAGACAAAGGCCGGGGGGAGGTTGCGCCAGACGATCCGGGTCATCTCGACCTGATCGAAGTAGCGGAGGAGGCTGCGGCGAAACCGTTGGGAGGAGGGAAACCAGCTCGCGTGGACATAGGCAAAGGCGACGAAGCGTCCCTCGGGCGCGAGCGATTTCAGGATCGCGCGCAGGATGCGATCCTGCATGCGCGGCCGCATGTTGCCCCAGGCCAGGCCGCTGACCACGCACTGCGCCGCGGAACGCCCGACGTAGCGCGGAAGATGCTCGGCCGAGCCCTCGATCACTTCGCATTGGGGGAAGCGCCGGCGAAGCACGGCGGCATTCGAAGGATTGAGTTCCACGGCCACCAGGCGGCCAGCGCCGTCGAGCTGGTCGAGCATCATCCCGGTGAACGCACCGGTCCCGGCCCCCAGTTCCACCACGGTGTCCCCGGGCCGCAAGCCGCAGCTTTCCACCACGACGCGGGAGAGCGCATGGGAACTCGGCCACACCGATCCGACCATGAGCGGCTGGCGGAGGAACGAGCTGAGGAAACGGAGCTGGGGTTGCACGCGCGAGCCGCCTCCGGGCCGGGCATGGCGGCGTTCGGCGGAGGCGGGCACCAGGGGGCGTTCTGCATGCACACTGTTTCGTTTCCGGATGGTGGTGGGCATGAAATTGGGCGCAGCGGACGGTCAGCGATGAAAGGACTTCGTGAAGTCGTCGTTGGCGATCTCGACGACGTTTTTCTGGAGCTTCGATCCGGCAATCAATGCGTCGAGCTGCCGTTCGAACGCCGCGCTGTCCATCGGCAGCTCGATGGTTTGGCCCAGCAGCGAGGAATGAAGCATCGCGTTGGCCAGCTCAACCGAAAACAAACCCTCCGCCCCCGGGGCGAGCAGCGGGGCGCCGTCGAGAATGGCGTCGACAAAGTTTTGCAGCAGGGCCGCGTGCGGCGCCGGGGCGTTCTCGAAAGGAATCTCGATGTTCCAGACCTCGGGCTTGCTGAAACCGACCCGGGCGGTGCGGCTCCATTCGAGCATGTCCACTTCATTGCGGGTGAAGGCGAGCCGGCCGTTTTCCAGGACCACCTTGCCGCGCGTGCCCGCGATCTCCAACCGGTTCGTCCCGGGCGTCTCGCCGGTCGACGTGACAAAAACGCCGGTGGCGCCGTTGGGATACTCGAGATACGCCGTCACGTTGTCCTCGACCTCGATCGGGTGAAAACGACCGAGCTGACAGAAGCCGCGCACCCGCGACGGCCGCCCCAACAGCCAGGAAATCACGTCGAGGTTATGAAGGCATTGGTTGAGCAGGACCCCGCCCCCCTCCCCCTTCCAGGTCGCGCGCCAGCCGCCGCTGGCATAGTAGGCCTCCGTGCGAAACCAGTCGGTGATCAGCCAGTTCATCCGGACAATCTGTCCAAGATCGCCGTCCTGGATGAGTTTCCGGATGCGGGTGTAACGCGGTTCCACGCGGAGTTGAAACATGCCGGCGAACTGGAGGTGGGGTTGTCGCTGCGCCGCCGCGATGAGCCGTTCCGCGTCGGCCTTGTGGGCGGCGATCGGCTTCTCGACCATGACGTGCACCCCGGCCGCCAAGGCCGCCATCCCCAGCGTGGAATGCTGGTAATGCGGCGTGGCGATGAGCACGGCGTCCACCGCGCCGGACTGGACGAGCTTGACGCCGTCGTCGAAGATTTTAAGCGGCTTGTATTTCCCGAGCTTCTCCGGGGAAGTGCTGCACACTGCGGTGACTTCGCAACGGCTGACCTTGCCGGCGATCAAGTAATCGGCGTGGAATCGGCCGATGTTCCCCATGCCGATGATGCCGAGGCGAACGGTGTTCATTCCGGTCGGATCAGGATGAATGCGGTCGATTGGTCACGTCGGGTCAGAATATCAGGCGGGCCCGAAAGGGCAGGCAAGCTCTTTCTCCGTCCTCTTCCGGCTCTTTCCGCCGTGTGGATGGGCCGATCCGGGCTGATCGCGGCGGACAACCAGACGTTTTCAGCGCCCAGGCTGGTGCCCGGTCCCTGCCGCAGGCGAAAACTTCATGGACCTGATTTTGCCCGTATCCTAGCTCCCATTCCGCTGCACGAGGCTCGCGGCAGCCTCGTCCAGCAGCCAAAGCAGACGCCCGGTGGTGGGGCGAATGAGTTGGGCGGGCAAAACTTCCGGTTGCCACTCCCCTTGCAGGACCGCCCGCAGCGATTCTGCCTTGTCCGCGCCGGCGATCAGGAAGGCCACGGAGACGGCGTTGTTCAAGACCGGCGCGGTCAGCGTCAGCCGCCAGGTGTTCAGTTTTTCCACCCAGTTGGCAGCGACCAGTCGCTTCTGCTCGCCCAGGGCCTGGGTTCCCGGGAAGAGCGAAGCGGTATGGCCGTCCGCCCCCATGCCGAGCAGCACCAGGTCGAAGCGGGGCATTTGTCCGTCCTTAAGTTGATAGAACTCCCTCAGCATCGCCTCGTAGGCGTCCGCCGCCTCCATCGCGTCGGGCTGCTCGCCATGGATGCGATGGACGTTGGCTTCCGGAATGGGCACCCTGGCCAGCATGACTTCGTGCGCCATGCGGTAATTGCTCTCGGGATGGCCGGGCGGGACATGGCGTTCGTCCCCCCAGAAAAAATGGGTCCGGCTCCAGGGCATGTCCGCGCGCAACGAGGGTTCATCGGCGAGCAGCGCGTAGAGCGCGCGGGGCGTGGAACCACCGGCGAGGACGAGATCGAACCTCCCCCGGGCTTGCACCGCCGCGCGAGCCTGGCTGAGGAGTTCCGCCGCGGCCGTGCGGGCAAGTTCCACGGGGCCCGGCGTGATGGTCATGTCCGTGCGCATGACCTCACGATGCTCCGCGCAACGAACGGAGCACGATTTCCTGCGCCTCGGTCACGATGGCGTCGAGATGGGAGGGGCTGGAGAAACTTTCCGCGTAAAGCTTGTAGATGTTCTCGGTGCCGGACGGGCGCGCCGCAAACCAGCCGTTTTTTGTCACCACCTTCAGGCCCCCAATTTCGGCGTGGTTACCGGGGGCGCGGGTGAGTTTGGCCAGAATCGGTTCGCCCGCCAGGTCCGTGGCGGTCACGGCATCCGGGGAAAGCTTCTTGAAAAGCTTCTTCTGCTCCGGTGTCGCCGGCGCATCGATGCGCGTGTACCAGGGCGTCCCGAATTGCCTGGTTAGTTCCAGGTAATGCTGGCCGGGATCCCGGCCGGTGCGCGCGGTGATTTCGGCGGCGAGCAGGCCAAGGATGAGACCATCCTTGTCCGTGGACCAGGCCGTGCCGTCGCGGCGCAGGAAACTGGCGCCGGCGCTCTCCTCCCCGCCGAAGCAACACGAGCCGTCAAACAACCCCGGCGTAAAATATTTGAAACCCACCGGGACCTCCATGAGGGTCCGTCCGAGGTCCGCGACGACGCGATCGATCAGGCTGCTGCTCACCACGGTCTTGCCAACCACCGCCCCGGCCGGCCATTGCGGGCGATGGGCTAGGAGGTAACGAATGGCCACGGCCAGGTAATGGTTCGGGTTCATGAGCCCAACCGAACGCGTGACGATGCCATGCCGGTCCGCGTCGGGATCATTGCCGAAGGCGATGTCGAATTGATCCTTGAGCTTCACGAGGCCGGCCATTGCGTAAGGGCTCGAACAATCCATCCGGATTTTGCCGTCATGATCCACGGTCATGAAGCCAAATGCCGGGTCGGCCTTCGGATTGACCACCGTCAGGTTCAGGCCGAAGTGCGCTGCCAGCGGTTCCCAGTACTGCAAGGCCGCTCCGCCCAGGGGATCGATGCCGATCTTGAGGCCGGCATCCCGGATGACGTCGAGGTCAAGGACCGCCGCCAGATCCTTCACGTAGGGCAGCACGAAATCCTCCGCGTGCGTGGTCGCCGCCTTGAGCGCCGTGGCCAGGGTCATCCGCTTGACTTCCCGGTTACCCGCGCGCAGCAACTCGTTCGCCCGATTCTGGATCCAGCCGGTCGCGTCGGTGTCGGCCGGCCCGCCGTTCGGCGGGTTATACTTGATGCCGCCATCGGCGGGCGGGTTGTGTGACGGCGTCAGGATGAGGCCATCCGCCCAGCCGTCCCGACGTCCGCGATTGTAGACCAGGATGGCGCGCGAGATGACGGGGGTCGGCGTAAATCCGTCGTCGCGCTGAAGCCGGGTCTCGACCCGGTTGGCGGCGAGCACCTCGAGGGCGGAACGTTCGGCCGGCGCGGACGCGGCATGGGTGTCCTTGCCGAGAAAAAGCGGCCCGCTGATGCCCTGGCCACGGCGGTATTCGCAGACCGCCTGGGTGATGGCGAGAATGTGGGCTTCCGTGAAGGTGCCATCGAGCGGGGTGCCCCGGTGCCCGCTCGTGCCAAAACTGACGAGCTGGTTTGGATTGGCCAAATCCGGCTGGCGATCGTGGTAATCGCGGACAAGGCGCTCGGGATCGATCAGCAGGGAGGCGGGCGCTGGTTTTCCGGCAAGTGGATTCAGGGCCATGGGAAAAAGGGGCGATGAAAAAAGAACGGCGACCCTAGGGCT
>Ga0163144_10027518_pt1 | contig 11008 bp, 9 predicted proteins | sample OliLak19BULKMAT1_FD_123175 | JGI IMG/M metagenome (GOLD analysis project Ga0163144, IMG submission 123175) | Freshwater microbial mat bacterial communities from Lake Vanda, McMurdo Dry Valleys, Antarctica - Oligotrophic Lake LV.19.BULKMAT1 | ecosystem: Environmental > Aquatic > Freshwater > Lake... | reverse complement strand
TTATGGTTACTATATGTTTCCTAAATTAGAAGGCGAAATTGGTCCAAGAATGATGTTTAGAGGGAAAGAAAAATTAAACTGGAGTTTAAATAACTACCTTGGTTTAGCTAATCATCCTGAAGTTAGAAAAGTTGATGCTGAGGCTACAGCGCAGTATGGATTGGCGTATCCAATGGGTGCTAGAATGATGAGTGGAAATACTACTTTTCATGAAAAATTGGAGCAGGAATTAGCTGCTTTTGTTAGCAAGCCTGATGCAATTCTGTTAAATTTTGGATACCAAGGTCTAGTTTCAGCCATTGATTGTTTAGTAGATAGGCATGATGTTATTGTTTACGATGCTGAAAGTCATGCATGTATTATAGATGGTGTGCGCCTTCATATGGGCAAACGTTTTGTATTTACACATAATAACATGGAAAGTTTGGAAACACAACTAAAACGTGCAGAGCGTTTGGTGGCCGAAACAGGTGGTTCTATTTTAGTAATTACCGAAGGAGTATTTGGCATGACAGGTGCGCAAGGAAATATTAAAGCAATTGTTGAATTAAAGAATAAATACAGTTTTCGTTTATTTGTAGACGATGCGCATGGCTTTGGAACCATGGGTAAAACTGGTGCTGGTGTTGGCGAAGAGCAAGATGTAATGGATTCAATTGATGTATATTTTGGAACATTTGCCAAAAGCATGGCAGGCATTGGTGGTTTTATAGCTGGCGAAAAATTGGTTATAAAACACTTGCGTTATAATAGTCGTTCTCAAATATTTGCGAAAAGTTTACCAATGCCAATGGTTGTTGGTGCTTTAAAACGTCTTTCGTTATTACGTGATTTTCCTGAAAATAAGGCTAAACTCTGGAATATAGTTCATGCTTTACAAAGCGCATTAAAATTAAAAGGATTTAATATTGGCGTTACCACTACTCCAGTTACACCAGTTGTTCTAAATGGAACTATTCCTGAAGCTACAGCCATAACCCACGAGTTAAGAGAGGTTTATAATATATTCTGTTCAATTGTAGTTTATCCTGTTATTCCAAAAGGTATGATTATTTTGCGTTTAATTCCAACAGCTGCCCACACCTTGGCCGATGTAGAAGAAACAATTGCTGCATTTTCGGTTATTAAAGAAAAATTAGATGCGGGTGTTTACAAAGAATCTGCCTTTGTTTCAATGGGAGATTTGGCAAAAGCGTAAGCCAATTTATTTTTTTAAATTTATTTAGAAAAAATTTAGGTATGGTTTTTGTATTTTTGAGTTTTAAAAAAATAAATATGAAAAAAATTGTAGTAATATTAAGTGTATGCATCACTATCTTAGGCTTATATGCTTTTAAGCCTAAAACTGACGAAGTAAAATGGATGGGTTTTAATGAAGGTTATACCCTAGCCAAAAAGAAAAATAAAATTATGTTGGTGGATGTTTACACCGAATGGTGCGGTTGGTGTAAACGTATGGATAAAGATACTTATGCTAAAACTAGTATTTCTAATGTATTAAACGATAAATATGTATCTGTTAAGTTTAACCCAGAGGTAGAAGGTGTAAAATATATTTACAATGGTAAAACTTACGATGGACCAGGCTTAGCAGCAGCCATTAGCAATAATAGCATTAGCGGTTATCCAACTACTGTTTTTATTAATCCAAAATCACATTCAACTAAAGTGGAAGTTGGCTACAAAAATGAATCTCAAATGGCTGTAATTTTAGTTGATATTCAAAAAAGTTTAAAAGTTAAATAATGTAATTTGTAAATTGTTGTTGTCCAAAAAAATTTTGGGCTTCCAAATGCTTCGTAGCGCAATAAATTTATTATCATTTTACCATAGCTGATTCCTTGTTTTTAAAGGAATCAGCTTTTTTTATGTAAAAAATTTGGAAATTCCAATTCAATTGATATCTTCGCCTAACAATTGTTAGGTTATGGCTGAATCATTGAACACCAATAGGAAAGAACAAATAATGGATGCAGCAGCATTATTATTTAAACAAAAAGGTTATGCAAGCACTACCATGCGCGACTTGGCCACTGAGCTTGGGATAGAAGCAGCAAGCATTTACCACCATATAAAATCAAAAGAAGAGCTATTAGAAAACATTTGTTTTGATATGGCAAATAAATTTATTTTAAATGCAAAGGAAATAAATGATATTTACTTTAATGCCGAAGAAAAATTACGATTAGCTATTAAATTACATGTGGAAACCATAACCGAAAATCAAAATCAATCTGCAGTATTTTTAAGTGAATGGCGCAACTTAAGCGAACCAAAGCTAACTTTTTTTAAGCAGCTGCGACAGGAATACGAAAATCAATTTACCATTATTTTAATGGATGGAGAAAATGAAGATATTTTTGAACAAGTAGATAAAAAATTTGCGGTATTAAGTATACTTTCAACTATCAATTTTGTAAACGAATGGTATAAGCCAGATGGAAAAATGAATGCAGCCGAAATAGCAGAAAAACTGAGTAATTTTACAATGGGCGGTTTACGAAAACGTTTGGTAACAGATGTTTTATAGTCGATAGTTAATAGACTATGGTCCATAGACAATGGACTAACAACCATTAACCAATAACAACCAACTAATAATCAACAACTAATAACTAAAAAATATATGTACGGAAATGCTTACATCGATCCAAATGAAAAAGCCAATGCAATGATTGCTGGTGAGGATCAAATTAAATTAGCCGAATTTGAAGCACGTATAGCACGTGGCGAAAAAATTGAACCAAAAGATTGGATGCCTAAAGAGTACCGCAAACAATTAATTAGAATGATTGAACAACATGGTCATTCAGAAATTATTGGTGCTTTACCCGAAGGTACTTGGATTACTAGGGCGCCTGGTTTTAAACGTAAATTAGCTTTAATGGCTAAGGTACAAGACGAGGTAGGGCACGCACAATTACTATACAGTGCTGCCGAAACTTTAGGTAAAAGCCGCGAGGATATGATAAACGATTTAATTACCGGAAAATCAAAATACTCAAACGTTTTTAATTATCCAGCTTATACTTGGGCCGATGCTTGTATTATAGCTTGGTTAATTGATGCAGGTGCAATTATTAACCAAGTGGCAAATGCAAAAGGAAGCTATGGACCATATTGCAGGGCGTTGGACAGAATTTGTACCGAAGAAAGTTTCCATTTAAAATATGGTCACGATAATGTAGTTACATTAGCAACAGGTACACCAATTCAACGACAAATGGTGCAAGACGCGCTAACTCGTTGGTGGCCTCCTATTATGCACTTTTTTGGTCCAAGCGATAAAATATCGAGCCATACAGAAATACTAATGAAATGGAAAGTTAAAATGGCTACTAACGATGATATGCGCCAACAATTCCTAAACATGTATGTTCCAAAAATTTGGGATTTAGGTTTGGTATTGCCTGATGCTAATTTAAAGAAAGTTGAAGATACAAACAGTAAATCGGGTGTAAAGTGGGAGTATACCGAGCCAGATTGGGATGAGTTTAAACGCGTAATAAATGGTGGAGGCCCTTGCAATGCAGAGCGCCTTGCAGTGCGCAGAATGGCTGAAGAAAAAGGCCGTTGGGTACGCGCAGCTTTGTTAAGAAAAGACGAAAAATATGTAACGCCTTTGGCTTAAGGGGGAATTGCAAAATTACAAGATTTGAAGATTACAAAATTTGAACAAATTAATACTAACTTGTTGATTTTATTAGTCAGAAATTTATAAATTTGATTGATTCTTTAAAAAGAATTTTCAAATCTTGTAATTTTCAAATTTTAAATAAAAAAAATGAAGCATTATAAGTATTTATTGACTCTTATATCACAATTACTTTTTTTGTTTACTAGTCATGTTCAATTGTAGAAGTATAATGTAGAGGTTGGAATAAGTAGTAGAGTAGATGCCACTAATGAGAGTAACAAGAAAGCTATTTTCAGTTATTGAAAAATTATTTAGAAGCTAGGTACGATTCTTTTATAATAATCCTTATTGGATAAATAATGAAAAGAATAGGGCTGATTCAGGGGTTATTTCATAGTTTTTAAAGGATTTAATTCACGCCAGTTAAAACCCGAAAATTTATTGCGGAATTGGAAGCCTTATATTTTAACAATTGAACCAAAAGACACTATCAAATATTTGTTGTGGGTTTCATTTATTTCGGATACAGAAAAAGTAGATAAGATATTGACAACTGTCAATATAAGTGCAATTAAAGAAAATGGAAAATGGGTATTAAAAAATACCATTAAGGATATTGTAAAAGCATGGCAAACCAAACAATTCAAATACATAAAATATGTTTTCAGCAAACTATATATTTAATGAAGGTATGGCTGAAAAATCGGTTAACTACTGTGATTCCATCATAAATATTCCTAACATGAAAAGTATGGATTCCTTTATTTTTTATATTACCGATAAGCCAGATGATATGGGTTTGTTATTTGAGTATAAATTTTATAATGAAAACTATACTACAGGTATGATAAGTCCATTTACTAAAACCATTTATTCAGCTAAAGGAAACGAATATTATTACCATGAATTTATACCTATTTTGCTAGGTAGTTATAAGCGAAAAGAAGGAAGTAATTTTAGTTACATTTCTGAAGAGTGCCTTGTTTGTTTTTTAGGCGAATACAATACAGATAATTACAGGTATAAATTGTATTATTTGGCAACTGATTATTTGGCTAATAAATCAACTTACACTTTATCAAATCTGTTACACAAAACAGCCGACTATAATGGCTACCAAACTGCCTATTCTACAGGAATAATTTTGGCTGAAATAGTTTTTGAAAAAAAGGGATACAAGGGTTTAATAAAATACATCAATTCAAATACTACCACCGTGGTTGATACTTATAAAACTACTTATAAAATTACAAAACTTAACAAAATCCTATTTGAAATTACATTTAGAAAAAAATTGAAAGATAGCTTAGCAGAAATTTATAGCCGATATTCGCAAAATTAATTTCAAGTCTTGTAATCTTGAATTTTTTAAATTAACAAAAAAAATGATAAACTCACTCGATCCTCGTATAGCAAGGGAAAATTTAACAGAAGACAATAATATTGCTCCGCTAACGGAAATGGATCAATTTGAAACTTATGAAGTGTTTCATCAAAAAAAACGGGGCGACCAACACGTTCACGTTGGAATAGTGCATGCGCCAAATATAGAAATGGCATTACTATTTGGTAAAGACCAATATGGCAGAAGAGGATTAACAGCTAATATTTGGGTGGTAAAAACAAGCAACGTTTTTTGTACCGAATATGAAGATCAAGACATATTTGAAACCACTCCCGAAAAGCAATACCGCGAAGCTGGTGGCTACAAAGTAATGGACAAAATTAACAAGTATAAGAAAGAAAATAAAGTTTAAAAAATAGCCACAGATTTTACAGATTACATATATAAATTAGTATTTAAATAGGTGAAATTTGTGGCAAAAAATATAATCATGAATAATATAGCAATCAAAGAATTATTATATAAAATGGCCGATGACCTGTTGGTTTTAGGTCATAGAAATAGTGAGTGGACAGGCTTAGGGCCTATATTAGAAGAGGATATTGCTTTCTCATCTATGGCGCAAGATAAAATTGGACATTCGCAAGCTTTGTTCTCAATTTTGTATGACTTAGGGGAGCCAGAACCAGACACTAATGCTTTTATGAGAGAAGCAAAACATTTTCATAACTCACAATTTGTAGCGTTGCAAAACGATGATTACGATTTTTCAACCATCCGTCATTTCCTATTCTACCATGCAGATCAGTTACGTTTTGATAATCTCGCCAATAGCAGTTTTGAGCCTTTGGCAAAAGTATCTCGCAAAATAAAAGGAGAATTAAAATATCATGTTTTTCATGCTGATATTTGGTTAAATAAATTAGGAAATGGAAACGAAGAAAGTCATGCACGTATGCAAACTGCCTTAAATTATGCATGGAATTATGCATTGGGTATGTTTGAAAAAGGCGATTTTGAGGAGCAATTAATTGCTGAAAAAGTATTTGAAGGGGAGCAATCTTTACAAAACAAATGGTTAACAGTTATTACGCCCATTATTGAAAAAGCAAATTTAAAAATACCGTCCGAAAAAGATTGGGCGCCTATTTTGGGAGGTCGAAAAGGATACCATACCGAAAACTTAGACCAGTTAGTTACCGAAATGGGCGAGGTATTTAGAATAGAACCAGGCGCTGAGTGGTAAAAATTAATGATTTTAAAAACCAAAAATCTATTTTTTTTGGTTTAATTTGTGTTTAGAAGTATATTTAATAAACTTGGAAGATTCTGAATGCAAGCAGTAAAATTTTTTTAAAATTCAGCTGCTGCCTACATAATTATAATAAGTAAAGGTTTTCAATATTTAAAAGTTGAAAACCTTTTTTGTTTAATGTAAGGCAATAAGTTACACCATTTAGATTTATAAAACTTTTACAGTAATATGAACGTAAAATAGTTATCTTACTAACACATATTTGCAATTCAAAGCAAAAACTAATATTTAAAACATGATCAAATCCATTTTATTAATTACAATCAACTTTTTTTTGTTAAGTTCTTCAATTGCACAGCAAAGCAAACTTTCACCATTAACGCGTATTTATTTAGGTAAGAATATAAACTTGGCAAAAACCGCTAGTACCATGCGTGCGCTAATACAAGTTAGTAGTGGTTTTAATGAAAAAAGTTTAACCGACTTAAATATCACTATTCAAACCAAGGCGGGAAACATTTGGAGTATAACAGCACCTATAAATTCAATTAACAAATTAAATAATATACCTCAAATAGCATGCGTAGAGGCATCGTTTTCGGCCATGCCGCTTATGCAAGATACTGATTGGATTGCAACTAAAACCAATTTGGTTCATCAAGGTTACAATTTACCAATGGCATACTTAGGCGATGGGGTAATAATAGGAATTATAGATATTGGTTTTGATTATAACCACCCAGCTTTTAAGGATGCAAATGGTAACATGAAAATAAAAAAAGTATGGGAGCAAAATAAAGTTGGTAATGCTCCAAATGGGTATAATTATGGGAACGAACTAACAACTGAAAACGAAATAAAAGCCGCTTTTACCGACAGAGAATCTGACTCACACGGAACCATGGTTGGTGGTATAGCTGCCGGAACAGGAATTGCCTCCAAACAGTTTAGCAATAGAGGGATGGCACCTAATGCCGACTTAGTTTTGGTGGCGTTAAATTACGGAACCGAAAATTTTTTAGACGATAAAAATACCGCTGGTCCTGCCTTTGTAGATGCAATTGATTATATTTTCAAATATGCTGCTTTGCAAAATAAACCTGCTGTTATTAATATTAGTTGGGGTCATCATGCAGGTCCACACGATGGAACTTCATTGCTTGATAAAGCTATTGAAAACCTAACAGGAATAGGGAAAATATTGGTAAACGCAGCTGGTAATGAGGGCAAACAATTATTGCATTTACAGCAAAAATTACAAAACGATACATTTTATACTATCAGTAATTTTTCTCGAAAACCTACTGCCATTGAAAATAATACAGTTAATTTTTGGGGAACTAAAAATACTGATTTTGCGCTACAAATTAGGGTAATGGATACATTACAAAACATAGTGGCTCAAAGTAATTTTTACAGTGCCGCTGGCAATTTTAATGCTAGTAATACTTTAGTTTTTAACCTTGATTCTTTAACTTACAATTTAACTTCAACCGGTAAAAATGTAAATAATGATAAACCAGAAATGTTTTTAATTTATCAAAATACCAATTGTAAAAAGTATTACGTTTCGTTTGCATTTACCGCTGCTAATACTATTTTACATGCTTGGAATTGTGGTTACGAGTGGAGTAAAGGTTATCCGCAGTTTTTGGCAACTATTCAAAATCAAGCAGTAAAAACTAGGTTTTTAAATGGTGATAACCAATTTACGATTGGTGAATCGGGTTCAAACTGCAAGGCTGTTATTACGGTAGGTTCTTATAATTCAAATGTAAACTGGACAAACTTTTGGGGTGGTATTAAAAGTATTGATAACATTTCTCAAAAAGACACCATTACTGGTTTTTCTAGTCGAGGACCTACAACCGATGATAGAACTAAACCAGACATTACAGCTCCAGGATATTTTGTGGGAGGGCCAATAAGTAGTTTTCCGCCCTTCGAAATTACAGATATTACCGATACTATGTTTGTAAATAATAAACGGTACGATTGGATAATGTCGGCAGGAACTTCATTTGCTGCTCCATGTGTAGCTGGGGCAGTAGCCTTAATGCTGCAAGCTAATAGGGGTTTAACACCTAGTAAGGTGTTATCAATGCTTAAAAAATCAGCCAGAGTAGATGTTAAAACTGGTGCAATAAGTGCCGCTGGGAATAACGATTGGGGTTCGGGTAAAATTAATGTTTACGAAGCTTTTAAATTGGCTTATGCTACCAATATTCCAACTGTTTTAAAACAAAGTTTAGCAGTTTATCCAAATCCATTTACCAACCAATTACATATTAAAACTACGGAAAATAACTTAATTATTCAGGTGTTTAACATGGTAGGGCAAGAAGTTTATAATCAAATACTTCAAGATGAAAGTGTTATTCAACTGACCCATTTACCGATAGGTATTTATTTCTTAAAAATAACATTAAATAGAAATCAGGTACAGCTACAAAAAATTGTTAAAATCTTGGAATAGTATTATACAAAGAATGTATGTGTTACTAAAAATATATGCTAACTACTTAATCATCAAAGCTAACCACTGCTATTTCTTTTAAAAAAAAGCTGCTTTTAATTAGGCAGCTTTTTTATACAATATGCTTTTTCTTAGTTGTGTTCGTGCCCATCAGCCTCATGTGCATGGCCATGAGTCAATTCTTTAGCTGTTGCTTCCCTAATTCCAATTACTTCGCCTTCAAATTTGAGGTCGGTTCCTGCCAATGGATGGTTAAAATCCATTTCCACAAATTCGTTAGTTATAGCTAACACGGTACCTGAAAGTTGTTCCCCTTCTTCATCGTTCATTGGAACAACAGCGCCCACAAACACATATTCAATTTCCATATTTCCATCTTCATCTAAAAATGCATCTACTGGAATTTGAACTATTTCGTTAGGATTTTTATTTCCATACGCATTAGCCGATTCAATTGAAAATTCAAAAGTATCGCCAATATTTTTTCCTTGTAAATTTATTTCAAATTCAGGAATTACAGCTCCTGTTCCAAATAAAAATACCATTGGATCTTCTAAAGAAGTTTCTTCAATTTTTTCTCCTGTTTTGTGGTTCGATAACTTATAATTTAAAGTAACAACCTTATTTGCTTCTATTGCCATTTTTTTTATAATAAGGCTGAAAAGTTAGGCATAAATGTTTGCTATCCTAAAAAAGTTGATTAATAAACTGTTATTTTGTTAGTGATTAGGTTTTAAAAATATGAAAGGAAATAGCGCTTAAACCTAATAAGTTTTAAATAAAAAAAATACAAATATTTGGTTTGAAAACTTAAATGCTGACTTTTATAGTAAGTTATGAATGCTTTAAGTAAAACGGTAAACAATTCACAATTTGATTATATAAAATTTCTTTTTTTACCCGATTCTTTTTTTAATTTGCTGGTAAAAAATTATAGTTCAATTATGAAAAAATTATTGGTAGCAAATCGTGGTGAAATTGCCATTAGAGTATTACGCGCGGCAAATGAGTTGCATATTAAAACTGTAGCTGTTTATACTTACGAAGATAGGTACTCATTACACAGGTATAAGGCCGATGAGAGCTATCAGATAGGTGATGAAAGCGAACCTTTAAAGCCGTATTTAGATATAGACGAAATTATTAGAATAGCCAAAATATATGAAGTAGATGCTATACACCCTGGGTATGGTTTTTTAAGCGAAAATGCAAAGTTTGCGCAACGATGTAAAGATGAAGGGATTATTTTTGTTGGTCCTGAGCCGTTAGTAATGCTAAATCTTGGCGACAAAGTAATGGCTAAAAAAGTGGCTATTGAAGCCCAAGTTCCCATTATTGAAGATAGTAATGTTGATTTAACTAGTTTAGTAATTGCACAGCAAGAAGCTACTAGAATTGGTTTGCCAATTATGATTAAAGCTGCTGCTGGTGGAGGTGGAAGGGGTATGCGTGTTTTACGCAATATGGCCGACCTTGAACAACAATTTAACGAAGCTAAAAACGAAGCACAAGTAGCCTTTGGTGATGGTACAATATTTTTTGAAAAATTTATTGATCAACCTAAGCATATTGAAGTGCAAATAATGGGCGATAATTACGGGAATTTAATTCATTTGTTTGAGCGTGATTGCTCGGTACAACGTAGGTTTCAAAAGGTGGTAGAAATGGCTCCAAGCCCTAGTTTAAAGCCAGAAACTAAACAAAAATTATATGATTACGCTTTAGCTATTTGTAAAAAGGTAAATTATAATAATGTAGGAACAGTTGAGTTTTTGGTAGATAAAGAGGAAAATGTATTTTTTATTGAGGTAAATCCCCGTATTCAAGTAGAACATACTATTACCGAAGAAATTACTGGGGTAGACATTGTAAAAAATCAATTATTAATTGCAAAGGGTTGTAGGTTAGATTCGCCAGAGATAAATATTAAGAGCCAAGCCGATGTTACTTACGAAGGTTTTGCTATTCAATGTAGAATAACTACCGAAGATGCTGCCAATAATTTTAAACCCGATTATGGAACCATTATAGCTTACAGAAATGCAGGCGGACATGGAATAAGGTTAGATGAAGGAAGCAGTTATCCTGGTGTAAAAATTTCGCCTTTCTTCGATTCATTATTGGTTAAAGTTACTGCTACAGGCCGTTCCCTTCCTGAAACCTGCGAACGATTAATAAGGGTACTTTCTGAATTTAGAATTAGAGGAGTGAAAACCAATATTGCTTTTTTAGTAAATGTATTAAAACATCCAACTTTTAGAAATGGCCAATGCACTGTAAATTTTATACAAGACA
>Ga0163144_10027517_pt1 | contig 11008 bp, 8 predicted proteins | sample OliLak19BULKMAT1_FD_123175 | JGI IMG/M metagenome (GOLD analysis project Ga0163144, IMG submission 123175) | Freshwater microbial mat bacterial communities from Lake Vanda, McMurdo Dry Valleys, Antarctica - Oligotrophic Lake LV.19.BULKMAT1 | ecosystem: Environmental > Aquatic > Freshwater > Lake... | reverse complement strand
GGACGACCGCAACCCACGCGTCTTGCGCGCCTACGAAAACCCCTCCCGTGGCCGCATCCTTGACCGCGAAGGCAACGAGCTGGCCGTCTCCCTCCCCGACGGCACCCGCCACTACACGGACGCCTCCGTCGCACACGCCGTGGGCTATCTCGACCCCCGTTTTGGCAGCCAGGGCGTCGAGCTCGCCTTCAACGACCTCCTCTCCGGTGTTTCCGATGACTCTTGGCAGGGCGCGCTCAACGCCGAGTTCCGCCGTTCCTCGCAAAAAGGTCTCGATGTCCGTCTGACGCTCGACCCCAAGGTTCAACGCGCTGCCGCCCAGGCACTGGGCGCGCGCAAGGGCGCCGTCATCGCCATCGATCCGCGCAACGGCGAAATCCTCGCGATGGTCAGTGTCCCGACCTACGACCCCGGCGCGCTCTCTGATGCGCTCGTCCGTGACGCATCTTCTCCGCTCCTGAATCGCGCCACGCAGGGCCTCTTCCCGCCCGGCTCCACCTTCAAGACGGTGACCGCCGCCGCCGCCCTGGAACATGGTGTCATTAAGCCTGAAACCTCCGTGACCTGTCCCGGCGAGCTCGTCTTCGATGGTTTCCCCGTCTCTTGCAACAACGTCCCCCAGGGCACGGGCACCTATCCCTTTAGGAACGCCTTCACGTTTTCCGTGAACGCCATTTTCGCCCAGGTCGGTTCGAAGCTCGGCTGGGACCGCCTGACTACCACAGCTCGACGCTTTGGCTTCGGCAGTTCGCTCGATTTCACCCTCGACACTGCGCCGACCCAGATCCACGCTGCCGGTTCGAAGGAAACGACAGCCCTCCTCGCGAGCACGGCTTTCGGCCAGGGCGAACTGCTCGCGACGCCCCTCCAGATGGCCGCCGTCGCGGCCACGATTGCCAACGGAGGCGTCCTCGCGCCGCTCCACCTTGGCCTGCGCGCCACGTCAGGTAGTTCCGTCCGCGCTAAGCTGGCCACGGGCGAATCGAAACGCGTCATCTCCGCCGAAACGGCCCGCACCATGCGCGACTTCATGGTCTCCGTTGTCGACAACAACCAGGCGAACGGCGTCCCTATCGCGGGCGTCAAGATCGGCGGCAAAACAGGAACCGCGGAATCGGGTCGCGGCACATCGCACGCCTGGTTCATCGCCTTCGCTCCCGCGGAGAACCCCACGGTCGCCGTCGCCGTCGTCGTCGAAGATGGCGGGCAGGGAGGAGTCGTCGCCTCGCCTATCGCCGGTCAGGTCATGCGCGCGGCCCTCGCCCGATGAGCGACGAACGACCCTCTGCCCTGGAGCGAGCCTTCGAGGGTGCCGCCCGCCGCCTCGGTGGGCAGCTCCACCCCCTCCAGGTGATCCAGCGCGCCCAGGCGGCCTTTGAATCCGCGATTCGAGACGGCCTTGCCCCCAACCTCGTGCGAATTAGCCTCCACCCCTTTGACTACGAACGCTTCGCACCGGCGATGGATGACCTGCGCCAGGAGATCGCAGGCGCGCTCCTCGAAGCGGAGCGGCGACGCGGCGCACGTCGAATCGGCGAACTGCGCATCACCATGGTCCGTTCCGGGAGTGCTGCCGAAGGGTCGCCCGCGATCGACCTCAGCTTCAGGGACACGCGGCACCGTGACCCTGCCCCTCCAGCCGGTGCGACCCGTGCGATCCAGCGTCTCCAAGGTGTCCGCTTGCTTGTTGATGGGGAACCCATCGAACTCACGCACGTGCCGTTCACGATTGGGCGCGCCGCCGACAACGACCTCGTTCTTGCCAGCATGGCTGTTTCCAAGCACCACGCGGAAATAACCCGAGACCCCGCAGGGACCCTGGTCATCCATGACATGGAGAGCCGCAACGGCCTCGTCGTGGATGGACAACGCCGGCAAGACATCCACCTGACTCCAGGAACTGTGGTCCTCATAGGTGACGTCATCGTCTCGATCGGGGCCACGCCATGAGTTCGCCCAACGAACTGCTCCTGCTTCGAATGGCGTTGCTGGCCATCGTTTTCGCATTCGTCCTCGCGGTCTCGTTGGTCCTTCGCGGCAGCCTGCGACCACAGGCGCGCGTTGCCCCTCGCGTCCGCCGTGGCCTTACTCGCCTCGTCGTTCTCGACCCCGGTCAAACTGCCTTCGCTGTCGGAACGGCATTTGATCTCGGACCGACCATGACCCTCGGCCGGGACTCGTCCAACTCCATCGTCATCGCCGACGCCTCGGTCTCCGGTCGCCACGCAACGCTTGTTCGGGGTCCGCTGGAATGGCTCCTGCGCGACCTAAACAGCACAAACGGTACCTTTATCGACGGCCAATCCGTCGGCGCCAAAGGCACGACCGTGGGCAATGGCCAGCAGATCACCCTCGGTGGCGTTTCCTTCGAACTCCTTGTGCTCCCCTCGCCCGCGAGCGTAGCGAGTCGGGAGAGGGGTCGGGGGTGAGGGCCGAAGTGCCGGGCGACGAATGGGCGCCGTCTTACGATCACCCCGTTTTGGCGGTACCCCTCAGAACCGAGGATCTCAGAACTCAGTCGCCGCTCTCCTCGCTCACCCCCAGGATCAAGCCAATCAGCGCGAAGTTGATGACGAGGCTGCTCCCGCCGTAGCTGACGAACGGCAGCGTGATGCCGGTCGTGGGGATGATCCGGAGGTTCCCCGCAATGATTATGGCCGCCTGGATCCCAAGCAGCATCGCCGAACAGCAAGCCAACAATCGAAGGAAAGGGTCCCGCGTTGCCAGGGCCGTCTGTAGCCCACCGACAACCAGCACTCCGAACAGCAAGACGACCCCCGCTGCGCCGGCGAGGCCCAACTCCTCCGCGATCGCCGCGAATACATAGTCCGTCGTGACGGCCGGGATCACCGTCGGTTCGCCAAGCCCGAGGCCTTCCCCAGTTATGCCGCCGGCCTGGATCGCATAGATGCTCTGCACCGTCTGGTAGCCCGAGCTGTCCGCGCTGGCATACGGGTCTCGCCACGTGTCGATGCGGTCCTCGACGTGGCTGAAGGCGAAGTACCCGGCCACCGCTGTCGCGGCCAGGAGCGCGCCGCCGCCCACGACGAACCGTAGCCGCCCGGTCGCGACATAAAGCGAAGCGATGGCAAGCATCAGCAACAATGCGATCGTCCCGAGGTCCTTGAGCAGCGCGAGCGCTGCCATCGCTCCCAGCCACGTGACAACCAGGGGGATGAGATACGGCCAGTTCGAATAGCGCCGGCCACCAAACCTGAATCCGCTGGACGCGAGCACGGCGCCAACGTCCGTGAGATACCCCGCCAGGAACACTACGAGCACAGCCTTGATGATCTCGGTGGTTTGGACCGTCCTCCCGGCGACCGTGACCCAGAGCCGGGCGCCGTTGATCGTCGTCCCGAATACGCCCGTCGCCGCCAACACAACGACCGCCAGCAACGCCGCCGAATACTTCATCCGCTGCAAACGCGGAAACAAACGGTGACATCCAGCAACAGTCACCATCGCCGCCATCCCCAGCGTTATCCAGTTCGCCTGGTCTTGCGCCCCGTCAGCGGCCAACCGAATTGTGAAAACGAGCCCGATCGCGCTCAACAATGTCACGGTTGCGTAAACCGCCCCGGAAGCGCGCGGCGCCACGATGCGCAGCCCCACGTGCCCGAGCACCACGCTCGTGAGAAACTGGAGCATGACGCGCCCGGACGCGTCGCCCATGTCGATCCCGGCAGCCTGGAGTGACCGCCAGCCCACAGCCACGAATGCGCCCGCAAACACCAACAACAGGAGTTCAACGTTGCGGGCCCGAGAACCGATACCGAGCCATAGCTGGCGGAGAACCATGTTTGGTTAACCCTTCCGATCTGGTCGATTCACGATACCGGCTCGAACGGCTGCTGGGCACTGGCGGCATGTCTGAAGTCTGGCTCGCCGAAGACACGCGCCTCGGGCGTTGGGTCGCCGTCAAGCTCCTTCGCGACCTCTCGTCCGATCGCGAACTCGCCGCGGCGCTCGAATCCGAGGCTCGCGTCGTTGCCCGCCTCCAACATGCAAGCATCGTCGCCGTCTTCGATGCCTGAAAGCACGAAGGACGCCACTACCTCGTGATGGAATATGTCCACGGCTACTCCATCCGCCAGCTCTTGGAGTCCCAGGCTCGATTGACGGAAGCGGAGGCTATCCGTTACGGATCCCAGGTCGCCGAAGCGCTCAACTACGCCCACGCCAAGGGTGTGATCCATTGCGACATCAAGCCCGAAAACATCTTGATCGACGACCAGGGCGTCGCCAAAGTCGCGGATTTCGGTGTCGCCGAGACGGTCTCGCGGACGCTCACGCCCCAGCAGGCGCGCGAATTCATGGGTACCGTGGCCTACCTCGCCCCCGAAGTGCTCCAAGGGGGCGCGCCTTCGCCCGCCTCCGATATCTATTCGCTCGGGTTGATGCTTTACGAAATGGTCGCCGGGCGCCTCCCGTTCGCGGGCGCAAACGCCGCTTCAACGGCAACGCAGCGACTCGCAACTCCCGCGCCACCGCTTCGTTCGTTCGCCATGGGCGCTTCCGTCGAACTCGAAGCCGTGCTCGCGCGTGCCCTCGCTGTCTCGCCGCGGGACCGCTTTACCACAGGACACGCGTTCGCGGCCGCCCTCCACCGGGTCCCCGTGCGCGCCGGCGCCGTCACCCAGGCAGCCCTCGCGCCGCCCGGCCGCCCGCCCCGCCCCCCATCCGCGCGGGGCCGCAACGACACCTCACGCATCGGTTCCCGTGGGCTACAGCGTCACTCTCCCAACCTCACGCCCTGGCTAGCGCTCCTCTTCGCCGGATTCCTTGCGCTCGGCGTTGGCGTGGTGGTCGCCCTTGTCATAGCCAATCGCGACGAGGGCGACCCTCCCGCGCCCACACCGACGCCAATCGCTCCGACGGCAACGCGCGAACCGACGCGTGTGCTCACGGCCACGCCAACGAACGAACCAACGCTCACCCCAACTCCAACACGCACGCCAACGCCTCTGCCGCCCACGCCGACCGTGACAAAAGTCCCCGGTGCCTCGTCCCCTTCGCCATCGCCGATCACTTCGCCATCGCCCCGTCCGCCACAACCCTGAGCCCCGGCGAAACGCGCCCCGTATAGTTCATGTCGCAGCAATAGATCGTATTGACCTGTCTCATAGAATCTGCGGATGTACGCCCGTCGTACATTTGGCAAGAGCAAAAGGGGGATTCGTCATGGCAAACTCAACCTATTGGGATCGGTATTGGAGCAGGCGACGCATGCTGAGCGGAACAGGTGTCGGTGTCGCGGGCGCCGCGGGTCTCGCACTTGTCGGCTGTGGCGATGACGATGACGGCAAGGGCGGCGGCGGTCTTTCCGGCCTCGCGACGCCGACTGCCGGCGCCGGCGCTTCGCCGACGGCCGTCGATCCGTTCGCAAACGCCACGCGCGGGGGCACGTACCAGACGTACTCGACGGGCGACCCACCGACCATTGACCCCTACAAGAACCTCAGCTTCCTCACGAAGACGATGGCGAACTACGTCTACAGCCGACTCTTCAAATACAAGACCGGCGCAGGCATCCCCCGTGGGGATGTAAAGCCGACGGGTGACCTCGCAGTCAGCGCCGAATCGTCTCCCGATGGACTCAAGTGGACGATCAAAATGCGGCCCGGCGTGAAGTTCCACAATGTCGCGCCCGTCAACGGCCGCGAGGTCACGACCCAGGATCTCGACTATTCCTGGAAACGGATGACCGACAAGGCGAACACGGCCGCTGTCCAGGTCAATTTCGTCGATAAAGTGGAATTCCCCGATACCTCCACCATGGTGTTCACGCTCAAGGCGCCAAACGCCGCCTTCCTCGATATCATTGCGGACTCGAACCTCTACTACATCATGCCGACAGAAGCGGATTCCAAGTTCGATCCCTCCAAGACCTTGATCGGCAGCGGTCCATGGATTTTCGAAAGTTACACGCCCAACGTGGCCTACCGCATGAACAAGAATCCCGACTGGTTCGTCAAGGGGTTCCCGTTGATGGACCGCGTGGAAAACAACATCATCCCGGAATACGCGAACTTCCTCGCCCAGTTCCTCGGCGGCAACCTGGACCTGGTAGCGCCCAACGCCGTCGACCTTGGTTCCGTGCAGAAGTCGGTTAAAAACGTCCAGATCACCTCGTACATCAACCAGGGCTCGAACTGGCTATGGTTCGATGGCAACGACCCCAATGCTCCATACGTGAAGGACGAGCGTATCCGCCAGGCGATGTCGATGGCCATGGACCGCGACGCCCTCACGGATCTCGCCTACGACACCAAGAAGCTCAAAGCGTCCGGACTCGCCGTCAAGGAGGAGTGGAACAACCTTATAGGCGCGGGCTGGGGCCGTTGGTGGCTCGACCCCAAGGGGGGCAAGGCCGGAGACGGCGCCAAGTTCTTCAAGTACGACCCGGCCGAGGCAAAGAAGCTTCTCTCCGCGGCGGGCTACACGGACAACAAACCGTTCGAAGTTACCTACCAGTACACCGCTAACCGCTACAGCAAGAACTTCAACGACTCCGCCGAAGCCGCGCTTGCAATGATCAACGCTGTCGGTGTCAAGACCGTTACCGACGTCCAGGACTACTCCTCCAAGTACATCACGCAGACATTCGTCGGCAACTTCAAAGGGCTGGCATTCGGACTGGAGACCGGCTTCGGCGATGTTGGCAGCTATCCCATCCGCCTCTTCACCGACAACCCCATCAACCATGGCAAGGTCAACGACCCCGTGCTCAAGAAGTTGACGGCCGACCAGCAGGTCGAACTCAACGACGAGAAGCGTGTCGCTATCTTCCACGAAATGCAGCGCTACCACGCCACCAAGATGTGGTACATCCCATGCCAGGTGGGCGCGGGTGAAACCTGGGTCGCCTACCAACCCAATCTGCGCAACTACTCCAACTTCACGCTTGCCTATGGCAGCCCAACCGAGATCACGCCCTACATCTGGAAGGCCAAGGTCTAACCAACCGCGCCCAACCACCCCAAACGACAGGCCGCTTCCACTCGGAGGCGGCCTGTCTGCATTTCGGCGGCGGATCGCTCAATCCGTAACGCGCGCGTCAGCAAGCGCTGGGATGTCCCAGTCTGTAGGTGGTGCAAGCGCTCCACGGTCGGTCAGGCTTCCGAGTTCTTAAGGAATCCCTGGCGAGATGTCGTTTGGACACTGAGCTGCTGCCCCTCACACTGGAAGCATGACCGTGTCCTCCCGCCGCAGTTCCCGATGAAACCCTGGGAGACGCTCGCCACCGCCCGAACCCCGGACGGCTCCGACCTCACCCTGCGCCGCCATGATGGCGAGTACGTCATCCGCGCCGATGGCTACGACCTCATGGTCAGCCGCATGCACGGCTCAGAGGAGGCGATGGCGCGCCTCGCCTGCCCGAAGCTGCCACCCAAAGCCGAGGTGCTTGTCGGCGGCCTCGGCATGGGCTACACCCTGCGCGCCGTTCTCGATATCCTCCCCGACGACGGCATCGTCACGGTCGCGGAACTCATCCCGGACGTCGTGGAGTGGAACCGTGGCCCCCTCGGCCCGCTCGCCGACTACCCCCTTGATGACCCCCGCACGCGCATCGAGATGGGCGACGTCGGCAGGCTTATCCGCAACAGCACCGCGCGCTTCGACGCCATCCTCCTCGATGTCGATAATGGCCCCGACGCCTTCACCCAGCGCGCCAATTCCTCCCTTTACGCCCCCGGCGGCCTCGTCTATGCCCATAAGGCGCTCAAACCGGGCGGTGCCTTCGCCGTCTGGTCCACTGGCCCCGTGCCCGCCTTCGAACTCAAGCTCTCCCGCGCCGACTTCGCCCCGGAATCCCACAAGGTCAGCGCCCGCGGCATCAACCGCGGCCCCCGCCACGCCGTCTACATCGGCCGCAAACCCGTCTGACGTCACCAACCCAGACATACCCCACTCCGCGCGCCCTGAGCCTGTCGAAGGGTGAGCACGCTGTTCCACACTCTTGGGCTGCGGGGGCCATCAATCCGTAGCGCGCGCGTAAGCAAGCGCTGGGATGGTCAGACGGGCCACCAAAACCGTGAGCTGTCCAGCACACGATTGAGACCCTCCTCCCAAAGGCGTAGTATGGCCCCCAAGATGTCCTGCGGCCGCTCGAAGGAGGCTACTCCATGGCAACGTCCACCGCCCAATCTCCATCCCACACCGCGAAGCTCTATAACCGACTCGAAGAGCGCGTCCTCTACCGCGACCAGGTCGGCGCAAGCGCCGTCTTCTACGACCTCGTCCGCGCCGAACGCCCGCTCGTCGAGATGATGCGCGAACTCATCCGCATCCAGGCGCCCTACGTCCACGTCCCCTACCACCAGCGCATCGACAACGGCACCGTCCGCTTCGTGAACAACGACCACTGCCTCCTCAGTTGTCGCGTCGCCATGCGCCTCAACCAGTTCCTGCCTGGCGACCTTAGCCTTCTGCCCATGGCCCAGACGATGTGGTACGTCCCCACCGGCCTCGATCCCTGGAACCAGCTCTTGGGCAAGATGCCCGGTCACTACAACCGCCGTGGTCTCGGCATCAACATGGACGACAGCGTCCCCCGCCCGGAGGTCCACTGGCCCGACCAGGAGCCGCTCTACCTCGATGGAACGCTCGATGAGCGCCTTGACCAATGGCTCACACTCGTACAGCGCGGCGAAGTCGTGCAGGCCTATCGCGTCTTCCTCGGCCTAATGGAAGAACCGGACCGCGAACGCGTCCTTGGCCAGCTCGTCTTCGCCGGGCTCATCGACGTCCAGGACCGCATGCTCTTCAACCGCTCCTACACGACCGGACACAAGTCCTATCGAGCCCGCGCCACCGTCGAATTGGGCGACGCCATCGGCTGGGAAAATGCCCACTCGGTGATCTACGCCGGCGTCCCCGATATCGCCGTCGGCCCGCGCTGGTACTCCAACTACGAAATGGCGGGCGAAGTCGCCTGGATTCAGCTCGCCGAAGAGAGCGAGCGTCAAAAGTCATCGATCGCCCCGACACCGGCCCTCCCGCCCGAACGACGCCTCCTCGCGAACGAAATCCCGCTCACTTCGGCGGAAGCCGACATGCTCACGTTCGCCCTCATCCGCTCTCCTGAGCCCGCCTATATCGAAGCAATCAGCGCCCTCCTGCTTGCCGGCAAGAACCCCCGCCAGATCGTCGATGTCCTCCAAACGGCCGCTGCCCAGCTCATCCTCGAGACGGGCGACCCCATGAACTTCTCCATGTCCCAACACTGCTCGGAGTATGCCAACACCCTCGGCTGGTTCTTCGACCGCTTCGACCACCCCCACCGCCTGAAGCTGCTCTACGTCTCGGGTTCGTTCATCAACCAGACATCCAACTGGCTGCGGAACGCCCCCCGCAACGGCGAAGAGAACACCACGCCCACCAAGGAAGCCAGTTCCCTCACCCGCCACCAGCTCCTGGAACACCTCGACGACGCCATGGTCCGCCGTAACCCCGGCGAAAGCGTTTCCTGGGTGCGCGCCTACCTCGGTGAGGGCCACGACCATCGCCCGCTCCTTCGCACGCTCGCCCTCGGCGCCGCCAAACAGGGGAACGACACACACAACCAGGAACTCGGCCTCTCCTTCCTCGAAGACTATGGCAAGAACACCGGCCGCATGCGCGATGTGCTCCTCATGGCCTGCGCCCACCACACCGCCGGCCACGTGAAATACGGCGACGCCCTCGAACCGTATCGCCGCTTCAGCGAAGCCTTCGGCATCGACTCCACCCAACAGACCACCGGCGACCTCGACCCTTCCGAAGCCCTCCTGGATTGATACTGCTTTCTCCCCCTCGCCCGCGAAGTCGGGAGAGGGGGTCGGGGGGTGAGGGCCCGCTCGCCCATCCGCCCGCGTCCTGCCAAGATTCGCCTCACACGAATTACTTGCATGCCCCCAGTGGCAGCACGGAGATCCCATGCCCATCAAACGCCTCCTCATCGCCAACCGCGGCGAAATCGCCATCCGCATCGCCCGCGCCGCCGCCGACCTCGGAATCACGACTTTCGCCGTCTATCCTGCCGACGATGCCGAATCGCTTCACACGCGCAAAGCCGACGAATCGCGGCTCCTTCCTGGCGCTGGCGCCGCCGCATACCTGGATATCGAACAGGTCATCGCCGCCGCCAAGGAAGCAAACTGCGACGCGGTCCATCCCGGCTACGGATTCCTCAGCGAAAACGTCGCGTTCGCGCGCGCGTGCGCCGACGCCGGCATCACCTTCGTCGGGCCCACGCCCGACGCGCTCGAACTGTTTGGCGATAAGGTGCAGTCCCGGGCCCTCGCTCAGCGCCTCGGAGTGCCCGTCGTGCGAGGAACGGGTGGCCCGGTGGACGCTGCTTCAGCGCGCGACTTCCTCGCCAGCCTGGGCGATGGTGGCGCGATCATGCTTAAGGCACTCTTCGGGGGCGGCGGTCGCGGCACTCGCGCGATCGAACGGGCGGACGACATCGAGTCCGCCCTCGCTCGTTGCCAATCCGAAGCGCTGGCCGCCTTCGGCAAGTCCGAGGTCTTCGCCGAGCAGCTCATTCGGCGCGCGCGCCACGTTGAGGTGCAGATAATCGGAGACGGCACTGGTGCGGTCAGCCACCTCTGGGAGCGTGAATGCAGCGTGCAGCGTCGCCACCAGAAGATCGTTGAAGTCGCCCCCAGCCCGGGACTTCCGGCGGGCATTCGTCAGCGCATCTGCGAGGCCGCTGTCCGCATGGCCGCCGACGTCCGCTACCGGAGCCTCGGCACATTCGAATTCCTCGTCGATGCCACGGACATCCGCGATGACTCCACCTTTGCGTTCATCGAAACGAACCCCCGGCTCCAGGTGGAACACACGGTGACAGAGGCTGTCCTGGGCCTGGACCTTGTCCAACTCCAACTCCAGATCGCAGCCGGCGCTTCTCTCGGCGACCTCGCTCTCACGCAGGAGCATGTACCGCCAACGCGCGGCTTCGCCATCCAGGCGCGCGTGAACATGGAAACCATGATGCCCGATGGCAGTGCCCGTCCCG
>Ga0163144_10027514_pt1 | contig 11009 bp, 10 predicted proteins | sample OliLak19BULKMAT1_FD_123175 | JGI IMG/M metagenome (GOLD analysis project Ga0163144, IMG submission 123175) | Freshwater microbial mat bacterial communities from Lake Vanda, McMurdo Dry Valleys, Antarctica - Oligotrophic Lake LV.19.BULKMAT1 | ecosystem: Environmental > Aquatic > Freshwater >... | reverse complement strand
TCCTGCGGTGGCGACAAGGCCAAGGAAGGTTCCTGCGGTGGCGACAAGGCGAAGGAAGGTTCCTGCGGCGGCGCGATCTGAGCTTGACGCAAGCGCGGCAACGATGATGCGCAGCACACCGCCATCGGGTGCCGGCCTCGGTCTCCGGCGGGCCCTTCTGGGTCCGCTGGAGTCCGCTCCGACCGGCGCGGTCGACTTCTTCGAGATTGCCCCTGAAAACTGGATCGGCGTGGGTGGCCGGCTCGGCAAACGGCTGCGCGCACTGACCGAATCGCATCCTTTCGTCTGCCACGGCCTGTCGCTGTCGCTGGGCGGCCCCTCGCCGCTGGATGAGACCTTCCTGCAACGTGTACGCCGGTTCCTCGACCTGCACGGCATCACGATCTATACCGAACACCTGTCGGCCTGCTCCGACGATGCGCATCTGTACGATCTGATGCCGATTCCGTTTACCGCCGAGGCAGTGCAGCACTGCGCGGCGCGCATCCGCCGCACCCAGGAAATCCTCGGCCGCCGGATCGCAATCGAAAACGTTTCGTACTACACGCCGCTCGCCAGCGAGTTGAGCGAGTTGCAGTTCACCAACGCAGTTCTGGCCGAAGCCGACTGCGACCTGCTGCTCGATGTGAACAACATCCACGTCAACAGCATCAACCATCGTTACGACGCCTTGGCATTCCTGCGCGGCCTGCCTGCCGGGCGCGTGCTGTACTGCCATGTAGCAGGCCACTACAACCAAGCGCCCGACCTGCTGGTCGATACGCACGGCGCGCCGGTCATCGATCCGGTGTTCGATCTGCTCGCACAGGCCTACGCGCATGTCGGACCTGTGCCGACCCTGCTGGAGCGCGATTTCAACTTTCCGCCGGTTCGCGAGCTGTACGACGAGCTGTCACGAGTGCGCGCCCTGCAGCACGCGGCCACCATCGGCAGCGCCGTCGCGCGCGCCGGCTAGCAGCAACGCCTCGTGCCCGCCCTGGCGCATTTCCAGCAGTTGCAGTACGCCTTCGCCGCGCACCTGCGCGACCCGGCGCATGTGCCGGCTCCCGCAGGCCTGGAGGATCGCCGTGTCGCGATCTATCGCGAGCTGTTCTACAACAATATCGAAGGCCTGCTGGCGGGCAACTTCCCGGTGATCCGCAAGCTCACCGACGATACGCGCTGGCGTGCACTGGTGCGTGCTTTCCTCGCCGAGTACCAAAGCCACACGCCGCTGTTCACCGAAATCGGGCGGGAGTTCCACGGCTTTCTGGAACAGCGCGCCGAACAAGGCAGCGACGATCCTGCGTTCCTGGCGGAACTGGCGCACTACGAATGGGTGGAACTGGCGGTGTCGCTCGACGAGGGCGATATCGATGCGCTGGCGCACGATCCGGATGGCGATGTGGTGGTCGGCGTACCCGTGCTCTCGCCGCTGGCCTGGCCGCTGGCCTACCGCTTTCCCGTACACCGCATCCGCGAGGATTTCCAACCCGCCGACGCACCGGCAGAGCCGACCTTGTTGATCGTCGCGCGCAACCGCCGCGACGAGGTGGCCTTCATGGCCGTCAACGCGCTGTCGCTCAAACTGCTCGAGGTACTGAACGAAAAGCCGCACGCCACAGGTGTTCAAGCGCTGGATCGAATCGTCGCTTCGATGGATGCGACGGTTCGCGATGCAGCGATGGCGGCCGGTGCCGATATCCTGCGCGCATTCCGCGCCCGCGACGTCATCCTCGGCACGCGCGTCGACTGATCGGCAGTCGACGGTGTTGGATAAGTCAAGCGATGGCAGACCCGCTGCATCTGTGGGCCTGGTTTGACGCTCTGCTCGCTCGCGCGTCGACCCTGCCAGCGAGCGGAGGGCACTGCTTGATCCGGGAGCCTGGGCAACTGGCAGCGACCGTGTTCGGACAGCCGTTGTTGATCGTGCTACCGGCACTGGGCGCCGCACTACTGGTGCTGGCCGCGATTCTGGGCGTGAGCGCCGTCCGCACGAGGCCCTGAATTAGCGCCCGCATGGCCGCAGGCGCTGGCCATCGGCTATCCTGCACGGATGAATGCAGCCGCCAACACGCCGCGAATGGTCGACCGCTTTCGCGGCTTCCTGCCTGTGGTGGTCGATGTCGAGACCGGCGGTTTCGACGCCGAACGCGACGCCCTGCTGGAGATCGGCGCGGTACCGGTGCTGATGAACGCCGAGGGACTGGTGTATCCCGGCCCGCCGGTGTCGACCCACGTGGTGCCGTTTCCGGGCTCCAACATCGACCCGCGTGCATTGGAGATCACCGGCATCGATCCCACCCATCCGTTCCGCGATGCGCGCGAGGAACGCGAAGCGCTGGACCTGATCTTCCAGCCGATCCGCAAGCTGATGCGCGAAACCGAATGCCAGCGCGCGATCCTGGTCGGCCACAACGCCGCCTTCGATCTGGGATTCATCAACGCAGCCATTCGCCGCACCGGCCACAAACGCAGTCCATTCCATCCATTCAGCGCCTTCGATACGGTGTCGCTGGCGGGTTTGGCATTCGGCCAGACCGTGCTGTCGCGCGCGGTGGCCGCCGCTGGCTTGGAGTGGGACGCCGACGAGGCGCACTCGGCGGTCTACGATGCCGAGCGCACCGCGCAACTGTTCTGCCGCATCGTCAATCGCTGGAAGTCATTGAGCGATGCCTGGGGCGGCGCCAGCGCGCTGCCGTTGAGCGCCTGAGATGCCGATCTACGAGTACGAGCCGGATAGCGGCGCATGCGCGCAGTGCACTGGACGCTTCGAGGTGCTGCGCTCGCTCTCGGCGCCTGAACTGCTGGCCTGCCCCGATTGCGGGCAGCCCTGTCACCGGGTGATCTCGGCCGCGGCCGTAGTCGCCGGCGATGCGCATCGGCTGAGCGAAAAACACGCCGGCAAACACGGCTTCACGCAGTATCGCAAAGTCGGCAAAGGCAAGTACGAGAAGGCCTTCGGCAAAGGGCCCGGCACCATCGAGCGCTGAGCGGCGATCGGGCCCGCCGCGACACTGCCCTCGTCCACTTTCCAAAAGCAGCGTAGTGCGGAATGGTGGCGATCTCGCATAGCGGAGAATCGCATGAGCCGACTGCTGCACGCCCTGCCCTTGGCCATCGTGCTGGCTGCCTGTGCACCATCGGCGCCAGCACCGGCCACAGCATCCGTTGCGGCACCTGCCGCGGCCACCCCGGTGCGCGGATTCGACTATCCGGTCACGCCTGCGGTCGACCAGGTCGACGACTACTTCGACACGCGGGTGTTCGACCCCTATCGCTGGATGGAGGATCTCGACGCCGCGGAGCTTGCGACCTGGATCGACGCGGAGAATGCGCTCACCCAGCGCTTCATCGCCGATGCGCCGGGTCGAGAGCAGATCAAGGCAAGGCTGTCGGAACTCTGGAACTACGAGCGCTATGGCGTACCGGTGGTGCGTGGCACGCGCTATTTCTACACCCGCAACGACGGGCTGCAGAACCAGGCCCCGGTGTACTGGCAGGAAGGCTTGAAGGGCGAGCCCACCCTGCTGATCGATCCCAATGCGCTGTCGCCCGACGGCACCATTGCGCTGGCCGAATGGCAGGTCAGCGACGACGGCAAGCGAATCGCGTATTCGCTGTCCGACGGCGGCTCGGACTGGCGCACGATCAAGCTGCGCGATGTCGATAGCGGCAGCGATCTCGTCGATGAAATCCAGTGGGCCAAGTTCACCACGATCGCGTGGCGCGGCGATGGCAGCGGCTTTTATTACAGCCGCTACGACGCACCCGAAGGCGAGAACGCGCTCAAGGCGGTCAACAAGTTCCAGAAGCTGTACTTCCACCAGGTTGGCACCACGCAGGATCAGGACACGCTGGTCTACGAACGCGGCGACCAGCCCGACTGGGGATTCCGCGCCGAAGTCAGCGACGATGACGCCTTCCTCGTGGTCACGGTGACCCAGGGCACCGACGAGCGCAACCTGCTGTTTGCAAAGGACCTGCGCAAGCCCGATGCGCCCATGCAGGAACTGGTCTCGACTTTCGAGGCCACTTACGATTTTGTCGGCGCCGCCGACAGTCGCTTCTTCGTGCGCACCGATGATGGTGCCGAGCGTTCGCGGATCGTGGCGATCGATCCGGGCAAGCCGGAAAAGCAGCAGTGGCGCGAGGTAGTGCCGGAAGGCAAGGCCACCCTGCAGGCGGCCAATGTGGTCAATCGGCAGCTGATCGTCCAACGGCTGCGCGATGCGCGCAGCCAGGTTCAGGTGTACGACCTCAAGGGCAAACGTCTACGCGAGATCCCGCTGCCCGGACTCGGTACCGCGAGCGGCTTCGACGGCAGCGCCAAGTCGAGCGAGACCTTCTTCACCTATTCGAGCTTCACCACGCCCGGCACGATCTATCACTACGACTCCAAGCGAGGTGCCGTGGCGTCGTTCCACGCGCCGAAGACCGCCTTCGATTCCGATCGATTCGAGACCCGGCAGGTGTTCTACACCAGCAAGGACGGCACCCGCATTCCGCTGTTCATCACCGCAGAACGCGGCGCGCCGCGCGATGGCAGCAATCCCACGATCCTGTATGGCTATGGCGGCTTCAACATCGCGGTCACGCCGACGTTCAATGCCTCCACCATCGCGTGGCTGGAACTGGGCGGCGTGTATGCGGTGGCCAACCTGCGCGGTGGCGGCGAGTATGGCCGCGCCTGGCATCAGGCCGGCACCCGCACGCTCAAGCAGAACGTGTTCGACGATTTCGCAGCCGCCGCGGAATACCTGATCGCGGAGAAATGGACCAGCGCCCCGAAGCTGGCGATCAGCGGTCGCTCCAATGGCGGTCTGCTGGTTGCCGCCACCATGTTGCAGCGTCCCGAACTGTTCGGCGCCGCGCTGCCTGCAGTCGGCGTGCTCGACATGCTGCGCTTCCGCGAGTTCACCATCGGCTGGGCGTGGGAGTCCGACTACGGCTCGGTGAAGAATGCCGACGAGTTCAAGGCCCTGTACGCCTACTCGCCGCTGCACAACATCCGCCCCGGTGTCGAATACCCACCGACCCTGATCACCACCGCCGATCGCGACGATCGCGTGTTTCCCGCGCACAGTTTCAAGTTTGCCGCGGCGCTGCAGGCCGCATACGCGGGCGACCGGCCGATGCTGATCCGGGTCGAGACGCGCGCGGGACACGGTGCGGGCAAGCCGACCAGCAAGATCATCGAGGAGCGGGCGGACGAGTATGCGTTTCTGGTCAAGACGTTGGGGGTTGTGGTTGCGCCTGACGGCGGCGGGGGTTGAGTTTTCTCAACTTCGCGTTGCGGTGATTGTGTTTTGCAGGATCTACTTGTTGGTTATTTTGGCAAGATTAACGGTGATTTTGCGCTCATTCTGCGCGGTGTGACGCTTGTTTCTTCAAAGGCGGGTTCTTGTTTTATGAGGCAAGGAAAAAAGCGGTTTCTTGCCGCAGAAAAGCAAGCGCTCGGCTCTGAAAAACAAGTAACCCGACCCGAGCCAGCGGCACAAAACCGCTTTGTTTCCACCGCAGAGAAACCAGAGCTCGGCTCTGAAGAAACAAGCAACGCGAGCCGCAGCAGCGGCACGAAACCGCCCTGTTTCCACCGCAGCTGAACAACAGCTCGGCTGTGAAACAGCATCAGCAAACGAATCCACTGCAAGCAACGAAATTCTTCGTCATACTCGATAGCACGACCGGATACAAACCCCATGATCCACAACTCCATCCTCGACACCATCGGCCGCACCCCCATCGTGCGCATCAACCGGCTCGCACCACCGGGCATCGAGATGTACGTAAAGCTCGAGGCGTTCAACCCGATGTCGTCGGTCAAGGACCGTCTGGCACTCGGCATCATCCTCGATGCCGAAGCACGCGGCGCGATCAAGCCCGGACAGATGGTGGTGGAAGCGACCTCGGGCAACACCGGCATCGCGCTGGCGATGGTCTGCGCGGCGAAGGGCTATCCCTTCGTATCGTTCATGGTCGAGACGTTCTCGATCGAGCGCCGCAAGATCATGCGCGCGCTCGGCGCCAAGGTGATTCTCACGCCGGCGGCCGAGCGCGGAACCGGGATGGTGCAGCGTGCCGAGGCTTTCGCGCACCAGCACGGCGCGTTTCTGGCCCAGCAGTTCGACAATCCGGCCAATCCCGCCTACCACCGGAGCACCACCGGGCCCGAGATCCTGCTCGACTTCGCCGGCCGACGGCTGGACTGGTTCGTGGCCGGGTGGGGTACCGGCGGGACCATGACGGGGGCCGGGCAGATGCTCAAGCTGGCGCGACCCGAAGTCAAGATCGTGACCACCGAGCCTGCAGGTGCGGCGCTGCTGGCGGGCAAGGAGTGGAGCCCGCACAAGATCCAGGGCTGGACCCCGAACTTCATCCCGGCGGTGCTCGATCGCGAGGTCTTCGATCTGAACATCCCGGTCACCGACGAGGAATCGCGCGATACCGCGCGCGCCCTGGCCGAGAAGGAGGGAATCTTCTGCGGGATTTCCTCCGGCGGTGCGTTTGCCGCAGCCGTTCATCTGGCGCAACAAAAAGCGCAACATGGAGATGTAATCCTAACCGTGCTGCCCGATACCGGGGAGCGCTACCTGTCGACCTTCCTGTTCGAGGGGATCAACGAGGGCTCGGACGACGCGTGGATGAACGCGCTGCCGTCCGGGTAGGCGCATCACCCCATTAATCCACCGGTCACCAGGAGTGCGGAGCATGCGAAGTCACAACCAGTTGTCCGGCCTGCTTTTTTTCGGCCTGCTGGTGGCGTCGACCATTGGCACGCCGTGTTGGGCACAGGCCGATGCCCTGACAGGTCAGCGCCTGTTCGGCGGCATCTGCACCAACTGCCATGGCACCAATCCCAGCGCGGATAACTTTCGCCGCGCCGCGCTGACGCCGACCGGTGTTTCCGATGCGATCAATTCGGTCAGTTCGATGCGCTTTCTGCGCAACAACCTGACTGCAAACGATATCGCCGGCTTGCAGCGCTTTTTCGAAGCGGTCAACGTGCGCCCGGTGGCCGTGCGACCGCAGTCCGGTGCGTACTGGAATCCGTTCGAGGCCGGGCGCGGCTTCGTGATCGAGACCAACGGCGATTTGCTCGCCATCAGCGCGTACTACTACGCAGCGAACGGACGCGCGACCTGGTCGCTGGCCGCGGGCGCGCTGGTGCAATCGCGCCTTGAATCGCCGCTGATTACGCAACGCGGCGGGCAAACGCTCACCGGCCCGTATTCTGCTCCACAGCCGGCAATCAACCTCGGAACCATCGAGGCGATCGCCACCAGCGAGCGCAGCATCGTGCTCAACTGGCCCGGCGGCTGGGTGCTGCTGGAGCGCGCCTCGTTGCGCTCGGATGGCGCGCTGCTGCCGCCGCGGATCGGCGCACCGGAGGCAGGCTTCTGGTGGGCGCCCGAAGAAAACGGTCGTGGCTATGTAATCGACATCCAGGACGACCAGGTGTTTCTCGCCGGCTACATGTACGATGCCGCGGGCGAACCCACCTGGTACCTCGGGGTGAGCGCACTGAATGCACAGCTGAACAATTTCAGTACGCGCTGGCTGGAATTCGCCGGCGGGCAAACCCTGACCGGGCCGTATCAGCCCAATCGCCTGGTCAATGGCAACGTCGGCGCGCTGGTGATCGAATTCGACACGCCGCGCAGCGCCACCCTGGTACTGCCGGATGGTCGACGTCAGCGGATCGTGCGGTTCTTTTGAGGCGCGATGCAGCGTGGGTGCCTGCTCAACCGCGCACCCACCAAGCTTGGCTCACGCCGCGCGACGCGCCCGCCAGGCGCGCCGCAGGCCGTAGATACTGATCGCGATCCACGCAATCTGGATCACCAGTGAGGACAGGTTGAACGCGTGGGTCAGCGAAACCAGAATGGCCAGTGAGCCGAGCAGATTGAGCAGCGAATACCAGGCCGCAGTACTGGCCAGTTTTTCGGTCTGCAGCAGCAGATAGGCCAGCAGCACCAGGATCACGCCGGCGATGCCCACCAGATCCGACCAGTGGACGGTCACGCGCTACCGCGCTGGCGCAACACCTCGAACAATGCGATGCCGGTGGCGACCGAGACGTTGAGGCTTTCCACGTCGCCACGCATCGGGATCTTCGCGACGTGATCGCACAGGTCGCGGGTGAGCCGACGCAGGCCGTCGCTCTCGCCGCCGACCGCCAGACCAACCGGGCCCTTGAAGTCGACGGCATACAGGCTGCTGCTGCCCTCGCCTGCCAGTCCGGTGATCCATACACCAGCGGACTTGAGCACCTCGATGCTGCGCGCAAGATTGGTTACCCGTACCACCGGCACCCGATCTGCGGCTCCGGCCGATGCGGTGCGCACGGTGGGCGTGATGCCGACCGCACGGTCGCGCGGCATCACCACCGCGGTCACGCCAGCGGCTTCCGCCGAGCGCAGGCAGGCACCGAGATTGTGCGGATCCTGCACGCCATCGAGGATCAGTACCAGCGCTTGTGCACCGGCCGCCTCGACCAGTTTCGGCAGCTCGGCTTCGGCAAGTTCCGCCGGTGGCGTCCAGCGCGCGATCACGCCCTGGTGGCGCGCACCGCCGGTGGCCTTGTCGAGGAACTCCAGCGGGCGGGTGTGGATCGCCACCCCCGCTTCGCGCGCAGCATCGACCAGTTCCTTGACCCGCTTGCCGGCACCCTGCTCGACCAGCACCTCGACGATGCTGGAGGCATCGTGGCGCAGCGCGGATTCGACGGCGTGGATGCCGACCAGCAGATCGCTTGGCTTCATCAGGCGCTCTTGGGCTTGCGTGGGCCGCGCTTGCGGGCCTGATCGGTTACCGCTGCCGCCGCTGCGGGCGCCTCTGGCGCGCCGCTCTTGGGCGCGCGCGGCGGCTCGACGAGGCGAAAATCGATCTTGCGATCCTCGAGGCTGGCGCGCAGCACCAGCACCCGCACGGAATCGCCGAGACGGAACTTCATGCCGCGCTTCTCGCCGGTCAGCAGTTGCTGCCGCGCGTCGAAGTGGTAGTAGTCGTTGGGCAACTGGGTGACGTGGACCAGGCCATTCACGCGCGAGGCTTTCAGCTCGATGAACAGTCCGAACGAGGTGACCCCGGACACGGTGCCGTCGAACTCGCTGCCGATGTGTTTTTCCATCCAAGCGCACTTGTAGCGCTCGTCGACATCGCGCTCGGCGTCGTCGGCGCGACGCTCGCATTTCGAACAATGCGCCGCGAGGGTCTCCATCTCGACCTCGCCGTACAGATAGCCTGCCGGCTTGCCACCGCCGATCGCATGCCGGATCGCACGATGCACCAGCAAGTCGGGATAGCGGCGGATCGGCGAGGTGAAGTGCGCGTAGGCTTCGAGCGCGAGCCCGAAATGGCCCTCGTTGGTTGGCTGGTAGACCGCCATGCTCTGCGCGCGCAGCAACACCGATTCGAGCAGCGCGGAATCCGGTCGCTTGCGCACCTTGCGGATCAGCGCGGCGAAGTCGCCCGGCTTGAGCTCGTCCAGCGGCGGCAGGCGCAGCTGGAACTCCTTGAGGAAACCGAGCAGATCGTCGTACTTGTGCGCGGGCGGCGGTGCATGCACGCGATAGGGCGCTGGCATGTGCTTGCCTTGCAGGTACAGCGCGGCCTGTACGTTGGCCGCGATCATGCACTCCTCGATCAGCCGATGCGCATCGTTGCGCTCGTAGGCGCCCATTGCCAGCACATCACCGGTCGGTGCGAGCTTGAACTGGTACTCCTGGCTGTCGAACTCGATTGCGCCGCGTTTGGCGCGCTGGCGCGCGAGCAGCTGGTAGAGCTGGTACAGATTGTTCAGATGCGGCATCAACACGCCGATGCTGGAGCGCGCCTCGGAATCGTTTTCGCCCAGTGCCTGCCACACCTGGGTGTAGGTCAGGCGGGCGTGCGAGCGCATCACCGCCGGATAGAACTTCGCACTGCCGACCTCGCCATCGTGGTCGATCAGCATGTCGCACACCATGCACAGCCGTTCGACGTTCGGGTTCAGCGAGCAGATGCCGTTGGACAGGGTCTCGGGCAGCATCGGCACCACGAAATCGGGGAAGTACACCGAAGTGGCGCGGTTGTAGGCCTCCGCGTCGAGCGCGCTGCCGGCGCGCACGTAGTGCGAGACATCGGCGATCGCCACCACCAGGCGGAATCCACTGCCACGCGGCTCGGCATACACCGCGTCGTCGAAGTCGCGTGCGTCCTCGCCGTCGATGGTGACCAGTGGCAGGGTGCGCAGATCCTCGCGGCCGCCGCGCTCGGCTGCCGTGACCACGGGCTCCACTGCCGCTGCAACTGCCAAGGCCGCTGCCGGCCAGTCGTGGGGCAAACCGTGGCTCTCGATGGCCATCTGCACCGCGATCGATGCGCTCAGGCGCTCGCCGAGTACGGCGATCACCTTGCCGACCGGCGGTCGCTCCTTGGTCGGCGGCTCGGTGATCTCGCACACCACGATCTGGCCGCTGCGCGCGTCGCCCTGCTTGCCGGCGGGGATCAACACGTCGATATGGATGCGCCGCTCGTCGGGAATCACCAACCCGAAGCCACCTTGATCCTGATAGCGCCCGACCAGCCGCGGCGAGCGCCGTTCGAGGACCTCGACGATGGCACCTTCGCGACGCCCTCGGCGGTCGAGTCCAACCACGCTTGCCAGCACGCGATCGCCATGCAGCACCTGACGCATCTGCGCGGGCGACAGGAACAGATCGTCGTGGCCGTCGTCGGGGCGCAGGAAGCCGTAGCCTTCGGCGTTGGCGATCACCTCGCCAGCGATGAGATCGAGCTTGCGCGCCACGCCATAGCCGCCGCGGCGGTTCACCAGCAGCTGACCATCGCGCACCATCGCCGACAGTCGCTTGGTCAGCGCGTCGAAGCGATCCGGCGCGGTCAGCTGCAGTTCCTGCGCGATGCGCTCGGCGGTCAGCAGTTCGGTGCGTTCGGCGAGGAAAGTGATGATCGCTTCGCGACTGGCGATCGGCTGCTCGTAACGCTGCGCCTCGCGGGTTGCGAAGGGATCGTCGATCGCCCCACGC
>Ga0163144_10027513_pt1 | contig 11009 bp, 8 predicted proteins | sample OliLak19BULKMAT1_FD_123175 | JGI IMG/M metagenome (GOLD analysis project Ga0163144, IMG submission 123175) | Freshwater microbial mat bacterial communities from Lake Vanda, McMurdo Dry Valleys, Antarctica - Oligotrophic Lake LV.19.BULKMAT1 | ecosystem: Environmental > Aquatic > Freshwater > Lake... | reverse complement strand
ATCGACTTGCACCCGCTCCCCCGGCACATCCAATTCATAACGCCTCCTATGAGCCTTCAACTTATTCTTCTTCGGAGCCGTGCTCTTACGCCTTTGACTCAAAACATGGCTCACCGTGCTTTGCGCGATCACCTTGCCCTCACGTACCAACATCGCCCGTATCATCGGCGCTCAAGACCACCGATCTTCTCACAATCACAGACACAGAACTCCGCCAGTGGATACTCAGCAGCAGCACAAGTGCTATAGATGAAACAGGGATCGATACGACCTCTCGCATTGACCTCGATTTTTCAAAGCCATCCATAGTAAAAATGGAAACTAGGGGAACTTTCGGAGGAGAAGAGACTTATTCAGGAACTTGCTTGCTTGAAAAAATGAACGTTAGTGTTAAGTAGTGCAAGTCTTAATAAAACACTAGACCTGCGCCTTAGCAGCTCGATAGAATAGCTCGCAGTTTATAGCCTGAGGCCTCCGTGCCTTGGGCTTGTTGGACATCTGGGCGACCGGAGACTAATATTGGAAAAATAGTTTGCGTTGTCTAGGCACTCACTTTTGGAGCATGCAATTTATTTTTGAATAAATTTTCTGAGACTGTAAATCCTAAGAAGGTCATGAGACCCGTCGAGAATACAGCAAGCCAAGGTTTACCGCTAAAATTGGTGCAACAGACGTGACTATTCCACCACCCAAAAGAGGTTCAAAAAACACCTGTTTAATACCAAAGGCTTCTTGTCCTTGGGTTTTATTTTTAGGGTCAACTATTTTTAATAGCATAAGGCCAATCGAGGTCGTTCCCATTGATTGGCCAAAATCGGCAATGCCCCTTTGAAACCAAAACTTTGGGATTAGGAGTCGGGCAAGTGTTAAAAAACAAAATAGATTCCAGGCTACACCGACGCTAAAAAGAATTAGTAACGACGGCCAGTGCTGGCCAATGGCGGCTAACTCTAAATTTCCTAGTGCCATTACCACAACTAGATCAAGCGCCATAGATCCGAAAGCCGTTTGAATTTTTTGATCGGCAAATTTCCATTTCAGTTTCCCCAAAAAGAGTTGTAGAACAAGGCCGCCCAAAGTAATGAGTTTAGAATTCCCCATCCTACTGATATCGCGACGCCTAAAAGTAGAAACTGAAGCCAGAGTGGCTTAAAGGTCTTGGTCTCTTCAGGAGGTGCATTGTCAGCGGCGGCGCTAGAATGCTCATCGCTTTTCTTTAATTCTTGCGCATCTTGGTTTGGCTCTGAGTCCACCCTAATATTTCTTTGGCGGAGATTTATTAGAACTAAACCCACTAATAGTATCAGCCTTAGCGCACTGTATGAGGGCGCGTTCCGGTATTATTTATGCGTTTAGCGTCACATTTTTTAAGTCAGCAAGACTCGAGACATACGACTCATTCTCACAACGAATGTAGTTGTTCTTGCTGTCCTTTAAATAAAATGACTTTGGCGTTGAATGAGGAGAAGCCGCACGACCCGGCGAATTCAATTATTGTCAATTTATGTGCAGAAGAAGTATAACTACCAGCAATGAATTTCACACTATGGCTGAGTCCATTTTTTTTTACCGCTCTAATATCTTTCGGAAAACCTATCGAGATCTCACAAAAAACGAATGCCTTTCCTGAAAAATATAGAATTGCATTTACTCAAGTTATGGCTCTAGGGAATACGTGGCAACAGGTTCAAATGTGTAACTCCAACCCACGTAGCTTTAATTTTAGCACCTGGCCAAGTTTCACAGCAACTATCGACATGGAAGGCTACGGCGGCAAGGTGCTAGAAGTTGCTAATAAAGATAAAAATTCATACTTTTTGAAAATGGAGGCAAATCAATGGGGGAAGCATTCGCCAATGTGGTACGAAATCTATTTGGTCAAAGATAGCCCTATTGTAATAGAAATCAGAGTCTGTGAAGGCAAGGATCCCGCCTCACTGAAATGCCCCAAAGACGATACGTACATGGAGCATCGAGCAGTAGGTGCACTTTCTATATATAAAGAAACCTGCCCTGATGAGCCCAATGATCTCTAGTCTTTGCCGGCATCGCTGTTCGGAATAGCTAGCGATTCATACGACGAACCCCGGGCGCTACGAAATTGGCACTCGGGGTTCATTTTATCTGAAGTCTAAAAGGCACCGGTCCCGTCGAATTCTAGGGTCAAACCCTAGGTAAGCGCACATCCTGTGCTTCTCTTTTTGGTGCTCGCGGATGAAAGAAAAACTTCCTTGCTGGCTTGCTGAAGAGCATCACCAGAACAAATAATCCGATGCCGAGAAGTAGAAGGGCATCGACTGCCTGCTCTGTCTTAAAACGAGTGGACAATGGACAAATTTCAGGAAAAATATAAAACTTGGATTGAATTTTGAGTGCTTCACGTGGTCTGAGGGAGCGCAATCTGCAAAACTACGAAAGCGACCCGCTCAAAAGGGAACTTAGGAGGATCTCAGACGTCAGGCAATGGAGCAAACAGGGGGATTCCGAAGGCCTATGCGAAGCAAAAACAGGAAAATGTATCCACATAAAAAGATTTTGGCTAGGCCGCAATGCCAGCTGCCAAAACATTTCGCTCCCTATTCCTAACCTCCAAAGAAGTAACTAAGGAAGAATAGACAGAACTCTTTCTGGAGAATATTGATTGTAGGGTAACCATCGAACGGAACCATCGGCCGAATTGTATACTTCGAGCTCAAATTTGTGCAATCCCATGAAACTCACCCAGCGAGCTCGACGAGCGGCTACAACATGCCTAGGAGTTGCCCAGATGATGTTTCGTCCTTTGTTGAACAAGTTTGTTAAGTATTCAGGGGTCCACGACTCTTTGTGGAAAAAAGAGGAAGATCGAACTTCAGTAATACTGTCGGCAGCATTCATTAACTTGAGTAAGTTGCTCCCCGTGTAGGGATCTCCAAGATCAGCTTCAATCATGGCATCCCAAATCGATTCAGGATCCGACCTATTTGCGGCCCAAGCCAAAGTGTAGGCCGTGCAACTTTTGGATTCGTTAGGCTGCCTCAAGTTATGATCCGTTCGCGAACTTTTAATTCCTACCGGTGCTTCTCCTCCCGATGCATTGGCGCGGGAGGGAATAAATGCAGATGTTATTGTTAAGGAGAGGAATGCTATAGTGGATAAGGCATGATGCACGGCGTTAAAGTACAGGAATTGACAATTTTATGCAAGATGCTTCTCACTTACAGGCTATGAGATAGGCACTAAGTGCTTAAATATATGTAGCTTTTATATAGATCACACCTAGAAAGGCCGACAATACCGTCTTCAAATCCGCCATGGCCTCGAGGGTAGGCTAGTTTGACAAATGGTGGTGGGAGAAGGATTCGAACCTTCGAAGGCAAATGCCAGCAGATTTACAGTCTGCCCCGGTTGGCCACTTCGGTATCCCACCATGGGATCCTACTAAACTATAGCAGGCTATAAAAAAAGCAGGCTATAAAAAATGGAGCTGACTATGGGACTTGAACCCGCAACCGCCGGTTTACAAAACCGGTGCTCTACCAATTGAGCTAAGTCAGCACACTACTTGGAAGCTCTTAATAGTACATTGGCAAAATCTCAAAACAAATTTGCAAAACACTTAGGATTTGTGCGACGCGTAAAAAGCGAGGGCCGATGCTACTGACACGTTGAGGCTCTCAACTCCGGCTTCCATAGGAATGGAAACTCGGTGTGTGGCTCGTTCGAGGAGGCCATCACGCAATCCACGACCTTCAGAACCCAAAAGCCAGACGATGTCCGTAAAACCCGATTCTTGAGTCTTAGAAACGAAGCTTTCGAGTTTGTCGCCGTCCATGTCGAGAGCTGCAACAGCGAATTTGAGTTCGACGTGTTCCTCGATGAGCTTGAAGACCTGATTCAGGTTTGAAAACTCATAGAGGGGGACTCGGAAACATTGGCCTGCGGAGGCTTGGGCCACCACGCCTGTGACGGGAGCTTGCTGACGGTCTGAATAAAACACGCCTTTCAATCCGAAAGCCGCTGCACTTCGCAGGATCGCTCCGAAATTGCGTGGGTCTTCGATGCGGTCCAAGAGGGCCCACTGGCGAATTTTTTTTGTGGGAGCGTGGTGAAAGCTTGTGAATTGATCGCCGAGTTCGCGAGGACCGGCGGAGGGTGTGCGCTTTAAGAGAGCCACGCATCCTTGCGAGCGAGCTTCGCGGTACTCCTTAGGAAGCTCGAGAACGATTTCACAGCGGATGCCTTCTTCGTCTGCGATTTTTTTGAAGGCAATGAGCTTATCCGAAGACTGAAGAGCGACCTTTTCGATTTTCATTTCGAGAACCAGGTCGGGGTATTGATCGAGAGCGGCTTCTATAGAATGAAGTCCCCAAATCCAGAGGTTGCGATCTTTCATGAGAGGTCTTTAATGCGATTCATAACCTCGCGCAAGGTCTTCTGTGAGTCGGGGCTCTTCCAAATAGAGCGTCCCATGACGAGCAAGTCGGATCCGCGCTGGGCGGCCTCGATGTAGGAAAGGCTGCGCTTTTGATCGGAGTGAGCGGCATCGCTACCATCGACAGAGGAATCGTCGAGCGTGAGTCCTGGGGTGCAGACGAAGACATCGGGCCATTCTGCTTTCAAGAGTGAAAGTTCTTGAGCAGAGGAAACGAATCCTTTGAGGCCCTGCGTCCACGACAAACGAGCCAAATGCAAAACCTGTTCAGAAACAGTTCGCTGAATACCTTGCTCCTTAAGATCGGATTCATCTTGTGAGGTGAGAACGGAAACTCCCAACAAACGAATCTGTGAGTTTTGAGCTTCTTCAACGGCTGCTCGCACCATTTCGCGTCCACCAGTGGCATGAATCGTAAGATAGTCGGCACCCAAAGCGGCCCATGTTTTTACACTCGATTGCACCTGAGATGGAATGTCGTGAAGTTTTACATCGATGAAGAGATCGAATCCTTTTGATTTCAACTCGATCAGGTCTTGCTCACCTAGAAGAGGAAGTAAACGCAAACCTAATTTTAAAACGGGTCGCTCAGAGCCCACGCGCTTTACTGCCTGTTGGAAAGCTTCGCGTGTGTCGAAGTCGAGTGCGAGAGCGAGTTTGCTAGCCATGATTAGGAAGCTCCCATACCGAACTGTTTCATTTTTCTGTGAAAGTGTGCGCGCTCAATGCTTAAGGATTCGGCCGCCTTGGTGACGTTGCCACCCTGCTCTTCCAAACGTTTCTTTAAGACCATCGCTTCAAAACGCGCGCGCAGCTCGCGCAAGGAACCCTTCAAGGGCAAATCGCCAAACGCGTCGATCATGGAATCATCCAAATGAATTGCTGAGTCCAAATCTTCAGGGAGATCGGAGAGTGAAAGTGCTTTTTGTTGGGGGCCGGCCATGATGAGACAACGCTCGAGCAAGTTTTTAAGTTCTCGCACGTTCCCTTGCCAATCATGTCCTTTCATCCACTGAATCAATTTCGCATCAAGCTCAGGGACTGGGCGTCCGTAATCGCGAGCTAAGCGAGTCAGAAAGCTATAGGAGAGATCTTCGATGTCATCGTTACGATCTTTAAGAGGAGGCACATCAAGAGCCACCACTTTGAGTTGAAAATAGAGATCCTCTCGGAAATGTCCTTGAGATATTTTTTCTTGAAGGTCATGTGAGGTGGAGGCTACGAATCGCACATCTAACGGAATCGATTGCGGGCGACCTTTGCGCTCGAAATGACGTTCTTCAAGAATGCGAAAGAGACGAGCCTGAGCTGCGGGACTCAATTCGCCCACACTGTTCAAATAGATAGTTCCGCCACGAGCCAATTCCAAACGACCGGGCACATCTTCAAATCCGAAGAGCTCTTCTTCCCATGAATCTACAGGGAGAGCTGCGCAATGTACCGTCACGAAGGGATGCTGAGAGCGATCGCTCTTCTGATGGATGTAACGAGCGATGAGTGTTTTACCCACTCCACTCTCTCCACTCAAAAGAACATGGGAAGGAGTGGGAGCCACGCGTTCGATTTGGCTTTTGAGTATTGTCATGGATTTACTCTTAGCAATCAGATCCACTTCGCCGTAGAGCTGTTGCAAGAGAGCGCGGTTTTCGAATTTTAGTACGGAGGTTTCGCAAGCGTTGCGAAGAAGGACCAAAACTTTTTCAAGTTCTAAAGGTTTTTCAAGGAAGTCATAAGCGCCCATGCGGATCGACTTCAAAGCCAGTTCGATATTGCCGTGACCCGACATCATGATGATGGACATGGCGGGAAAACGTTCGAGACTTTCTTTTAAAAGTTCGACTCCGTCCCCTTCAGGGAACCAAACGTCGTAGAGCGCGACATGAAAAGATTCTCTTTCAAGGATTAGAAGGGCTTCGGCAGGGCTCGAAGCCGTGATGACTTCATAGGCCTCGTCTTGCAAAGCAAATGAGAGTGAACTTTGGATATCTAGTTCGTCGTCGACAATGAGAACTCTACGAATCATACTTGCGCCTGATTCTCACCCTGCATGATGGGGACTTCAAGCACAAAGCGGGCTCCTTCGGCCTTCTCACAACGCACCCTACCTAAATGTTCAATCGCGATACGGCGAACAATGGCGAGGCCTAAGCCCAATCCTGACGACTTTGAGGTGACATAAGGGTCAAAAATCTTTTCGCGCATGCTTTCGGGAATGCCCGGCCCGTTGTCCTCAAATACGACACGAAGCATGGTAGATTCAACATCCGCCATTTCTAGACTCACTCGAAACTGAGGATTGGTGATTTGGGCTTGCTCCATTCCCTGCAAGGCGTTGTCGGCAAGGTTTACGAAGAGTCGACGGAGATATTCTTTATCTGCTCTCACGAAAGCGCGCTGCACGGATGTTTCCACTTCAAATGAGAATTGAACCTGAGGATGAGTGAATCGGTAATCTTCGATGTGCGAAGCCAAAACATCCTTGAGCAAAACTCGTTCAAACTTAGGTTCAGGGAGTTTTGCAAATTCTGAGAACTCTCTAACGAGGTCGCGAATCACTCGAACCTGTTTTGATATTTGCATCAAACATTCTTCAAGCATGGGGCCTTTTTTAGGATCGCTTTCAAGTTCGGGAAGCAAACGACGACGCAAGCGATCTGCAGAAATTTGAATGGGGGTGAGTGGATTTTTAATTTCATGGGCCACTCGACGAGCCACTTCTTGCCAAGCTGCAAGTCGTTCTAATCGAGCAGCATCGGTGACATCTTCCAAAATAACGAGCCAACCTAGAGGCTGCCCGTATTCATCAACGATCCAAATTCCAGTAGCACGAATCGAATGCAAAGTAGAAGCGCGACCCGTGCCTCGTCGCAACTCGAAAATCTTATCAATCGACTGCCCCGAAGCCATTTGAGCTTTTTCAAACCATGTTTCGGCTTCGTTGGGCTCACCAAAAAGCGGAAAGATTTCATTGAATCCGCGCCCCATAGCTTCTTCGAGTCCCCATCTCAGATCATCATCTTCAGCCGAACGATTGGAGAACTGCAATGCCTCTTCGTTCACACGCTGCAGACTCATGTCGGGACTCACCACCACGACACCTCTTCGGATACTTGAAAGAAGATTCTCTAGATAACGCTCTCGTTCTTCCAAATCACGAACCAACGACACAAGCTGAGCGTTGGCCTCTTCGATTTGTCGACTCTTCTGCCCAACCTCTTCAGCCATGAGATTGAATGCAGACTTAAGAACTTCTAGATCGGCCCCTGGAGAAGGACCTTTCTTTTGTTTGGGATTCCAACCTGTGTCGATACGGTAGTCCCATTTGCCTGCACGGAAGGCCTCTGTGCCTTTTAGCAATTCGGACACGGGTTCGATAATGCTTTTCGCAAGATAGAGACCCGACCAAGTCGCTACGAAAAGAATTGAAACGAAAAACGTTAGCAATACGAGAGTGTAATTGGTTTTGAGAGAATCTTTGAGAAGACGTGTTTGTTGATAGCCGAGAAATGAACTTTTGAGTTCAGCGATGCGTGTTTTGAGTCCGAGAGGAACTGTGTAGCTCAAGACCATGACATAGTCTTCGTTGGGATAATAAGAAGAATTGCGTGAGGGTTGAGCGGGAACGGACACGAGTTGATAACGCTGAACCAAATCGCCATCACCGTATTGGCGAATCAAATTAAAACTTCCACCTTTAAAAGCGCTTTCGAGACTTTCTGTGGCTGCACGAGGCACTGCCCAAGTGGGAACGTCTTTGCGACGAGCGCGCAGTGGGGGATGCAACAAACTTGGATAGAGCTCAATGGCCTCTACGGGAAACTCTTCTAAAAATGTATGGAGCACTTCGTCTGAAGGAGGTTTTTTTAAGTGGCTGAGTTTTTCGCTGGCTCGTTTCGTGAAAAATTCGAGGTTCTCTTCGATGCCACGGTAATGCACGTCCGCGATAGCCTGAGAATCCTCCAAGGCACTTGAAACCTGCCCACCAAACCAACGATCAAAACCCTGTCGAATCACATAGGAACTCGCAACAAAGAGAACGATGGAGGGAACCAGAGAGAACGCTAAGAGTGAACTCACCAAACGCCATCGCAACCCGCCCCCCAAGGATCCACTCTTGCGAGCGAGATAGGCTCGGATGAGATTTCTCGAAATAAGAAACACCAAGACCATGATGAGAATGACGTTGAAGTAGAGGAGTCCGAAATAAAGAAGACTTTGAGGAAGGCCGAAACCTTGGGCACGATCCGTGAAAACCACCTGCGCGGTTGTTGTGAGAACGAAAACTAGAGTGAGCAATACGGCGATACGCCGTTCTCGACGACGTTTGCGCGCCTCGCGCTGATCGTTTCGTCTCTCAGGACGATTCTCAACGGGGGGCTCCGACGTAGGGGGAATCGAAGTCATTGGGGCCTATCCTAGGTCGGGTCAGGCTTTAATGAAAGAGCTATTCGAGATGAAAGACGCCATGGCGATCAAGGAATCCGAGAGCTAAAGCCCCTTTTCGCGCTGCCTCTGTGGCCGCACGCAGGTGCATCGAGTGACCCGCACACTGCAATTCGATTCGACCGATGAGAGGTGCACCCAGAAGAGAGAAATCGCCGATGGCATCCAGCAATTTGTGAGCGGCCAATTCTTCGGGAACACAAAAACCACCTTCGTTGACCACCTTTTCATGATTCAAAAGAAGTGCATTTTCCAAACTGCCGCCCATCGCTAGACCACGTTTTTCTAATTCCTTGAGTTCGTGTTCAAAACCAAAAGTGCGCGCGGGAGCAATGCGCTCACGAAAAGCTTCGACAACTTTGAGAGGCTGGAGCCAATCCAAATCGAAACTCATTTGCTGCGCCCATTTTGAAAAAAAATCTACGGAACAATGAATGTGCGTGGAAAGATCTGCTGGGTTTTCGTTGGGCAAGAGAAGAACTCTTTTGTTGCCATCCTGAATTTCCAGAGAGCGAATCACTTTCCACATGGGGCGTTTTTCTGGAATAGGACTTCGAGCTGTGTCAGCTTTCACACATTCTTCAAGCCACTCTAGCCAACGCAAACCAGCGCCCTCAAGAATAGGCATTTCGAATGCCTCAGACTCACTCATCGGATCCACCGATTCGATGAAAAGATCGTAACCTCTCATGCCCAGAACATGATAGGCCGCGAGAAAATGCTCGATGGTTTTAAGCTCGAATCGCGATGCGGGAGCTTTGATGTTTTTGTTTAAAGATTTGGCAGAGCGAAGAACGAGAGCAGTTGCGCGAGCTGTACCACTCAAACGAGACCAGAGCGCCGGAGCTTCGTAGATAGCTTCGCTATCAGGTCGTTTTGCTAAAAATCGAAGGAAGTCGCTGTGACGAGACGCCACCAATCGTACTCGGAATTTTTTCCCAGTGTGAATCCCCACTCCCTCGAGCGCGGGCCCAATAAATGGGAGTCCCGCAGGTGTGTCCATTCCCTTCCCCACAGAGCGATCGGCCGAAGGCTGCGATGCGGGGAGCTTAAAAGTACGAGGATTCAAAACGGTCACAACTTGAGTCTAATGCATTTCGGGATTCGACCCAAAAGTTTTGTGATATCAATAATTTAGAGTATCAAAAAAGGCACAGCCCCAAACAAACTGTGTTGTTTTGGATACAGTGCACGTAAAAACCTCATGGTGGGCTCTACGAATCCGCCGATGAATGTGGATTTGGAATGCCCTAAGGTCAGGAATCTGCCGGCGGCACTTAACATCTTTTTGCTAGGATACTGATCATGCTCGTGACCACGATACGCAACTTCGCCCTACTCACTTTACTGGCTTCCTGTGCCTCACATGATCTTTCGCGCAATGTTGCAAGCAACGAGTTTCTAAGTGCCGACGAATTTGAAAAGGAACTTCGCTTTGGAGCAGAGTGGACCTTTAGCAACCAAGCAATGTTGGATAGCTTCCCCACCGATGGCAATCAGGTTCGTGTGGAAACTTCCTTCAGCAAACAAAAAGTTGAAAGCCTCAAATCTCATTTAGAAAAAGATTTAGCCGGACGCCCTAGCAAAGAAAAATTCAAAATTTCAGGCACAAACTTTCATAGCCATTGGCGGAGACAAGCCTACACGATTAGCTATCCCGACAAATTTGAATTCACCTTTTTTTCGGACCCTGGAGCTTTGGAAGTGAACACCAGTCCGACCTCACTAGATTCGATTTCCAGAAACAGAACGCGCATTCAAAAAGATGTGTTTGATTTGATGAAGAAAGAAAGCCTAGAACCCGCAGCCTTTACCGCCTCTGGACACATTCACATTGAGGTTTCAAAAATTGATCCCATCACTTTGCGAAATTTCCTAGTAGATTTTTTCAATCACACGGGACTGAGTGCAGGTGCCCTCAATGACGATATTTTTAATTCGATTGGAATTGGAGAAATTCCAGAATCCAACAAAATAGACCTCAAACAAATCTTAAAAGATTTCGATTCTCGCTCCGACAGCACCGCAAGCTCACTCGTTCACGCTATTCAGAACAGTGTTTACGACATTCCCTACGAAAAAGAACTCGCAGCTTATCGAAAAGCCCGCGACCCCAAGGGAGCGCATCAAGTTACGAAAAGCTACTCAAGCT